>Ga0210393_10002899_pt1 | contig 13978 bp, 9 predicted proteins | sample IncBWC27OmetaG_FD_160068 | JGI IMG/M metagenome (GOLD analysis project Ga0210393, IMG submission 160068) | Forest soil microbial communities from Barre Woods Harvard Forest LTER site, Petersham, Massachusetts, United States - Inc-BW-C-27-O ... | reverse complement strand
CGTCGAGCAGGCCAGACCGGAGCACGGCCGCGCGCTGCTGGTCGAATTGTGCCAAGAGCGATTGGCGTCGGGAGAGACGCATTGCCGGAATTTCGGTCGGCAGGCTCAGCCCCTCGATCCGAAACGGCTCAACGTTCGGCACGCAGTTGACCAACCAAGGATCGGCCGCCCGTCCGAGAAATCCGGCGTCCTGACCCGGCCAGACGCTGCCGTTGGTATTGAAGATGTGATGCGGCAAGGTGATCGCAGGGGCCACGGCACCGTGCCCCGGGTTCATCGCCCGCACGATGGCGCCGAGGCTCGGAAAATCATTCGGCGCGCCGGGGTTGGCGTTCTCGAAATTCGTCGGCGTATGGGGCCGACCGGTCAGCATGTAGTAGCCGCTCGAGGAGTGCGCGTTGTCACCGCTCGACACGGCTCGCAGCACGCACAGATGATGCGCCTGCCGCGCGGTCTGCGGCAGCAACTCGCCGAAATGCAGGCCGGGGACGGACGTGGTGATCGGTGCGAACTCGCCGCGAACTTCGGCAGGGGCCTCAGGTTTGGGGTCCCACAGCGAATGCTGCGGCGGGCCACCCATTAAGAACAGGACAATACAGCTCTTCGCGCGGGGACGGCTGGGAGTCGCGTTTTCGGCGGAATGGCTCGACGCTGCAGTTGCCTGTTCACTTCGCAGCAGGTGAGGTAGCGTCAGACCGAACGCACTCAGGCCGCCGATTCGCAGCACTTCGCGGCGTGTCAGCCCGTCGCACAGCCGCGCTCGACTTCCCAAAATATCCCACATCGATCCCGCTCGCCGCGCCGCATGGGTGATCTTCGTCGCGGCTCATTGTCGGCTGTTCAGGGGCGGACTGTCAATTTCGGTCTCTGCCCGTGCGAGGCTCAACGGGAAATCGCGGCTGGCGAGACGCGTTTACTTTTTCAGCGGACTGTGCCCAGCTGGGGGCTTCTGCGCCGGCTTTGGGGGAGGACGGTCGGTCGACTCGTGCGTTATCGGCTTCAGGATGGCCAAGGCTGGCGCGGGATAGTCCAACACGGGTAGCCACCAGTCTCTCGTCTGGCGGCGCTCACGCGTCAGCACTTCCGAGCGGACGACCGCCTCACCGCGAGAGGCGTTAACGTCGATGCGGCAATCGAAGGCTCCGCCGCTGGCGAGAAAAGGTTGGTCCTTCGGCACTTCTGACCCTGTCAGGGTGCGGAGAGGTGCCGGGATTCCCTTTGGCTCATAGTGGAAGCCGCGCCCTGTCCATGGGTCGATCGGCAGCCAGGTAAAATAAACCGGGACCAATTCGCTTAACGTGGCCGGCACTTTATGGTGCTCGCGCCGGTAGTCCAGGGCTGCCCAGACGATGAAATGCATGCGAGCCGTTGCCGCCTGGTTCACCAGCCAAACGGGAATCGCCTTCCAATCCGACCCATTGGGGGAATCGTTCGGAGGGCCGAGCGTCATTCGCTCCCACTTCCAGGGAGTGTGCAGGAACTCGAAAGCGTTCCAGTCAAAGTCGACAAAACGCCGTTCGCGCAACTGTCGTTCCACGAGCTGGACTCCATCGAGCGCTGTCGCAAACATCGCGTCCTGCAATCGCTGCAGCCTCAACAGTTCCCAAGGAAGACACCAACGCACGAACCCGGTCTCGGCAGCGCTCCGATTTTCTTCGTGGATATTCTTTCCTTCCCAGACATTGTTCTGGAACATCTTTCGTTCGATCCGCCAGCCATTGAGAATCGCCGTCGCGTCAGAGGGGGTATCCTGCTCGAAATGCTGGAACAAACTGATGGCGCGCTTAATGAGTGCCGTGTTTTGCTTGGGATGTGCAGCCCACTGATCCAGGGCTCCGAGCGCCGCGTCCTGCAACGGCACTCTCCAACCGGAGCGCAGCCGGTTCGAGCGTTTGAGATCGTCCCCCAGGCGTGCCACGGCCACATAGTTTTCAAGGGCGGCATCCAACTTGTCTTCCGATTCGAGCTTGCGGGCCGAAGCGAGCAGCAGCCGCATCAAATTAATGGCAGCTTCACCGCTGAAGGCGCCGTCCACTCGAGCCGGCCATTCAAAACTTGGAAAGTCCCCGCGCTCTTGTTGCGCCGCTTGCAGGGCCAGCTTCACCGCGGGCTCATTCGCCGCCACCCAGTCACGCATCGGGGCATCCGCAAATTCCCAGCCGTCGGCCACTGTATGCCGTTCGGGATCATGGGTTTCGGGAGGCTGCGGACCCGTCAACGATTTCGCCGCTTCGACAAACAGGGATTGCTTCAGGGCGACCACTTCGGCCGCGGAGCGCTCCGGTTCTTGAAACTCGATCGGCAACGTGGTCGCAGGAATCTCGACGACTCGGAAAACTGCGATCGCGCAGCAGATTCCAAGCGACGGAAGCACCAAGCCAGCGGCAACGCGGCTCCAAGCAGCTAGCGAATTTCGATCGACTAGCCAATCTCGGGTGCGCAGCCAACCTGTCAGGAGAAAGATCGGCGGCAAAAGACCGATGGTCCACCAGAAGGGAATGCCGATTCCCGTTCCCGTCACCGTCGCCCACAGCATCGCCAGCGCGAGACAACCAATCAGTCCCAACACGAGCGCAGTCATTGCACTGGGGATGGTCGAAGACAGCAAATGCCCCAATGCGTACTGCAGCAGGACGTCGAACAGGATGATTGCGAGCGTCACCGCAAAACCGGCCTGCTCCGGTGGTGCCAAGCCCCCGAAAGGGAACCCCCGATAGAAGGTCGCGTTCGCGGCCGACTGAGCCGTCTCCCAGAACGAGTTCGAATCGAGCAACCTGTCCAACGCCAGGAACCAACCGGCGGTCCCCAAGGCTAGTCCCAGCCACACGGCGTGCTTGGTCAACCAGTGCGAGATCGGAGAAACGCCAGAATTGGCCAAGAGACGAAAGGCTCCGTCCCGCCGATCGGCGCGGCCCGCCCCGATTCCAAAGAATAAAGGAATCAGTCCCACTCCAATCAAAACGAGTGTCTGGGACTCTTTGAACCAGCGGAGACTTTCCCGACTGGCGGTATAGCTTCGGGATTCCATTGCGACCGCAGCCGCGCACAACAACACCGCCAAGGTGCCAACCCCCATCAAGGTCAGCGTCAGGGCCCGTGCCTGTCGCCACTCTTTCCAAAGCAAACTGCTGGCAGCCCGCCGCCAAGCCACCGTCGAACGTACGCCGAGCGTGGAATGGCCCCGTGCCGTTCCCGAAGACGTGAAACGCCACAGCCGTGCGCTCAGCGAGTCTCTGAGCCAGTACGGAACCAACAATCCATCGACAACGGCCACCGCCACGAACACGACGAGTGCGACCCACCAATTCCCGCGATCAGTTACCCCCATCAGAACGGCGGCAGCCGCTCCGGATACTGCAACAGTCGTCAACACATCGCGAAACCCCAGCGAACACAACAATCCGACCACCAAGAACGGGATCGGCGCGACGAGAGAGACCCAGAAATCCGTCGCTTGTTGAGACAACGCGTATCGCGAACTGGCGTTGTTCGAGACCGTCGCACCCCAAGTCGCCTCGCTGAAGGTGGCCAGGAGCGCCAACAGCAAAAACAAAACGTACGTGCCAACGAGCGACCAGCCGACCTTCCCCACGAGCAGTTCGGCGGTGCGGACCGGCAAACGCTGAAACAGGGATTTCGTTCGACTCTCAGTTTCCCCCGCGAAAGCAATGGCCGTCGACCCCACCGCAAAGCAGCAGGCCATCACGATGTTCACGGACGAGAACCAGTGAAATTGAAACAACGAACGATAGTACGCGAGCCCGAAGAACAGCGGGGCCAGTTGGATGGACACCCCCAGCGCCAAAATCCACACCCAAAACGCGCGCTGGACCCGGAGTTCTTTCCAGAAGATACGGCCGACGATCGCCTGGCTCATAAAGCGGGCACCTCATGCGGCGTTTCGGAAACCGGTTCCCCCTTCATGTAGCCGACGAAGATTTCTTCCAGCGTCGGTCGGCGGACGTCAACGCTCCGAATGTTTTCGGCAATCCGAAAACCATCGAACTGCGATTCGTCCATGTTCCGCACCAGCAGCCGCCACTGGCGGCCTTTGAGTTCGCGGTGCAGCACCGTTCCCGGGATCTTCGGCAGGTCGGGCACGCCATTGCGGAGCGTAACCGTCAGCTCGCAGACCCGATCTTTCAGATCGTCGAGTTTCTCCAGGAGCACAAGTTTGCCGTGGCGTAAAATTGCCACGATGTCGGCCACGCGCTCCACCTCGGCGATCTGGTGGCTCGCCAGAATCACGGTGCGACCCTGTGCAGCGACGTCGACCATGCTTTCCAAAAACTCGCGGCGAACCATCGCGTCGAGCCCGGAAGTTGGCTCGTCGAGAATCAGCAACTCGGGACGGTGGGCCATGGCCACCGAGAGCGATACCTTGGCCCGCATCCCTTTCGAGAGTTCCTTCATTCGTCGACCCGGCGGAAGTTCAAAGTGCTCGACGAGTTCGTTGTAGTGGCGTTGGTAGCCCGGCGGATAAAAGCCGCCGGCAAACCAGCCGACTTCATCGACGGTCATCCAGTCGTACAGGGCGGGCTGATCGGGGACATAGCCGACGCGACGGCGAATCTCGAGACTGTCGCGGCGACTGTCGAGACCGAGGACCGTCGACTTGCCCGAGTCCGGGTCGAGCAGGCCCAGCAGGATCTTGATCGCGGTGGTTTTGCCCGCCCCGTTTTCGCCTAACAGGGCGAACACCGTACCGGGTTCGCAGGCGCAGTTCACGTCGTAGAGCGCCATCTGATTCTTGTATTGCTTGATAACGTGCTGGAGTGAAAAGGCCGCAGTCATGACGGATCCCTCTCGGGTTCGAGGCGCGCCAATTCCTGTTCGGTGAGGCTTCGGATTTCATCGGCCGGCAAGCCGCTTTGACGGGCTTCGACCAGTACGCTGCGCAGGCGACCGCGGATAAGGGCGGCGCGGTCCGCCAGACATTTCTTGGGGGCCGAAGGCGTGATCTCCAATCCGGTCCCGCGCAGCGCTTGCAGCACATTGTCTGCTTGCAGTTCGCGGTAAGCGCGGGCCACCGTGTTCGGGTTGACGGTGAGATCGCGAGCCAATTCGCGAACCGACGGAACGAGATTCCCCGGCCTGAGTGCGTCGCTGGCGACCGCGAACTTCACCTGTCGGACGATTTGATCGTAAATCGCCAGGCCGTTGGAAGGGTCGACGTGCACAAACATGGTTACGTCCGTTGTGATCAGCCGCCCAAATTCACTGAGACGAGCGTAAGGCCGCCTTGTGTACTAGCATGATAGTACAGTGACACATCGAGCTCGGAACGTCAAGCAGAATTCCGCGTGAAATTTTCGCAACGCAAGGGAGTAGGTGATCGTCAGTCCGTTCGCGGCCGCTCGCCCGTCTGCGACAATTGCCGTATCATTCGCCGAGCCGTGAGGGCTGGGCACCTTGGCGGCTCGATCGTCAGCTCGCGGGAAAACCAGCGAAGATCGACTCGCAAAAAGCCGGGCTGTGAAAATCTACTGTGGAGAGAAACATGTCGCGTTACGTGTTGGCTTTGATCGTGTTGGGCAGCCTGATTGGTTCGGGAGAAGCAGCCGTGCAGACGAAGAAGATCACCTACAAAGTCGGCGACCAATCTTTTATCGGGCATCTGGCCTGGGATGACTCGGTGTCGGGCAAGCGTCCGGGTGTGCTCGTTTGTCATGAGTGGTGGGGACTCAACGATTACGCAAGGGGCCGTGCCGACCAGCTCGCCAAGCTCGGCTACATCGCCTTTGCTTGTGACATGTATGGCGATGGGAAATTCACCAAGCATCCCAACGAAGCGATGGAAATGGCCACGCACGTGCGGCAAAACATCGAGGAGTGGCAAAAACGGGCCAACGCAGCCTTGGATATCCTCAAACAACAACCGGAATGCGACGCCAGCCATCTGGCGGCGATGGGCTACTGCTTCGGTGGTTCGACGGCCCTCGAGCTGGCTTACTCCGGCGCGGACCTCGATGCCGTGATTACCTTCCACGCGGCACTACCCACTCCGACGGCGGAACAGGCGAAGGCGATCAAGCCGACGATCGTGATCTGCCATGGAGCGCTCGACTCATTCATTCCGGACGAAGCGATCCACAAGTTCCGTAAGGCGCTCGACGAAGCGGGAACCGACTACGAGTTCGACGTCTACGCCAAATCGAAACACAGCTTCACGGTTCCTGATGCCGACACTCACGGCAATCCGGGCATGTCGTACAACAAGCTGGCCGACGAGCGCTCCTGGACCCGCTTGCAAAGGCTGTTCGAGGAGAAACTCGGCAAGCAACGCTCCTGAAGCCACGTTCGCCGTGGATTTCCGGGCTCCGTCGGGGCTTGATTCCAACCGGGATTCGGCTGTCAGCGGGGCCTGCGAATCGTAGAATGAATGGCGACACCGCGGTCGAACCGCGGGCTCAACTGGGTGCGTCTGTGCCGGCGAACCGCGGCGAGTCACCTGAATGCTTCGGAATCGATATCTCATGCGCTCGCGACGCCGCCGTTTGTCGAGTGCCCTCCTCGTCGCTGCGATCGCATGCGGAACGGTGATTCCGCAGCCTTCCGTCTGGGCGCAGCGGGAATTGTCGGCTGCCCGCGTCAAGGAATCGATCCGCGCTGGCCAGCAATTCCTGATTCGGGGACAGAATCCCGAAGGCTCCTACGGTTTTGGTGGCGGCCCCGCGGGGCACACTTCCGGAGCCACGAGCCTCGCGATGCTGGCTCTCTTGACGTCGGGGTTAACACCCGACGAACCGGCCGTCGCAAGAGGCTTAAAGTTTCTACGGCGGATCCCCGATCCGCAGTCGGCGTACGCGACTTATCAAATGTCGCTGATGCTGATGACCTTCGCGGCGGCCAAACAGCCGGATACCGACCGCATTCGGATGACAAGCCTCGCCAGTCAGCTGGAGGAATTTCAAGTTAAGGACGGCGGCCCGAATGCGGGAATGTGGAACTACGGCTCGCACCTCGCCACGGAGGACAACAGCAATACCCAATACGCCATTCTCGGCCTTCGGGAAGCGGCAAGTTCCGGCATCAGAGTCAGTCGTAAGACGTGGGAACTTACGCTTGAGCATTTCTTGAAGAATCAAAACGACGACGGCGGGTGGGGTTATCAAAACAACCTGCATAGCACGGGAAGCATGACCTGTGCTGGAATCGGCTCGCTAGTGATCTGCGAGCAAATGCTCGGATCGGCCGAAGACGACACAAATCCCGATGGCACTCCCAAGTGCTGCACGCGCACCGATCGCACGACCGAAGCTCTCCGACGTGCTTTGCAATGGTTGTCGCGGTATTTCGCAGTCGGCACCAATCCAGGCGAGCAAGGGGGCCGCTGGGTCCACTACTACTTGTACGGCGTCGAGCGCGCCGGGCGTCTAACGGGTCAGCGTTTTCTGGGCAATCACGACTGGTACCGCGAAGGGGCCAGCTATTTTCTGGACAGACAGCAAAGGCACGACGGGAGTTGGAGTACGTCGTCGGGGGTCGAAGCCGACCCGCTCGTCGCGACCAGTTTCGCTCTGTTGTTTCTGTCGAAGGGGCTTGCGCCTGTCTTGATCAACAAGTTGAATTACGGCAGCGCACCCCCGCCGCCCAACGCACAACCCAACTGGAACCTGCATCCCAACGACGCGCGCAACCTGACCGATTACGTCAGCGGCTTGCCGAAGTGGCCCAAGCTGCTCACCTATCAGGAGGTCGATCTCGATAAAGTCGTCACTCATGGCAGCGTCCGCGATCTTTTGCAGGCGCCGATTCTTTACATCAGCGGCCTCGACGAACCCAAATTCACCGAAGCTCAGGTGCAACTCTTGCGGGCCTACGTCGAACAAGGGGGCTTTATCTTCGCGGTCAACAACTGCAACGGCGCCGGGTTCGACGAGGGCATCAAGAACCTGGTCTCGCGTCTCTATCCGGGCGAAGCACAACTGAAGCGATTGCCGCCCGAGCATCCGATCTACCGCTCCGAATTTCCGCTTGACCCTGAAGGGACCGAATTGCTCGGAGTCGACTTCGGCTGCCGCACTTCGTTCGTCTATTCGCCCCGCGATCATTCCTGTTTGTGGGACAAGTGGTCGCTGCAACCGGTGCCCAAACGCACGCCCGCATTCAGTTTGCTGGTCTTGCACTCCATGAAGGTGGGCGCCAACGTTGTGGCTTATGCCACCGGTCGCGAGCCCTACGACAAGCTCGACGCTCCGCAGGAAGAAGTCGCCGCGGCTCCCAGCCCGATCGAACGCGGTTTGTTGCAAGTCGCCAAACTGCGACACACGGGCGACTGGGACGCCGCGCCACGCGCCCTGCACAATGTGCTCTTGGCCCTCAATCGCATGTCGAACGTGCCGGCTTCGCCGCGGCAGAAGAACCTGGTTCCCAGTGATCCCAGCTTGCGGCGTTATCCCCTGGCGTATCTGCACGGCCGCGCGTCGTTTGAGTTCGGCCCGCAAGAGATCAAGAACCTTCGCAACTATCTCAAGAACGGTGCCGTGCTGTTCGGCGACTCCTGCTGTGGCTCGCCCCAGTTCGACAAAAGCTTCCGCGACATGGTGCGGCAACTCTTCCCCGATAAGAATCTCGAGCGAATTCCGATCACTCATGAACTGTTTTCGCAGGGGATCGGGTTCGATATTCGCCGCGTCATGCGCCGGATCCCCCAGAGCGGAAACCCGAATGATCCGCTTGACTCAACCTTCAAGGAGGGCGAGCCGCTGTTGGAAGGGATCGAAATCGACGGCCGTTACTGCGTGATCTACAGCAAGTACGACCTCAGTTGTGCACTCGAACGGCAAGCTTCCGTGGCCTGCGCCGGCTACGAGCACAAAGACGCCGTGCGGATTGCCGTCAACGTAATCCGCTATGCACTGCTGCAAGATCTCGCGTACTCGGCGAAAATTAGGTAGGCGGGGCCAGGGCGTACCCAAAGCCGGCCCTGCATTTCGCACGGATCAAGTGCACTTCGCCTGAATTCGACTCGGAAGTCACGGCCCCAAAATTTCGTCAGGCGCCGCGATTGGTCACGGCTGTCGGCCACTGATATAGTTGTGCTGGGGACGGCAGCGCTAAAGTGGGCACGAATGCCCGCGATCAATACATGGCACGGAAGGTGGGAGAGCCATGGAATTCTACGACTTCGAGTCACGACTGAATCAGCCGCTCAACATGAAGCTGGCTGAGCTGAAACAAAGCGAACGCCTACGGCACGTGATTTTTTCGGCCCAGTTCGATCGCGAATTGATCGACGACATCGGACGCCTGGCGGACATGATTCGCCAGTTCGACAAGTCGCGGGACGGCAAACGATTTCTGGGCAGCCTGCTGACCAATCAGCGGGCCATGCTCTATTTCACGCAGCCGTCGACGCGCACGTTCCTCTCGTTCTCCGCCGCGTGCCAAATGTTGGGCATCGCGTGCAACGAGGTTCGCGACGCGTCGGTGTCGTCGGAAGCCAAGGGAGAATCGCCGTACGATTCGATCCGCATGTTTTCCAGTTACTTCGACATCGTGATTATGCGGAGCGTGGTCCCGAATTTCGCCGAGTGCTGCGCGTATTTGATGAACGATCTCGATTTGCTCGACCACCGCAGCGTGCCGATCGTAAACGCCGGTTCTGGAGCCGACGAGCATCCGACGCAAGCGCTGCTCGACGTCTATACGATCAAACGCACGTTCCAGTTCAAACATCCGAAGGATTCCTCGCGCTGGAACCGGTTCGACGACGAGCTGCGCCGCAAATATCCCGATCTGACCAAAAGTCTCGACGGCAAGCTGTACGGATTCTGCGGCGACATTGGGCGCGGGCGAACGGTGCGTTCGCTGGCCAGCCTGCTGTCGCTGTTCGAGGACGTGTCGATGTGCTTCATTTCTCCCCCGCACGCGAAAATGAGGCTCGGCGCTGACTTGCGCGACCGGCTGATGCGCAAGGGAGTGAAAATCTACGAGCTGGAATCCTTCGAGGATCCGATCGATGGCCGGCCGGCGATCGAGGCGCTCGATTGCCTCTACATGACCCGCATTCAGCGCGAGCACGACACGCGCGAGGACACCGAGGCCTACCGCACCCTCGATTTGTCGAAATACTGTCTCACGCGCGAGCTGGTCGCTCGCATGAAGGATTACGCCCCGATCCTACATCCCTTCCCGCGTGACAGTCGCATCGGCGAGATCCCGACCGACATCGACAGCGACCCGCGGGCCATGTATTTCCACCAGGCGCTCAACGGCATGTGGATTCGGGCCGCCCTGCTGGCATATCTCTTCGACGTCGACCAACGGATCGTCAGCCGCTTCCAAAAAGACTTCGCCGAGTACCACGACTACAACATCGGCGCCCTGGAACGCTAAAGACACTCTTGGGCGGTCTATTTTTCCTTCCGCTTCAGCTCGGCGTCGTGGTCCTTCAAGAAGCTCTTGATTTCGTCGCCGTAGCCAAGCAACCGCTCCCACTGTTCGACATAGAGCGTTACGGGCATTCGCTGCAGACCGTAGACGCTGATCGCCCCCTTTTGGCTGACCTTGCAGTACAGCGTCCCTCGTTTCGGCGCCTCATCGGTCAGCATCTTGGACGCTTCTTCGATCGAGAGGTCCCCGGACGCAACCTTGGCCAGCACTTCTTCCTTCTTCACGTAGATCTCCTTTGCTCGGCGGCCTGAAATGGGGCGCCGGCTCATCTGCCCCGAACGCGCGCGATCGCGTGAACCATTTCTTAACACGCCTATTCTGAAACTGATCGGGCAGGGTGTCTAGGCCGCGGAAATCGAACAAGACCCAAAATTCGCCCCATAGCGAGCTGAAATTCCTTTAACAATCGCATCTACTAGCGAGGTCGAAGTGTGACTTCGAGCCCTTCGAGGGGCTAGCGGCGCGGCTCGTTGACCCGTGTTTTGAGCCAACCATACAATCGGGGGCGGGCCCGCGCTGCTTGAAACGAACGCTCCCTCTGCGCCTAACCCGCTCATTTGAGAGGCCGCCTGATCGTGGCTTTCCTGCACGTCATCAAAGGAAGCCGTCCGGGCCAAGTGCTCGAACTGCGCGGCGAGCGCATGATCTTGGGCCGCCATCCGAGCTGTGAAATCGTCCTGGATAACGCCGCGGTCAGCCGTCAGCACGCCCAAATCCTCAATCGCCGTGGCTCCTTTTTTCTCGAGGATCTGAGGAGCCGCAACCGCACCTATCTCAACGGGACAGCCATCGACGGACGCGAGCCGCTCAACGACGCGGACGAAGTGACGATCTGCGACATCGTGTTGCAGTTCTTTTATGCGCGCAAAGAAGAATCGACGGACGAAAGCACGGCGGGCCGACCCACGAGCGCACCGTCGCGAGACGATCCGCACGCCACGCGGGCGACTGGATCGGTGCCGCAACCCGACCCGCAAGACGACTCTCCCGAGCACGCGTCCTCGATTATCTCCACGATCGACACGAAGTCGGCTGGGACCATGCGTTTGAGCGTCAAGCCCGAGGTGAAGCTCCGTGCCATCCTCGAAATGAGCAACACGCTGGCCCGCACGCTCAAGCTGGACGACGTCCTCCAAAGCGTGCTCGACGGATTGTTCAAAGTCTTCCCGCAGGCCGATAGCGGCTTTGTGATGCTCGCTGCCGGTGAAGATCGCCAAAGTATCGTGAAAGCCTCGCTGGCGCGGGGCGGCGACGCGACCGGATCGGTCCGCATGAGCAACACGATTCTTCGCACGGCCATGCAGAGCGGCGAAGCGATCTTAAGCGCCGACGCCCTGGAAGACAGCCGCTTTGACGCCAGTGAAAGCCTGGCCGGTTTGGGCATCCGCTCGATGATCTGCGTCCCGCTGATGAGCAAGGATGGGACGGCCTTAGGTGCGATCCAGCTTCAGACGCAGAGCCTGAGACAACAGTTCACGCAAAGCGATCTGGATGTGCTGGTCAGCGTCGGTTCGCAGGCGATCCTGGCGGTCGAGAATGCACGCCTGCACGAAGATCTCCTGCGGCGGTCACACATCGAGCGCGAGCTGCAGTTCGCCACTCAGGTCCAGCTCGGATTTCTGCCCGACCGCCGACCGAGCCCGCCGGGCTACGAGTTCTTTGATTACTACGAGCCCGCCGAACGCGTGGGCGGCGATTACTTCGACTACATCGAGTTGAATGACGGACGGATCGTGATCGGCCTGGCCGACGTCGCGGGCAAAGGCATTCCCGCGGCACTTTTGATGGCCCGCTTGTACTCGTCGGTCAGGTTGCACCTCTTCTCCCAGCCGACTCCGGCCAAGGCGCTCTCTGCCTTGAATACGGAAATTCACGCGCAGGGGATGGGCCATCGCTTTGTGACTTTTGTCCTGCTCACCCTGGACCCCCTTCGACACGAATTGTCGATCGCCAACGCCGGGCATCTTCCGCCGATCATTCGCGCTGGGGATGGCAAAACTTATTCGCTCGGTCGCACCGAATCGGGGATGCCATTGGGCATCAAGCCGGGGCAAGAATACCGCGAGCTGAAACTTGACCTTGAGCCCGGCACAAGTGTGGTCGTTTACACTGACGGAATCACCGAGGCCATGAACGCGGCCAACGAACTCTTCGGCCGAGTCCGGCTGGAACAATTCGTCTCGTCGGTCTCGGGCTCTTCCGAAGATCTGACAAAGGCGATCGTGACCGAGGTCGATCGGTTCTGTGGGACCCGGCCACAGCGAGATGATATGTGCTTGGTCTGCCTGCGACGACACGAAGACTCGGCGAAACCGAGGGACGACGCCACCCGCACCTCGATTCCCATCGTCGGCGACTGAGTCGAGGCACAGAAAGACTCAGCCCGTTCCTCGGAGTTCGCCGAAGTCACCCCTGACGAAAGAACATCCACGATGACCTAAGCTCGAAGAGACACGACTCGCCCATCTGCTGCGTGCTTAGGTCCTTCCTTCGTCATTCCAAATTCCTTCTAATCGGATCTTATGACTCAGATTCACGAAATTGACGGCGTTCGGCTGCATCTTGGTTCGCCCGACGCCTCGGCGGGAACTTGGATCGGCCAGCGCGAAATCCTCAAGCAGATCCTGGCCTGCTGGCTGGTTGTCGACGAGAAGGATTTGCCACTGACGCCGCGGCTCTTGGGGCCGCCGGGCATCGGCAAGACGACGCTCGCCATCGCTGCGGCCCGCGAGCGACAACAACCTCTTTACGTGTATCAATGCACAGCCGACACGCGTCCCGAAGACTTGCTGGTGACGCCCGTCCTCGGCGAGAGCGGCAGCATCAAGTACCACGCGTCGCCTTTGGTGTCGGCGATGATTCAGGGCGGAATTTGCCTTTTGGACGAAGGCAACCGCATGAACGAGAAATCTTGGGCCAGCCTGGCGCCGTTGTTAGACCATCGTCGCTACGTCGAATCGATCGTCGCCGGTATCTCGATTCCCGCCCATCCGGAGTTTCGCTGTGCCGTAACCATGAACGAAGACGAATCGACGTTCGAGATTCCCGACTACATCCAAAGCCGCCTGCAACCGACGCTCACGCTGGCGCATCCCAGCCGCGAAGACGAACTGGCCATCCTCCGCTATCACCTGCCGTTCTCCGACGCCGAGATGCTCAATTTGACCGTCGAGTTCCTGCAAAACTCGCACAAGCTCAAGCTCGACTTTTCGTCGCGTGACGGGATCAACGTTCTACGCTACGCGCTCAAACGAATCGCACAGGATCCCAAGCATCCGCTGGCCAAGGATCAGGCCTGGCGTGAATCGCTGAGCAGTTGCCTGGGGGAAGAGGCGCTCGACCTCAACTCGCTGGCCGAGCGCAAGGCCCGCCAGCTCGGCAGCAACGCGGTACCGATGGGGCTCGGGGACTTTTTCTTTTCCCCCGACGACCCGCTCAACCCCGACTATGAAGACGAGGAAGAGGACGAAGAGTGACGGTCCTCCTCCGACTCGAGTGGGACAAGGCCCGCCTCGGGCCGGCCCACCATTTTCCCAGCTGGCCACCGTTTTACTCGTCCGCGCGTCCCGGCACACGATGA
>Ga0210393_10002896_pt1 | contig 13980 bp, 13 predicted proteins | sample IncBWC27OmetaG_FD_160068 | JGI IMG/M metagenome (GOLD analysis project Ga0210393, IMG submission 160068) | Forest soil microbial communities from Barre Woods Harvard Forest LTER site, Petersham, Massachusetts, United States - Inc-BW-C-27-O ... | reverse complement strand
GGCGCTGATTTCGTTTTCCGGAGATCGGCACGTTTTGACGCGACATTGCACATGCTGCAACGGCCAGCCGCCCAACAGGCGCTGCTCGTCACCCAACCCCGCATCGAAAGTTGCCCCAGATCCCGCTAACTACTTTAACGGGCGCGCTGTTTTATTTTCAACCGTTTTCGTTGCCCGGTCAAGTATGGTTGCTGTGCGAGAACGGCAACACCGCAGCACTTACCACCTCACCTCAACACCGGCCGTGGCTTGGTGCGATTGCAGCGCGGCGCGAAACTTGCCGTCGTAGTTGAGATAGACGCGCACGACATTGGTCAGGCTCAGCGAAAGCGCAGCGCCGGCATCCGCGCCATACCTGCTTTCGCCGATACCCTGAACGATGATGCTTTCGGGACCAAGGCTGACGGTGACCGAACTGAGGTTTTGTTCGAAATTATCGACGAACTTGCCGTACGCGGAGAGGTCGAGGATCTTTTGATCCACGATCCAGTAGTGGCCGATCTCGGCGCCAATCAGCGCTCGCGAACGCTCAAGCGTCGCACCGCTGGCCGAAACCGGATCGAGGCCGCCCATCTCCTGGAAAGAGCCGGTCGACGCATGAACATATTCAAACGCGGCTTTCGGCACTAACCGGCTCTGATCCATGGTCCAGTAGTAGCTGAGTTCAGTCAGAGCGCCGTCGATCTGCCCGTTGTAACCCGCGCTGGCGATGCCGAGCCCGGTATCGCGGCTGGAATTGATCTTTCCAAAACCGTGAACCAGCGCCACCGCCCAGGTCCACGGTCCCTTGTCGATCGACGCGTTGAAGCCAAGCTGGGTCAGGTCAAGGGTCGCCGACTGCATCGCCAGCGGCACGTCGATGCCGGTTCGGCTCTGGTCGATCGAGAAGCCGACATTCACACCCGGTGCGATTCGGGCGCCGAAGCCAGCCACCCCGCCGGTCGTCGTGCGATCATCGCCGACGAAATTGGCTTGCGGGCCGGTCTTGCTGGAAATCCCGTAGGCCTCGCCCCACGTTCGGAAGTTCGGACCATCGAGGGCTTCTGAGGCGCCCCCGCCCCCCGGATTACTCCGCGACGCGCGACCGAACCCACCGCTCGCCTGGTCGCCCAGCCGCTCGAGGAAGTTGCTGCCGAGATTCATGATCGCAGCACCGGAAGAAAGATCGGAAGCGGGGATCGATGGGCTCGGCGGAGGTGGCGGCGGAGGTGGTGGCGGTACGAAGACTTGCGCGTGAGCCTGTTGCGCCGAAAGGCTCAGGAACAGCGCTGCGGCCACGAAAAAGGTGTTGCGGGGCCATCGGCCACCTCCGGTCTCCATCGCTCGCGAAGACCGCCGTGCCCCGTCCATCCACGTCATTCCCAAAGGCGGGCGCTCCCGCCCGAAATATCAAATTGCATTCAATTGCAGGATTTGGTCGCAGTTCCGCAACAGCGTCAATCGTTCCTGGCCCGAACTTGCGGGCAATTGGCGAGCCTTGTTGTAGCCCTGCCACAGGCCCCCCGACGGTAATCTGAGCCCGTCCAGCGATTTTCCCAAGCCACCCCATAAGCTTGCTAACACGCAAATTTCGTGTTGCAATCCCTGTCACAATCGGAATTAGGCCGATCGACTGTGCGTTTCGCGACCAGGAAATTCAGCAGACATCCGGAAAGCCCGCTTGTGGCGCGGCACGCAGATCGCGTGGCGCGTCTTCTTTACGTCTAGACCAGGAGACAGGCGATGCAAAAAGGCACCGTCAAGTGGTTTAACCCGACGAAGGGTTATGGGTTCATCAAGCCGATGGTCGGCGATAAGGACGTCTTTGTCCATATCTCTGCCGTCGAGCGTGCTGGGCTCACGACCCTTAACGAGAATCAGGTTATCGAATACGACCTTGTCGAGAATCGCGGAAAAACTTCCGCCGAAAATCTCAAGGTTTCCTAAACCTCGTCACGATCCGCGCAAGCAATCCTGATGCACCCCCGGCCCTGCCGGGGGATTTTGTTTTTGATCATACCTTGCTGGTCGGCCGCGGCGATATCAGGGTGTCGGTGCTGCCAGCGTCCCCGTTCAACTTGCAGATCGCACCTTCAAGACGAAGCCTGCCACTCGCCAAAAGACGCAAGGCGGCCGGATAAATCTTGTGCTCGATTTCAAGAATTCGTGCCGATAGCTCCTCGGGCGTGTCGTCGTCGCGAACCGGCACCACCCCTTGCATCACGATCGGTCCCGCATCGGTTTCCGGCGTCACGAAATGGACGGTCGCCCCCGATACTTTCACGCCTGCGTTCAGCGCCTGCCCGTGGGGATCGAGGCCCGGGAAAGACGGCAGCAGCGAGGGATGGATGTTGAGCATCCTGCCATACCACGCTTGCACGAATTCGGCGGTGAAAAGCCGCATGAAACCGCCCAGGCAAATCAGCTCGATCCGGTGAGCTTCAAGCGCTGACTGCAATGCGGCTTCAAAAGCGGAGCGATCTTTGCCAAACGGCTTGCTTTCGATCGTGACCGTCGAAATACCTTCCGCGCCCGCCAATGCAAGGCCCGCCGCATCGGCCCGGTTTGAAATCACGACTGCAATTTCGGCCGGAAAGTCTTCAGCCTTTGCCGCCTTGATCAATGCGGCCATGTTCGAGCCGCGCCCCGAAATCAGGATCGCCACGCGCGGCCTTGGAGCCCCGTCATGTGGATCGGATTTCACCATGAAAGGTTGAGATGCCCGTTATAGACGACGCGATGCTCGCCCTGCGCCGGGATTACTTCGCCCAGCACCGTCACGCCCTCGCCGGCATCGGTGAGGATGCCGCTGACAGCTTCGACAGCATCGGCCTCGACAACCGCGATCATTCCGATCCCGCAATTGAACGTACGCAACAGCTCAAGCTCAGCGACGTTGCCCTGTTCCGCCAGCCATTTGAAGACCGACAATACCGGCAAACGCGCGAGATCAATTCCGACGCCCAGATGCTTCGGCAACACACGGGGAATGTTGTCGGTGAATCCACCGCCGGTGATATGGGCGAGCGCTTTGACGGCGCCGGTTTCACGGATCGCGCGCAAGCAAGATTTGACGTACAGCTTGGTCGGGGCCAGCAGCGCGCCGCCGAGCGTCATGACCGGCGAAAACGGCGCCGGTGCATCAAAACCAAGACCCGAGGCTTCGACGATCCTTCGTACCAGGGAAAAGCCGTTGGAATGAACGCCGGACGAAGCGAGGCCAAGCACGGCATCGCCGGGGCGAATATCCGCACGCGGCAATAGCGTACCCCGCTCGGCGGCACCGACCGCAAATCCCGCAAGATCGTAATCGCCATCCTTGTAGAGACCGGGCATTTCGGCGGTTTCGCCACCGATCAAGGCACAGCCGGACTCGCGGCAGCCTTCGGCGATGCCGGCAACGATCGAGGCGGTCGCGTCCGGATCCAGCTTGCCGCAGGCGAAGTAGTCGAGAAAGAACAGCGGTTCTGCGCCCTGCACCACGAGGTCATTGACCGACATCGCGACGAGGTCGATCCCGATACCGCCATGCAACCCGGTGTCGATCGCGATCTTGACCTTGGTCCCGACCCCGTCGGTCGCAGCGACCAGAACCGGGTCTTTGAAGCCCGCGGCCTTCAAATCGAACAATCCGCCGAAACCGCCGATTTCGGCCTCGGTGCCGGGGCGCGCCGTGGCGCGAACCATCGGCTTGATCAGATCGACCAGGCGGTTTCCCGCATCGATATCGACGCCCGAATCCGCGTAAGTGAGCCCGTTTCTGCGCTCGGCCATGGCCTTTTCCAGATTTGGCTTTTTCCAGATGATTCCGGCTGGTTACGTCGGATTTGGCTTATGTGCAATGGTCGCGGGCGCGTACTATGTAGACAACGGCCACTTCGCCCCACAAAGGGGGATAATTTTGGAGAATGAGGCCGGTAGCCGGGAAACGACCGAGTTGAGTATTCCAAATATCATTACGTTGGGGCGCATCATTTTAGTGCCCATCGTCGTCTGGGCGATCGCCTCCAACCAGATGGAGATCGCGTTCACGGTCTTCGTCATCGCCGGCGTCAGTGACGCCGTCGACGGGTTTTTGGCCAAGCGCTTCAATATGGCGAGCGAGCTCGGCGCGCTGCTCGATCCGCTCGCCGACAAGGCGCTTCTGGTTTCGATCTATGTGGCGCTGGGCATCTCGGGCGCCATGCCGCGCTGGATCGTCATCCTCGTCGTCTCGCGCGACATCATGATCGTTTCGGCCGTGATTGTGTCATGGTTATTCGACAAACCGGTCGAGATAAAACCGTTGATGGTTTCCAAGCTCAACACGGCGGCGCAGGTGGCGCTCGCGGCCTTGATCCTGGCCGCGCTTGGTTTCGGCTTCAACCCGACGCCATATGATGCCGTGCTGATGGCGCTGGTGACCGTCTTTACTTTGGTTTCCGTATCCCTCTATCTCGTCGAGTGGGTACGGCATATGGGCACGATCGAAGCCCGTTAGCCTTTCGATAGCCGGCTCGGAGACTAGTACCGCCGATCTGAAGTCCATGCACCGCAAGCGGCGAGTTCGATCAGGGACTTCAGATCGATAAAGCGGTACTAGATCCAATAGGTTTGCTAGTGCCCATGACTTTCCGAAGTTCGTGAAGGTGGGTGCTGCGATGGAGCACGAACTTCGGAAAGTGGACACTAGTGCGGCGACTTTGAAGTTCCTATCATGTCGCTGCGATCTCGTTAAAGGAACTTCAAAGTCAAAGCCCGCATTAGCAACCAATAATTGCTAGAGCTCCTTTGATTCCGAAGTTCGCATCAGAGGGACCGCGTTCGTTTGCGAACTTCGGAATCGGAGCTCTAGCGTGGCAGGCCGCGTTCAACCTCGTCAATTGGCATTTGCGCTTCCGCACGCCGAGAGCTTGACGCGCGATAACTTCCTGGAAGGACCGGCTAACACCGCCGGCCTCGCACTGATCGATAGCTGGCCGGATTGGCCGAACCGCGTGATGCTGTTGGTTGGTCCCGAAGGCTCCGGCAAGAGCCATCTCGCCGCGATCTGGGCCGAGCAATCCGGCGCCCGCTCGACCTCGGCGCATGCCTTGACCGCACCTGAAGTTCCGGGTGCGCTAGCAACGGGTGCGCTTGTGATCGAGGATATGAAAACCGCTGACATCGACGAACGCGCGCTGTTCCATTTGTTGAACCTGGCGCGCGAGGACAGCGCGTTTGTCCTGATGACCGCACGCGTGCCGCCGACCGAAGTGGAACTCCGCGACTTGCGCTCCAGGCTGCGTGCGGTGCCGACCGTGCAGTTGCTGCCACCCGACGATCACCTGTTTCGCGGCCTGATCGTCAAATTCTGCGCCGATCGCCAACTTGCCGTCGACGAGAGCGTGGTGAGTTATCTCACCACCCGTCTGGAGCGGTCCTATGCCGCCGTACGGCAGGCGGTCGAGCTTCTGGACACCGAAGCCCTGCGGCTGGGCCGACCAGTCACCCGGGCGTTGGCGGCGGAGTTACTTCGCAGCAACGCCTGATCGGGCTTCTCCCACCTTGACGGGACTCTCGGGGCGAACATCAATGTCATTGAAACGTCGCCGCGAACCGCAACCGTCCGTGCTATCCCTCGCGGCTTGAGATGAATGGATTGAAACTTCATGGAATCCACCCAAGCCATTGTAAAAACAGAAAAAGATACCGGCGTGGACAGCCCGCCGGCGATCAGCAGAAGCCCGGAACGCTTCATTAATCGGGAACTTTCCTGGCTGCATTTCAATCGCCGGGTGCTCGAGGAATCGGTCAATCCGGGCCACCCGGCGCTGGAGAGGGTCAGATTTCTGTCGATTTCCGCCAACAACCTCGACGAATTCTTCATGGTTCGCGTCGCCGGTATCAAGGCCCAGGTACGTGAGGGCATCGCCGAGCGCAGCCCCGACGGGCTGACGCCGGCCGAGCAGCTCGTGCTGATCAACGAGACGGTCTCCAGGCTCGCCAGTGACCAGCAGGCGATCTGGCGCGACCTGCACAAGATTCTAGCCGACGTCGGCATTGTGCTCGTCGAAGGCCGCGACGTCACCAAATCAGAGCGGGCCTGGATCGAGGACCATTTCCTTCACAACATTTTTCCATTGCTGACGCCGCTCGCGATCGATCCGGCCCATCCTTTTCCGTTCATTCCGAGCCTCGGCTTCACGATCGCGCTGCAACTGGCGAGGGTCGCCGACGGCCGGCCGATGAATGCGCTCATTCGCATGCCCGGCAAGATCGATCGATTCATTCGCTTGCCCAGCGGCAAGGATAGCGCGGTGCGGTTGATCACGCTCGAGCAGGCCACGGGCCTGTTCATCGGCCGGCTGTTCCCCGGTTACACCGTCAAAGGCCAGGGCGCGTTCCGCATCATTCGCGACTCCGAACTCGAAATCGAGGAAGAAGCCGAAGATCTCGTTCGCCTGTTCGAGACGGCGTTGAAACGGCGACGCCGCGGATCGGTGATCCGCCTCGAAATGGAAGCCAAGATGCCCGAAGAGCTGCGCGCCTTCGTACAGCGCGCGCTTTCCACGGCCGACGATGAAGTGCTTCTGGTCGATGGCGTCCTCGCCATGAACGAGCTGTCGCAACTGACAAGGCTCGATCGGCCTGATCTTGAATTCACGCCGTATGTGCCGCGCCACCCCGAGCGGGTCCGCGATCACGGTGGCGATATCTTCGCCGCCATCCGGCAGAAAGACCTCATCGTCCACCACCCTTACGAATCCTTCGACGTGGTTGTCCAGTTCCTGCAACAGGCCGCGCGAGATCCCGACGTCGTCGCCATCAAGCAAACCCTCTACCGCACATCGAACAATTCGCCGATCGTGCGGGCGCTTGCGGAGGCCGCCGAAGCCGGCAAGTCGGTCACCGCGTTGATCGAGCTGAAAGCGCGCTTCGACGAAGAGGCCAATATCCGCTGGGCCCGCGACCTCGAACGAGCCGGCGTGCAGGTCGTGTACGGATTTATCGAATTGAAGACCCACGCCAAGCTCTCGATGGTCGTCCGGCGCGAAGGCGGCAACCTCGCCACCTATGTCCACACCGGCACCGGGAACTATCATCCGGTCACCGCGCGCATCTACACTGACCTTTCCTACTTCACGTCCGATCCGATCATCGGACGCGACGCGGCGCGGGTGTTCAACTACATCACCGGCTATGCCGAGCCGAGCGACATCGAGAAGATGGCGGTGTCGCCTCTCACCTTACGCAAGCGGATGATCGAGCACATTCAGGGCGAGACCAACTATGCCCGGCACGGCAAGCCTGCCGCGATCTGGCTGAAAATGAATTCACTGGTCGATCCCGACATCATCGATGCGCTCTACGAAGCCTCGCAGGCCGGCGTTTCGATCGAACTCGTGGTGCGCGGCATCTGCTGCCTGCGGCCGGGTATCCCGGGACTTTCCGAAAACATTCGGGTCAAATCCATCATCGGCCGCTTTCTCGAACACGGCCGAATCTATTGTTTCGGCATGGGACAAGGCCTGCCGAGCACGAAAGCGGCTGTGTATATCTCTTCGGCCGACATGATGCCGCGCAACCTCGATCGCCGCGTCGAGGTGCTCTGTCCGTTGCAGAATCCGACGGTGCATCAGCAGGTTCTCGAGCAAATCATGCTCGCCAATCTCAAGGATACCGAGCAAAGCTGGCAATTGTTGCCGGACGGTTCTTCAACGCGTATGAAGGCCGCCAAGGGCGAGGAACCCTTCAATCTACATAACTATTTCATGACGAATCCGAGTTTGTCTGGCCGTGGAAAGTCACTTCAGGAATCATCGCCCCGTCGCCTCACCCGGCGTACCGAACGTCAGCAATCGTCCTAAGAGGACTAGGCTGTGAAGCGGGCGCGCAAGCGCGCCTCGAGCGTTGCAGTCATCGATATCGGCTCGAATTCGGTACGTCTCGTCGTCTACGAGACGATGGCCCGCAGCCTGATCACGATATTCAACGAAAAAGCCCTGTGCGGTCTCGGCCGCGAGGTACAATCGACCGGGCTGCTTGCGCCCGACGCCGTCACGAAGGCCCTCACCTCGCTGCGGCGCTTCCGCGCCCTGTGCAGGGTCATGAAGGTCGGCCGTGTCCATGCGATCGCCACCGCGGCCTGCCGTGACGCCAGCAACGGCCCGGACTTCATCGCCAAGGCCGAGCGCATTTGCGGGACGAAAATCGAAATCCTGTCCGGCCCGCGCGAGGCGAAATTGTCGGCGCTCGGCGTCGTGTCGGGCGTGCACCGGCCGGACGGCATCGTTGGAGATCTCGGCGGCGGCTCGCTTGAGCTGATCGACGTGCACGGCAACCGCGTCCGCGGCGGGCTGACGCTTCCGCTCGGAAGCCTCGCATTGCAGGATTTGTCACACAAATCGTTGAAGCGCGCCGAACGCATTGTCAGGACCGAGCTTTTCGACGTCGAGCAGATCAAAAGCGGCCGTGGCCGCACATTTTATGCCGTCGGCGGCACGTGGCGTGCGCTGGCGCGCATCCACATCATTCAGAGCGAATACCCGCTCGGCGTGATGCACGGCTATTCGATTCCCGCCCAGGAAGCGCTCGACTTCGTACGCCGGCTGCGCCGTCTGGTCGCGACCGACATGCTGGCCAATATCGAGGCCATCGCCGATGCGCGGCGGCCGTTGCTTGCCTATGCGGCGCTGGTGCTCGAATACATCATCCGCGTCGTCCGGCCGAAAACCATCGTGTTTTCGACCTTCGGCGTGCGCGAAGGCCTGCTCTACGAAATGCTCCCCGACGCCGAGCGCGCCAAAGACGGTTTCATCTGCGCCGCCCAGACGCTCAACGAGCTGCTGTCGCGATCCGCCCGTCACGCCCAGGAATTGATCGAGTGGACCGACCGCTTCGTGCGGATTGTCAAGCTGCGCGAGACGGAAGAGGATCGCCGCCTGCGTCACGCCGCCTGCTTGTTGTCGGATATCGGATGGCGAGTGCATCCCGATCATCGCGGCGAAGAGACCCTCAATCTCATCACCAATGGAAACTTCGGTTCGATCAGCCATCAGGGCCGAGTCTTTGTCGCACTGTCGGTTTTCTATCGCTATGCGGGCTTGAGCGAGCAGAACGAACCGCCGGAGACCATGCAGGCGCTGGTGCCGCCTGCGATGCTGGAGCGTGCCCGCATGTTAGGGGCGGCGTTCCGTGTCGCCCATCTGATTTCGGCGGCGCGTCCCGGCGTGTTGCCGGCGACGCATTTTCGCAGCCACGGCCGCAAGCTGACGCTTGTGTTCGAGCACAAGCTCGTTGACCTCGTCGCCGACCGCGTCGGCAGCCGTTTCAAGCAGCTCGCCCGGCTGGTCGGCCGTTCCGGGTCCATCGTGAGGCGCTAACCGCTCCCCTTCCGTCGCGACAAGATGGCGGTCGTCGAGAAGGGTCTATGCCGGGTCGGATGGCCGAGCCAGCGCCATATGCCCAAGCTCTCGTGCCTTGCGATTTCGCCAGATCGAGCCTGCAATCAGCACGACAACCGCGCCGAGTACGGAAGCGACATAATCGTCAAGCTCGCCTTCCAGATTGATGTGCGGCGAAATACCGAGGACCGCTGATTTCGCGTCGAGGTGCAGCGCAATGGTGCCATCGAGAAGATGGTGCAATAGCGGCTGAATCGCAGGATCGGTCTCGATCACGTCGCCGGCGATCCAGCCAAGCAAGATCGCGCCGAGCCAAATCAGGATCGGGAAGCGATCGAGCACCAACATGATCAGCGCTGCGCCCGCAATGATCATGGGAATGCTGACGGCAAGACCGAGGATCAACAGTGAAAGCTGGCCATTCGCGGCTGCGGCGACCGCAATCACATTGTCGAGGCTCATGATGATGTCGGCAATGACGACGATCCGGATTGCGTGCCAGAGCGTGGTGCCGGCAGCGATTTCATTGCTCTCGTCTTCGGGCACCAATAGCTTGGCGGCGATAACGAGCAACGCGAGCCCGCCGGCGAGCTTCAGATAGGGCAGCGCCATCAAGGTGACGACGATGCCAGTAAAGGCAATCAGCAACACCACGGCAATGCCGGCGCCGATGATCATGCCCCAGAGGCGATGCCGCCCGTGCAACCCGCGGCAGGCCATCGCGATCACCAGCGCATTGTCGCCGGACAACAGAACGTTGATCCAGATGATCTTACCGACCGCCAGCCAGAACGCCGGCGTATGCACGTCCACCTGCAATTGCGCGAAAAAGCCGCCGATGTTTGCGGGATCGACGACCTGCAGCAGCGCGTTCACAGCCTACCCCCTAGTGTGGCGGTTCAGAAGCCGGCATCAGTGTACGCCAACGCCGCCGTCATGCGGCCGACAATACTCAGCCGACGATTTCGTTGCCGGAAAAGAACTGGGCAATTTCGATTGCCGCCGTTTCCGATGCATCCGAACCGTGCACCGAGTTTTCGCCGATCGATTTCGCATGAACTTTGCGGATCGTGCCTTCGGCGGCCTTCGACGGATCGGTCGCGCCCATCACTTCGCGGTGTTTGAGAACGGCATTGTCGCCCTCAAGTACCTGAACGACCACGGGGCCCGAGGTCATGAAATCCACCAGTTCACCGAAGAACGGACGCGCCTTGTGGACGGCATAGAAGGTTTCCGCCTGTTCGCGTGTCATCCGGATTCGCTTCTGGGCGACAATGCGAAGTCCTGCTTTCTCGATCAGCGCATTGATGGCGCCGGTCAGATTGCGAGCCGTCGCATCCGGCTTGATGATGGAAAAGGTGCGTTCGATCGCCATGATTTCATCCTTGAAAAGCGCCGATGGAAGTTGCGGGCTTATATCGGTGTGGCCCGTGCACGGCAAGCGACGCGATGGCCTGGAATGGGGCGCGCCAGCCTGTGACGGGGCGCAGAATTACGACGATTTCACCTAAATGAACCTTTTCTGAAACCATCGTGCGGCTTTCATTCAGCCGCCCGGGCCTAGGTTTGCATCAACCGGACGCCGCTTTCGTTTCGAAAAGACGTTCAGGGAAAAGTGCTTTTCACCGACGGCGCTTTCGGGCGCCTAAGCTTGAGGAGACGACGATGTTACGCAAACTTTCGCTCGCTTTAATTGCCACGGTTTCACTCGGCGCGGCTGCGCTGGCACCCACTTCCGCCTCGGCCTGGGTCGGCCCGCATGGCGGATGGCATCACGGCTTCGGCGGCCCGCGCTTCTTTGTCGGCGGCCCCGTCTATTATGGCTATGGCTACAACGACGGATATGGCGGCTGCTATGTGCGGCGACTGGTCCCCACTCCCTTCGGACCTCGCTGGCGGCTGATCAACCGCTGCTCCTGAGTCTCGCGCAGGACCAGCGTACAGGACCAACGTTCGAGCCAGCGTTCGAGAGGCCCCGGCTTCCCTCAGTCGGGGCCTCCCGTGTTCCCTTCCGGCGATGTAGATAATTTATATAAAATTAGCCAAAACAGCCAAGAACCCGCCCGCTACCGGAAACCAATTCCGGCCCAGAGACTTGGTATGCCGTCACCTGATCGAATAAATCGTCAGGGCACGGAACTGGTCATGAAAAGTCTAAACGCAGACGACACCGAACTGCTCGATCAGAGGTCCAGCCGATCGATCTGCGACGCCGTGGGTGAGCGCCTCCAGCAGACGCTGCGCCCAGATTCAGGAATTTCGCCCTATCTTCAGCATCTCGTCGATGAATTGCGAAGGCGCGACGAGGCTGACGGCCAGAAATCGCACTAGGAAGCCGCACCAAGGCGGCGCGCAGGAAGCATTGGCGGATCTTTCCAGGCTGCCTGATCAATATACGGGTTGCGTTTTGGAACGGCTGCGGTGAAAAGCCCGCATGCTCTCCATCAACGATATCTCGGTCCGGATCGCCGGGCGGCTTCTGATCGACCAAAGCTCGGTGCAAATTGTACCCGGCGCGCGCGTGGGCTTCGTCGGCCGCAACGGCGTCGGCAAGTCGACGCTGTTTCATGCCATTCGTGGTGACCTGCCAACCGAATCCGGCACCATCGCCATACCGCCGCGCTGGCAGATCGGCAGCCTTGCGCAGGAGGCGCCGAACGGCCCGGAAAAGCTGATTGAGGTCGTACTGAAAGCCGATCGCGAGCGCGAGACGCTGATACGCGAGGCGGAGGTTGCGAGCGATCCCACCCGCATCGCCGAAATCCAAACCCGGCTCGTGGATATCGAGGCGCATTCGGCGCCGGCCCGCGCGGCGGCTATCCTCAGCGGCCTCGGATTTTCTTCCGAAGACCAGAACAGGCCCTGTTCGGAATTCTCCGGCGGCTGGCGGATGCGCGTGGCACTTGCCGCCACGCTGTTTGCGGCGCCCGACCTGCTGTTGCTGGATGAGCCCACGAATTACCTCGACCTTGAAGGCACGCTTTGGCTCGAAGATCATCTCGCCAACTATCCACGCACCGTCATCGTCATCAGCCACGACCGCGATCTGCTTGAGACCTCGGTAGACCAGATCCTACACCTCGATCGCGGCAAGCTTTCGCTCTACAAGGGTAGCTATTCCTCGTTCGAGGAACAGCGCGCCACGCGCGAACTCCTGGATGCCAAGCATGCCAAGCGGCAGGCCGACGAACGCAAGCGTCTGCAGGCCTTCGTCGACCGCTTCAAGGCCAAGGCCTCGAAAGCCCGTCAGGCCCAGTCCCGCGTCAAGATGTTGGAGCGAATGAAGCCGGTAACGGCGCTAGTCACGCAGGACGTGCGCGAGATCGCGTTCCCGGATCCTGAAAAAATGCTGTCTCCGCCGATCATCGCCGTCGATGACGTCTCGGTGGGGTACGACCCGAACAAGCCGATCCTCAACCGCGTGACGCTGCGGATCGACACCGATGATCGCATCGCGCTGTTGGGGGCCAACGGCAACGGCAAATCGACGCTGGTCAAGCTGCTTGCGGGCCGGCTTCCGCCTTTTTCGGGGAAAGTCATCCGGGCCGAAAAGCTGTCGGTCGGGTACTTTGCCCAGCATCAGGTCGATGAGCTCAATCTCGACGCATCGCCCTACGATCACATTCGCCGGCTGATGCCTGATGCCCCGGAGAGCAAGGTACGCGGACGCGCCGGCGCCATCGGCTTCTCCGGCAAGGCCGGTGACACGCTGGTGAAGAATCTGTCGGGCGGTGAAAAAGCCCGGCTGCTGTTGGGACTTGCGACTTTCTTCGGCCCCAACATGATCATTCTCGACGAGCCCACCAATCATCTGGACATCGACAGCCGTGCGGCGCTTGCCGAGGCCATCAACGAATTTCCCGGCGCCATCATCATGGTCTCCCATGACAGGTATCTGATCGAAGCCTGTGCCGATCAGCTATGGGTCGTCGCAGACGGCATGGTAACCAGCTATGACGGCGACCTTAATGACTACCGCCGTGCCGTACTGTCGGCGCGCGGCGCGAAGCTCGTAACGCGCGAGCGTGCGCCGAATCGCAACGAGCGAAACGATACGAATACGCGGGCGAAGGAAAAACGCATCCCGCTCAAACAGCGGATTTCGGAGGCCGAAACCGAAATGGCTCGGATCGGCGGCATCATCGAAAAGATCGATGCGGCACTCGCTTTGCCCGATCTGTTCACCCGCGATCCAAAGCAGGCCGCTCAACTCAGCAAGGCACGCGCGAGTGCTTCGGACGCCCTCAGCCGCGCCGAGGAAGCCTGGCTGACAGCGAGTTCGGAATTCGATGAGGCGGGCCGTTAGTCGAAGGAGGGTTGAATATCAGATGCGATCAGGTCGGTGCCGGCGCCGGCTTTTTCTTTTTCGGCTTGACGGTCTTCGGCTCAGCCACCGGCTCGGCCCCACGCTCGATCGAGGTCAGCCGCCCGGCGGTAAAGGTATAGATGCCGGCGCGCGCGCCTTGCGAAAAATTAATCACCGCGAGGCGTTCTCCGCGCGGGCTATTGGAGATGTTGACGGCGTTGGGTGCACCTATGCCACGGACGACATCACACTCGGTGTGGCCGAGTGCCACCGTACCGGTGGCCACGGGCGCAGGAGCGGCTGCGCCATCCGACAACGCATTGGCATTCG
>Ga0210393_10002894_pt1 | contig 13988 bp, 10 predicted proteins | sample IncBWC27OmetaG_FD_160068 | JGI IMG/M metagenome (GOLD analysis project Ga0210393, IMG submission 160068) | Forest soil microbial communities from Barre Woods Harvard Forest LTER site, Petersham, Massachusetts, United States - Inc-BW-C-27-O ... | reverse complement strand
GCATAGGCTACACCGAGCGCGAGCCCGTGCGGAATTTTCATCTTCACCGCGGGGAGGCCGGTAATCTTCGCAAGGGCGTCCAGCATCTGCTTCAACGTCAGATTCTCCGCGCCCAGCAAATATCGCGCGCCAATCTGGCCTCGTTCGGCAACAAGCAAATGGCCCGCCGCGCACTCTTCCACGCCGACAAAATTCAGCCCGGTCTCGACGTAGCCCGGCATTTTGCCGTTCAAAAAATCCAAAATAATTTTTCCCGTAGGCGTGGGCTTCCAATCCCATGGTCCGACCGGCGTCGTCGGCATCGCCACAATCACCGGCAAACCATTCTTCGCCGCGTTCAGAGCTTCCTGTTCCGCCATCCACTTCGAGCGCTTGTAGTGCCCCACCATTTCATCCAACTTCGCGTCAGTAAATTCGTTAGGTAGTTGCGACCGATCGACGGCAATCGTCGCCACCGTGCTGGTATAAATCAGTTGCTCGACGCCCGCGCGCCTCGCCGCATCCAGCAGATTTTTCGTGCCGCCCACGTTTGAATCGTAAATGTCCTGCGAGCGCTTGGCCCACAGACGGTAGTCTGCCGCCACATGAAACACGCGCTTCACGCCATCCATGGCGCGATTCAAGGAAGCAGCGTCGCGCAAGTCGCCGGTTACATATTCGAGCGGCAAGTCCGCGATCGCGCGGTTCGTGCTCGACGCGCGCATCAGCACGCGCACGCTATCTCCACGCGCAACAAGCTGGCGTGCAACGTGGCTGCCCAAAAATCCTGCGGCGCCGGTAACCAATGTCGTCATGGCACGCGCACGCCTTCTTCACACGCCTCTTCCCGCGATCCGCCAGGCGATGCAGCGCGCCCAGTCATCGCACTCTGCGGAAGCGGCAGCCACTCCGTCGATTCCACCAACCCAGAAAAACTCGCCCATCCACTACCGGTCATCGCGCGAGCAGCAATCATCTTTCTTGCGAGCGAGGGAGCGGCCATTTCTCGCGTCGCAGCCGTGGTCACCCAGCCGTCCAAACCCAACGCGGCAATTGTCTTGTGCAACTCCGCGACTTCCTGCAGCTCGGTGTCCTCATGAATCCGTGTCACCGCACAAATCATGAAGCCCGAAAGCTTTGCGGCGCGAATCCCCTCCATCGCAGCACGATACAACCCCGCTTGCCCCGCCCTGCGGTCATGCGAGATCTCCAATCCATCCAACTGAACTGCGAGAAAAAGTTGCGCCACCGGCCGGAAGGAAAAAACGGAGCGCCGCAGCAAGGCACCATCCGTCTCCACAAAAACCATGCGACCGCAATCTACAACGCGTCTCGCGAGATGGCCCATTCCTGAATACCGCAGCGGCTCATTGCCGCCAAACCACACTACGGGAGAAGTTCGCGCCTGCACCTGCGTCAAAACCGCTTCATCTCCTTGCTGCGAGACGCTACTCTCATTCACATCCGCCGTAGGCGCGAGTACGCGTAACACAAGCGGATCATCCGCGCCGCCGCGTCCTATCCTTCTCATTTTTGCTTTGGTAATTTCCGCGGTGAGCCGCAGGGGAAACCGCATCGACGCGCCTAAAATCCGCTGCGCAGCCGGAATTCGCTTGGCTGGAATTTCACCGCGCAATAGTCTTGCGCGTTGCAGGCCTGGTTGTAATAACGCGCCAGCGCATAAACAGGAAACGAATTTCGATACAGGTGATACTTCAAATAAAAAACGGACGGAAAACCAGTGCCGGTAAAGTCCGGCTCGCTCCAGGAACCATCCTCGCATTGCTGGTGCACAAGATACGCGACTGCCCTGCCAATCGCCGGGTCGCCGACTTCCGCACCCGCGAGCAATCCAATCAATCCCCAAGCTGTTTGCGAAGGCGTACTCGGCCCCTGCCCCTTCGTCAAAGGCATGTCGTAACTGCGCAGCGACTCGCCAAAGCTTCCGTCGGGCTTCTGCACCGTCTTGAGCCACGTCACCGCGCGCTTGCAATAGTCCTGCGCGTTCAGCGAAACAGTCTCCAGCGCCCGCAACACGCCGCTGGTTCCGTATACGTAATTCACTCCCCAGCGCCCAAACCACGAACCATCGTCACTCTGATCCTTCAGCAAAAATCCAAGCGCTTTCTTCACTGCGGGATGCTCTGCGGTCCATCCAAAGCGCCCCAGGCACTCCAGCACGCGCGCCGTCACATCGGCCGTCGATGGATCGATCATCGCATTGTGATCGGCAAACGGCACATTGCACAAGAACTTGCGATCGTTGTCGCGGTCAAACGCGCCCCACCCTCCGTCGCGATTCTGCATGCTCAGCAGCCATTGAATTCCGCGGCGCATTGCCCCTTCCATTCGCTTTTCGTCGGGGAACTTCACGCGCTGCAGCGCCATCAGCACAAAAGCTGTGTCGTCCACATCCGGATAAAAATCATTGCGAAACTCAAACGCCCAGCCGCCCGGCTCGGCATCTTTGTTCTTGATCTGCCAATCGCCCGGCCCCAGCACCTGCTTCGACAAAATCCAGTCCGCCGCTTGCACCAGCGCGGGATGATCCGCCGGCAAACCCGCTTCTTCCAACGACACCATCGCGATGCACGTGTCCCACACCGGCGAGACGCACGGCTGCATGCGGATCGTTTCATCGTCTTCCATTTCAAACCGTGAAAATTCTTTAATCTCGCGCCAGGTCAGCGGATCGTCCGGCCCGTGCCCCAACGCCATCAGCGCGAAAATCGAATTCATCATCGCGGGATAAATGGCCGCCAATCCTTCCGTGCGCTCGATGTGTTCGAGCATCCATGATTTCGCCTCGTTCAGAGCCTTTTTCCGCAGCGGCTTCCACGGCAGCTTCTCATACAGCTTTAATCCGCGGTCCAGCGCCAGAAAAAAGTTTCTCCAGCTGATGAGTTGCTTGCTCCAATCGAACGCCGCGTTCTTGCGCGTGGGGTCTTTAAACAGCTCGTCAACCCTGGCGCGCTCCGGCAAACGCCAATTCGGCCGCAGCGCGCACAAAATCATCATCGGCACGACGATCCCGCGCGTCCACGAAGAGAACTCGTAAATATTGATGTAAAACCAGTTCGGCAGGAGCATCAGTTCCGGCGGAATCGAGGGCACCAGTTCCCAGCCCACCGCGCCAATCAACGCCAGATAAAACCGCACGTACGAGTTTGTGTTTTCCAGCCCACCGAGACGATGCACGGCTTCCCGCGCACGCACCATGTGCGGCGCATCCGTCGAGTCTCCGGCCAGTTTCAGCGCGAAATAGGCTTTGCTTGTGGCATTCAGTTCCGAAGGACCACCGGGATAGAGGCTCCAGCCGCCATCCGTCATCTGCCGCTGGCGAACGTAATTCGCCAACTTTTCGATTCGTACAGGATCGGCCTTGCCCAGCACGTACAAGTAATAGATGTAATCAGATTCGAGCGTTGTATCTGCTTCCAGCTCGCCCTGCCAGAAGCCTTCGCGAGCCTGCAGCGACAGCAGGTGATTCGCGCCGCGCTCGATGGAATTTTCCAGGCGCTGCGCCCAATCCTGCTCGCGCCATGGTGGAGGCACTGGAGCTACAGGAGTCTGTTCACCCATCCGGGCGTATGAAGCCATCTATGCTCCCCCAAAGAGCGCGACTTGGTGTCTGGCCCGCACATGGCCCCCCGGCCGTGCACTTCTTGCTTAGCCTAACTCCTCTGTTCCGTTGGACTTCCAGAAAGCAGTGGAGAACTTGCGCTTGTGAGCAACACCAGTACTACTAAATTATGGCTGCCTTGCCGCGACCGGTCAACGGTTAAGATGCCTTTCTGTTAACAAGGCGTTCTCGCAGGATTTCTCACATAGAGATGCTGCCGGCGGCTTCCAGGGTGCGTTGGACCAAAACCTGCAGCGGCTCGGGAAGCGCCTCGCCCTCGCGTTGCATGACCGAAGGTTTTTCACGCAGCAGGCGCCCGGGAAGCTTGGTCCAAAGGGGAGCTCCGGCCGCGCCAATGTCCATCGAACCGCGCAAAACCAGCGCGTCCGCGCGGTCCAGTGCAGCCCGGGCGGAATCTTTGAAATCCTCGCGCGAGGGATCCACAACAGCCAGGTACAAGCTCGGTTTCAGAAATTGCAGCAGCGAATTACTTTCCATGATGACGGCACAGTTTCCTTCGCGGCTTTCGCCAAGCGTTTCTTGCAGCGCGCTGCGCAAGAGCGGCATTCCTTCGGCCAGATAACCCTGCTTGGTCCTCAGCCAGAAGGAGCGCTTCGCGCCCGCCGCAAGAAATCGCGCACTGTCGGTGCCGGAATCCGCACGCGACTCCCATGCAATCGCACAGACGTGCTCTTCGGGCGCGCAATCGCAATTTTCGCCATTTTGCGCGCAGACCCCGTGGCCATACTGCGTAATTTTACCGGCGATCCAATGCGTCTTCGGGAACGCGGCCACCACATCGCACACCAGTTGCGTCTTGCCGATGCTACGCGTGTGCCCGCCCACTACAATGATCCGCCAGCGGGGGCGCGCTCCGTTGCTTCTATTTTCCTCCAACTTTAGCCTCTAGCTCTTTGATGCGCGCCGCAAGTTCCGGGAGCCGCGCATAGCACGCATATTGCTCCTTGAATTTGTCGAGCGGGCGCGCGGGAGTTCCCCAAACCGTGTAGCCGCCGCGAATCGTCTTCCCGGGCAGCACGCCCGACTGTGCCCCGATCACCGAGCCATTTTCCAATTCACTGCGCTCTCCAAATCCTGCCTGGCCTCCAACCGTAACATGCTTGCCAAACGTGCATGACCCGGATAGCCCGGCCTGTGCAGCAATCACAGTATGGGCGCCAATCTTGCAGTTATGCCCGATGTGCACCAGATTATCCAACTTTACTCCCTCATCAATCCGCGTATCGTCCAGCGAACCGCGATCGATCGTCGTGTTCGCGCCAATTTCCACATCGTCGCCAATCTCCACAATTCCCGCCTGCGGAAATTTCCAGTAGCGCCCTTCCCCAAAGGCGTACCCAAAGCCATCACCACCAATCACCGCCCCGGAATGAATCTCCACACGATTGCCAACCCGTACCTGGTTATACAGCGTCACGCGCGGATGAATTCTGCAATTCTCGCCAATCCAGCTTCCCGCGCCGATCACCGAGTGCGAGCCGATCTGCGTCCCTTCGCCCACGTGCACATCTTCCCCAATCACGGCGTAAGCCCCGATGCCGGCGCCCGGGCTGATCTTCGCCAGCGGCGCAACTATCGCCGTCGGATGAACACCACTCGCAATCGGTGGCCGCTCCGACAGAATCGCCGCGGCCTTCGCAAACGCCAACTTCGGCGCGCCAGATCGCAAAATCGTCTTGCCGGCAAGAACCACGCCTTCACCGGCGATCACACACATCGCCTCCGATGCCATCGCACGTTCCGCATGCTTCGCAGCCTCGACGTAAATCAAATCGTGCACACCCGCCCGCTCCGGCGCCGCCACTCCATGCACTTCCACGTCCATATCGCCTTCCACCCTCGCCCCAATCGCCCCCGCCAATTCCCCCGCCGTCTTTTTCATCGCACCCCTCGCCCACTCTCCCGACTCTCTTCGTTCATCGCTTCTCTTCCCTTCCGTTCTCTTCTCTACTCCGTGAGCTCTTGTGTTCCCCGCGACCTCTATGTTAATTTCTATATTTTTCTTTCCTTTTCCTTTTCCTTTAGAAAATCGTACAGCGGTTTCTCTCCGGCAGGCCGGTTCTTCCACCGCGCATGCACCCACACCCACTGTTCCGGATGCTCCCGAATAATTCCCTCAATCACCTTCGCAAACCGCGCCGTATTCTCCAAAATGTCCCGCTCCGCATCTCCCGTTCGAATCAACTCCACCGGCGGGTCGAACCGCAACCGATATTTTCGTATCCCCTCATCCCAATATGCGTACCCCGGCACCACCGCCGCATCCGTATGCAGCGCTACTCGTGCAATCCCCGTCGTCGTACAGGCAACCGTCCCGAAGAAATCCACATACACGCCCTCATCCGGCATCGTGTTTTGGTCCGCCAGAATCCCGACGGTCCCCGCATCCTTCAAAATTTTCAGCATGGCTCTCGCCGACTCATTCTTGAAGATCGGCTGATTCCCCGACAGGCACCGGTAGCGATTCACGAACTCGTTGATCCGCCGATTATCCAGCGGCCGCGCCATATAGTGCAGCGGAAACCCGTAAAGCGCATGCGCGAAGGACGACAACTCCCAAGCTCCAATGTGTCCCGTGAGATAAAGTACGCCTTTCCCGCGCGACTTCCCCGCCAGAAAATTTTCGTGCCCATCCAAAATCACAAACTTCTCGATATTCTCTTTCGAATAGTACGGCAGACGCGCGAACTCCGCCGCCATCCATCCCAGGTTCCGCACCATCTTTCGAATCGTGCGCTTCTGCTGGGCCTTGTCCCACTCCGGAAAGGCCAGCCACAGATTGAACTCCGCCGTCTTTCGCAGCTTCGGCATCAGCGCGTACAAAATTCGCACCATGCCAACTGCCAGCGCCCGCGCCAAAGGCCGCGGCAGCGCGCCAAGCGTCTTCAATATCAGCCATACCGCTGCATACGCAATCCAATCTCTCATCGTTCTCCGTGTGCCGCTCTCTCGCCAGCGCGACAGTATGCATTCTCCCGCTCTTTGCCCGCGACTTCCAACTCGCTTCCACCCAATTCACCCAGCTGACGCCTCGCGCCTCCAATGCTAGACTCACTTCTTCGTGAATGCACCGACCGCGCCACCCACCAATTCGAACGCCACCAGCACCGCCGCCCGCATCGGCTGGGCGCTCCTCATTCTCGCCACCCTGTACGTTTGCTATTTCAGCCACCTCAGCGCCATCGGCTTCGTCGGCCCTGACGAGCCGCGCTACGCTTGGATCGCTCGCGACATGGCCGAAACCGGCGACTGGGTCACGCCCCGCCTCTACGGCAAGCCCTGGTTCGAAAAACCCATTCTCTATTACTGGTCCGCCGCTCTCTTCTTCAAACTTTCTGAGCCCTCGCAAACTCCGCCATCAACCGCGCAGTCTCCCACAACACCGCAATCCCCAAACGCCTTCGTGGATCGCCAGCCACGAGTTGGTTCGACACCACGAATTTCCGCTGAAACCGCCGCGCGCCTCCCCAGCGCTATCTATGCGCTACTCGCCACGCTCGCGATGGCGTGGCTCGCCCTTCGGATTTACGGTCTCGAGACCGCGCGCTGGCTCCTGCTTCTCCTGCCCACCACCGTCGGCATGATTGGCTTCTCCCACGCCGCCTCCACCGACATGCCCTTCAGCGCCACTCTCACCATCGCCATGGTCTTCGCCGCGGTCCTACTGCGTCTCGTCCCGACCTCGCCACACACCCCTGTAGGGGCGCAACATGTTGCGCCCTTTCTCGGCACAATTCCAAACCCCACCCAAGCCTTAGGGGCGGCGCTTGTTTACCCCGACCGGGTCGGGGCCCCGCCCGCTGATGCATCACCGACAAACTCCCAAGCGGCCACGGATCCTGCCCCACCGATTTCTTTTTCTTTTACCTCCTTTACATCCTCTACTTCCTTTGCCTCCTTCCTCTTCGGCTTCTTCCTCGGCCTCGCCGTCCTCGCCAAAGGCCCCGCCGCCCTCATCCTCTCCGGCGGCGCCGTTCTCTTCTGGGCGCTCTTCACCAAGCGCTGGCGCGACGCCTTTCGCCTCTTTCATCCCATCGCCGTCATCACTTTTTGCCTTACCGCTCTCCCCTGGTACATCCTCTGCGCCCGCCGCAATCCCGACTTCTTCCGCGTCTTTATCATCGAACACAATTTCAAGCGCTACCTCACCCCCGAATTCCAGCACATCCAGCCCTTCTGGTATTACTTACCCATTGTGCTTGTCGCCTTTTTTCCCTGGATTGCCTTGCTGCTTTGGTCGTGCTTCGCTGCCGTACAGCATTTGCTCAAAACCAAATCCATCAGCCCTGCAACTCTATTCCTACTAACGTGGTCCGCCTTCTGCATTCTTTTTTTCTCTGCATCACACTCAAAGCTCCCCGGTTACGTTCTCCCGGCCGTTCCCGCCGTCGGATTACTACTAGCACATTACTTAGACAAATACGTAATGAAACATCTATCTAAGGTTCGCTGGGTGTTCCTTGGCGTGGGCACAACTTTCCTGGCGGCAGGAATAGCGCTCAACCGGCTCGGTGATCGCATCCCCTTTGTAACCGACATCCGACCGGCGCCAACGGTCGTACAGCTAGCTTTTTGCTCGGTGATCGCCGGGGTCGTCGTGGGCTTTCTCGGCTTGCGGGCGCTCGCTCGCCCCGCGATCTTCGCATCGACAATCGCCTTCCTTATTCTGCTCAACATGGGCAACGACAATCTCTGGGAACTGGATGCGGGAGTGTCCGCGCGCCCCGCGGCCGAGAGCGCAATCAATCATCTGACTCAGGCACAGCTCAACGCTGCAACAACCTACAAGCTGCAGCGCGGACTAAAATATAACTTGGATTTTTATCTGCAGAGAGAAATCAATGAGTGGTCACCAGAGATCGACCCAAATTCTTTGGTGTTCACAACCTACAAAGGTTCACTCGAATTGAAACGAACGGGAGTTCGCTGCTTTCACTATGTATCTTTCCCTGCCGTTGTGATTTGTGGGGCGCCAACGGATAGAATCATCGGTGAGGTTGGAAGTGTTGTCGGGAATACTACTTCGCTGCCTTCCCCGTAGCCGGCAGCTTCAACAGAAAAAACGTCACGATCCTATTTTCATACACACGCTTGTCTTCATCCGTCATCGTCGCAAAATTCCCATGCGCGATTATCGCCTGCTCCCGCGGCTCCGGCGACTTCACAAACATCTGCCGCGTTAGCTCCCCAAGTTCGGGATCGTCCACCGCCTCAATAAACAGCTTCGGCACTCCCGCCAGCGAACCCAATTTCTTCGAAAGCAGCGGATCGTTGCGATAATCATGGTTCAGCCAATCGAAACTGTACTCCGCCGACCGTATCATCAGCGGAAACCCGCCCAGCCCGTTGCGTTCCACGCCCACTCTTACCATCTGCTCCGGCTTGTCATATACCGAATCCAGCGCCAGCGCCTGCACCCTTTTGTCGCCTTCCGCCTCGCGCAGCGCCGCATATGCTCCCAGGTTGTATCCCCACAATCCAAAACTGTTCGGGTTCACGTCGGTACGCGTCGCCAGCGTGTCGATCGCCGCCCGCACTTCATCGGCCTCGCGATACCCAAACGAGGTAATACCCGGATTCGCTCCGTGCGCCGCAAAATCAAACACAAACACGTTGTACTGGTGATCCTGCAACGCCGACACCATCGTCAAAATCTCCCCGCGGCTCGATCCGTACCCGTGGCACAAAATAATCGTCGGCGCACCGCGCAACCCTGGAAAGAACCATCCCTCGCGCGCCCCCAACCCACCCGGCACGGTGAAGTCCACCGTATCCGGCCGCCCGGGAAAACTCGCCATGCTGATCTCGCTCGTCGACCTCTGCGGCTTCACGATGCGGTACACCAGAAATCCCGCGATCGCCGACGTCGCCAGCACTGCGAAAAACGCTATCGCCAATAACGCCATAAACAGCTTCGTATACCACCTCGTGGGATAGCGAAGCTCCGCCAAGACATGCAATCGGGGTTTATTCCACTGGGCTGCCAACATCTGCGGTTCTTTTCACCGTTTTTCTTAAATTTGCGGTACAAGAAATGCTAGCACGTCTCTTTTCCACCACTTCGGGAACTCTCGCCCACTGTGTCTCATCTGTATCGCCCGCGTGTACCTTTTGGCGGCTCCGCCCCCGAATCGGCTATGATGGGATTCGCGCGGCAGAGGTCGCGCTGCTCGCCACTTTTCCATGAATATTGTCGACCTGCGCCAAACAACCGTCCGCCAGTTGGAACCTCTTCTCGAAGAAGAAGCCCGCCACTGGCGCGACGACCTCCATTGGGATTATCGCAGCGCTCTCGATCTCATCAAGCGCTTCCTTGAAGCTCACGCTCTCGCCGGTACCGTGGCCTTCGAAAAAGGCTCCGCCGTCGGCTACTCTTTTTACGTCCTCGAGGAGCAAAAGGGCCTCATCGGCGGCCTCTACGTCTCCTCCAAATCTCCCCAAGCCACCATCGGCCGCCGCCTCCTCGAAGAAATGCTCTACTCCATGCGCGCCATTCCCCACCTCACCCGCATCGAAGCCCAGCTCATGCCTTTCAGCGGCCCCGTCGACGTCCCTCTCAACGACCAGGGTTTCCGCCTTTACACCCGCCAGTTCATGCTCCTCGACCTGCAAAAGGCCCCCGAACATCGCCCGGGCGCTTCCGACGGCATGCGTGTCAGCCGCTGGCACGACCGCTATTTCGAGCCCTGCTCCAAGCTCATCTATCTTTCCTACGCCAATCACGTCGATGGCGAAATCAACGACCAATACCGCAGCCGCGCCGGCGCTCTCCGCTTCCTCAAAAACATCATCCTGCTCCCCGGCTGCGGCCAATTCATTCCCGGTGCTTCTTTCGTCCTCCATCAGCCCGGCAGCGATGACCTCGTCGCCGCCGTCCTCACCAGCGAGGTCTGCAGCGGCGTCGGCCACACCACCCAGCTCTGCGTCCTCCCCGGCTACCAGGGACACGGCCTCGGTCGCATGCTTATGCACACGTCCATCGACGCCCTCCACAACATGAAATTTAAGGAATTAACTCTGACCGTCACTTCCGAAAACCGCACCGCCGTCCAACTCTACGAAAAGCTCGGCTTCCAATCCATCAAGTCTTTCACCGCCGGCGTCTGGCCCCGCTAACCCGTTTTTTCAATCTACGGCTGCTTCCCCTTCGAACTCTGCTGCTTCTTCTCCGCATCCTCGATCGCCTTCCGGAATGCCGCTACGGCAGGCACATCGTCCGATCGCAATGCATCCTTCGACGAAAACCGCCACGCTATGGACGCGTTCGCCGTAGGATTCTCCACGTGTCCTTGATACACAACAAACATATCTTCTGACGATCCAACCTCAGTCTGTTGTTGTGGCCGCGTGTCTTGCGGCGCAGGTCCCGTTGCATCCGGCGGGCGTCCCTGCTGCGCGCCAACGCGTATCGCACTGTCCGTTTGCTGCACAATCACCGGCCGATCGTTCGTCGGCTGCCCGCCAATCGTCCGGTCCACGATTTTTCCCGAACCCTTGCGCACCGTAATCACCAGGTCCGCGCTCCCCATATCGATGGTCGGGCTCAGCCGCCCCCATTTCATCAGCGCCTTCTCCACATCTTCTTGCGCTGTTTTGTTCGCCATCGGCGTCGTCATGGAAGTCCCAGCATCCGGATCGATCAACACGTAGACCGTCCGCGCCTTCAGCACGTAATCCGGCAGCGAACCCTTCTTCTTGTCTTTAGCGATTCCCAGCGAAGTGAACAACGCAACCAGCAGCACCACTGGCACCACTACGCGCATGCGAACGAGCATTTCCCACCCCACGCGGCCAAACACACCCGCCGAGTATACTCCTCCCCGTCCGGCGAAATCCTGTCTTCCTTGTCGGCGACTTTACGCCGCCGTCCTACCTGCGCTTTTCTCTCTCGTTACGGCCAGTCTAGGCAATTCGTCGAACCGCGTGATAAGCAACCAGCAGCACCACTGCGCCGACCACCGCCACCATAATGCTATACAGATTCAGCCCCGTTACCCCATGCCCGCCGAAAGTGATAAATAGCCACCCACCGACTACCGCGCCAACAATCCCTAGGATGATGTCGAGGAAAAAGCCTTCTCCACTCTTGTTCACGATCTTGCTGCCGATGAACCCAGCGACCAGTCCCAATACAATCCAAGCCAGATATGACATTTTAATTTCTCCTTCAGGTATGGATTTCCGGAAGCCCAGGGAAGACAAATTAGATTCTTCCAATACCGGGCTGATGCTAGCGGGGACGACGGCGCAAGTCTGTGCAATACAGTACAACGTCGTCTCACGCACGCGCCAAGCTTCTAGCCGCCGCGCTGAGTCGCTCTTGAGTTCGAGTCTATGCCCTATCTCCCAACCGCCACGCACGACTCATCGCTCGTCTGACCGCAGCTTTCCCAACTCCGGCGTCAACATCGTTTACCGAACCACGCACTATTAGTGATTTTGTTGAAGAATGGTATGACTGGAGCGCGCCGCATTTCGGATCTTCGGTGCCACTGGCGGCGCCTCAAACAATTCACCCTTGTGCCGCTCCGTCGTCGCCGGCGCCGACGCACTCACGGTCATCACCGCGGAAATCACGCTCGCATTCCCAATCGGCAGCCCCGACCGCATTGGACTGCTCTCAAAATTCGCGCGTCCATCCGTCCTCGCCGTAATCTCCACCAAAAAATTCTCTCCCGCCACCAGCGCATACGGCACATTCATATTAGTCTTCGTCGTAAATAAACGCACAAGCGGCATGTACCCCGTGATTGTCGTCGGCGGTAACCCTGGCGGCGTCAGAGTCACAGTTGTCTTCAGCAGAACATCCACCTCATAGCCTGTCGGCGCCGTTCCGCTCGGAGCCGTCCAGCTCAAACTCAGTGATCCCGTGCTAAGCGTGCTCGCCGTAAATAAACTCCCGCCATTGATCATGGGATTCTGCACCGCGTTCACCAGTGGCGCGATCAGCCCGGCTGGAACTCCCGTCACCGCTCCGTCGGCCAACAAGAATGTTACTGGCATCGTCGAACTCGCATCCGGTATCGTCACCATCGCCCGTTGGCAATAGGAAAATGGCCTCAGCCATGTCTGCGGAAATGGATCTTCATACTCCAGCGAGCCCAAATTTACGTCCGTCAAAATTGGCGCCTGCCCCATTAGTGGCGGAAACGAATTCGACTGCTCCAGCGCGGAACTCGCGCATGACTCCTCAGACTCAACGAGGTCAACCACACCTGGCCCAAAGGATGAGGTCGTGTAAAATAGCGACGGAATCGGACTTATGAGGGGCAAGTCACCCACCGCAATTTCTCCACCCGTAACGTACGGTTGTGCCCGCAAGGCCACTGACGTATCAAACGGTGTCACGGTCGCCGGGCCGGCGTTGTTATACACGTCCGCCCACTCGCTTCCCTTTACGGTCAGGTCTACCGAATTCTTCGGCGAATCCGCCAGCGCGCCAGAAAGCGTGTTTGTGCCTCCGCTTATCAACGACAAATTGGAGAGTTGCAGTGCCGGCCCCAGAACCCTTCCATTGACCGGGCCCAATTGGATCCCCTCCGTTTGCGATACCACGGCGGACTTCACGGTCGTTAGGTCGATATTCGACCCGAAGCTCGTTTGTGCAGTTCCGAATGTCGCTCCAATTGGTATCGTTCCCGGCACACCAGTTTCGAGCCCGATGTCCAGATTCAATTGCAGCTCATCATCGGCCTGCCATGGGTCCAACCCACTCACATTGAACGCAAATGTAGTTGTACTGCTCGTGGTCGTCGCTGGCAGAGGCCTTGCTAAAATATCCATTCCATCATCAAAATTGCTCGTGTTCGTCCAATAGGTCGCCACTGGAGAAATCTTCAGCCAATAGTATCCACCCGGCACGTTTGCAATCGAGAGCGTCCCATCCGCATTTGCCGTTGCGCTGAAACTCTGAAACGTCCCATCTGCCTGCGGCACCAACGCCCCAGCCAACGCTGCAGTTGCAGTTGTCCAGCCAAACGGCTCCATCACCGGCCCGCTCGCCGTCCAATTCGTAATCACCCGGCTAATATTCACCGTCCCCGCCGGCGTCACCGACCACGTCTGCGTCCCCGCCCCGCCTTCCGCCGTCGTCGCCGTAACACTAAAATTGTTCGCGATCCGCGACTCCGCCGCCGTCGGCGTCCACGTCAGCGTATTCCCACTCAATCTCGCGCCCCCTGGACCACCTCCCAGCGAAAAGCTAACCGCTCCTCCCATTGGGTCCGTCGCCGCTACTTGATAGGTATAAACCGCGCCTTCGGTCGCCGCTGTTCCTGGCGTACTCGTAAAAGTCGGCGCCGGAGGTGGTGGTACCTGCATTGCTCCCCCGCCGCCGCAAGCCGCCGCGAAGATCGACACAAACAGA
>Ga0210393_10002889_pt1 | contig 13997 bp, 17 predicted proteins | sample IncBWC27OmetaG_FD_160068 | JGI IMG/M metagenome (GOLD analysis project Ga0210393, IMG submission 160068) | Forest soil microbial communities from Barre Woods Harvard Forest LTER site, Petersham, Massachusetts, United States - Inc-BW-C-27-O ... | reverse complement strand
CCATCATCGGCGCCGGCGCCGGTCGTTCCGGACGCGGCTGCGGTGAGTTTGTTTGCCGGCACGCAGCCGAACACGGCGCGGCCGACGGCGCGGGGCAGGTATTTCGTGCAGCTGACTTTGGTGGGCAAGAACGGGGAGAGTCAGCCGTCGCGGGAGGAGTCCGTTGATATTAACCAGAGTGGAGTCGAGTTGGTGGTCTACTCGCCGCCAGCGCTGGGCGGGAACTGGACGGGTTATAACGTGTACGTTGGTACTGTCAGCGGTATTGTGATGAAACAGAACGCGACGGCAGTGTCATTCGGTGCGGCGCATTCTTGGGCGTTGCCCGACGGTGCGCTGAAAAGCGGGCCGGTACCGCCGCCATCATCGATACAGTATCCGCGCTACCCTGGACTCGCAGAGACCACTATGTCATTCCGATTCCAGGTTACGTATGCGACTACGTCCGGTGGAGAAACCGCGCCCTCGCCGGAAACCACGAAGACAGTGGATGCGCATAAGGCGCTGCGCCTGTCCATGCCGCAGGGCAATGCGAGCGGAGTTCTCGGCTATAACGTGTACGTACGGGCGACAGATGGGGTGGAGCGGCGGCAGAATGCCGCGCCTGTTGCATTGACGCAGCCGTGGACAAAGGACTATGACGGTGTGCATCAGGGGCCCACGGTTCCCTCGCCCTCGGGCACGTCCTATCAGGTGAACAGCGACTTCAGCATATTTCAAACCATCAGTGGCTTGGGGGATGGCCAGCTGCATGCCGGCAATGCGGTGTGTCCCGCGCCGTTCCTGAATGGCGCGCATTCGGGCGCTGCGGATGTGTGTGCGTCGGGATCGAAGGCGCCGCTGGCACAGTTCTATAAGGAATATCCTGGGCAAATCGTGTTGTGCGTGCATGCGGACGATAACAATAAGCTATTCGGCCATTTGATTGCTCCGCCGTCACCCAAGGAAACTGCGGCGATCGAGGTATGGAAGGCAAGCAAGGAAAGAGTGGCAAGCGGCGATCAGCAAGGGAAATCTCCTGCCGAATTTCTGAGCGAATTATCGGCATTGAAGATTCAACTCGATGGGGCACGGGTCAAGGGGCTCGCCATGATGAAGGGACCACCACCCGCAAGTACGCCGCCGGCGGCTGGCGGCGCGGCGCCGTCCGCTTCGGGCGGGGCCCCGGCTACAAGCGGCGGCGGCGCGGCCCCCGGCGGAATGGGTCAGGTGACGCTGGCGTTATCGCCGAGCCGCATCAGTGCCATGGTGCGCGAGGAGACGTGCAATACCGATGAGATCATTTTGCCGCAGGAAACTGACGAGGATTTTCATGCGGAGAGTGGGCAATTTACGCATATCGAATGGCGCTCAATCGCAGAAGTGATTCAGTACTTGGGAGCCATCGCGCGTTATCAGGATCTTTATGGTTCGACCGTAAGCTTGCGACCGCGACCCGACACGCTGTTTGCGTTCAAGCGAGACATAAGCGGCAGGGTGCACGTGAGCTATCGCGGCAGCTCAATAAGTGTCGGCTCAATGATCGATACGGGAAACTACCTGGTGGCCGACCAAGCTGACCACAGCTTGGAGTCGCTGGCCATGTTGAACGAATTGATTAGTCTCGCGAAGATATCGGGAAATCTCGCCGCGCCTCAGACTGTGCAAGTGGTGCCGTGATCGGGGGAGTAGTGGCTGCAGAAGTCTCTATTAATTGCCCCGGACAATGTGCATTCGAGCTGGCTGGGAGGAAGCCAAACACGTTACCCACCTTTCGGGGATCGGCCATTCCAATCTCGGCGCTATTCCTATCTTGATAATATATTTTATCAAGATAGGATAGCGCACATGCAGACCCCCATATTTCCTCTCCTAGTCGGGCTGGTTCTGGTCGCCGCGGCTTTGAGCGTCGTCGCGGCCAAATTCAAGCCCCGCGACGGCTCACTTTCCAAACCCTGGCCGCTCGAGGCGAAGCGCCACCTGCTGACCGAGCCGGAACGCGCGCTGTACCAACGGCTCATCCAAACCTTGCCGAACCAGATTGTCCTCGCCCAGGTGCAGCTGCTGCCGGTCGTCCAATTCCAGCGCGGCCGCCGCAGCCAAGGGATCCTTAATCGCATCAGCCAGCTGTCCTTGGACTTCCTGATCCTCAACCCCGACACGAGCATCGTCGCGGCGGTCGAACTCGATGATGCCACGCATACGCGAGCGGACCGGCGCCAGGCTGACGCCCGCAAGAGCCATGCACTGCGATCCGCCGGCGTGGCCTTGATTCGCTGGAATGTGAAGCGCCTGCCCGATGCGGCCGCCATTCTCGCCGCCATCCCAACCGTGGCCGCCGGAACGCGACGCAAGTCATGACCTCCAAGAACCACTTGGTGCGCGCCGACGCTTTCCAGGAGACCGATAGAATGGTGGCCTTTCCGCCGCCCCGGAGCTCGCCGCCATGAAGAAGATCGCCGTCACCCTCGAAGTTGCCAACGACGTGCAGGCCCGGGAGCTCAGCGAGGCGTGGCAAGAAATTGTCAGCGGCCGGAAACTCGCACGCGCCGAAGCTCTCGAGCACGGCGTCGAGGCGGTCATGGAGCGCGCCAGGCCGGCGCTCGAGATCATCGAGACGGCGATCCGCGAGCATCCGACCACGGGCCAGGCCGGGCGCCTGGTGCGCTTCCTCGCGGCGATCTACAACGGCTATGACTATTCGTTTGACCTGACGGAGCTGCGAGCGCTCGACACCCGACTCGCGAACGCCTGTTTGGATTACCTCAGCTACGACACCCTTTGTAAGCGCGAGGTGCATCACCATCTCGCCGGCGGCGCTCGGGTACTGCATCGCTGGATCGAGGATTATCGGGTCGAGCCCCGGATTCAACTCAACAGTGATGATGAGCAAGCGACGCGACTCCTCGCGCTCATCAAACGGGCCAAGCGCCACCCGAACGAGCTCGCGCGTGAGGCATTCAACGGAGTGCTTGAGAAATATGAGGGGCAAGAATTTGGGAGCTTAGTCGCGCAGTCTACCGAGCAAACCCGCCGCGCCGGCGACGAGCCGTCCATCCGACATGCGCGCCGACTGTCAGAAGCCGCCATCACGCCACTTTGCGGAGCGCCGGGTGCGCCCTGGCAAGCCGGCCCCTTTCACTTCGATCGCCTTACCTGTGAGGCCTGCAAGGACATCGTGCTCGGCTACGGGAGCCCCGACGAATGACGCGCCGATGACCTCCAAAAACGTCACCGCCAGACCCGTGACGCTGCCCCGCAGGGCGCTGACTTCGTCACAATTCTCTCAGCTTGAGGATGTGCCGCCGGAAACTGAGTGGTTCGCCAACATCGACAACCCGCATACCCGTCGCGCCTACCGCAACGACCTCAAAGAATTCATGACATTCACCACCATCCGGACGCCCGTAGAGCTTCGGCTAATCACCCGGGCCCACGTCATCGCCTGGCGCAAGGACCTGGACGCCCGGCAGCTCGCCCCAGGGTCCGTGCGTCGCAAGATGTCGGCGCTTTCGTCGTTATATGAGTTTCTGACCGACAAGAACGCGGTGCCGACCAACCCCGTGAAAGGCGTGAAACGGCCCAAGGTCGATAGCTACGAGGGCAAAACGCCGGCGATCGCGGATAAGGAAGCCCGGCAGCTCATGATTCTGCCGACTGATAAGACCCTGAAAGGCCTTCGCGACCGAGCGATGCTCGCGACACTTCTCTATCACGGCCTGCGGCGTGAGGAACTGTGCAAACTCAAGGTGAAGGACATCCACCCGCGCCGCGGCGTGCCGCATCTTCGCGTTCACGGCAAAGGCAGCAAGACTCGATATCTGCCGTTGCACGCTGGCGCCCATGAGCTCTTAAACGATTACCTCGATGAAGCACGCCACGCCGCCGATACGGAGGGCGCCCTGTTCCGGCCTGTAAGCAACAACCGCACCGGACGACTCGACAATCCCATCACCCCGGATGGGGTGTATAAGCTCGTGCGGCGGTATGCCCTGGAGCTCGGATTGAGGATCGGCGCGCACGCCTTGCGCGCCACCGCCGCCACCAACGCTCTCGACCATGACGCCGATATCGCCAAGGTGCAGGAATGGCTCGGGCATGCCAATATCGGGACAACGCGGATTTATGATCGCCGGCGCTCGAGACCGGAGGATTCTCCGACATTCAAGGTGAGTTACTAAGTAATTATTGGGAACGTACATGGCAGCATCAGGAGAACTCTTCATTAGTCATGCGGCAATCGACGCACCGATTGTGAGCCCTTCGTCAATCTGCTTGAGGGCGGCATCGGCGTAGCACCGACGAAAATCTTCTGCACATCAGTACCAGGCCAGGGAATTCGTCCCGGCGCCGAGTTCAAGGCATCCATCCGCGATCGACTCCACGAGGCGACAACAGTGATCGCAGTGATTACGGAGAACTTCTACAACAGTCCTTTCAGCATGTGTGAGCTCGGTGGGACGTGGTTACACGCGAAGAATTTTATTCCGGTACTGGTTCCGCCCGTCCGATTCGGCGACATGAAGGCGGTACTCGCGGGACTACAGGCGCTCTGCATCGATCGGAGCGCTGACTTAGACGAGCTCCGTGACGAAGTCGCGAAGCGGCTCGAAATCACGCCGCTATCAACGCCTCGCTGGAACGAACGGCGCGAGGAGTTTCTGACCGCCCTTCCGGCCCTTCTGCGGGAACTGCCCCCATCACCCAGCGTACCGCGCGAACATCTCGAGAGGCAGGAACGCATTGTTTCAGAATACAAGGCCGAATTGGAGAATGCACGGACGCGGATCGAGCAGCTCGAACGACTCAACCTCGAACTCGGAAATCTGAAGGACGCAGAAGCGGTTGCGCGGATCGAGCTCAAAGAGCTCAGCACGGTCGATGCATTCGATAAACTCGTCACACGAACTCGCAAGAGTCTAGGTGCCTTGGCCAGGGTTACGCGCGAGACCATGTTTGCCGCCAAGCGTGGTGAGGATTTTCACCCCGGAGATGCCAGTAGTATGTTCAGTTGGGACGATGCTGAGCGCCCGCTGCAGTACAAAGAGGTCGTCCGCAACGCCCAGGCCAATGGTATCTGCGTAAACGACGAACACCCGAAGGTCAAGGAGGCCTCGCTAGCTCTCAGAGACCTGAATAAATGGCTTAAGCAGCTGGCTCCTGAGGATTTTGTTGACTGGTACTCTTCCACGAATGGCGGCCACTCTCCGGATCTCGAAGATCGGACGTTTTGGGACACGCATCTTTGGTAGGGACAGACGTGCTTTTCGTGCTGAAAGTAGCGGTGTCTCCTCGGCAGCCGAGCAACTATGTGCACAACTCGCTGATTCCCTGGACCCGAAGACCGATACCGAGAGGCCGATCTCCACGCGGTGATTGACGGCTGATGGGGTCTACCAATGTCGGTTATCGTGAATGGTAACGTGCTTTGTCATACTCAATTAGCGAGTCGCCCGAAACTCTAGAACGTAGGGGCTTGCCGCTTCTTTCAAAAGCTTCAGTCGTTCTGAAAGGTACCCGCCGGCGCTGGTAGGGGTCACCTCAAGATTCGGATCATCACGAACGCCAAGACGCGACAATCAATTGATTTCTTTGCGGGCGGCGCAGCACCAATTCTCGATTTGATACACAGCGCTGCGGGCTGCGCAAGCACCGGATTTATTTCATTTTGCACTGCCGCTATCGTACGTAAAGTTTCGTTTTTTGAAGTCAGCCCCAGATGCCCCGAGGAGGCTAGAAGCAAGCGCGCAACTCTCTGGCGAACACGTACTCTTTGCTTTGTGCTAACGCCAGCTCGTTTATTTCGCGAACTTTGCTGCGATCTAATCTTGGGTCCGACGGCACATCACTCGCCAAGCAACAGTTGGGAGCAATCGGCACAACCGCGTAGTCGCCAAATGTATCCGGTACCAGGAACTCCAAATCTTCTGATCGAAGTACATTCCAACTCATCGGTTGTTGCCGTGAGAGCCATGGGCCCAGCTTTATCATAAGCCGAAGGCCGGCGGCCTGGGGTCCGGGAAGCGCACCATCAACAAAATATCCGTAATGATTGCCTTCGAGATTTTCCTGCTGCTCCTGAGTAAGCGGCTGAGCGACCGGACCTATAGCCGGTGATCGCAACGTAGGCTGCGGGCTGTGTTTGAGCATGAACCGTTCACGCCACAGGTGCCAAAAGCGGGTGACCGCATGGTTCTCCACCACATCTAGTGCGACTTTACCGGCAGTGATTTCTTCCGCGATAGGTTGAAACTCGCGCTCTATGCGCTCCATCAAACCGTGTTCTGTTCGATGGTCCCACCCCCTAAGTGCACAAAAAAACTCGTCCTTCGGATGCACCAGCGCCGGCCGAGTCGATTTCCTTCTCAGGACCTGCACACACCCATTACGAATGGCGAACCGCGCAATGCTCGCAGCCGGAAATACGTGCCCTTTCCACGAGAGGTGACGGGGATTGCCGGACCGAAACCACTGTTGTCGCTTATTCTTTGACACCGGAGCATTTTAGCGCCAAAGACACGATTCGCGCGTTTGCGCACGTTAAGCCCTTTTGGCGGCCCAATTGGAATGGCGCTCACCGGCACTCGCGAGTTGGCGAACGACGGATACGATGGCGGCGACAAGGGCGCCGCGGTACTCGGGATTCTCGATCTCGCACTCGAGGAGCTGACGCGAATCGACGAGGCGTATGACGCACTCAAGGCCAGTTGATCCGACATGCTGGCGGGCATTGACTCACCGTCACTTACAGGCCGCCGCTCTTGGGCGGCCTGTTTCCTTTGTGGGGGCCCCTTGCGCGTGCCGTTACATACTCTGATCCAAATTGGCATCGCCCGTACCGCCACCAGGTTCTGCGGCATCTTCCAGAAATTCAGGAGCGAGCGGCGGAGCCAGCTGCTCCGGGGGCATCGATGCGGGATCGGCTTTCGGAACCTCCATCATATACGCACCTCTGGTGTGATTTCGCTCAACAGGTCGGATTGTCTCACTTCCCGGATTGCGCGGCGTGGACCATCAGCAGCCGGCGCTCGCCGCCGCAGCGGATGAACACGAAGCCGTCGCGGCTTGCGGCCGAACGGCAAATCCGAAGATCAGGCCAATAGGGATTCGGAGCTGAGCGGCTTTGGCTGACTCCACCAGCCGAGCGGGTAAAGGGCATTGATGTGCGCCACCAGTGAATCCTCGCTGCTCAGCGGAAGCAGACTGGAGCGCGCGGGCCTGCCTTTGCCTGGCGCACTTTCGTAAGTCCCGTGCAGAATCGCGCCCCGCCAATCCTTCAAGCTCTCGCGGACCTCAGGTCCATGCAGCCACATGTCACGTATTTCGACAGGCCAATAGTCGGAGATACGCGGCGATTCGGCCGCCTCTTGAAGGGCCTTAAAGTCCCTGTCGGTCGGACCACCAAGCCATACCGTCAGGCAACCTTTGTGCTCCCCAAGCGCGCTGATTCTGCTAGCCGTCTCGGGCGCTGCGTAGATTACGTGTGCCAGTGCATCCAAGACGCGCGTATCCCGGTCCTCATCCCAAAGTACGGCGACCTTGTGATCGAACCAGTGCTCAGGCTCTTTGCTCGGCACCAGTGCGGGTAAGTAGCCGGTGGGCCTTAGGGTGCGATAGGAAATAACAGTCGCATGCGGCGGAATCTCGGCGACCACAGTAAACGGAGACCAGTCCAAATGGGTCATGATTGAGATACTCCTGCGCGCCTTGGCGTCACCGCGGCGGCTAAATTGACCGGCTTTCGGCCGGGAAGCCATTACTTGAGCACAATGCGAGACACTTCGCAAGTCGGGGCGTCACCCGCTCGTCGCTTGGCCCGTTGTTATTCCGCCTTCACTTTTCCGAGCAATATGACGTAGTGCAGTTGGCCGCCGACGCCAATCACGCCAACGATGAAACTAGCGGCCAAAATCGCGGCCGTGCCGGTCGATAGATTCTTCCAGTCTAGATTTGACGTGGCGATCGCGTAGCACGCATACAGTGACGCGAAACCAGCCATCGCGCAGATGAAGCGAAACGCGAATGCATGCACGTAGAGAACGATCCAGCGCGTAATACCCGAATCAATCTTTAGTGGGGCTTCTCCTCGACAATCATTCATCCAATCTTGCTCGACTGCGCCTCTGACTCCCTGATAGGCGCTCCAAATCAGCGCTAGGAACAGGTACCAGCACGGCCACGCGAAAATTTGTGGGTTCATTTGATGGGGTGTCCCGCGGACAATCGTGAAGGGCAATCGGGGATGCGACCAATTCTCCGATACACCTCCTCTCTCAGCACTGAAACGTCCTTCGGCGCATCGATTCCGATGCGAGCCTGCTGGCCCCTCACGCCGGTCACGGCTACCTCAACATCGGGTCCGATATTGATTGATTCGCCAATGCGGCGCGTCAAAATGAGCATGAAGCCTCCCTGCGTTGCTGGTCGAGTTTAGGCAACTTGGGCACATCCCTCAAGCGACCAAAAATCACAATTCGCGTGACAGCGAATCACGCAGCCGACGCGAGCAGCAGCCTTGTGGAGCCCGTATGCACGCGGCCCTCGGCGGCGCGCCGATTGACCGGCGCCTTTAGGGCGGTGCAAGTGCCTTGCAGGTCTTTAGTTCGAGCGCCTGGCAAACGTCGTTCCCTGATAGTTGCAACGATTTGCGTAATTGCCCCTGCGTCTTGAAGTAGAACTGTTCGCGCTTTACAAACAGGCCGCTCTCACGCACTTCCGGCGTGGCCTTTCTAATTGTGCCCATAAGGTCATACGCTCTGTAATAAAAACCAAGGCTGAAAGGATCGGTAATCGTATTGCGTTGAGTCTCTGCGCTCTGCACTTCATCGAGGCAGTTAGTAAAATCCAGCCACACAAAGTGCGTTTTAATGAGGCAATGAAATGCCGCATCCCCTCCCCGTTGAATCTCAGACTTTATCGTGATTTTTGGGACAACTGGCGCGTTGAGGTCTGCTGCCATCGACGACATGGCACACACCGAGCCCGACGCGAATATTGCTATTAGTAGATTTCTTGATTTAGCCATGTGAACTCCCAGAAGCACGCGACTGCAAGTATATTCCTGCTTGCCATCTCGCGGGATCTGGGCGCGCCCCCGCCCTCGGCCTTCTTCGCCGCCAACAGCTCGCCGCAGCGCGGGGCTGTTGGCGGACCCCAGTGCCCTAAGGGCTACCATCCGCCCGTCTCGGCCACGGCAGACCGCACAACGCGTTAAAGCTGAAGGCGGGAACGGTATAGCGGCTCATCGGCGGATTGTGGCCCTGGCCGACGATGACGCCTATTCAGGGTTGCAGCTACCGGAGTACTGTATAGATACTATGGCTGCCGATCTAAAAAAGTGGGATGTCGCAATTTCCTTCGCGTCAGGAGACGAGGGTTTGGCCTTGCAACTCCGTGACGCTCTGCAACCGCCGCAATCTGTATTCGTGTACTCAAAGGCTCAGGAGCATTTGGCAGGCCGCGACGGTGTCGAAGCATTCCGCACGGTATTTCGGGAGCGCGCATCACTCATCGTAATATTGTACGCGCCGCCTTGGGGCGAGACCGCGTGGACGCGCGTTGAAAAGACCGCGATAGAGGAATTCGCGATGGAGGCGGGGTGGGAACACTTGATTTTCGTACGGCTGAAAGACGATCAACCAGTGCCCAAATGGGTTCCGAAGCCGCACTTATATTTGGATCTCACAACCTTCACCCTCCAGGATCTTGTCGGCGCCATCAAACTTCGGCTCGCCGAGCTTGGAATCGAAGCAAAACCGATATCGCCCGCAGAACGGGCTGCCGCACAGGCGAAGCGGCGGGCATTCGACGCGGAGACGATTCAACTACTCGGTGCATTGCCAAACGATTACAACATTACTGTCGAGGGACTCACAAAAGCCATCGAGAAAGTGGCGAAGGCGGTTGCGAATGAGACCGGCTGGAGGGTCGGCGCCGGCCCGGCAGCCGTACTCGGTGGTTTCATCGTGACCGCGGAGGGTCAGACGATTCAGTTGGTATCGATGCGGAAGTATACCAACACGGTTGACGACGCTTACCTCGAGCTTAGGGAATTTGATTGTGGACTTACGGTTGCACAGCCGGGGCAGCGGTACTTCCTAGTTAAGTCTCCAGAGCCCGTAAGATCTCGTCGAATCCCGATTCGACGCTTGCCGGAACTTGGATGGTGTTGGGAAATCGATGGCCGCACACTGTCGATCGAGAGCGCAGCTTCGACCATTATGCACGTGCTGCTGGATCGAATTGACGGCGAGGCGACGCCCCGGGGCCCGGGAATGGAGCGGGATGAGCCATGGGATTCGATCGACCCACCCGACGAATGAGTCACTGCGTAAACACCACCTGATGCGACTTCAAGGGCTAAGACAGGCTCTCGGTCATCCATTCTTTGCTGGATTTCTGACGTTCCTGATTCTGTTAAAGGTCATGACACCTTTGATACGGCCAACCCTGTGCAGAGATGGGTGGGCGTCAGGTTCGATCGGCAGGCAGGGCGCGTGCTCGCATCACGGCGGTGTTGGCACAAATTGGTCACTACTCTTGGTATTCGTCGGAAGCGGTGGTGGCGCCTATGCAGTCGCCCGAATCATTGTTGGATTCAACGGACGCCGGATTGCGGCCGAAGCCCGGCGCCGCGACGCAGAGCAGGCCGCCGAGAATATCCGGAGATACTCCGATGTACCGAAGCCGCCAACGGTCCCAATGTGCCCGGCCTGCGGGAGCGCGATGCGTGAGAGGCTGGCAAAGCGCGGTAAGCACGCTGGCACTAAATTTTGGGGATGCGGTAACTACCCGCGCTGTCATGGAACTCGGCCGATTCCGTAGTCGCGGCATTCGCGCCCTTAAAGTTCGCTCAACCCGAGGATATGACTATGGTCCGTGATTGGGACTTGATACGCAAAATTCTCGTTGCCACCGAAGAGAAGCAACCCGGCCAAACGGTGGGCTCGGGATCGATCGATGGATATTCTCCGGCAATAGTTGGCGGACATATTGCAATGCTAAAAGACGGCGGCTTTGTTACGGCCGCTATAAACCCGGGGTTCGCTGGTGCCGTCCGTCAGGCCGAAATTCTGGATTTGACGTTCGAGGGGCACGACTTGTTGGACACAATTAGAAACAAGGGCGTGTGGGAAAAAATCAAGTCGACTGCCAAGGAGAAGGGAATTGATTTGAGTTTCGGCGGGCTCAAGGCGGTAGCGGAGATCGTAATACACCAAATGCTCAATTGAGCGCTTCGCTTACTGCATGGCCACACTTCCTGCAACGCCCACACTATGAGCCGATGTATCTCTAGCGCAAGACCCCTCGATCTCTTAGGAACTGGGTGCGCTCATAGAAATCGTGCCCTGGGCAACACATTTCAAAGTACTCCAGCAATTGCGGCGCATTGTCTAAGAGCACGCGCGCCGTGCTGACGGTTGGGCCATCGCGAAAGGCGTACCACGCATTCACGTACTCGGTTTTGAATGCAACGGTGCTCCCGTCTTTCGCCGCCTGATCCTTGAACATCCTGTGCAGATTTACAATTTCGTCGCGCACCATCGGTAAGTCCGACCTTGCGAGCACCGCGTCGCGCTGTTCCGTCATGCCCTTACTCCAAGGTCATCGAATAGACCCGCTCCAACTTTGATAGTTGTTGTTGACGAGAGTTATGGTGTCTCCGCTCTGACCGATCCACCCGTCCGTTGACCCTATCGCTTTTGTGCCTCTCGGCCCAGTGTAAATCTGGTAAACGCGCTGGAGATTTGTGGCCGGGCGCGTGAGGGTCGCCGCGACCGACAGCGGCTGGTCGGTTTGGTTCTCAAACAGGATAACTTGCCCTGGACCGATCAATGCAGCACGGGACTTGACGACCATCGGCAGCGGCGGTAATTGCGATTGCTGAAAAGATTTCAGCGAGTACCAGCCGATGGCGACCACTAGCGCAATGGCAATCACCAACGCGAAGGAGGACATGCTTTTTCGCGTTGGTGCGTTCGGCGCTGCAACTTGAGCCGCGTCAGGGGTTGCCTGTGCTGCACTTCGCGGGCGGCCACACTTTGGGCAAGCGGGTGCCTGATCTGAGACTTCATTGCCGCAGTCGGGGCAATTCAACAGCGCCATGCTAGATCCTCCCTTTCTACAATTTATCGCACATACCCGGGTTGGGTCGTTCGTCCAACTTGAGCGTAATCCACGCGCTTGACCCGCCGGAGCCCCCGGAGGTTTGCCACACCATGACCGTCTGTCGTCGCCCCGCATGCGAAAGCACGAAGGCCGACACCCTTCCACCAATTTCTTCCTTACTGCAAAGGTTGATGGCAATGATTCCAGCATGCGATAACGAACCTATCGGTTCCTCGAAATCACACCCGGAATAAGTCGATCCGAAGCAGGGTCCACCAGCCCACCAGCCCCCGGGCTCGACCTGGATTTCCTGCGGCCCGAAATTGGGATTGGACGTGTTTGAGTACGTCACGCTCCAGCCTAGTTCAGTGACACGCTGTCGAAGTACGGTTGATTTCTTGCCTAGAACATGGACACGCACGATTCCAACGCGGGTGTACGACGAGGTACCGTCTTTCCTGGGCGTAGTTTCATAGCCGGCAGTTTTCCAGAGAATGGGCGAATCTGCACGAAAGTCCCAACCCACGGATCTCTCGCCACTATTCGGCATGAGAAACAGCACCAGTTCGCCTAGCTCGAACTGTTTCCGGCCTTGAAGCTCCTTGGGAATTACGCCTTGAGTGATTTGAGCACAGACCAGAGTGGCAGTGCTCGCGGTAGCCAGCAGCAGGTATGAGCAGAGTGCGATTCTCTGGAGGTTACCGCGACAGGTGAATTTCACTGTGATGCCTCCCTGCGATTGGTCCCCGACGCAATTATAGCAGTGTGTCGGTTCCCGGTGCGGCGTTTGGATGCGGACGGTCGCGGTGTGGCAGCCCGCGGCAGCGGATCAGGGTGCTACCTGAGTACCCGCTCAATTGCATTTCGATTTAGACTAGCGGCTTCGCTCACCACTCAAGGAAGACGAGTGAAACTCACAAACCCGGAAGAGCTGACTCTAATGATGCTCGCGGAGATCCACGAAGCCCTGAAAATCAAGGATCCGGTGGATACGAAATTGCTCAAGAGCACGATCTACACTGGCAACACGTCGGCCCTCCCTTGGGAGATGCCCGGAATCCTGCGGTCTGAAGATAGACGGAATGATCACGGGACTTTTCCAATACAAACTCACTGCCGCCACTGGCAATAGTCCGGAGACTCCAACAATTTCTCCTTTGAAGCAGGATCTCCCTCCAGCGCGCTCTTCACGAGCAGCCCGCATTCGGACGATGGCTTTTGAAGGTAATATTGTGCCGCATTGCCGGCGCATGCAGTGCAAAGGCCCATCGTCAGCAACGTGTTCGTCAGGTCGTTGTACTTGAGGTCGGCCTGGGAGTTTTTTGATCGGTCCAGATCCACGCTGTATCTTGTTTGGTCTTCGTCCTCAGATGTCTTCCCACCGATCCGGCAATTTTTTAGCTGCAGGACTTCGGTCAACTTTCCGCCTATGGATATGAATCGCGGGTAGCAGTAGCCGCCATGGCTACAGAACGAGCCCACGCCCGTCTTTTTGCTAACGTTGTATTGCGTCACCGAATCTTGGACGTCGCCTGGCGCCAGCGCGCTCTCAGGGCTTTCTATCGACGGCACGTGGACCAATGCTACGGCGCGGCACAGGTCGCTCCGGGATGATCCAATTGAAGCGCTTTGGTCACTGGTGGCGGCGGGCGCAGCACTGTCTACCTCTCGAGGTGACACCGTATCTGCGGTCGCTACATCAGCCATGGGCGGCGTAGGGTCGAACAGGGACTGCGGGATATCGATTCGAATGAGCCTCCAACCGAACCAACCTCGCCGTTCCAGCGTCAGGGCAAGCGTCGTCTCAGGCTGGTCACGACGCCGAAGGTCAGCGTGAAAACGATTGAGCGTTCTATACGACAATACGGCTTCGATATTCGACGAATCCTTCGTGGCTGGCGACTTTGCGC
>Ga0210393_10002888_pt1 | contig 14000 bp, 9 predicted proteins | sample IncBWC27OmetaG_FD_160068 | JGI IMG/M metagenome (GOLD analysis project Ga0210393, IMG submission 160068) | Forest soil microbial communities from Barre Woods Harvard Forest LTER site, Petersham, Massachusetts, United States - Inc-BW-C-27-O ... | reverse complement strand
TCGAGCCCTGCCTCTGCACGTGCCGCCTTCCACCATCGCCTATGAACCCATCCGCCGTCCAGACAGACGAGTTCCGACATCGGGTAGAGAGTGCGTAGAGTGACGAGTGCTTGTGCCGCCTGCGAGTTAATCGGAACCCGCTCGCGCTTCCCGCCCTTGGGCTGGGTGAGCGTGATGCACTGCGTTGCACCCAGTAATTTGAAAGGTCGTGCGATAGTCGCTGGCGAGGTAGTTCTGCAGGCGGTCGAGGCGAATGAAACCTGCGCCTTGTTGCTTCTGTGTCGGCGTAGCCTGCGCTATAAATTGGTCCGTCAAAGCTGGCATCTGGGCTTGCGCCTGATTGAAAGAAAGGCTCGGCTTCAGGCGTCCAATTACATCCGTATTCGTGCCTTGATCACTCGTGGTGTTGCCTAGATGCAAGGAAACGAACAAATCTGCGGGCTCAATGTATTTGAATCCGGGAGACAAGACGCCCGTGATGGTGACGCCTTGATTGTCGAGAGTGATTTGATGTCCAACGATGTTCGGGTCTGCGCCAAAGCGCTGCGCCAGAGGGAGTCCGACAGAACAGCGGCATACGCACCGCCGGAGCGAGTGAATTCGCGGCCAAACGGGCTGCCGAGTTGTGGACTTTCTGCGAGAGTTTCAAAGAATCCGTCGGTGAGATACAGTGCCTTGACCCACTGAGCTGGCAGCCGTAACCGGACAAGTGGATGGACAACTCTCCGCCTTCTCTAAGCCTTGCAAATCGAAGCTGCCAGCCTCGCTCGAACAACTCAAATCGATAATGTCGCACCTGTCTGATCGAGACATGGAGGGTGAGATGTCAGGAGCTAGAAGTAAGGTGTCGGGATTTTTTCCCGACGGCAAGGTGATGGTGGTTGGCCTTCCTCCCAATTTCAAGCTGCTTGAGAAACTTGAACAAGCCGACTCGATTCGACTAGCAATGGCGTTTTGTCACACGAAAGGTTGGACTCGGTGGGAATCTGCGATTGGAAAATGCAACGGCTCTATTCAGCTCATCACCGGGCTAGATTTCTGTCAGACCGAACCTGCGCTGCTGCGAACATGGAATCAATTGAGCATCAATCCACAGTTTCGACCTCGTTTGATGACTTCTGGTTCGAGAATTTTTCATCCCAAGGTTTTGATTGTTTCTTCGAAGAACAGCGGGTTCGCTCTGATCGGTTCAGGGAATCTCTCCGAAGGCGGGTTGAGAACGAATATTTAAGATCGGCCCATTCGATTGAAAGTACTTAGAACAAACCACTACCAATTGGCATAACTGCTACGGAGCCGACTGCTGTTTCACGCCTCAGACTCTGAATTGCAGATGATGACAGTCGCAGACCGTCTTTTTGTTGTTTTTCTCGCTGGCGATACAACTTTCAAATTACGGACGTTCGTAAGCCAAGCTGTCGAAGCGTAGGGCCTTTCCGTTTGTGAACTCGAAGATGACTTTGGAGTTGGGGTCGCGCCAGTCGGTGCGAAGACGGCGAAGCTGCTTTGGTCTTACGTTGATTGTGATTTCGCGGGCTTCCGGCGAACGAATGGTGACGGTGGCTTCGGTGTCGGCATCGTTGTAGACGTCAATTCCTAAAAAGATGAGGGTCCCAGAAAATCGAAATGCTGCCTCAGTTGCGTCGGGATCGGACGTAACCAGATTGAAAGTGCCAAATTTCCCGTGTGGAGCGCCGATCTGCCACTCGCCGTTCCCCCAGTCGATGACTCCGTTCATGTGTTGACCAAATAGCTTCGTTCCGGCGGCTAAATGCGGGTCGTCGAATGTGATGTAAGTAGGCGGAACGACAGTGCTTTTCCCCTGGATGTCAACGTCGCGGGAATCGGAGTGACGGATCGAGACGACGTGTGTCTTCTCGTCGTATGTATAACCTTGCTGCGACAAGTCTTTGCGCGCTTCGATCGACCTACCGCCGACGGTTATCTGCTCGGGAGCGAAATTCAGGCGCAGCACGTCGGTCGAATCGTTGTCGAACGTGGAGTAGGTCACGCTGCCTGCGCCATAGGTGATTTTCGTCACTACGGAGAGAGAGCCGAGCAGGTGAGATTCGTCAGATGGCGCCCACTCCGGTACAGCCCAAAATGCGTCCATCATACGGCGAGGGCCATCGGAAAATTCGTCTGTGAACCACCACTGATTGCTGAACGGCGCATGCGCACCGCCGGAAAGCCCCTGCCAGTAGGTCACCCAATTGTAAGTACGGTAGGCAGCCTCTTTGTAAGTGACGTCGCCGGTTTTTGCGAAGTAGAGAGCTTCGACGGCTGCGAGTCGCGAGCTGTGGCTGTCGCAGCACTGGTTCGGCAGGTTGCAGCAAAAATTCTTCAGGCTGCTACCCTGTTCGGTTGTGACGGTCGCGCCATGCACGATGTACTTAGGCCAGCGCGGAGTAGTCTTGACCCACTCGATGAGCTTTTTCGAATGCTCACGCCATTCTGGGTCTTTGTCCGGATGGAGAAGGACGTAACGCGCGAATTCGAGCGGGATGACCTGGTTCATGTTTTCCATGCTGGCTTTCACGTCTTCGAAATATCCGACCCAAACATTATTTTGCATCGGGTATTTCATCAGCCAGGCCCAGGCGCCTTCGCGAACCGTCTTGTATGAGCCGACGTTTCCCTGGTTCAGGCGGATCAATTCGTCGAACAGCATGATCGGCTCGACGACGTTGGCCGAGTAGGGAAACATACCCGTGCCTTTGTCGATTCGACCGTCGCGAGCGAAGGCCCGATTCGGCCAGGGAGAATTTTTCTCATCACCTTCCTTGTAATTCTTGGCTAAGGCGTCGGCGCATCGAATCGCCCCGCGCAGGTACTTCGTGTTACCGGTCATTTCATAGAGACGCAAATAACCGTATCCGTCCTCGCCGACGACGTGCGGTTCGACGTAGTCCTCGCCGTGATCGCTCCAGCCCGTATAGCGCCGGCTGCCTGGATTGGCGGATGGATACGGGACGCCGGCCCAAACGTAGTCGTCGGGAGTGAGACCATTTTCCAGCTCGTAGTTCACAAAGTTTTCGAGGAACTCAATCGTGCGCGGGTCGCCCGTGTACGGATAAAGCCGCTCGATGAAACCCTGCATCATGGCGCGCAGGTAGCCGGTTGAATTCGCCCAATGCCATTCGGGGATTAATTCGAAAGTTGTGCGGTCGAAGTCGAAACAGCAAAAGAAGTATGGTAAACGCTGGCGGTTGAACTGATCCCAAATGATCGTCCACTGCGTGCGGAAATAGGACGAGTAGGAATAGCCAGTATCTTCCGGCATGGGCCAAGGCAATAGCTTGCCTTTTGCGTCGAGGGCGACCGGTCTGCCGGCAATCGATGATTCGTCAACCGTCGTCGTGACCGAAGTAATTTCCTGCGCGAGGGATGCCGTCGCAAGGAAAAGAATGGCGACGATCAGCAGCTGAGCAGATTTAGTAACTCGTGTCATAGCGCACCACCAGCAAAGTTGAGATGAGTACGATTGCAGCTCCCGCTAACGAGGCCGGGCTCAGGTGTTCGCCGAGAAGCAACCACGCGAGCAATACGCCAAACACAGGGACCAGATACAGAGACATCGAGGCCGCAGTGACATCGAGATGCTGCAGTGCGGCAAAAAAGAGGAGCATGGACGCACCGTACATCAGGAACGCCAGGAAAAGGAATGCGGTGATTCCTTTTGCGTCGAGCGAAAGCAGGCTGCGAAAGTGGAATGGTTCGACCCAGATTAAAAGCGGGATGCTGAAGAGGGACGCGGTGACATAGCTATAAATCAGAATTTCGACTTCCTGAAATCGCGCCATCAAACCTTTGCAGTAGACGTTATAGAACGACGATCCCACACAGCCGCCGAAGATCATGAGATTGCCGGCGAGAAATTTCATCGAGCCGAATGAAGCCTGGCGAAAATCGCCGACCGACAGAAACGCGACGCCGAGAAGCCCGATTCCAAGCGACGCGATGCGAAGTGTCGTCAGCTTCTCTTTCAGCATGATCGACGCGAGCACCGCGCTGATGACGGGAATCAGCAGGTTGAGGATGGAACCGTTTGACGCGAGCGATTTGTCGATGCCCCAGGTCATTCCCAGCTGAGCGATGACCTGCCCGCCGACGCCGGCGATCAAGAAGCTGACCCAGTCTCGCGCCGTCGGATTCGTGGCTGCGGAATTCTTCTTGCGAAGGCGAATGAGGAGCGGGACAAAGAGAAGAGTGGTCACATAGAACGGAACGAAGGTAATCGCGATGGGCCCGAGGAAGGGAGACAGAAACTTGACCGCGATGCCCTGCGCCGACCAGATGAGAGACGCCAGCGCCAGCAAGAAGAAGTACCAGGTCGTTCGCGATTTCGCTGTGAGAGTGCTGGTTGCTGTGCTCACGCATTCTCCGAGATGACTTGGATTCCGAAGCGATCGGCTCCCACTGAGCTGCCTTCCATCACGTAGGGTGCGACGCCGCGCAACTGCGTGTAGTCGTCAATTACCTTCTGGAACGCCGAGGCTCCGTCTTCGCTGCCAAGTACGGCTACCGTGCCGCCGGCGCCGCCGCCGGTGATTTTCGCGCCGAATAGTGCGTCGTCGCCGCGATGGCGCCGGACGAAGTCGATGAGCTGATCAGTCTCATCGCAGCCAAGGCCGCATTCGGTGTAGGACCAATGAGACTGAAACATCAATTCGCCCATCTGGCGAAAGGCGGACAACGAAGGCTGCCCGGCACACCCTCTGGCCAGTTCTACGAAGAGTTCGATGCGGTGGTTCTCCTCGATCGCGTACCGCGTGCAATCGCGGACGCGGTACACGACATCGGGACGGATCGTGGTGAACGGATCGGGATGAATCGCCTTCGCGGAAAGAATTTCAGCTCCGGAAAGTGATTCCGGCAAGCGCCGTTCATACTTCGAGCGAAATTTAGAGGCCGACACGTTCGACAAGAACCCTGACCATTGCGAATCCACGAAGCGAGGGATGCGGCCACTCTTATCGAGGAGGAGCGGCAGATGCTCCCACTCGCAGATCATCCGATAACCGACGAATGCCGAGGCGCGCGCCGCTTCATACTCGATGCCCGTGACGGCGTGCTTAACGCCAGAATCGATCGCCCAGCAACGAAGGCCTTTCGGAAGTTTGACCAACGGACGAGGCAAACACGGTTGGCACAACAAAGGTAAGACGCATCCTTCGTCACCCAGAACGGAAGCGGCCTGATCCATCACACCGCACGCCGAATCGGCGATGACGTTCTCCATCCACTGGCAAGCCTCGGCGAGCTCGGTTCCGGCGAGATCGATTCCGAAACAAGCGGCGACGGCTTTGAGGACCGACACTTCGACCGCGGCCGAGGAGCTGACGCCCCTGTTGCGCGGCACTTCGGATTCGATGTAGATCGACGCGCCAGACTTGACCGCTTCGGGGCACCGATTTTTCAGGACAAGGAACGCGCCGAGCACGTACGAGGTCCACCGAACAGCAGGACTCGAATTCACGAATTTCTTTACGCTCGCTTCGTCCTGCACCTCGTCGGTCCGCAATTCGACGCGATCGCTCCAGCCTTCTTCCTGCATTTGCGGATTCCAGAACACAATTCGGGCGTCGCTGCGCCGCTGAGCGGCAGCCCAGGTTGCCTCTCGGATTGTGCTCTCAAACACAAGGCCGCCGGTGTAATCGACGTTTCCGCCCATCAGGTCGAGCCTGCCCGGGGCGCGGCTGATGTAGACACGGTGGGCTGCTGAGAAAAACTTGCCTTCGCCGCGAATGCCTGCAAGGGTTGGAAAATTAATCACAGCATCCTCGGACGGCGTCGATGACGTACTGGACGGCTTCGTCCGTCATGCGAGGATGAATCGGCAGGCTGACGTACTTCTCGAGCAATTTCTCTGCGATCGGGCATTCGCCGGGGCCATGGCCCATTTCGCGGTACACGGTCGAGAGGTGAATCGGCATGTAATGCGACCACGTCTTGATCCGCTTCTTCGTCAACAACTCCCACATAAAGTCTTCCTTCGACTTTGGGAACGGAGCATCGACAAGTACGACGTAGGCGTGAAATACGTGTTTGTTTTCGGGAGACACAAACGGAAGCGTAATGCCCTGAATGCCTTGCAGCCCCGCGGCATATTGTCGAGCGATTTCGGCGCGCCTCGCGTTGTTGGCGTTTAACTTTCGCAGCTGCACCGATCCCACTGCAGCCTGAGCATCGGTCATTCGATAGTTGAAACCAATTCCGTCAAAGTCAATATACCAATACTGCTTTCCCATGGGGCGAGCGGACTCGTCGATCGCAAGATACTTGCCCTTGGGATCGTATGTCCGTGCGCAGAGCGACCGGAACGAGAGCATTCGCTCATAAAGATCGCGGTCGCTTGTGGTCAACATGCCCCCTTCCCCGAGGGTCACCATATTTTTCTGTTGGTGGAAACTGAATACTCCGATATCGCCCAGCGACCCAGCTTTCCTTCCTTTGTAGTCGGCGCCCGCCGCGTGCGCCGCGTCCTCGACAACGAAGATTTTGCGGGGTCGCGCCAATTCGTTGAGCGCGTCCATGTCCGCACACTGCCCATAGAGATGAACAGGTAGGATGGCTTTTGTGCGAGGCGTAATCTTTTTTTCGACCGAAGCCGGATCAAGGTTCAACGTACGAGGATTTACGTCTGCGAAAACAACTTTGGCTCCCAGTACGGCCGCTGCGTTGGCGGTCGCGATCCAACTGATCGGCGTGGTGATCACTTCATCGCCGGGTTTGACATCGGCTGCGACCATCGCAAGGTGCAAGCCGGTCGTGCCGGATGTCACGGCCAGGCCGAACTGCGTTCCGCAGAAGGCGGCGAATTCTTCTTCAAACTTTTTGACCCAGGGCCCGCACGACGGAGCGTTAGCGCGAAGCACTTCGATCAGGGCGTCCTGCTCCTCCTGACCGTACGAGGAACCATGGCCGTACTCTAATTCGTGAATCGCTTGGGGGAGCTTCATGAAAAACACCTTTCAACGACTTGGTTGATGGTTGGAACCGGAAACCCGCATTCCGTTTCAATCTTTTCTGTCAGCAGGAAGTGATCTTCGCCTCGTAGAGCCCTGCCAGGCACAATTTTGTCTTGCGGGCGAACAAGGCCGGCGGAAACGCCGGCGCGCTTCGCCAGCATCTTTGCCAACTCAAACCGCGAAACGCTTTCCGACGCACCAACATGATATGTCCCCTCGATACCTCCAAGCGCAAGCATGTCCACAGCTATCTGAGCGAGCGATTCAGCATCGATCGGATTGCGCGCTTCTCGCGTGGAAAATTCGACGGCCTCGCCGTTCTTCCATTTTGCGAGCACGCGATCGAGCATCGCATTCGTGCTCAGCATTCCCGCAAAACCAATCACAAGCCCAAAACGAAGAACGATCGCCGACGGCAGAATTTCTGCAACCAGGTCCTCCGCTGCCTCCTTTGTTTTGCCGTAGACGCTCAGTGGGCTTCTCGGATCATTCTCACGGTAACCGTGCTTTCGGCCGTCGAATACGGCAGCCGAAGAGGTGAACAGCAGCCTGGCTCCGAACTGAGCGCAAGCCCGAGCGACATTCTCGGGTCCCTTGGTATTCGTCGCAAAAGCCGCCGCTGGAGACTTTTCGCAAGCATCGATATCCGATATTGCCGCCAGGAGAAGCACGCGTTCCGGCCGCAGGGCTTGAAATGCCCAGTCGACGCTCGCGGGGTCGGCAATATCGATTTGCACCGAGTTCGGTGAAGCATCTGCCGTTCGCTCACCACGCCAGACGTCATGCCACCGTTCGGCGAGTCGCACGACGTGCTGCCCGAGAAATCCTCGCGCACCGATCACAAACAATTTCTTCCGCGCCATTTGGTCCCGTGTCCGAATCCGTTTCTATCATTTCAAATCCCGGGGCGCTCGAGGTTCCGAGTCACCCGAGCGCCCCGGGTTCGTCGCCTAGAACGAATATCTAAGCGAGAACTGCATCCGGCGATTGTCGATCGAGGTCGAAAAGACCTGCCCCTCGGACGGATCGCCGACGATGTTATCCGGTGCAGCAAAGTTCGGATGGTTGAAGGTGTTGAACGCATCCGCGCGGAACTGGAGTTGCTGCCGCTCGGTGATGCGGAACGTTTTGGAGAGTGACGAGTCGAGCTGTTGCTGACCGTCTGCATGCAGTGGATCGATGCCAGCGTCGCCGTACGTCTCGGGCGTCGAATGGATGACGAAGGCGCTGGTATCGAACCATTCGTTGACCGACGGAGAACTCAGCACGCCGCTGCCTACTCGATCGGCACGATTGGTTTGACCGTTGTTGAGCGATGTTCCGTCTGAGGTGACAATGTCGAAGCGCGTGCCGCTGCGAATGTGCAAGAGCGCGGCGTATTGCCACCCGCCGAGGACCGCATCGACAAAGCGATTGGAACTGCTGAGAAAATGTCGGCCGTGTCCGACGGGCAGATCAACGGAAAGCTGCGCGTTGAAGATGTGCGCGATGTCTTCCGGTGTCGGACCGTAGTACTGATTGATGTTGGTCTGGTTGAGATTGTTGCCGTTGGAGAAGCTGCGTCCATGCGCGTAGCTGGCGTTGATGTAGATGGAGTGGCCGAGGTTCGCGGTGACGCGCCCGGTTATCGCATCGTAACGGCTGCTTGCGATTGACTCCGAGATGGGAATATCACCAAGCTGCGGATACAGACCGATGAGAGGTCGTTCCGTGTTGTAGTCAGTTCCTGGCGCGGTCGGCGGGGCCTGGTTGATGTTGACAGAGTGATTGTTGTGGATGCCGCGCACGTTTAAGTAGCCGATATCCACAACCATCCCTGGCCGAATTTCACGCTCGATGTTGAGGTTCGCCTGATCCACACGCTGGTTTTTCCAGTTGTAATCGGCACCGCGAACAACTGCGTTGTCGGGAATCAACAAATTCCCGTTCGGGCCATACTCCGCGTTCGCGAGCGGCAAGCCATCGACCGACAGCTTCAGTGTTGCCGCCAGATCGTTTGGAGTCAGAAGCGATTGCTTCGCATAGTTCGGATACGTCAGACCGAGAATCGTCAACGGGCCCGACCAATAAGCCATCCAGTAAGAAATTCCGTACCCACCACGGATACTGGTTTTTCCGCGATCGGGAGTCCACGCAAATCCCACACGGGGCCCCCAATCATTCGTATCGAGACCGAGCGCGGGGCTCCTGTCGTCACCGGTTGCGACGACAAGTTGGTTGGTACGTGTGTCCCAATTCGATTGGCGGTTGTGACGTTCGACCGGTCGGCTGAGCAATTCGTATCGCAATCCGAGGTTCAACGTTAGCGACGGCAGAATTTTGAAGTCGTCCTGCGCATACCATGCATTCTGCCAATAGGACTGATACGGAGCGCCAGCAACGAAGTGAGCTCGCGCGCTTTCGGTCATGTCACCCAACAAGAAGGATGCGTATCCTACCGGTTGCACTGCGAGTGCGTTCGCTGCGTTTCCCCCTCCGTTGTACCCAATGCCATCAAACGAAGTCATCGCCTCGCTGAACGTAAACGCTCCGCGTGGGTTGTCGCCGCCGATCGTGTCAGCGGAAACGTCTACAACATGATTGATGTTCGTGCCGAACTTCAGAACGTGACGCCCTTTGGTCCAGGTGAAGTTATCGGTTAGAGAGATCGTGTTGCTGACGATGTATCCCACCCAGTCGGGCGTCGCGATCGAAGGCACACCGGCCATGATGAACTCGGCCAATCCTGTTGTGGCTTGATCGTTGGATAGATTCCCGTTGGGGATTCCGAATTGATTGTTGTAATCCTGCGACTGGCTCGCAAGACCAGTTCGAACGTTCGAACGATTGAAGGCGAGCCTCGCTTCGTTCGTTTTCGTCGAGCCGAAAATGTGGAAGTCTGAAACCTGCATATTTTGATTGAAAGTATTGGAGTTTACGTTCGCGTCCTGAAAAAACGTGTTCACGTTCGTGGTGTAGAGATTCACCGCATCCAAGACCGAATAACGGAAAAAGATCCGGTCCGTGCTGGTTCGGTCGAAGTCGATTCGACCGTCGGCCTGATCGGCGGTCTGATTGTTGTTGCTCAGATAGCGGAGGTTGTTGCTGATGCCGGGAAGATTGGCTACACCAAAGATGTCGGCAGCATTCATGGCCGCTGCCGAAGAATCCCATTTGGACTGGGGAATGATGTTGCCGGGAAACGGAGTCGCGCTAATCACATTGCCGTTCGCATCAGTAACTCGAGTGCTTGGATCGTAAATCTGACCGAACGTATTGCCGGCGTCGTCTACCTGTCCGGGGACATACAGCTCCGAAAAATCTCCCGTCAGCATCTTTGCCGTCGGCGCAGTTGTAAACTTCGTCGAGCTCGTCTTCAGGCGCGTACCTTGATAGTCCCCAAAGAAGAAAAGGCGATTCTTCAGGATCGGGCCGCCAATCGCACCGCCGAATTGGTTGCGTCGAAAAGGCGTATTTGGTTCGCCGCCTCCGAAAAAGTTGCGGGCATCCGTGGCATCGTTGCGAAGAAATTCAAAGGCGGCGCCATGTAGTTGGTTGCTGCCTGATTTCGTGGTGATATTGACGACAGCGCTGCCAGAGAATCCAAACTCGGCGTTGTACTTGCCTGTATAGACCTCCAATTCCTGAATACCTTCGATCCCGGGCGTCAGGCTGATGTATGCGTTTTGGGGCTCGCGGTTCGGGACACCGTCGATGTAGATCGAATTCGCGTTGGCATCCACACCGCCGATGGAAGCCAGCTGCGGCCGCGTCTGTCCTACGGCCGAGCCATTCTCGCCCCCATTGGTCCCATAGTTGCCGCTGCCAACATCATTATTCGCACCAGGAATGAGATTCATTTGAAACAGCGGATTTCGGTCCATATTGGGAAGAACATCAAGCTCTTTGTGACTGAATGTCTGAGAGAGCTCGGAAGTCTCAGTCGCGACCGTAATTGGGTTGGCTTCGACTCCAATGACCTGATCCACGTTTCCAATTGCGAGTGTGAAGTCGACGCGCTCAATGCCCCCCGCGTTGACGATCACACCCGTCTGCAAAATCTTCTTGAAGCCTGTTTTCTCGACTGCGATCCGATAGGTCCCCGGAACGAGGAAGTTCAAAACGTACTCGCCTCCTTCCGACGTTTCGGCTCTTGTAACGACGCCGGTTGCGTCGTTGAGCGCCGTTATGGGGACAGCTGGAACAACCGCGCCACTCGAATCGGTCACGGATCCCGTGATTTTTCCGGTGTTAATCTGCCCGAGACTTCCGACACATAGCGCGAGACAGCAAATCAATAAAAGCACACCCCTGTACTTCATCGCTTCGACCCTCCCTATCTGTCTTTCTTCGCGGCACAGCTTCTCGGGGGGCTATTCCGCGATCAGTACGTTTGTCAACTTGCGGAGCCTCTTCAGGTCCGCCGGTTTTACTCCTCGGTCTGTAATCACAAGATCGCAACCCTGAATGGGACAGAGCCGATAGACTGCTTCGATTCCGATCTTGCTGCTGTCCAGAACCAGAACCTTCTGCTTTCCCGCCCCAAGCAACGCTCTCGGCATCTCTTGGTCGAAATTCATCGCGCCTTTATGAAACGACAGTGCCGCCGCACCGAAGAACACTCGGTCCGCGAATATGCCTTCCATCGACGCATCCACCGCGCTTCCGCACAAGTCGTGACTTCCGCGCCGATAAACTCCGCCGGTCAATCGCACCTGAATCCCGGGGTTGCCAGCCAATTCTTCGAGGACCGCCAACGACGCCGTTACGACTACCAGGTTCCGCCGCCCGTGCAGGTGTCGCGCGATGTAGCGGGTCGTCGTGCCGGAATCCAGCAATACCGTTTCGCCCTCTCGTACCAGCCCCGCTGCAACACGACCGAGTGCATCTTTTGCGGTCGCCATCTTCTCCGACCGCTCGACGAAGGTCCGTTCCATCGAGCCAGCCGGCGCGACCATCGCGCCTCCGGGTGTTCGAATCACCAGCCCGCCGTCGGCCAACTTGTGGAGAACGCGGCGCACCGTCATTTCCGAAACGCCGAACCGCTCCGCGATCTCGCCTATTGACGCTGCGCCTTTCTCTTTTACATGCAGCAGAATTTCGCTCTGTCGATCTTCAGAAGGGCGAGGTGTTACCCGGTTGTTTAAATTTCTCATTCAGGGTGTTAAAATCTAACAGAACATTTCGACAGGTCAAGTAGTTTTGTTTGCCATCCCCAGAACCCCGCGTTACGCAGAGGACCCTGTGCACGAGACCGATTGGCTTCTCTCTTCAGTGCGTTCCATTCATGAAGACATTCGTGCGGCCGTAACCGCGGTGTGCGAGTCGAGTTCTTCAGCCGCCGTAGCCAGTGTCTTTTCAGACGTCGATGGCGAAGGGGACACCATCTACTCTGTCGACCACGTCAGCGAATCCATGTTGGTGGAACTCTTCGGTGAACGAATCGCATCGCGTGTGCCGATCGTTTTGATCGCTGAAGGATTGTCGGGCGGAAAAATTTCGTTACCGCGAGATGTGCCAGAGTCGGAAGCAGTATGGAGAATCATCGCCGACCCCATCGACGGCACACGACCGCTGATGTATCAAAAGCGCAGCGCTTGGATCCTCACCGGCATAGCGCCCAATCACGGGGACTCCACCGGACTTGCCGACATCGAGATCGCAGTGCAAACAGAACTCCCGTTGGTGAAGCAACATCTGTGCGATTCATTGTGGGCAATCCGAGGCAAGGGGGCGCGCGCCGAGCGATTCAACCGGCTCAACGGAGAGCGACAACCCCTGCACCCGCGACCATCAACCGCAAGGGATTTGACTCACGGCTTCAGCTCGATCACACGATTCTTTTCGGGCGGCAGAGATGTACTTGCATCCATCGATGATGAAATCTCGCTGGCGGCCGTAGGCGTCAACAAAGAAGGCAAAGCGTATTCGTTCGAGGATCAATATCTATCAACCGGCGGTCAGCTATACGAACTCGTCATGGGTCACGACCGCTTTCAAGCTGATCTCCGTCCACTTCTCTCCGACATCTTGAAAGATAGATCGCTCCAGCCAGGCCTGTGCTGCCATCCATACGATCTCTGCACCGAGCTGATCGCGCGCGAAGCGGGCGTGCTCATCACCGACGAAATAGGTCTACGACTCAACCCGCCTCTCGACTTGAAGCCTGACGTGAGCTGGGCAGGTTACGCCAACAATCACATCCGCAGTCAAATCGAACCACTCCTACAACAAGCGCTCAACGCCCGCGGTCTGCTACCGGCAAGATAGCCTCATCAAGAATCAAGCTTCGTCGTCGGGCAGACCCATGCAACAACCCTCGTCATGGACGCCTTTCATTTTCCATTTGGTCTTCAATCAAGGAACCCACTGAAATCGCTGTGTGCAGGCAACTCCAGCGTTTTTGGCTTTCACCGGCAGCTTCTCAAGGCTTTAATGTTGCGTTAGGTAAGGCTGACGAAGCGTATAAGCGACCGAATCGGTAGGTTTCGCCGATTCTTCCTCCCGTTTAAAAAACTAATCATTCCTAGATGTCAGAGGGGGTGCATTGCAGGTATTCAAATCAATGACTTACGCCCTTGGATTTTGGTAGGTTTTCCGAACGTTGCGTCAGTCCCGAGAAGAGCCGCAATTAATTGGCACTTGTCCGGTAATGTGCTTATCAGGAGCTAACCCACTTCGCGTTTGTCGGCTCTACCCTTTTTCACCAACTGACCAATCCGCCGCTCGCTGAGATCTAAGAATCAGTTGAGTTGCTGCACTTCTATCGAGGCACTCCTCCATCCTGGACCTCCGCGTGGACAGACCTAAGGCAGCGGCAGGCCGAAGAAGATTTGAAGCGTGCCTGGGCAAGAGACCCCATCGTTCTTTTGGAATCGAAAGTTACGCCACAGCTACGCGAGGAAAGTGAATCCGTTAACTAGCTGAAAGCAAGAGGCGAAAATCTGGAGGCGCGGGTGGGAGTCGAACCCACGAATGGAGGTTTTGCAGACCTCTCCCTTAGGCCACTTGGGTACCGCGCCAAACAATCAGTATACCAAATCTATAGAG
>Ga0210393_10002887_pt1 | contig 14001 bp, 7 predicted proteins | sample IncBWC27OmetaG_FD_160068 | JGI IMG/M metagenome (GOLD analysis project Ga0210393, IMG submission 160068) | Forest soil microbial communities from Barre Woods Harvard Forest LTER site, Petersham, Massachusetts, United States - Inc-BW-C-27-O ... | reverse complement strand
TGCAAGGATTGCCTTCGCAGCTGGTGTCGCCGCCCACGCGGTGTACCCACCATTGAATGTGATGCCAGCCGGAAACGTTCATCTGGCACGCTCTCGAGGTGTCGAGCCATTGCCCGTGGAGCTGATCCCAGATCTGCCACTGCCCCCCAATGACGCACTCACTTCCCCACATGAACTCGTAAGGAGTCAGGAATTGAAAAATATCGTACTCCAGCGCCTGGTATGCACCGTCGTTTATGTTACTCGGGAGATAGATCCAGAAGTCGCTTTGGAAGTAAGTCGCCGATGTCGACCCCACTTTGTTCCACACCAGGAAATTCGTCCAGGCCGGGCCCGTGACCGAAAGCTCAAGCGAGTCCGGAGGCCACTTGCTTCCGGTCTCCGCTATGACCACTTTCGTCGGAATCCCTGACCCGCCCGGTTGGCACGTTGGCAGGACGCACGGATTCCACAAGGGCAGATTTGTCTCCAGGCCCATGTTGAAGGTTTGCGCCTGAGCCGTCCCCAGAGTTAGAAACCCCAGAGTTAGAAACAAAATTACAAATAGCGTCACCAGACACAGTCTTCCTGCATTCGTCATTCTTGCTCCTTCACGGACTTATCGGGCAGTCCAGAGGAAGCAGGTTTTACGCTGGAGTCGGCACTCTGAGATGCTGACCTACCGTCGCTCAATTGGTTTGTGGATGTCAGTGCCATCTGGCCTGAGAGCCAGTGACCGATGTCACCAGGAAGAGGAAATCTTCGGTAGCGGTTTGAACTTGTTTTGAAGGGTGTGCCGCTTCAGCCGCGCCGTAAGTGTCGCAAAATCAATCTTGGCTTTAGCCGCTGAGGGACGTATCTTTCTGTTTCAAACCCACTACCTGTTTCAAACCCACTACCAAAACTTTCCGCGCCGACGTTTTATTTCGGATCGCTCACCCTCGGCGCCTCGTTACCTCGAATTGACCGTCAGGCTGCGGGCCACGTACCGCGTCCCATCGAAGTTAGCGACGGCGGTTACGTCGGCTCCAGGGCGCAGCCGATCATCTACCGTGACCATCGCAGGATCCAGGTAGATCTCATAGGTCTTGCGGTCCGTGCTGGAGGTCAACACCAGAAGCCCAATATGCAGATCCAGAGATGCGACCATGCCCCCAAATGTAAAGCTGCTTCCAGGCTCGGCAAGAATCAAAACCTTCTGCGCATCGCGGGCGTCTTTTTGAGACGCGAAATCGACCTCGACCAGCGTTCCCGGAACAAGCTGGCTCGCCGCTGCCGCATGCCCTCCCTGTACCACTTGAGTGTGCGATGTCAGACGCAGTGTTACGGGCTCAGGCGAAAGCAAATCACGCAACACCAACTCACCTTTGTCTGCGCGATAACTCGTAACCACTCCCTCGGTCTTACCGCCGCTCACGTTCGTTGCCACTCGAATGTTGCGGGCAAAAACCGTGCTCCCATCGAGAATGGTATCGACGTAAACCCGATTGCCCGGCCTCAGATCCGGCGCCGAACCCAATACGTTTCCCGCATAAATATGAGTGCGTGTGTCGAAGAGGATCTTCATTTTCCCGCCGCCGAATACTTGCAGCGTAAGCTGATCCCGCACCCGGTCCACTCTCTGAATTGTGCCGCCAATCAGGCTGGCCTTGGCGTGAGGTAGCGAAGGCAGGTCAGGGAGCAGGCTGGCCGCATCAACCGCCTCCACGTTCTCCGGTTCAGTCACAATCACCACCGTGGAAGATGGAGTCGTCCCCGAAGACATCACAGACTGTGACGTCACGGATTGGCCGTAGGCCATGCATCCCAGAATCGATCCGGATAGAACGCTGCCAAGACTCATCGAGAACAAGCGACCCATTTATATCCCCGGCATTACGTATTTCGACGCGCCAGTTGGATGCCATTTATACCCTTTCGGGTAGTCAAATCATCGCAAAAATAAGGGGACGGTGCGACAAACGATAGCGCCCTACAGGCATCTCAGATACGCATCGTTTTGTGGTAATTCTGTGTGCTAATTCTGCCTGCAATGAGGTCTCCGCGAATGTCCTGGAAAGTCTGCTTCGCCGCTGCCATCGTCACTACTTCGATGTTAGGAGGGCCGCAAGCCCGTGCTGGCGATATCAAAATTACCCTGCCCAAGCGCAGTCACTTGACCCCCGTGCAGCGTTTGAACCAGGAAGGCGTGGAAGCGATTCGCAAGCATAGCTTCGAGAAGGCTGAGACTTTTTTCTACAAAGCCTACCTGCTCGATCCTGACGATCCTTTCACCCTGAACAATCTCGGTTACATTTCCGAGTTGCAGGGACAAGTGGATCGCGCCCAGCGCTTCTACACCCTGGCCGGCCAGGTGGCCACCGACGCCGCCATCGACAAAGCCAGCTCCCGCCGTCTCGAAGGCCGCTCCCTGAAAGAGGCCTTGGCCATTCCAGACACGCCTCTCGAGATCAATCACGACAACGTAGAGGCGGTGCGGTTGCTCTCCCAGGGTCGCGGCCCCGAAGCCGATCTGCTCCTGCAGAAAGCCCTGAAGACCGATCCCAAAAATGTCTTCACCCTGAACAATCTGGGAGTCGCTAAAGAAATGGAAGGGGAGTCACAGGAAGCGCTGAAGTTCTATGACTCCGCCGCCGCCCTTAATTCCGACGCCGCCGCCATGGTAACGCTCAACAAAGCATGGCGAGGGAAGCCGGTCGCCGAGATGGCCGCGCAAAATGCCCGCAGCCTGCGAACTCACATGGAAACCCAGATGACCAGGGAACTCCAATCGGCCGAACTGAACACGCGTGGAGTCTCCGCCATCAACCGCAACGAACTCCAGGACGCACAACAGGATTTCCTAAAGGCCTACGCCCTCGACCCCAACAATGCATTTGCCAACAACAATATCGGATATCTCTCGGAGATTGAAGGCGACCGCGAGACTGCTCAATTTTTCTACGATCGCGCCCAAACCCTCGCGGGGGCGAATACGCCGGTAGGATTGGCAACCCGAAGCTCTGCCGAAGGTTTGAGACTGGGCCAGGTGGCTTCCGACAGCGATGCGAAAGTCGAAGCCAAGGTTCAGCAGGAACGCAACGCCCGCCGCCAGCAGCGCGAGCCCATTCTGCTCCGCCGCCGGGACAATTCCGTCGTGCAAGAACCGACCACACCTCCCATAACCCCGCAGTAACCGCCCAGGGGGTCGTGTCGGCACTGCTTTGAAAGGACGCGGCTTCTAGCCGCGCCCTCAGCTTTCCCAGACTCGATCGGCTTTAGCCGCAGCCTTGGTATTCGACCCCTAAAAGCCCCGCTCCTGAAAACGTCCAATATCCGTCTCCGGATCGTAGGAAAAATAGCGTACAAGATTTTTCAGATAGTGCAGCAGCGTGTTGACGTTGGTGTAGTACCAGCAGCAGCGCGTCATCTGAGGAGAGAATCCACAGATAAACCGGAAGCGCCCGAGGACGGCAGGCCGGCTCAACATCGCCGCCGCCATACGATGGTTTCCGTCCAGAATCGTCAGCGGACCAGTCTCATCCAATCCGATCAGCAGCACCGCCGGATTAATCAGGTTCTTTTCGACCGAGTGGGTAAGCAGCCGCAGCTTGCGGAAGAACTCATCGTCCACGCACTCTTCCAGCTTCGGCCGCATGCGCTCCACCACATCCTTCAAGTAGAAGCTTCCATCCGCAAGCCGCCGCCACTGCGCGCGCGGGAAAAATCGAATGCGCTCCAGGTCGGCATATTTCAATTCGACTTCGAACCATTTCGTATCTGCGGGAAGCTCCCGCCACATCGGTCCGCGCCGCAAAAAAAGAAGCGCCTGCCGCAAAGCATTTTCCCTCGAACTGCTGAGATTTGGCTTCTGCACCAGATATTGGAATTCGTGGCGATAGTCGTCGAACTCGGGATGATGAAACTCACTCTTCAGAAACTCCGCCATGACTTCTTCCTCCGTCAGCAAGTGACGGATGGTCAGGCTGCTATAAGTCCCAAGCGCCTTCGGAGTCAGTTGATGACGTAGCAGCGGAATCATCAGCACGAACAGCAGGATAACCATCAGCACCAGCTGGACAATGATTACCTCGCGCAACGTGTTATGCAGGAAGTAAACGCCAAGCGCCAGAGCGCCGCTGAACGCCAGTTGAAGCCAACTCGTATTCGCAATCTTGCGGGACATCTCGTAAGTGATGATCACCGAACTGAGCGAGTACACGCCCGCCGTGATGGCATAGAGGATCAACAACGGAGCCAGCGTTCCGTAACTGCCCATTGCAAATTGCGCGCCGAAAAGCGTTTTCCACAGAAAGCTCGGAACCATCCATAGCCCGAAAATCAAGGCTGAGAGGATGAGGAACACCATGGACAGGGAAGTGAACAGCACCGGGCTCGCCTCGTGCTCATCCCCCCCCGCGCTGGCCGAGACGGGAAACATGGTGTTCACCACCGACCACGCGCACATATTCACCAGCCTGCCGACCAGCGCTACCGCCGCATACAATCCAGCTTCCACCGGGGGAAAGAAATGCTTCACCAGAACAATGTCGAAATTATTGATAACGGTCTGTCCCGAGAAAAAAACAATGGCCTGCAATCCTTCGCGGAACGAGATTGCGATCCCCTTGAAGCGGAGCGAAGTCACGCCGGGGCTTGGCAGTGCCGCAAAATAGGCAACGATCACAGCCAGCACGCTGGCTAGAACCGCTCCTCTCACGCCCCATCCCACTTCGATTAATACAAATACCCCGCCCAGCCGGACCAGTCCCTCCAACATGAAGTTGATTGCCAGCGGACCGAATGCATGAATCCCCTGGATGTAACCGCGGCGAACTCCCAGAGGAATATAGAATGTGGTTCCAAGCGCCAGCAGCGTAATCAGAAAAGGATCTGGCAAATTCAGGTAAGCCGTAAGTGGCCGCTGGAAAAGGAACAACAATAGTCCAATCCCGATTCCTGCCACCCACGAGCGCTGGTGCAGGCTGGCAAAAACCTCAACTCGATCCTCCTGCACCGTGCTCTTCGCCACATATTTCGCGCATACCACCTGAAACGCCAGCGTGATGCACGAAAGCAACATCAGGATGGTGTACACCGCGGTCGCGTGTGCGAACCCCGTCGGCCCCAGCAGCCGCGCCGTCACCACGTTGTACAGCAGGTTGGTAATTCCCACCAGCCCGGACCCGGCAAGCAGCGTCAGGCTACCCCCCAGCAGTTGCGACTTCAGCGTCTTCTTCTTAGCCGGCGCGGTTGTGGTTGCGGAATTCGCCGGCGCGGAGGAAATCGCCGCATCGCTCTTTACCGTTTCTGCCATTGGGTAGGGTGTCGACATCAAGATCTAGAACAAGGTGAAATGGATCACCGGAAGTATCGTGCTTCTCGACCCGCCGGCGAAACTGTAAAAAGTTTGCTGCTGCACTCCCACAGAAAGCCGGAACGGATACGCAATTCGCTCTCCCGCCTCGCCACTCTTCGAAGTCCCGCGGCCCGCGCGCGTATACGCAACTACGAATTCACTCTGCGCATTGTCGTATTCGTGATAGCCCTGTCCCCGCGAAAGCAGGAACGAACCCTGAAAGTTCCACCGCGGGTTGGCGCGGAACTCGAAGCGCCCGCCCGGCAAGAACGCCTGCGCAATCGCGTAGTTCAAGTTCTGTACTCTCCACGATCGCAAATCCTCGGCCAGCACCGCCGCCGTCAGCCGGCTGAATTTATGCTGGAATCCGATGTAGCTCGAAGTATTGAAATATTCCTGGACCAGAGGATGAAACAACAGATCCCGCACCGTGTATCCCGTTAGCAGGGAATCGTGTCCCCAAGGCCTTCCCACCGTAAATTCCACCGTGGCGGCAAGGTCCCGCGAACTCAAATTCTGGTCGGTGTAGGGTCCTGCCTCGCGAATCGCGCTGCCATTGAACGAAAGCCAGTTGTGGAACGAGCTCGTCGACACATACAGAAACTGGCGGAAAAGATTCTGACTCATGAACACGGGCGAGATCGTATCCCGCCGGATCGTGTACTGCAGCCCGCCATTGAACGCGATCGAGTTTGCCCCCAGATGCAGAATAGGAGTGATGCCTCCGTTGAAATAAGTATCGTAGGTGTTGCGGTCCTGAACCACGTTCACACTGGGAAACAGGAAGCGGCCCGCCGTAAGGCTTTCGCCGACAAAGCCGGAGATCACAGGGAAGCCGCCAACATGAATTCGATAGTGAGACTCCGCCAGATTCTGAAACGAATGTCGCGGCGGCGGCAACAGCGCCGGATTCGTGACATTCAAAATCTTGGCATCCAGCGTGTACACATTGATGTCTTCCAGTGCGGGCGCGAAGGACGCTTCCGGAGTGATGCTCACGTTCTCCGTGATCTGCCTCCCCTCCTCAATCGCCAGTTCATTCTGCGCCGTCTGCGTCATCGCCTGATTGTCCTGACCCGCGACCGTGTTGGCCTGCACGAACGAAGACAGTGCATGCACCGTGTCCTGCCGCTGCCGGTACAGATTCGCAGCCGCAAGCATGTAATCGTAATCGTCGCTGAAATCGCTTACCGGACCCAGACTGGCCAGCGTTTCTTCAGCCTTGCGAGTTTCCCCCTCCGCCACGTAAGTGTTCGTCAGGCCGATTTCCACCAGACGCGGATTGGCTCCGGCCAACTTGGCTTTTCCGAAATACGTTTCGGCCAGAGCGAAGTCATGTACCCCAAGGAAAATATTCGCCGCCTCCAGAATATCTTCCGGCGACACTGGCGCGCCGCTCACCCGCGCCTCCGCAAATCCCAGCGCGAGCTGACGGTGCACTTCATCGTAATGGCCTTGCCGCATGAACACCTGCGCTACCGCCAGCCGCACTCCCAGCCGATCTCCGTTCCGAACATCCAAAGCGCTGGCGAAGCGCTGCATCGCCGCGTCTCGATCTCCCAGGCTCAACAACGCGCCCCCGGTGGCCATCAATATGTCAACGTTGTCTTTTCCATATTGCTCAGCCAGTTGGATGTCGCGCATGGTCGCCGCCCGATCTCCTTCCTTGGCATGAACCTGCGCTCGCAGAGCGTACACCCTGGGATCACTCGGACCCAGCTTCTCCGCCACGTCCAAGGCATTGAGCGCTTGCTGCGGCCGCCGCAGGCGGAAAAGCGTGTCCGCATAGGCCAATTCGATGGTCAAATCATTGGGCGTTTCCTGGAGAGCGATTCTGTACTCGGTTTCTGCGTGGGAGAAGTCCTGCTCCTGGCGAAACGCCTCCGCCCGCGCCAGATGCCACGCGTGCGACTTGCCAAGAGTTTTTTGCGCCACTTCGAGCTGAGTGAGAGCCGGCTTCGGACGATGCAACTGCAAGTCGGAGAATGCCAGACCAAGGTGCGCCTCACCATAATCCGGCTGCAACTGCAGGGCGCTCTTGAAGTCTTCCGACGCCTTGACGGGTTGACGGAGATCGTTCAACACGAATCCACGATTCACATATCCGGTGGCGATTTTAGGATCGCGTTCCAGCGCACGATTGTAGTCGGCCAGCGCTTCCGGCAATTGTCCTTTGTGGGCATGAACATATCCTGCAACCAGCGCGAGATCCTTGTCGTTCGCAAGAATCGGTTCGTACCTCGTTACCAGCGCCAAAGCTTCGTCGTAACGTTGCAGGTAGTAAAGATCGTAGGCCAGATAAACCGCGCCTTCGCGATCATGCGGCAGTTTATCGATAACATACTCTCCCTGCTTTGCCGCCTCGGCATAGTCGCCCTTCAGAGTAAGATATCGCTCCCGTTCACGGCTGACCTGCGGGCTCGCGTTCAACTTACCTTGAGCGCGATCCAGCCAGCGCTTTGCCAGATCCTGATTGTGCGCCTCCAGCGCCGCATTGGCGCCGCCCGCTATGATCAGTGCGTTGCCCGGCATCCGCTGGTAAGCTTCCTCATAATTTGTCTCAGCCGCCTGCAGATTCTGCGTAGCTGTATACAAATCACCTAAAGCCAGATAAGGCGTAAAGTCTTTCGGATGAGCCGCAATCGCACGCTTGAAATAACTCTCCGCAAGCTTCGCATCGCCGTTGTCACGCGCCAGATATCCCAGCGACGACAAGGCGGTGCGGTTGTTGTGATCCAGCTCAAGCACCTTCTGGAAGGTAGCCTGGGCCGCATCCTTCTGGCCCAGTTTCCATTGCAGACTGGCATAGTTCAAAAGCGAATTCACATTGGAGGGCGCCAGCGCCAGCGCTTCCTGCAAATCTTTATTCGCGGCATCAGTATTTCCCAAACCTGCTTCAATGGCGGCCCGCAGTCTCAGCATCTCGGGGCGCGACGACGCGGGAACCATAACCTGGTTGATCGCCGCGAAGGCCGCATCCAGTTGTTGCTTCGCTCCGCCTTCATTTTCCTGACGCAGATCAAGCTCATATAAATTGAGCCGCAGCTCAATGGGATACAGTGGCCCCTCAGCCACATGCGCTGGAAGATTCGTGAGCGCCAGACTGTATTCAGCGCTTGCGTCTTCAAAGCGATTGTCCGATTCCGCGATGGCGCCTTGAATCGCATGCAGACGATAATTGTTGCTGTCGATTCGTTTTGCGTCTTCCAGAAAATTCTGCGCGGCATCTGTCCGCCCCAGAGCAAACCATGCCTGCGCCGCACTCAAGTCCAGTCCGATATTCCCCTTCGCCGCTTTGGCCAGCCGGGAATAAAGATCCGCCGCCTCCTGCTGCTTACCCGCAAGCTGATCGGTGTATGCCAGCTCCGCAAGCACGTCGCCAGTCTTGTTCGGAATCGCCTGCAAAGTTGCGATCGCCTCATCGTACTGCCCTTGGTCGCGATACTCTCCCGCCACCGCCCGCAACACTTCTGGATCTTTCGGCCCGCGGCTCTTCGCACGATTCAGATAGCGACTGAACTCCTCCGGCTGGCCAAGCCTTTGGTAAGCGTGAGCAATCAGCAGATCCGTGTGCGGAGATCCCTGCAGCATGTCCGCTTTCTTCAGGAATTCCAGCGCCTGCGTGGGATCCGAGGCAAGCAGAAGTTCGCCCGCCAGCTGCCAACTGTTCGCATCTTTCGGATTTACCTCAACTACCTTCTTCAGCAGTTCCGCAGCCTCGGAGTCCCGCCCCATCTTCGCGTAGGTCTGGGCCAGACCGGCCATCCCCCGCGTCGAACCAGGCTGCAGCTTCAACCCGCGATTGAATGCCTCCACCGAAGCCGGATAGTGATCGCCCAGGCGGTCACAATAGCCCAGCAAGAACCAGAGCTCGGCGTTTTGCGGAGCCGACTTGGCTGCGCGCTCCGCAAACGATATGGCGGCCGCATAATCGTTTCTCTTCAGCGCTTCCTGCGCGGCCCGTGCCTGGCGCGCCACGTCGATGCTGGATCCCCAACCCAGTCCCGATCCAGTTTGGCTGGAACTATCCTGGGAACTCTCCGGCACTGGCGAGGTCGCCTTTTGGTTCTTGGTGGCAGTTCCGGCAGGCGCACTTCCACCCTGGCCATTTATGTCATAAGTCTGAGCCAGAGCTGAACTCAGCAGAAGCAGAACAATGCAAAAGCTCGTGAGCGGATATCGGCTTTTCACAGAATCACCACGCTATATTCAAGTCTTGGTTTTTACCTCCCGCATCACAATGTTTCTGCGGCCACCATCAGATGCCACTCTTCCCCCTAAGGCTGCTTTTCTAATGAAGATCGCGGCGCGAAACACCCAGATTTGAGTAAACCCTCCGCCCGGTTTCCGAATCAAAGCTGTTCGCTGCGAGCATTAGGAGCGCACCCAACTGTGAGCACTGCCGAAACAACTTATTCGGGTTACTCTCGTCCCATACCTCTTCTGGCAATTGTGTTAGTGGCATTGGCCGTTCACGGTCCTCTGCTGCTGATGCAGCTCCCAGCCGGCTCCTTCGACGCAAATTTCCACATGTTCTTTGCGTCCCACTATGCCCATCACTGGTTCAATCCCTGGAACGAAAAGTGGTTCGGAGGCTTTTCCCAGACCACTTACCCCCCTCTTACCCATCAGTGGATCGCGCTGATGTCGAACGTGGTCGGCTTGAAGATGGGTTACATGCTCGTCCAGTTGCTGGCTGTGCTCCTCTTGCCCGTGGGAGTCTTTCGCTTTGCCAGGATTTGGGTTGACGATCGTGCCGCCAGCTATGCCGCGCTGGGCAGCATTTTTCTCGGGTCCCTCGCCTTTCTCATCTATCAGGCCGGGCAACTCGCGACTGTATCTTCCATTGCCCTTTATCTGAACGCGTTGCCCTACTTCTACGAATGGATGACCGAGGCTTCAGGACGCTCTCTGTTGAAGGGCCTCGCGGTCAGCCTCACCGCCGCGGCCGCACATCACGTCACTCTCATGTTCGGCGTCGTGTTGTTTGCCGGACCCGTGCTCTGGACGGCCTACCTCGACGCCCGTGACGAACGGGTTCCAGGATCGGTCGCCGGCGTGTTATCCCGTGCGGCCGTCTTCGGAGCCCTCGTCGCCGCTGGCGTCGGCCTCGTGTTGCTCCCGTACTGGTTGGCCCTTGTTCAACATCCCATTCACCAGATCCCCATTCCCCACGACAGCCGCGCGAATTTTCTGCTCAATTCCATAACCGCGGTCAATTATTTCGTGATTCCCTACGGAGCTTTAATTCTGGCTCTCCCATTCGTCCTTTTCCGCGGAGCGTCGTCCGCGCGCTGGAGGCCGCTGTTGTACGGCTTCTGGCTCACGCTCATTTTTGGACTCGGCGGCACCACGCCTGTGCCGAAGTGGCTGTTGGGACGCGCCTTTGACGTTCTAACTTTCGAGCGCTTCACATTCTGGGCCACCCTGATGGCGATGCCCCTCGTCGGCGTTCTCGCAGTCGAACTTCTCGACCGCTTCGAGGCTAAGGCCGCGGTTGGACTCGCGCTCGCCTCGGTAGCGACCATTGGCGCCGCTCTCTTCTGGCTCAACGCCAATCCCTACCGGCCCACCGCCCGCACCGATGTCGATCCCGTAATCGCTTTCCTGAATCGTGATGGCCACGATTCCTTCCGCTACATCACTCTGGGTTTCGGCAGTGAATTGGCAAGAGTTTCGACTTACACTACCGCCAGCAGCGTCGACGGCGACTACAACTCAGCCCGTCTCTTGCCCGAGATGACGCATTACGGTTCCGCGCAGCTTACCAACGCGAAATTCTATGGCTCCGCCGGCATGGCCGCCTTGCGCGCCATGCTCGAGCACGCCAACCGTTACGGCCTGAAATATATTTTTGTGCACGACGCTTATTATGAGCCCCTGCTCACCTTCGTGGGCTGGCGAAAAATTGAGACTTTTGGCAACGGCGAAATCACCGCCTGGGCCAAAGAAGACGTCCCTCCCGCTCACAAGATCGCCTCCGACGCCATGCCTGCGCCTTGGCAAGGACTGCTTTGGGGAATATTGCCGATCGGTGTCAGTTTTCTTGCAATCTTCCTGGAACTGTTCCTCCCCGGCCCGCGGCGTATCCCCCTGGGCCTATCAATTCCCGTTCGCTCGGAAGATCGTGAACAACATATCGTGGCCTCGTAGGCCTGAGGAATCTCGCATGAAATATGCTGTTCCAATCATTCTCGTTGCAGTCACCGCCGCCTTGATGGTCCTCGGCCTGTTCGTCACCGGACAAGCGGGCGTCACGCTCGGAATCACAAAGGGCTCTGCTCTGCACACCGCCAAAGCCAGCACTCCCGATCAGGCCATGACGAACCTTCTGGTGGACGTCCAGCGCCGCAATTGGGACCGCGCCTTCGCCAACGTCTCCACTTCCAGCGGTGTCACTGAACAGGCCTTTATCCAGGATTGGATCGGATCGAACGGCAGTCTGCGCTCATTCTCCAGCCTGGAAGGCTTTGACCCACGCCCGTTGCACGCCACCAATGACGAAGCTCAAATGCGCGTCCGCTTGCATTTCTCCACGCCCGTCGGCCCCCTCGAAGACGTCCGCGATTTTCATTTGATCCGGGAAGGTGACGTCTGGAAGACGGTCTGGCCCAAGCTGCAAATGCCGAGCGTTCCCGCGGAAGTAATTCCTGTTACCTACCTGCGCTGGGACTTAGTCACGGCGACCGCCGACGGTGAATGGGGCTCCGGAAACGTCGACGCACCCCACGTGCGCATCATTTCCATGAACGCCGTAGACTCCGCCGAAGGCGCCGTCGTTATGGGCGAAGTAACTAACGAGGACACAGTTCCCGCATTCGTAACCGTGAACGCCACGCTGGTCGACGCTGCAGGAAATCCCATCGACGACGAAAGCAGCTTCGATAAAATCGCCCACGTGCTGCTGCCCAAACAAGTTACGCCGTACCGAATCGACTTCCCGAATCTGAATCTGAAAAATGTAAAAAACGTTCGCATGGACGTAAAGGCCACTCTAGTCCCCGCTTCCGCGGACCCCGTGGTCGGTGTTATGAATCAGGAAATCGATACCGATACCCAGGGCAAAAGCGTTCTCCACGGCGAGCTCCTGAACCAGAGCGGACAGACCGTGAACATCCCCCATGTCATCGCCAGCTTCTACGACAATAACGGGAAAGTGGTATGGGTTTCGGATGGCTACGTTGACCGCGCTCTGCTGCCGCAATCTTCGCAGCCTTTCGCGGTTGAAATCCCCAAGAATATAGCCGCGACCGTGCACAGTTTTCACGTCGTTGTAAACCAATTCAGCATAGGTAAGTCCTAATGTCGCGCCTCCCCCGAATCATCGCGGTAGCGACTCTGGCAGCAGCGTGCGCCGCACTGTGTTCCGCCCAGGATCTCCGCGCTCCCCAATCCGCCATCGCCGGAGAAGAAACCGCAATCTCAACTACCGGAAGCGGCAAAGCAACGTTCTATCTCGTCGGCCCCGGTGTCTCACGCAAGAACGATGCCACGCTCGGCGAGGACGTCCACCTCGCGGCGCAAGACATACGCACCGCCGGATACTATGTCGCAATTCTCTGTTCGGATACTTGTCACAGCGCCGGCTTTTACGTGAACGCCGCAAAACCAACCAGCCTGACTTTTCTCGTGCATCCGTCGCGCGTTCCTGTGGCCCAAAGCGATGCCGTCAGCGGCGTCGCTTTCGCTTTCGACCAGTTTCACAACCTGGTGCTTGCGCCTGTAAACGTCAACTTCCAATTGACCGCCAAAGACAAAGACAAAGCTTCGCCCCTCTTTTCTCGCTCCGTCCGCACCCAGAACGGAGTGGCATGGTTCCGCACTCCCTCCGGCAAGTCCGCTGGTCCACTGCAGGTAACAGCCGCTCTGGACGACGTGACCGCGCGCCGCGCCGTGCAGCAAGTCGCCTCCGAGCCCTGCAACCTGCGCATCACCGGGCAGCGCACGAAAACTGGAATCCTCGTCCAAACCGAACCGGTTCACGATTGTGCCGGAAATGTATTGTCCGATGGCACCATCGTCACCTTCACCGCCACAGGACCACAGGGAAAAGACACGGTGGACGCTCCCATCAAGCAAGGCGTAGCCCGCGCTCAAATGGAGTCTTCAGGCCCCGCCGTGATCTCAGCGGCATCCGGTGTGGTCATGGGCAACGAAATCCACGTGGAGGCCCAACGATGATCCCCCCAGCAACGATCCGCACCGCAACGATCCGCACCGCTCAACGCTCCGGAAATTTTCCTCTCTTGATCTTGCTGATCGGATTCTTCCTGTTCGCTTCCACGCTCAACTCGCTCGCTGCCGATCCCTCCGTCCAGGTTCAGCTTGACGTTAAAAAAGCGGCCCCGCGCGCCGTCGAAACCCTTACCGAGCGGGGAATCCTTCGCGACTATCGCTTTGCATGGACCAGCATGGCCCAGGCACTCGAGTTCAATACGTTCGATCCGCTCGAAGGACCCTTCTCTGGGCAAGCCCGGCAATTTCTCCGGCAAACCGTGACCAGCCAGCAACAATCCGGTTTGCGCCGCCGCTATGCCGACCAAAGCCATCACGTCGAGGCTGTGTTTTACGCCCCCGAAGGCGATGTCATCGAACTGCACGACACGGCGCAGTATCACCTGCAGATTTTGGACGGAGACAAAACCATCCACGAGGAGAACGCCGTTGCGCACTACGTCATTCTT
>Ga0210393_10002885_pt1 | contig 14006 bp, 6 predicted proteins | sample IncBWC27OmetaG_FD_160068 | JGI IMG/M metagenome (GOLD analysis project Ga0210393, IMG submission 160068) | Forest soil microbial communities from Barre Woods Harvard Forest LTER site, Petersham, Massachusetts, United States - Inc-BW-C-27-O ... | reverse complement strand
AACTCTTCCAGCTCGAAGTCGAACACAAACAAGGCCAAATCTCGCAACAGGAATACGAGAAAACCAAAGCCGCGTTAGACCAAACCCTGCAGCACGCCCTAAAACGCGAAGCCCAAAAAGCGTGAAGAGCATTCGATATCAGTAGGCCGCTGAGCTTGTGAGATCTAAACAAAGTCGCTCATTCCTACTCTTATATTCTGTCGAGCCTCGTTCATTGTTCTATTTCATACTACGCTCGAGGCGCTTTAGGCCCTTCCCGATCTGGCCATCCTGATCTCTCGATGCATTTTGATTTGACTGAGGCGGCGAAATAACGCCGCCTCGTGCTAGTCGGCGCAAAGTGCATCTTTTATGGATTGACCGTCTGCAACAACACCGCCGACGTGCTAGCGGCGCAGTCAGCATTGCCCTCGTAGACCGCGGTGACGTTGTGAGTCCCGGCACTCAGAGTAGACGTGCTGTAACTCGCCTTGCCTCTTGCCAGGGTCTCCGTTCCCAGCACCGTGCTGCCATCCATGAATGTGACTGTTCCCGTCGGTGTCGTTGTTGGCGAAGCCACCGTGGCAGTGAACTTCACCAATTTCCCGGTCGTGGAAGGATTCAAGGAAGACACCACGACCGTTGTCGAAGTGGCCTGGTCGACGACCTGTGTCAGTGCGGATGACTTGCTTCTTAAGTGCGTGGTGTCGCCTTCATAGCTTGCCGTGATCGTCAACGTTCCTGCGGGAAGGGTGGACGTTGTAATGACAGCCACGCCGCCGCTGAGGGTCGCGGTTCCGAGCAACTTGGTTCCATTGTCGAATGTGACCTTTCCGGTTGCAGTGGTTCCATCCGAAGAAGTCACCCTCGCAGTCAAAGTGACGGACTGGCCGTAGGTTGACGGATTCAGGTTTGAAGCCACAACCGTTACGGTCGTTGCCGGTTTCACGAAGTTCGCCGAAACCGCCTGTGGCGCACTCATCGTCACGGTGGTCGTGGCGATGAGAGCATTTGCCACGTTGCCGCTCCAGCCGGAGAAAACGTAACCCGTCTTCTTCTTGGCGGTCAGGGTTACTACCGTGTTCGCAGCGTAGTACGTACCGGATGCTGGCGTGACTGTCCCGCCACTTGCGGGATTGGCTGCCGTAGTCAGCAAGTATGCGGTGTTGAAGTTAGCCGTGTAACTGGTTGTGCTCGCCGAAGCCGTTACAGAATGGCTCAAGGCTCCTCCATCTGACCAGCTCGTGAAAGCATCCTGCACGCCAGCGCTCGGAGTCTGGGCAGCCGTGGTGGCAATGGTGTGCACCGACCCGATTGCCCAAGCGAAGCCCTGCGGGCCGGTGTAGTTTGTACCATCCACTGAAAACGCCAACCCAGCCGGACTGGTGCCCACCGTCACGTTGGCGGTCACTGTCCCGGTGCCTTGCAGCGCAATGCCCTGGCTAACTGAAGGACTCGTATTCAGCGCGTTATCGGTGAAGGTGGCTGTACTGGTAAGACTCCCGGCACTTTGTGGCTGGAAGCTGATGCTCAGATTGCAAGTCGTTCCCGACGCCAGCACGAAGCTGCTGGTGCAATCAGCCGGCGTGCCCGAGCCCGCAACCTGTAGAAAGTTCGGCCCCTTGACGACGAGTCCCGGACCAACGGCATCCAGTGGCTGATTGCCAATGTTTTGAACGGTGACCGATTGCGGGGCGCTGGTGCTGCCTACGTTTGTGCCCCCAAAGCTCAGCGTTGGCGGCTGTGAACTTTGCACCTCCACCACGCGATGGTTGTCCTCATCGGCTATATAGACATCGCCAGCTCCATCGACGGCTATACCTTCCGGCAAGTTCAGTCCACCCATCACCGTGGTCTGTGGACCTCCACCGGCCGGCACTTCGACAACCCGGTTATTGTTTTGGTCGGTGATGTAGACATCGCCAGCTCCATCCACGGCCACACCGGCCGCGCCGTTCAGTCCGACAGCCGGCACGGTGACCTCGCAGGTGCTGCTGAGGCAGCCCGCCGGAACCTCCAGCACTCGATTGTTACCGTTGTCGGCAACATAAACATTGCCAGCCCCATCCGCTGCCACACCGGCTGGGAACGCCAAGCCGCTGACCAGCGTGATTTGTGGGCCGCCCCCGGTAGGGACCTCTACCACTTCATCGCCGTTGGTGGCGATGAAGACATTTCCCGCTCCATCCACCGCCACGGCGGTCGGCAGAGTGAGTCCGCTACCCACGGTGGCATAGTCATAGCCGACGGCTACAGGCATAAGTTTCGCCACCCGATTGTTGAGGGTATCCGTGATGTAGACATTTCCCGCTCCATCCACCGCCACGTCCGACGGATCAGAGAGTCCGAGGACGGGCAGCGTGATCTGGCAACTGCCACTATTGCAGCCCGCCGGCAGCTCCACGACCTGGTTGTTGGAGCGATCAGGGATGAACACATCGCCTAAAGCATCCACCGTTACCGACGCGGGAGCATTCAATCCGCTGGTTGGCAGTGTGATCTGCGTGCCCGGCCCGAATGCGATTGCCGGGGCTTTACCCTCCCCGTGAACGAAAGTGGTGGCCAGAACAGTGCCCACACCATCGAGTTGGACAGCACCCCATCGCGCTCCTGCCGCAAGCGGGGAAAACGTGGCCGTCACCAGGCAAGTGCTCCCTGAAGTGAGTGTGCCGATGCAGCTATTACTGGTGAGTGTGAAATCAAGGTTGGCTGCTCCTTGGGTGCGTACGTTAATAGAGCCAACGGTCGAAGTTCCATTCGCGAGGTAGTTCAGCGTGAGACTCTCTTTGCATGGTGCCGGACCGGTCTGTCCCGCTGGACAAACGTTAACGTAGCCGAAATTCACTGCCTCGCGCTGTACCTCTACTGCAAGGTTCGCGCTGCCCTCGGTGACCAGGACATCGCCCGCTACATCCACTGCCACTCCGTTCGGATTCGTTAGTGCGCTGCTGGCCACCGTGCTCTGGACGGTGTCGTTGCCTGATAACTCGACGATCCGGTTGTTGCCGGTATCGGCGATGAATAGATCGCCGGCTGCATCCACCGCTACTCCCGTCGGGCCACTCAGTCCGCTGCCGATAAAGGACCACACGCCAGTGTTGTAGGGCGGCGCTTGCTTTATAACCCCGGCAGAGGTTCCGGTAACTGGGAAGAAAACATCGCCAGCTTTATCCACCGCCACGCCTAATGGAAGTAAAACAGTAGTACCGCCCGCACTTCCCCACACAAGTTTCACGCAGGAGGAACTGGTGCAGCCTGCCGGAGTTTCCAACACTTCCTGCTCTCCATACGCCGCTGTAAAAACATCGCCCGCTGCGTCTACCGCCACCCCTGTCGGAGTCGCCCCTGTCCCGGCCACGGTGGTCTGGACGCCACTGGGCGTCACCTCGACCACCCGGTTGTTTCCGAAATCCGCAATGAAGACATCGCCCGCCCCATCTACGGCCACTCCGTCGGGATTGCTTAGTCCGCTACCCACCGTGGTTTGGGCGCCGCTGGGTGCAATTTTCACCACCCGGCTATTGTTGTAATCCGCGATGAAGACATTGCCCGCTCCATCCACCGCCACTCCGTCCGGACTCTTCAGTCCGCTGGCGGGTACCGTGAACTGGGCGTAGGCGAAGCTTACGGTAGCAGCAGTCACGGTGACGCTCTCCGTGACCGTAGGTGCAGCAACGTAGTCGGCGTCGCCGGCCTGGTTCGCGATCACCGCACAGGTGCCGGTATCGCTGCTCATCGTATAGTTCGCACCCACGTTGCTGCACTGTCCCGAGCTGGTGTAAGTCACTGGCAGGCCCGAACTGGCATTGGACGCCACCGTGAAGCTGCTGTTAGTCGCTGCACTCGCAGGTGCGTTGGTGGTGAAGGTGATGGTTTGAAGGGCCGGGATTATGTTGAAAGAATTGGACGTCGAGCTCGCCCCGTAGCTTGAATTTCCGGCGAAGCTCGCGGTCGCGGTGTACGCGCCAGGCGTCTGATTGTCTACGATCGCGCAACTGGCGAAACCTGTACTGTTGGTGGTTGCAGAGCAACTCTGGCTGCCCACCTGGAATGCGACCGTAGCGCCCGTGATCGGTGGCTGCGATGTGCCCGTGCTGTTCAGTAAAGCCCCTAGGTTCATGTCGTTTCCGTAGGCGGCGAGCGAGCCGCCGTCGTACAAAATCGTACTTCCAGTTCCAACCACATTAACTGGAAGCGGAGCCGACGGGATGCCGTTGGCAACAACCTCCAAGGTATATGCACCCAGGCCGAGGCTGGCGGGCACGTCAAAGTAGGTGGTCACTGTCGTGTATGGCTGGTTGACGCCCATACTGCTGTGGTTGTGAGTTCTGGCATACGTTACGTTCGTGCCCTGGATGAAACGCACCAGGGGATAGTTCGTCGCCCACTCGCCGTCGTCGCCCATCATCGCCCCCTGCGAAACGCCATTAAACAGCGTTCCGGAAATCGGGTACGTTTTCCCGGGAACTACGCCCGAAAGCGCGCTAGTAATTGTGGGCTGCGAAACCGGATCGGCCGGTTGGGCGTTGTTGTAGAACCAGACGTTAGCCGAGCCGTCCTCGACCATGACATCCCCGGAGGGTAGCGCAAGCATGCGCAGGCCAAACGCGGGCTTGGTAGGAGCATCTGCGTCCCCAGGATCTTCGGGTACCGGGTTCAGATTTGTACCGTCGAACTCAAAGAATACGGAGCAATGTACCGCATTACCGCCAGCGACAATTGGGTTGGCCGCTACCAGCACGTTGCCGTTGGGCAATATGGACGCAGGACCGTCATTAACCCCGGCATTCTCATAACTTTTCCCCCCACACACGAACGGGATGGGAAAACTCTGGACCGGCACCCACTGGCGGTTCATGTAGATCGCGTTGTCAGGCGTTGCTCCAAACTGAATGACGTATCCCCTGTCGCCGACCAACACGGCTGGCCCTATCTCAGTGCCGTTGCCAGAGAGCGTCACCCCTGTGCTCCCCGCCGACGACCAGGAATTGGAGGTGGGATCATATATTTCGGAGTTCGGGACGTCTCCGGTATCGACGGTTAGGATCGTTCCGTCCGGCAGCAAGGTCCAACCTTCCTCGTTAAAAGCGTCAGCCTTGCCGGTCGGGTTAAGGTCGGTGTAGGTGAGAGTTATGGGGTCCAACGCAGCCATTTGTTTGCTGCTGTTGTTGCCCAGAACAAACGTGCCGTTAGCCAGCACGATGCACGGCGAATCACCGATTTCATTCCATGGTGCAGCCCCGTTGTCGGGAGGGGCTATTGGGTTCCACTGCCCTTTTCCACTTTTGAGGGTCGGATCGAAGATGTAGCCCAGGTTGGTCTCCACTTGGCCGGCGCCAGAAGGGGGGTTGTATTCGCCCCCCTCGTAGATGACGCGCCCATCTGGCAACACGACGGAGCAGAAAAACCGTGGCTGGTAGGTAGCCTGCAACGAGGTGATATTCGTCGTGGACCATGAGCCATTCGCGTAACTGCCTGTTTTGTCCGGGGTCAGGCGCACGAGTTGGTTGGTCGTCTCTCCTAGTTGGCACATGACGGTGCCATCGGTAAGCAGGAGGCAATCCGTGACCTTCTTACCGTCGTTGGTGGTTGCCTTGGTCCAGGGAGGCGTTTGCGCGTGAGCCAAGCCGGTCCCACATAGCAGAACGGCAAGAACGATGCCGAGCGCCACGGGGCAGCTCTGGAATGCTCTGTTCTTGTGCCGCCATGCGCCCCGGGCGGAGGAAGCGAAAGACTCAGCGAAACCATACCGCGAGACCGGTTTCTTGCACATGGTAGTCATGACAATATCTCCTGAATTTCTTATCCGCAGTGGTTAGTGGCACGTTAAAAGCTGTGGACGGTTTGAGCACCATCGACGTCGTTGTCGCAGCCAGCCGGAATCGGCGACAGATTGCACTGCATCGTAAGTCGTCTGCGTGGCGGCATCGACCTCGCGCAGCGTCTTGGCGCCGTAATTGGCAGTGCGGATCGGCGGTGTTGGTATAAGTACCGCGATCTGGATGCTCAATTTTTTCATGACCGGCTCGAATGTTATTTCGCCGATGACTAAGCCAGCTTTTTCGGGCATTTAAAGGGAGCCTGCCCCCCGGCGGGCTCCCTTCTGGCTCAGAATGCTGCCGTAAATCTTCCCCCCCAAGGGATCGACCGCTACGGCAAGCAACCGCCTTCTGAGAACAAATTCTGGCAACTTATCCTGAACCCGATGGCTGTAATCCCCTCGAACGGCCGGCGGATTCGATTGCGCACGAGTCCATCTGCGCCGCCCCTGACGACCTCTAAAATGAAACCAAGATCAGCTCATTCGTGACTGCGTAAGCCGGCAGAGCGAGAAGTGCGAGGGTCAGGCACAGGGTTGCGGTTAAGGTCTTACCCAGCGCAAATCTCGTGTTGCGGTTCTTAGTTTTCATTTTGATTTTTCTTAATAATCTTTGTGTTAGATTTGGTCTCCGTTTCAGCCATGCCCTGATCTGCCAGCATCCACTTATTATTTGGTTGAGCCACCGGATATTCGCGGCGAGGCAAGTCCACCGGACCGGATCCTTGCGAGATCGAGCCCTCAAGGAGACGAATTCGTGCCTGCTCGGCCTGCGCCACGGCTAGCTTCTGTCCGCAAAGAGGGCAGTTGTCAAAGTCTGCTGCCGCACCACCTACCAGCAGCGCGATCCCTTCCCGCTCAACCGTCACCTCAGTCCGAACCGTGCGGCTGACGCCGTGACTGAACGCCTCAGAACGGAAAATGCTTGCCCGGCTGGATAGCCATTGGTAGATTCGTGTCGCACGGCCTTCGCTGTTCACGCCGCGGATGTTGCGGCACTCGCCTCAAAAAGGCCAGTGACGCCTTCTGACAGGTCTTGACAAGTTCTGAATGGCCCCTAAAGCAATGAAACCACAAGGGATATTTCGCTTCGGGGAATTCCAGATAGATGCCTTGGCGCGCACTTTTCGGCGGGAAAAAGAGCTTGTCACACTCAACCGCCGGGCCTTTGACGTGCTGCTGTATCTGGCACAGAACCCGGGAAGGGTTGTGAGCCGCGACGAATTGTTAAAAAATGCCTGGCCGGATACTTTCGTCGACGAAAACAGCCTGGCGCAAAGCGTATCTGCGTTGCGGCGGGCGCTCGAGGAGAAGCCTGGTGACAACAACTATATCGTCACCCTACCGGGGCGAGGGTATCAGTTTGTTGCGCCGGTGCAGGTTCTTGCTCCAGAGCGCCTGGCGGTCGTCCCGGATGTGACAACCTCTGCCGACGACCGCCGCGCGGTCGTGGTTCAGCAGCAAACAACCCGTACCAATGTCGTCACCGAAGAGCCCGCAGGCTCAGGCGCGGCGGCGTTGCCGGAAGCTCGTGGGTCGGCGCGGGTTTCGAAGCTCTGGAGAATTGCGGCTCCCGTCGTGCTGGCCGCCTTGATTATGGCAGGCGGACTCTATTATCGTTCGCATCAAAAGCAGCGCCTTACCGAGAAAGACACCATCGTTCTCGCCGATTTCGCCAACAGCACCGGCGATGCAATATTCGACGACACGCTGAAAACGGCGCTCGGCATTTCCCTGCGGCAATCGCCTTTCCTGAATTTGCTTCCCGACGGCCAGGTTTCGAAGACCTTGAAATTGATGACCCGTCCCGCCAGCACCAAGCTCACGCCCGACGTGGCTCGCGATCTTTGCCAGCGGGCGGGCTCAAAAGCCTACGTTGCCGGATCCATTGACCGCCTGGGTAACGAATATGTCGTGGGGCTGAAGGCGGTGAATTGCCTGAGCGGAGACACGCTGGCCGAGGAGCAGGTGATGGCGGCGTCTAAAGAGAAGGTGCTGGAGGCCTTGGGCGAGGCGGCATCCAAGCTGCGCGGCGAGCTCGGTGAATCACTGGCGACGGTGCAGAAGTTTGATGTTCCGCTCTATCAGGCCACCACGCCATCGTTGGAAGCTCTGCAATCCTACAGCCTTGGGCTAAAGGCTTTTGTCGAGAAAGGCCCCGCCGCAGCCCTGCCCTACCATCAGCGTGCCGTCGCGCTTGATCCGAACTTTGCCATGGGCAACCGGGCGCTGGGCGGCGACTACGTCAGCCTCGGCGAGATAGCGCGCGCCAGTGAGTATTTTACCAAGGCATTCCAGCTACGGGAATATGCCAGCGAGCGGGAAAGGTTGGCCATCACCGCCAACTACTATCGGAACGTAACCGGGGAACTGGACAAGGCCAGTGCTGCCTTTCAGTCGGAGATTGAGAGCTACCCCGGCGCAAGTGGAGCCTACATCAACTTGGGGATCGTATACGACCGGCTAGGGCAATACCAGAAAGCCGCAGAGGTCACAGGACAAGGCCTGCGCCTTCCGCCCTATCAACCCGCCGGGCAGGCGAATCTCGCCCAATACGCCCTTGCTTTGCAGCACTTCGACGAGGCGCGGCAGATCATCCACGAGACTCAGAAGCAAAAGCTCGATAATTCCGTAGACCACATTCATCTCTACGCCCTCGCCTTTCTCGCGGCGGACCCTACCGGGATGGCGGGGCAGCAACAATGGTTTGTGGGTAAGCGCGAATATGAGAGCTTTGGACTAGCGCTCGCTTCCGACACCGAGGCGTATGGCGGTCATCTTCGCAAAGCAAGAGAACTGACCACGCGGGCGGTGGATTCCGCCGGCCGTGCGGATGCCAAAGAGACTGCGGCGGTCTACCTGGCGAATGCTGGCCTCGAACAGGCCGCCTACGGCAATCCCCGCGAAGCCCGCGAGTCAACGGCGGAGGCTTTGCAGCGAGCCCCGGCGAGTCAGGGGGTCGAAAGCGAAGCCGCGCTTGCCTTTGCCATGACGGGCGATACGACCCGAGCCGAGTCGCTGGCCCAAGACTTGGGGAGACGCTTCCCGCTGAATTTGCAGACGCAGGCGCTTTGGCTGCCAGTGATTCACGGACAATTGGCGCTGGACAGAAAGAACCCGGCTTCCGCCCTCGAGGCCCTGCAATCTGCTTCACAAATTGAGTTAGGCAACATTCCGTTCGCCAACAATATCTCCTGCCTTTATCATGTGTACGTGCGCGGAGAGGCGTACATGGCAGCCGGACAGGGCCATGCTGCCGCCGCCGAGTTTCAAAAGATTCTCGACCACAGCGGCATCGTCTGGAACTGCTGGACGGGCGCGCTGGCGCGTCTCGGAGTGGCTCGCGCCAACGCATTGCAGTCGAGAAACTCGCAAGGAGCGGATGCCGATGCCGCCCGCATCCGAGCGCTCGCCGCTTACAAGGATTTCCTCACCCTCTGGAAGGACGCCGACCCCGGCATCCCCATTTTGAAGGAAGCCAAATCAGAGTACGCCAAACTCGCTGCGCAGATGCGCTGAGTCCCATGGTGGGCCGTTCATGCTGTGGCACAGTCATTTCCGTTGCCGTTCTACCGTCACATCAAGAGCAAACGGTGCGACCGGAGCCGCAATCGGAGGCATCCAAACGGAAGAACCTTGCCCGCTGGAATAGCCACTGGTAGAGTCTGTGTAACGCAAATCTCGCGTTTCAAGCGTGGGTTTGCGGCCTTCACGTAATACCACCCAGAGACGGCTTTCGACAGTCCTGACTCAGTTTGTGTTGCCGGCAAGACCATGAAACCAGAAGGGATATTTAAATTCGGGGAGTTTCAGGTCGATGCCACGGCACGCACCCTGCGGCGAGAAACAGGGATTGTCACGCTCAACCGCCGGGCTTTCGATGTTTTGCTCTATCTGGTGCAGAACCCGGGTCGGGTTCTCACCCGGGACGAACTGTTAAAGAATGCCTGGCCGGATACTTTTGTAGACGAGAACAGCCTGGCGCAAAGCATATCCGCGTTGCGGCGGGCACTGGAAGAGAAGCCGGGCGACAACAGCTACATCGTCACCCTGCCAGGGCGGGGATATCAGTTTGTTTCTCCGGTGCAGGTGGTTAGGCCAGCGAACCTGGCGGTCGCCCCGGATGCGGCCACCACGACCAGCCTCGGGCTCAGCGGGTTGATTTTTAAGCAGCAGACGATCCGGACCCGTGTTATTACGGAAGAAAAAGTACAACTAAAATTGCCAGTTTCCCGAAATCGGGCTTTGGTGAGACTGTTCGTGGCCCTTTTTGCAGTGGCGATGTTAGCGTTGCCCCTCGCGATCCTTGCAGGCACATGGTACTGGCGATCCCATCGGATTTCGAAGCTCACGGAGAGGGACACCATCGTTCTCGCCGACTTCGACAACAGAACCGGGGACCAGGTCTTCGATGGCACTTTGAAGACGGCTCTCAGCATTTCGCTGCGACAATCGCCTTTTCTCAATTTGCTTTCCGACAGCGAAGTCTCGAAGACCCTGCAACTGATGACCCGCCCACCCGGCACCAAGCTCACGCCCGAGGTGGCTCGCGAGCTGTGCGTGCGAGCCGGCAGCAAAGCCTATATTGCCGGATTGATCGGCAGTTTGGGCAGGGATTACGTACTGGGATTGAAAGCGGTGAATTGCGAGAGCGGAGACATGCTGACTGAAGAGCAGGTGACGGCGGCGTCCAAGGAGAAGGTGCTGGACGCGCTGGGAGAAGCGGCATCGAAGCTGCGCGGCAAGCTGGGGGAGTCGCTGGCGACCGTGCAGAAGTTTGATGTTCCGCTGGCACAGGCCACTACGCCTTCGCTCGAAGCTCTGAAGGCGTATAGCCTTGGAATAAAGGCGGGAGGCGAGAAAGGCTCCGCCGCTGCCCTCCCTTACTTTCAACGGGCCATCGAGATTGATCCGAATTTTGCCATGGGCTACTTGCTGGTGGGCAACTACTACAACAATCTCTCCGAGGTTGGGCGGGCTAGCGAGTATGTGACTAAGGCATTCCAGTTGCGGGAGCATGCCAGCGAACGGGAAAAGCTGAGTATCGCCGCTGCATACTATCGCGTGACCGGAGAACTGGATAAAGCGGCCCAGACGTCCCAGGAGCGCGTTGAAACCTATCCACGGGAGTGGATCGCGTATAGCAGTTCGGGCTTGGTGTTCGCTTCCCAGGGGGAGTACACAAAATCCGCGGAGATCACGAAGCAAGGCCTGCGCGTGGGATCGGATCAAGTGTACTTGTACGAGGTTCTCGCCTTCGATGCCATGGCCTTGCAGCACTTCAACGAGGCACGGCAGATCATTCACGAGGCGCAGGAGCGAAAGCTGGATGATTCCTTTCTGCACAATGATCTTTATGCGCTAGCCTTCCTCGAGGCGGACTCCGCGGCGATGGCGGAACAGCAACAGTGGTTTGCGGGCAGGCCCGAGTATGAAAACTATGGACTGGCGCTCGCATCCGATACTGAGGCGTATGGGGGTCATTTAGCCAAAGCGCGGGAACTAACCAAGCGGGCAGTGGACTCCGCCATTCGCGCAGACAGCAAGGAAAATGGGGCAATATGGCAAGCGAATTCCGCTCTCCAACAAGCGGCTTACCGCTATTCTTTGGAAGCGCGGCGGCCAGCGGCAGAGGCTCTGCGGCTTTCCGACACAAGTCCGGGATCCGAAGCGGAAGCCGCGCTTGCATTTGCCATGGCGGGCGATACGACACGAGCCGAATCCTTGGCCAAAGACTTAGGAGAGCGCTTCCCGCTGGACACCCAGATGCAGTCACTTTGGCTTCCGGCAATTCAGACCCAATTGGCGCTGAATCGAAAGAACCCGGCCGCCGCCCTGAGCACCACGCAAGCTGCTTTGCCCATCGAGTTGGGGACAATTCCGTTCGTCAACAATCTTTCCTGCCTCTATCACGTGTATGTGCGCGGAGAGGCCTACCTGGCAACTGGAGAAGGTACCGCTGCCGCAGCAGAGTTTCAGAAGATTCTCGACCACAGTGGCATCGTGTGGAACTGCTGGACGGGAGCATTGGCGCATCTGGGAGTGGCTCGGGCCAACGCGCTGCAGTCAAGAACGTCGCAGGGAGCAGATGCCAACGCAGCCCGCGCTAGGGCGCTCGCCGCTTACAAGGATTTCCTTACGCTGTGGAAAGACGCCGACCCCGGCATCCCCATCCTAAAGGAAGCCAAGGCGGAGTACGCGAGACTCAACCCGCCCATGCCCTAAATCCACCGGCGGCCGCGATCACCACGGCCCGCATTAGACCGCCGAAAAGAGCCTAGTGTTCCGCCATGTGAGCAGCACAACCAATTCGAGAAGCCTTTCTCTGAAAACTGAGAGGTGAGAACCGAGAACCGGTTCCTACATGCGAAACAAGTGATCCAGCAGGAGGAACACGCCCGCTCCCACAAAAACCAGCAGCGCCATCCGCACCGCCGGTTCCTTGTTCACTTCCGGAATCAGATCAGACGCGGCCACGTAAATCGTGACTCCCGCCGCCAGCGGCAATCCCGCGCCCACGTGATGCCGGAACAGCGCCATGGTGAGCACTCCAGCCAGCGTAGACCCGCCCAGCACTACCGATGCGCCCCAGGCCGTGGCCCGGCTGCGTCCGCTGGCCAGCATCACCGAACTCACCGTGAACCCCTCGGGAATCTTGTGCAGAAAGATCGCCAGGAAAATCAGCCATCCCAGCCAATTGGAAACCAGAAATCCGGACGCGATCGCAATGCCGTCGAAAAAAGTATGAATGATCAGCCCCAGCAGCACCGAGTATCCCTTGTGCGAATGGATGAACTCATCCTGGTGCGTCTCTTCGCCGAAATGAAAATGCGGCGTGACCGTGTGTTCGAAGAAATGAATCATCAAATATCCGAGCAGCACAAGAAACGCTGCGGACTTTCCACGCAGTTCCAGACTCTCCGGAACCATTTCGACCAGAGCCGTGGCCAGCATGAATCCCGCGCCCAGCGCCACAAAATAACGCAGATATCGCCGCTCCCAATGCCGCTGCACAATGATCGCCCCGCCAAACACATTGGCGGCCGCAGCGGTCAAGCCGAGCAGAATGCTGATCAGGATGGGATTCATGTGCGATCGTATTAGAACTGATTACTGCTTTTTCGCAGCCGCGGTTTGCTTCTGCAACTCAGCCAGGAATGCCTGTTCCCGTTCGGCTACGTAGTTTTTATAACCTTCGGGATCAATGTAAGGGTTCGCGCCGCCAGCGTTCAATTTTGCGTGTTTTGCTTCCATATCGTAGTAACTGCCATGGGCGCCCAGGAAAACGTCACAGGGGAGCGACTTGAGCACACGAAAACCGCGCGCGTAATCATCGGCGATCTCGGGATAGCGCGCATTATTCACCAGCTTGTATCCGGGATTCACGTTCGGGCTGCCCACGATCACAACATCGTAAGTCTTGCCCGCCTCGCGTACTTTCAAACTCCAGGTGGTGCAGCCCCGGGTATGCCCGGCCGTCTTGTGAGCAGTCAGCACGGTATCGCCGAGTTTCACCTCGTCACCGTCATGCAACAATCGATCCACCTTGGCTGTCGGATACCGGAGCCTTGCGTCGTCACCATACTGGAAATCGCTTTTCCCACCCGATTCAACGACGCCTACGTCCCCATCCATGACCATGTATTTGGCGCCGGTCAGCTTCTTCACTTCGGCGCTACCGGCATCGTGGTCGAAGTGGGCATGGCTGATCAGCAGGATTTTCACGTCGTTAAAATGAAACCCCAGCTTTTCAATACTCCCCCGAATGAGCGGGACTGAAGTTTTCAAATTGCTGTTGATCAGAATGTGGCCGGCGGGTGTCGTGATCAGATACGAGGCCAGGCCTCGGCTGCCCACGTAATAAATGTTGCCGATCATGCGGTGCGGCGGAAAGGGGTCACTCCAGTCTGGATTAGGTGCGGTGGTGTTAGCTTTGCCCTGCGTCAGCGTTGCCGAAGCGGGGTTCGTTTGCGCCCACAAGCCGGATGCAAGAACCAGGGCCGAACCAAACAAGATCAGGCGACGGAACATATGTGGAAGAGTATACGGCGGTGGGTGCGCCTGTCTTCTTGTAACTGAGGCTGTAACTGAGGTTGTGAAGCAAAACGCGGCCGCGCTCCCAATTATCCGCTATGCCGGATATGCATCACGTCACCATCCTGCACGATGTAGTCCTTGCCCTCGAGCCGCAGCGTGCCCTTGGCACGGG
>Ga0210393_10002882_pt1 | contig 14020 bp, 9 predicted proteins | sample IncBWC27OmetaG_FD_160068 | JGI IMG/M metagenome (GOLD analysis project Ga0210393, IMG submission 160068) | Forest soil microbial communities from Barre Woods Harvard Forest LTER site, Petersham, Massachusetts, United States - Inc-BW-C-27-O ... | reverse complement strand
GGGATTTCGCCCGCTAACCCCTTTCCCTGCCGCACTTCCAAAATCATTGGACTTAAAGTCCTTTGTTTGCCACACATCCGCGAAAATAGGGGGTGTCCCCCACCCTTCTTGGTCCAGCCCGCCGCCTCTGCGATAATGTCTCGTTTCTTCCCAACGTATCTGACGAGGCTGCCTTGACCAGCGACACCAACAGCGCGACTCCCGCGGTAAGCGGGGACGGCGAGAAGACCTGGAGCGGCAACGACATCCGCGAAGCCTTCCTCAAATTCTTCGAGGGCAAAGGCCACCGCCGCGTCCGCAGCAGCTCGCTCGTTCCGCACGGCGACCCCACCCTCCTCTTCACCAACGCAGGCATGAACCAGTTCAAGGACGTCTTCCTCGGCCTCGAAAAGCGCGACTACACCCGCGCCACCACCGCCCAGAAATGCGTCCGCGCCGGCGGCAAGCACAACGATCTCGAAAACGTCGGCTTCACCAAGCGCCATCACACCTTCTTCGAGATGCTCGGCAATTTTTCCTTTGGCGACTATTTCAAGAAAGACGCCATCGCCTACGCCTGGGAACTCATCACTTCCCCCGAGTGGTTCGCCATCGACAAAAATAAACTCTACGTCACCGTCTTTGGCGGAGCCGAAGTCGCCCCCGGCACTGTCCTCGGCGTCGATGAAGAAGCCCGCGACATCTGGTCCGCGCAAAATGTCCCAGCCAATCGCATCGTTCCCATCCCCGGCCTCAAAGACAATTTCTGGGCCATGGGCGACACCGGCCCCTGCGGCCCCTGCAGCGAAATCTTCTACGACATGGGTCCCGCCGCTTGCGAAGAAGGCCACGCCGACTGCAAGTTCCCCAGCGACTGCGGCCGCTACGTCGAAATCTGGAACCTCGTCTTCATGCAATTCAACCGCGACTCCAGCGGCGTTCTCACTCCGTTGCCAAAACCTTGTGTCGACACTGGCATGGGCCTCGAACGCACCGCCGCCGTCCTCCAAGGCGTCATCTCCAACTACGACACTGACCTGTTTACTCCGCTCCTGAAGCGCGCCGCCGAACTCTGTGGCGTGGAGTTTCCACGTGACACGAGGTTTGAAGAAGGCAAAGGCGGTGCTGCGTCACTACGTGTTATCGCTGATCACGCTCGCGCCACGACATTCCTCATTACTGATGGCGTCCTTCCGTCCAATGAAGGCCGCGGGTACGTGCTTCGCAAAATCATGCGCCGCGCCATTCGGCATGGTCACCTTCTCGGGATGCAGCAACCCTTCTTGTACCGAATGGTTGATACGGTGTGCGATCTAATGAAAGACGCTTATCCTGACCTAAGCGAATCCCAAACTAGAGCTTCCCAAATCGTGCTCTCTGAAGAGAAGCAATTTGCCCGTACAGTCCAACTCGCTTCTGAGAAACTGGACGAGCTGATCAGGTCCACAAAAGCAGGCGAGAAAAAAAGGTGGATCGATTCGTTCCTGGAACAGGCCGGACCTGCATGGGACCGGGAGTTCCTTGAGAGGGACGTCGAAGCTTTTTTGCCGGAACGTTTGTTGGACCCTCGGCGCGTGGCAGGCGATGGTCTTATCGTCGATGAATCATTTTTGAAAGTGCGGAAGTATTTTCAAGAACACTATCGGCCAACGATGTCCGGTGAGAAGGCGTTCAATTTGTACGGGACCTACGGCCTACCTCAGGACTTTATCGCCGACGCTTCTCGAGACGCAGGGGTCGAGGTCGATTGGCAGGGTTTTGAGAAAGCGATGGAGGAGCAAAAGACACGAACGAGGGCATCGTGGAAAGGCGGTGCCGGCAAAGAAGCGCTAAGCCCAGCGTACGCGAAGATTGCCGAGACGTTTAAGACGGAGAAGGATTTTTATCGCGATACGAAAGCGAAAGATGCCCGCATTGAAGCGATCATTGGCAAGAGCGGGCCCGTCAACGAACTGAACGCAGGCGAGTCCGGCGAAGTCGTGCTCGACCGCACGGTGATTTACGCCGAATCGGGCGGACAAGTCGCCGACACCGGCGCATTCTACGACAACTCCGAATCGCAACTGCTCGCCGAAGTAAAAAGCGCGTACTACCCTGTTGCAGGCCTCGTCGCGCACAAAGTCGTCGCCAAAGAAACGCTCCATGTCGGCGACCGCGTCACCGTCATCGCCGACTGCGAGCGCCGCGACCGCGTCATGCGCAATCATACCGGCACGCACCTCGTCCACGCCGCACTGCGCAACATTCTTGGCACGCACGTCAAGCAAGCCGGCTCGCTCAACGCCCCCGACCGCCTCCGCTTCGACTTCTCGCACTTCGCTCACGTCGACGCCGAAGAGCTCCGCGACATCGAGCAACAAGTCAACGACGAGATCCGCCTCAACACGGAAATCGGCACGGAGGTCACCTCGCTCGACAACGCTCTCGCTTCCGGCGCCCTCGCCTTCTTCGGCGACAAATATCCCGAAAGCAACGTCCGCGTCGTCACCATTCCCGACCCGCGCGCGCCCCGCGGTTTCTACTCCAAGGAACTCTGCGGCGGCACGCACGTCCACCGCGTCGGCGACATCGGCGTCCTCAAAATCGTCAGTGAAGAGTCCGTCGCCGCGGGCGTCCGCCGCATCGAAGCCGTCACCGCCAACGGCGCGCTCGAGCACTACCAGCGCCAGGCCGAAATCCTCAAAAAACTCGCCGCCCAGCTCAACGTCGGCGAAGACGCCGTCCTCGCCCAAGTCGAAAAACTCGCGGCCACGGCCAAGCACCTCGAAAAAGAGCTCGAAGCCCAAAAGCGCAAAGGCGCCCTGGGCCAGCTCGACGAACTCGCCAGCAAGGCCGTGACCATCAAAGGCGCAAAAGTCATCGCCGCCGAGGTCGCCAGCGTCGACCGCGAAGGCCTCCGCCAGCTCGTCGACAGCCTCCGCCAGAAGCTCGGCTCCGGCGTGGTCGTCCTCGGCATGCCCGATGACGGCAAAGTCGCTCTAATTGCTGGAGTTACCAAGGATCTGACCGCCAAAGTCCACGCCGGAAAGCTCATGCAAGCTCTGGCCCCGCTCGTCGGCGGCAAAGGTGGCGGCAGGCCCGATTTAGCCGAGGCTGGCGGTAAGGACACAGCGGCCCTAAAAAGTGCCCTCGAAAGTGTCCCCGGACTCGTCGAACCGTTGCTATAATTGGACTTAGCAGCAGAAGGCGTGCCCGGTAAGGGCACCAGAATACGTCCGGTAAGGGCACTAGAATACGTCCGGCAACGGCATCAGCAATCGGTGAGTTTTGCCCGCCGGGCAGCTTGGGAAATACTTTAGTTCCGAAACTAGTACTAAAGTAAAGTTGACCCCGACCGGGTCAGGGCATATTTTAAGACCGCAACCGGTGCTGAGCGTACCTTCAGCCCTGTTGCCCGCCTTCCCCAAGGTAGAATCGAATGACGAAACGTACCGCAATCTCGGGTGGCATCTCGCTGGTTTCGCTGCTCTTTTGCGCCGCCTTTTCCGCACCCCATTCCAGCGCACAGATCTCCGCCCTCACCAATCAGGACGGCCGGCGCCTCTTCGTCAACACCGACCCGCCCGCTCCCGCAAAGCTCTCCGCCGTGCGCAAGCGTCCCGCAACGATCTATATGAACGCGGAAGCCTCTTTTGCAGGCTATAGCCGCCCCGCCGTCAATATCGACCGCGACGGCGCCGAAAAACTCGTCCGCGAAGCCGCGGAGCGCCATCGCGTGGACCCCGCTCTGGTCCGCGCCGTGATCGAAACGGAATCCAACTGGAATCCTCGCGCCTTTTCGCGCAAGGGCGCCGGCGGTCTGATGCAATTGATCCCCTCCACCGCCCAGCGTTTTGGCGCCAACGACGTTTTTAGCCCGCAACAGAATATCGACGCCGGGGTTCATTATCTTAGGACGCTGCTGGAACGCTATAATGGCAATCTGGATTTGGCGCTCGCGGCGTACAATGCTGGAGAAGGCGCCGTCGACCGCGCTCACGGCATCCCGTCGTTCCGCGAAACCCGGGACTACGTGCAGAAAGTGCAGAACGCCTACTTCCGGCCCGGCTCGGGACGCCTCGATGGCGCATTCGTCAATACCCGCGCGATTCATAAAGACGCCGACGAAAACGGGCGTATTATATTTCGGAACGACTGAGTTTGCGACGAATTCAGCGGTTTGCGAATCTAAACGAATGGACAGCCGGATGAATCGCGGGGTTGTACAAAGGGCGCAGGGCGAGGCATGAACGTAAGGCAAAAAAATTTCCTCCGCATTTTCGCCCGCGCTTCGCTGGGTTTTGTCCTGGTGGTCTCCGTTGTTCCGCTGCGCGCTCTTCGCGCCGAAGCCGCCACCACGACTTCTTCCGTCAAGCGCCAGGCCGCTTCTTCGCAATTCCTCAAAGCCGAAGAGCAGCGCGCATCTCTCAATAGCAAACCATCGGAAAAACGCACCCTCGCCGAATACAAACAAATCGTTTCCAGCTATCGCCGCGTGTATCTCATCACTCCGCGCGCCGCCGAAGTCCCCGACTCCTTGCTCGCTGTCGCCGAACTCTACACCGAAATGGGCGATCGCTTCGGACGCAGCTACTACCAGTCGGCGGTAGACGCCTACCAATTTTTGCTGGACCAGTATCCCGCAAACCATTATTGCCAGGACGCCATGCTGCGGTCCGGAAAATTGCAAAAGGATCAGCTCGGCGATCCCGCGCTGGCGTCGAAGACGTACGAAACTTTCCTGAAAAAATATCCGCACTCGACGCGCAAGCGCGAAGCCCAGGAATCGCTCGCGGAATTGGCGCTGCTGCAAAATAGCGACAAGAACCCGTCGGCAAAAAACGCACCGGCTGCGCCGGCGTATACGCCCCAAAATACGGAAGACAGTCCGCGCGAATCCACGCGGGCCTCGGCGCGCAGCGAAACGGTCCAAGCTGAAAAAGAACTTCCGGATCGCCCCGAAAACGCCGGTGTTCCCCGCGTTCGCCGCATCCGCGCCGCCGCCAACGGCGACGCCACGCGCGTCACCATCGACCTCGAAGACAACGTGCAATACTCTTCCGGCCGCATCGCCAATCCCGACCGCATCTTTTTTGATTTGCACGCCGCGCGCCTCACGCCGGAAGTGGCCAAGGGCAGCATTCACGTCGAAGGCGAACTTCTGAGCGCCATCCGCGTCGCGCAGAATCACGCCGGCGTCGTGCGCGTCGTTCTCGATGTCAACGGCGTAAAAGATTACACCGCTTCCCTTTCGCACAACCCCACGCAACTCTTGATCGATCTCTATGGCAGCGCGGCTCCCAACGGAGTGGTCCGCACGGCAAAAACGAAGCGCGAGAAAAAGCAGCCCGCCGCCGACGCGGATTCGACGAACGACTCCGACGATGATTCCGCCAAAGCGCAAAGTGCTTCCGCAAAGAACTCCGATTCCGACGCTGAACCTATTGCCCCATCGTCCACCAAAACAAGTGCGATTACCGGAGCAGTGCGAGGCGGCGCGAATTCGCCAACGGATTCAGCCCCCACGAATTCTTCGCCTGCGGTAGCGAAAAACTCGACCCCTGCTCCGAAAAACGCGAGCACGAAATCTCTGAGAGCCTCGAGCGCCAAGCCGGATCTGATTCAGCCGGCCAGCGCTCCGCAGCCCACGCATGATGGACAATCGACGCTCACACGCGCCCTGGGCCTCAAGATTGGCCGCATCGTCATCGATCCCGGCCATGGCGGCCACGACACCGGCACCATCGGCCCCACCGGCCTGATGGAAAAAGATCTCTGCCTCGATGTAGCTCTGCGCCTCGGAAAAATCATCCAGCAGCGTTTGCCTGGCGCGGACGTGGTTTACACGCGCTCGGATGACACCTTCATCCCGCTCGAAGAGCGCACCAACATCGCCAACCAGGCCAAGGCCGATCTCTTCATCTCCATTCACGCCAATTCCAGCCAGGATCACGCCGCGCGCGGCATCGAAACCTATTACCTGAATCTGAAGGGCTCGCCCGACGCCATGGAAGTCGCCGCCCGCGAAAATGCCGTCTCCCAGGAAGGCATCCACGACCTCGAAGATTTAGTCAAAAAAATCGCCCGCAGCGAAAAAATCGATGAGTCCAAGGAATTTGCCGAGGACGTCCAGACTTCGCTATCGCAGCGCGTGCAAAAAACCGCCAAAACCGTAAAGAATCGCGGCGTCCGCAAGGCGCCTTTCGTCGTGCTCATCGGCGCCGATATGCCCTCGATCCTCACGGAGATCTCTTTCCTTAGCAATCCCGCCGACGAGCAGCTCCTGAAGAAGCCCGAACACCGCCAGCGCGTCGCCGAGGGACTCTACCAGGGCGTCGCCAGCTACCTCCAGAGCCTCAATAGCGTCACCCTCAATTCCGGGCCCGCAAAGCCTTCCGGCAGAGCCACTTCCGCCCCCATCGAAGAATCTCGCAACCGGAAGTGACCTTGTGGTGTCTAATAGAACGCTAGGGATGCGCACTCTTCGCCTCATTTCGTTTTTCGCCTTGGCCCTCGCCGCCACGTCCGACTCCTCCGCCCAAACCACCCAGAAGTTTCTCCTTCCGGAGAGTTTTGGATCTTGGGCTCCCGGCAATACCCCACATGTTCCCGCAATGATCAAGTGGCCGCGCACCCCTGAAATGGCGGCACTGGACACGCATCCCGAATACACTAAGTTGCTGGTGGAGAGTGGCGTAATCCAAGTGGAAGAGCGCGACTACCGGCAGAGTGGAGGTAGTGAGTTCGGAGTTCGATTGTTCCAACTGCGCGATCCAAGCAGCGCTTATGAGGTGTACACCAACAGACTGCACCCGGGAATGGTGCCGTCCTTTATCGCTAACAATTCAGCCGTCGACGGAAACAATCTGTGGCTCCTAACTGGCAATCTAGTGCTCGACGTGGCTTCACAACAGTCGGCTTCGGAAGCGGATTTGAAACAATTAGTGAAATCGCTGGATGGGCATGTGGATCACACGCCGCTGCCGCCGATTCGCTCCTATCTTCCGGAATATGGGTTGGTGAGCGGGACGCAGAGATACGCGCTCGGGCCTCAGGGATTTCAATTTGCCTTGGAGGCCTTGGAGCGTAAAGAGTTCGGAGTGCTTACGAACGAACTGGGTTTCAACGTTGGCGCGGAGACGATGCTGGCCAAATACCAGGGCGGGCACGGCTCCGGCGTTTTGCTTTTGATTGAATATCCGACGCCGCAGCTTGCCGAACAGCATTGGAAACATCTGGAGTCGGCGCTGGCCGCAGCGGGAAAACAGTCGGCTGTCGTTATTGAGCGCACAGGTTCACTCTTGAAGCTGGTGCTTTCGCCGACTTCCGATGACTTTGCGAAAGCTTTGCGCGCATCGGTGATCTACGAAACGCAAGTCACCTGGAACGAGCCTTCGCAGACGCTCACCGACCCGCCGTGGACCAGCACGATCGCCAAAATCTTCGTCAGCACCGGAGTCTTCATGGTGATTGCGCTGGCGCTGGGCGTGGCCTTCGGCGGCGTCCGCGTCATCACCAAGCGCCTCTTCCCCGGCAAGGTGTTCGACCGGCCGGAGGACATCGAAGTCCTGCAAATGGGCCTCTCCGGCAAAAAAATCGACCCCACGGACATGTACTAAGACACTAGGTACCGCAGCCCCGGCCCCTTCAAAAACCAAGTAACGGATATCTGCCCCTCGCGTCTAATAAACATTCGCCCATCGCCATTGGTGTTTGGTGTATGCCTCCGGCTAGCGTAAAATCAAAAGATATCGCGACAGGGAAAATCTCAACGATGCCTGGTTCCATTCGAACTGTGAGAGAACGGCTATCATCGCGCGCGCCCAGCGCCGCGCTGGCGTCGGCGGCATTGCTGCTGTCGATCGGCGGCTGCGGGAAAAGCGCGGCGGATAGTTCCGCGGGCGCAGGGGGTGGAGCGCCGCAAGCCATGCCCGTGCAAGTGCAACTCGCACAAACGATGAAGATTCCCGACGCCACCGAGTACTTGTCGATTCTGAAATCGCGCCATTCCGCTTCGATCAATCCGCAAGTGGAAGGACAAATTACAAAAATACTCGTGAAGTCCGGCGACCGCGTGAAGGCGGGCGAAGTGCTTCTGCAGATTGATCCGCTGAAGCAGGAAGCAACCGTAAACAGCCAGGAGGCCAGTCGCGCAGCGCAGGAAGCGAATTTACGTTACGCGAAAACGCAACTCGACCGCGAGAAAAAGCTTTTTGAGGCCGGCGTGGTCAGCAAGCAGGAGTTCGACAACGCGCAGACGACCTACGATTCCGCTGCCGCGCAATTGAACTCGCTTGCCGAGCAAGTCAAGACGCAGCGGGTCGAGCTGCACTACTACGGTGTGGCCGCGCCATTCGATGGCATCGTCGGCGACATCCCGGTTCGAACAGGCGACCGCGTGCAAGTCACCACTTTGCTCACTACCGTTGACGAGCCCGGCACGCTGGAGGCTTATATTTACGTACCCGCGGACCGCGCCAAGGATTTGAAGCCCGGGCTTCCCGTTCGCCTGCTAGACGTCGCCGGAAATTCGCTGACGGACACGCGCATCGGCTTCATTTCTCCGCAAGTGGACACGGACACGCAAACGGTGCTCGCAAAAGCCACCATCGAAAATGCGAACGGCAAGTTGCGTGTGGCGCAACAAGTACGCGCGCAAATCACCTGGGGTTCGCGCGAAGGACCGGTGATTCCAGTCCTCTCCGTTTCGCGAATTAACGGGCAATTTTTCGCGTTTGTCGCTTCGAACGAAGGCAAGGGCACCGTAGCGCGGCAGAGACTTCTGAAAGTGGGCGAACCGATCGGGAACTATTTTGCCGTCCTCGATGGCCTGAAAGCCGGCGACCACGTCATCGTTTCCGGAACGCAATTTCTGCAGGACGGCATGCCGGTGACGGAGATGATCCAATCCGCGAATCCCGCTAACGCGCCGGCAAAAACGGAAGCGAGCAAATAGTTTCGCATCCAACGAAATGAACGCCTCTTTCCAAATTCCAGCGAAGGCGGTCGCGCTCCTTGTTCGTTGATTTTTTCATCCGGCGCCCGGTGTTTGCGACGGTTTGCGCGCTGTTGATTATTCTGGGCGGAGCCATTTCGATTCCGTCTCTGCCGATCGCGCAATTTCCGGACCTGGCGCCGCCGCAAGTCGTCGTGACCAGCGCGTACATTGGCGCGAACGCGCAGACGGTGGAATCCGCCGTCACGATTCCGCTGGAGCAAGCCATCAACGGCGTGCAGGGAATGAAGTACATCCAGTCGACCAGCGGCAACGACGGCACGAGTCAAATCACCGTGACCTTCGACGTTACGCGCAACGTCGACCTGGCCTCCGTCGACGTGCAGAACCGCGTGAACCAGGCCCTTGGCCGGTTGCCGAACCAGGTCAAAAACACGGGAGTAATTATCACCAAGCAGGCCTCGGGATTTGTGTTTGCCGCGGGCGTTTACTCCGATCAGGAACAGTACAACGGACTTTTCCTCAGCAACTACATCGACATTTACGTGAAAGATGCCGTCAAGCGCGTGCCTGGCGTCGGCGACGCCATCATCTTCGGCGAACGCAAATACGCGATGCGCCTGTGGCTCGATCCCGCGCGGATGGCCGAGCGCGGCCTCTCAGCGACGAACGTATTGAACGCGCTGCAAGAGCAAAACGTCCAAGTGGCCGCGGGACAGATTGGCCAGCAGCCGGCTCCCGAGGGCCAGGCTTTTCAGTTCAGCGTGCGCGCGGTTGGGCGGCTCACCGAACCATCGGAGTTCGAGAATATTATTTTGAAGACTGGCACGGACGGCACGCTGGTTCGAATTAAAGATGTGGGCCGCGCGGAATTGGGCGCCGAGGATTACGGCTCGATTCTGCGTTTCAACGGCCACGACGCCGTAGGCCTCGCGATTACGCAACTTCCGGGCGCGAATGCACTCGACGTGGACCGCAACGCCAAAGAAGCGCTGATCAAACTTTCGAAGAATTTTCCGCCGGGCTTGAAATACGCGGTGGCTTTCGACACGACGACGGTGATCGGGGAATCGATCAAAGACGTATTGATCACGCTGCTCGAAGCCATCGCACTGGTCATCATCGTCATCTATCTTTTTTTGCAGGATTGGCGCAGCACGTTTATTCCGGCAATCACGATTCCTGTTTCGCTGGTGGGCACATTCATTTTCGTCAGCTTGCTCGGCTTTTCCATTAACACGCTCACGCTCTTCGGCATCACGCTGGCCACCGGCCTAGTGGTGGACGATGCCATCGTGGTCATCGAGAACATCGAACGCCACATCGCCGAAGGCATCACCGAGCCGCATAATGCGGCCTCCGTGGCCATGAAAGAGGTCACTGGGGCCGTCATCGCCACTTCGCTCGTGCTGGTGGCCGTCTTCGTGCCCGTAGCTCTCTTTCCGGGGACCACCGGAATTCTCTTCCGTCAATTCGCGCTCACGATTGCATTTTCCGTGGCCATTTCCGCATTTAACGCGCTGACGCTGACTCCCGCGCTCTCCGCGATTTTCCTCGGCCATCACCGCGAACGCGCGCAAGGCCGTTTTTTCAAAGCCTTCAATCGCGTCGTCGAGACCGGAACGAATTGGTATCGGAGCACGGTGAAACTTGCGCTGGGCTGGAGATTCGCGTCGGTATTGGTTTTCCTGGCGCTTCTGGCCTGTACGTACCTGATCTACGTGCGCGTGCCCCGCGCATTTATCCCGGAGGACGATCAGGGCTACATCATGTTTATCGTCCAATCTCCGCAAGGCGCTTCGCTCACCTACACGCGCGATGTGTGCACGAAAGTTGAGGAAGCGCTTTACAAGGTCCCCGAAATCACCGGCGTTTTCAGCGTCACGGGCTTCAGTTTTACAGGTAACGCTCCGAATCGCGGCATGGTTTTCGCGAACCTCAAGGAATTCGATCAGCGCAAGGGCGCGGAACATTCCGCAGAAGCGGTGATTCAGCGTTTGCGCGGACAGATGTTTGGCATAGCCGGAGCGCTGGTCATTCCTTTCAATCCGCCCACGGTGCAGGGGCTCGGGCAGTTTGGCGGTTTCCAGTTCGAACTGGAGGATTTGGGCCGCAATTCGCTGCAGACCATCGCGGACCAAGCGAACCAACTCGTGGCCAAGGGCAACGGCGGCAAGGATCTCACCGGTCTGTTCACCAGCTTCACGGCCAACGATCCGCAGTATCTGGTGCGCATCGACCGCGAAAAAGCCAAGAGCCTGCAAGTTTCGCTTTCGCAAATCACGGACACGCTGGAAACGTATATGGGTTCCGTGTACGTCAACGATTTCGATTTCAACAATCGTTCGTATCGCGTCTACGTGCAGGCGGACACCAAATTCCGTTCGCAACCGAAAGACATCGGGCAATATTATTTGCGCTCGGACACCGGCAAGATGATCCCCCTCGGGAATCTCATCACCATCGAACAGACCGCGAATCCACAGGTCATCAGCCATTTCAATTTGTTCCGCTCGGCGGAAATCAACGGCAACGCCGCTCCGGGCAAAAGCACCGGCGAAGGCATCGCTTCGATGGAAGACCTTTCGAACAAAACTCTTCCAAACGGCATGACCTACGAATGGGCCGGATTGTCGCTGGAAGAAATTCAGTCGGGTGGCAAGGCCGCAATTCTTTTCGGCCTCGGGCTCGTCGTGGTTTATTTGACGCTCGCCGCGCAATACGAAAGCTACATTCTTCCCTTCATCGTGTTGCTGGCGGTGCCCGTGGCAATTCTCGGGGCCATCGGCGCGCAAGCCCTGCGTGGTTTGCAGAACGACGTCTACTGCCAGATCGGATTGGTCATGCTGATCGGACTCGCCAGCAAAAACGCCATCTTGATTGTGGAATTTGCGGAGCAGCTTCGCGCCACTGGCATGAGCACCGTGGAAGCCGCCGTAGAAGCGGCGCGCATCCGCCTGCGCCCCATCTTGATGACCTCGCTCGCGTTCATTCTCGGCGTTGTGCCCCTGGTGCTCGCACAAGGCGCGGGGCGCTCGGGACGCATCTCCGTCGGGACCACGGTCTTCGGCGGCATGATCGCCGCCACCACGCTCAACTTGCTGTTCATCCCCGTGCTGTACGTCATCGTTCGGAGCATCGTCCCGGGAAAAACTCCAGTTCCAGACGTAGCGGCGCCTCACACGGCTTAAAGCATTGTTGGATTTCCGCGCGATCTGTGGAACACGCGCTGGAAGTACATCTATAAATTCACAAAACGAAATAATCCTTAGAAGTTCGCACTCCAGCCGCGGATCGATCGTGGGCTGATGAGCGTTGGAGCATGGTCTTGGCCCCGGCTGCTCATCTGCAGCGAATAACCGTTGGCTAAATAGGACGGGAGATCGCGAGGATCGGTGACCGGGATGTACGGGCCTGCTTTTCCCAGATGAACGTGAAATCGGTTGTCTTTGAATCGATGCGGAAGCAAACGCGTTCCAGCATTCTTACCGCGAGACACCGTAGCGAACAGCATCGATCGCCTCCCAAACAAATAAAATCGCGCTCATTGTACAAACCGCGGGCTCTGCCGGTAAGGGCTAAAACTGTGGAAAAATGTGCATCGCTTTTAGCGCGGTTTTTCCGCAGCGTGAACATCGCATTAGATGCTCGACGCAAAATCCTTGTCAGTTGGATCATACGATTAGTCACTGCTAACTGAATTCGCATGCACATTTACGAATAACTCCCTCGTGCAGCCGGCGTGGGCCTGTATAGTAGCAAGAGACTCTCCTTATGCCGGGCAAGCTCGACACCAACGAACATCTCGACTACATCGCCGCCCTCCTCGACGACATGTTCCGCATTCCCGGAACGCAGATTCGTTTTGGTCTCGACGCCTTGATTGGCTGGATCCCCGGCATCGGCGACGCCATGTCGGGCGTCGCATCCTTCTTCATCGTGTTCGCGGCGTGGCGGCGCGGCGTGCAGGCGATCACACTAGTTCGCATGATTGCCAACGTACTCCTGGAGACCACACTAGGAGCTATTCCAGTGGCAGGAGACGTCTTCCACATTTTTTGGAAAGCCAACCGGCGTAATTACAAACTTCTAATCCGTGAGCGGGAGCAGCCCGGTGCCAACGCCAAGCGGGATTGGATTTTCCTAACCGTCATTTTATTCACCGCGATTACTGCCGTCGTGATTCCCATTATGATTCTGATTTGGATTCTGTGGCCGTATTTGCAGGGGCGGCCTTGAGATTCTTGCGAATCCCGGCGGCTCGAAGCAATCTACGCGTCCGGTCATCGCGTGCGATTGTGGGAACTGATTCTTGGGTTGGTTTACACTGCCGTTGCTGGAAAAACAGATGACAATGGAAAATGCACCACTCGCTCTCGAACCACCGCCTCGCGAAAAGCGAGGAAATTTCCGGAACGTGCGCACCTGGTTTCTAGGAACTTTCCTTGGCGTGGTTCTTACTCTGATTCTGATTGGCGCGCTCGTGTGGCTGACGACTGGCCTCGGCTTTTTGCATCTGCTTGGCATTTTGCGCGGAGGCCGCACGCTGATCAACGTCGATCAGCCCACGGTGGTTCGTCAAATTCAGCAGCTCCAGCGCCTGGAAACCGTGAGCTACACGATGGACAAAATTATTTCGGGCGAGCACGCCAACGCCTATCTGCCGAAATTTCTAGCAGGTGACCGTTTGCTGCTGGTAGTGCATGGCGAGGTCGTCGCGGGCATAGATCTGGCGCATCTGCAGCCCAGCGACGTCGCGATCCAGGGACAGAAAGTTTCGCTTCACCTGCCGGCCGCGGAAGTTTTCAGCACGCGTATCGATAATGCCAAGACAAAAGTGTATTCGCGCGACACCGGCCTCTTCTCCTCCCCGGACCCCAACCTCGAAAGCGAAGTCCGCGAAGAAGCCGAGCGCCAGCTCCTGCAAGCGGCAATGCAAGATGGCATCCTCAAGGGAGCTGCGGACAATGCGCGAAGCACCATCTCGGGAATGTTAAAGGGCTTCGGCTTCCACGAAGTGGAGATTCGGTAGTTCGAAGCGCCGCCCTATCCGCGGAAATACAGATAGGCGCCCATGATGCACGTAATCACGAGCAGCGTTCCGGC
>Ga0210393_10002879_pt1 | contig 14024 bp, 8 predicted proteins | sample IncBWC27OmetaG_FD_160068 | JGI IMG/M metagenome (GOLD analysis project Ga0210393, IMG submission 160068) | Forest soil microbial communities from Barre Woods Harvard Forest LTER site, Petersham, Massachusetts, United States - Inc-BW-C-27-O ... | reverse complement strand
CGCGTCCGTAATACTTCATTCCTTCGCAGCTTTTTCCCTCCCACGAAATCATTTCGTCTTTGTACTCGAAGTTTGTTACCAGAGTGTCGTAAAACTGCCAATCGTCCTTGAAATGGTATCTGCCCCCCGATGAAGTAACGCGCTCTGGATAATCGACCCCCAGCGCCCAGCGGCAAACATCGACCTCGTGGGTGCCGTTGTTGAGGGTTTCGCCAGTCCCATAAATTCTGAACCAGTGCCAGTTGTAGGGATGCACATTGTCTTTGTAAGGACGGCGCGGTGCTGGGCCCTGCCACAAGTCCCAATCAAGCTGCGGAGGCACAGGCACTTCCTTGCCTACGCCGATCGACTTCCTGGTGTTGACGTACCAGGCTTTTGCTAAATACGGCCTGCCGATAATGCCCTCGCGAATTTTGCCGACGATCTCAATGGTGTGTGGGGAAGAGCGCTGCTGTGTTCCCATCTGCACCAGCTTGCCGTACTTTTGCTGCGCCTGCACCAACGTCTCGCCCTCTGCCGGATTGTGGCTGCATGGCTTCTCCACATAGACGTGCTTGCCCGCCTGCAAGCCGGCGATGGCCATCGGGGCGTGCCAATGGTCAGGCGTAGCGATGGTAATCGCGTCCACGTTTTTCATTTCGAGAATCTTGCGAAAGTCTTTTTCCACGGCCGGCGCCTCGCCCATTTCCCGCTGCGCAGAGTCGGCGAACTTCTTGAGAATGTTGCTGTCCACATCGCAGACATGCGAAATGCGGGCGGTGCTCTTGTTCGCCTTCAGCGCGGACAGATGCGCATAGCCGCGCCCGTTCAGACCAATCACTGCAAAGCTGAGCCGGTCATTCGAACCCATGATCTGGGCATAGCTTCTCGCCGTAGTTCCCACGGCCAGTCCGGCCGCGCCCACAGCAAGTGCATCGAGAAACTCGCGTCGTGTAACCATGATTTCTCCTTAGATCGATCGCAACCGACAAGACGCTTCCGATCAGCAGGAAATTCCAGCTCCGGTCAGCGTCTTCTTAAGTCCATCCATGCTAATTCGCGTGGACGCCTCGGGCGTGCCTGCCCCCCGCCAGTGTGTCTCGAGACTCAGCCCGTAACGGAAGCCGTCACGCTTCAGTGCTTTAAGTTGTCCAACCCAATCCACGATGCCGCCGCCAACCGGAGCCCAATCGTATTTGTGATCGGGCTTGCTCACCACATCCTTGCAATGGCAGTGTCCGATGCGGTCTCTGGGCAGCAACTCATATCCGCCTGGATATGGCGTACCTCCTATTGCTGCGGCATTTCCCGGATCCCAGTTCAACATGAAATTCTTGTTCGGAATTGCCTTCAGCACCGCAGCCGACTCTTCCCCTGTCGCTGTGTTGCATGACATCTCGTTCTCGAGCAGAAGGATGATGTTTTCCCCGGCGCAACGCTCCGCGGCCTTCTGCAGTTTGGCGTTGATCGCCGCACGATAGGGCTTCTGATCATCCAGTCGCCAGTAGTCGAAACAGCGAATTCTGTCAGTGTCAAAAGACTTGCAAAGGGAGATGCAGCGCTCGAGCAATTTATCCTGTGCGCCGGCATCGAAATCCGCATGGAACTGGTCGCGCGTTTCGCTCTGCGATGAGCGCGGAGCCCCAGGCCAATCCGTCTTGAAAAGCGGACTCGCGATATCGGTAACTCGGAGTTTGTATTCCTCGAGGATTTTCCGCGCATCTCCGACCTGCTTGGCATCGAGTTCGGTCACATTCTTGTTCCACATCGACCGCAGCTCGATCCAATGCAAACCGAAATCGCGGCATACGATCTGGCATGCCTTCTCAAAGTCCTGTGTGATCTCATCATTGATGACAGCCAGTCGGAACGGACATGTGGGTGTGTCCGCCACCAACGGATTCATTGGCGAGAAGGCCGCGGATCGCTTGATCAGCGGCGGCATGATCAGCGGCGGCATCATTGCCCCCAGCCCTGCCAGGCCCAAGCCCGCGAGCACTCCACGTCGTGTGTATCCCATCCACTAACCTCCGTTACTGCGAATGCGCTCTATCGTTCACTCTGCTGCGCTGTCGGCACGCGCTCCGCCTCCCTGCATAATTTACCGCGGTAGGCCCACAGCCCTAATCCCGGATTCGGAATGAAGAAGACCTCTTCGCCGTTAATCCGGTTGAATCCGTGAAGAAGCTCTTGCGGGTTGTAGCGCGTTAGCATGTTTTTCAAGTTACCGTACTCAAAGCCCACACCTTCGACTTCTTCTTTGCTGAGATGCCCAGGACACCACCGGATCGTGAAGCGACCCTCAGAGGAACCGTGAATGAGATGAGCAGCGGCGCTCAAGTCGTCAGCCAGATCGGCATTGCCGCCGACCGCTTCGAGCGTCGCCGGAGTTCCGCGATAACCGTACTTGCGAATCAGCGCATCGATGGCGGCATCCTCTCCAAATTTCTGTACGCCCGGGGCCAGAATGATCAGCTCTGCATTGTCGGCCAGGGCCATGCGCGTACGGTAGATCGCCTTGTTGCCCAACCATGTGCTGTGAAATTCGTGCGGATCGAGATAGACGACCGCCTTCTGGATCGGAGTGTCCAGGGTCTCGAAGTTCACTCTCAAGCTTAACGCGGCGGCTCGCTGGAAGCATTCAACGTCGTCGCCGATGAAAAGGCCGCGCACCGCCAGTCGGGCATCGGCGCGGCCAATAACGGTGAGGACGTAAACGATGGGCAGATCTCGCAAGAAACGATCGGAAGCGTAATTGAGAACGTTGCGCACGGGATTCTCAGTGCGGCCCATGATGCGCTCCATCCCATAAACAGCGCCCAGATAATGGCTGCGGTTTATGCTGTCGCGGCCTCCAGTACCCACAAGAATATTCTTGTTGTAATTGGCCATCCCAATAACCTCGTGTGGGACGACCTGCCCGATCGAGAGAATGAGATCGAAGCCGCCATGAGCAACAAGTCGGTTCACCTGCGCCGGCCACGGATAGTTCAGCTTGCCTTCCGATTGTTCATGGATGAATTCCGCCGGAACCTCGCCGAGGAACTCGACATCCGTGCGCCAGTTGTGGACGCGGAAAAGTTCTTGCGGCATCGCTCCGAACATTCGCGCGATTGGTTCAGGCTGCATAGCAGCATGCGTACCCAGAGCAGGCAGAACCGCCTGAAGGCGGTCGCCAAAATATTCCCACGCGTAGCGCGTCAAATCGCCCGCGCGGGAATGCACGCGGCTCTGGTCGGGCGGCACAATCAGCACGCTCTTCCGCTCCCTAAGCTTCGCAAGACTGTCCACAAGCAGAGCACGCAACTGCTGCGGAGATAGATCGGTTTCAACACCGCCCGTGTCGCAGTAAAGGCTCATGCGGTAGGTTCCACCTTCTTTAGTCCGGGAGCAGGCAAACAGAATAATGAGCAAAGCCCCGAGGTAAGCGCTGGCGGCGATACCGAACAGGCTCGCGTAGCTGCGCCTCTTTCCTCGGGGCTGTCGAAAATCGTTCTGTCCGCCATGCCTTGCTTCTACAGCCGATACGGCTTTTTCACCAACCTATAAGCGAAATCCTGCGCTACTTCCCACGCCTCGTCCTCATCCCGTCGATGCTCGGCGACTAGCTTCGCCAGGAACGCGCAATCCACTCGCCGCGCCGTGGCGCGCCGGAATTGAAAGGAAAGCTCGAGTGTCGTCGTTGAAACCCACCGTATTGTAAAAGCCCGCCGTCTCCGTCACTTGCTCGCGAAAACGCGTCATACCTTCTGGGCTGTCGTGAAACCACCACGGGGGCCCAAGCCGTAAGCATTCTGTTCGTGTTGCGGACGGCGACCTAGCACCGGCGTGCGATTTGTCAACCAGCATACACGTCATCTTGTTACCAAATGTAAAGACAAAACCTGTGTGACGGGCATCCGAAGGTGGTTGTCTCCACTGTGTCGGAGCTTTCTCGCCGCTGCAGCCGGGTGCGTGTCAAACAATCATTTACAATAGCCAATTCCACTGACACAGGAATCGTTCACCTATGCATCGATGGTCAGAGCTTTTTATTCCTACATTACGTGAGGCGCCGGCAGATGCAGAAGTTGCCAGCCACAAGTTTCTGGTGCGAGCTGGTTACATTCGGCAGCTGGCAGCAGGCATTTACTCGTATCTTTTTCTGGGCAATCGCTCATTCAATAAGATCATGGGCATTGTGCGGCAGGAGATGGACAAGATTGGGCAGGAATTTTTTCTGCCAGCGCTGCATCCGCGGGAGATTTGGGAGGCCAGCGGGCGCTGGGCTCTGATGGGCGAGAATCTGTTTCGCCTGAAGGACCGCAAGGGTGCGGATCTCGCGCTGGGCATGACCGAGGAAGAAGTAATGACCGAGATCGCGCGCAAGGAACTGCGCAGCTACAAGCAGTTGCCGCAGATCTGGTATCAGATCGCCCCGAAGTTTCGGGACGAGCCGCGGCCAAAGTCGGGATTGCTCAGGGTACGACAGTTCATGATGAAGGATGCATATTCGTTCGATATAGACGCGGCGGGGCTAGATGTTTCCTACAAGAAACACTACGACACTTACTGCCGCATCTTCGACCGCTGCGGATTGAAGTACATGGTGGTGGAGGCGGATTCGGGAGCCATGGGCGGGAAGGAATCGCACGAGTTCATGGTGCGCACTCCAGCCGGAGAAGATCAGATCGTGAGCTGCGATGGTTGCAATTACGCCGCGAATATGGAGAAGGCTACGTCGAAACTGGGTTCCGTCGACGACTTGGCGGCAGAGGGTGATGGCGAACCGCTCGAAGTGCACACGCCGGGGCAGAAGACGATTGAAGACGTGGCTAAATACCTGGGCGTGTCTCCGAAGAACAAAATCAAGACGCTGGCCCTGATGGCGGAAGAAAAGGATCAGAAGACCGGCAAGACTCAGTCGCGTGGAATTGTGGTGCTCATGCGCGGCGATCATCAGCTAAATGAAGCGAAGCTCAACGGAGCGGTAGCGGTTGCGACCAGGCCCATGGAGGAAGGCGAGATCAAAGCCCTCTTCAAGTCGCCGGCGGGATATTTAGGCCCGGTTGGAATTGAGTGGGCGAAGGATTTGAAGAAAGATACGCACCTGCCGGTTCTCCTGTTGGACAAGGCTCTTGAGGGCCGGACTAATCTGATCGGTGGAGCGAATAAAGAGGACTATCACCTGAAAAATCTGACGCCGGGTACGCACTTTCATCCCACGGCTTATGTAGATCTGCGAGCAGTTACGGCGGGCGAGGCATGTCCGAATTGCGGCAGTACCCTGCGCATCGATTCGGCGGTAGAGATTGGGCATATCTTCAAGCTTGGCTACCGCTATACCGAGTCGATGGGTGCGCGGGTGCTCGATAAGAACGGCAAGGAGGTTACGCCAATCATGGGCTGTTACGGCATCGGTATCGAACGCATTTTGACGGCCGCGATTGAGCAGAGCAACGATGAAAATGGATTCTGGTTACCGCCCTCGATTGCGCCCTTCGAGATTGTGGTCACTCCCACGAACGTGAAAGATGAAAGTTTGTTGCGGGCTGCCTACGACATCGGATCCCGACTGGAAGATGCTGGTTTCGACGTGATTCTCGATGACCGGGATGAGCGACCGGGAGTTAAGTTCAAGGACGCTGATCTGGTAGGTATCCCCTTTAGAATCACTGTGGGGAAGAAAGTTACCGAAGGTACCGTGGAAGTGGTTCTACGCTCGACTCGCGAGGTGCGCGATGTTAGGATTTCGTCAATCGTAGAACATTTTCAAGGGGTGCTGCGAGCCAAGGCCTGAAAGTTGCGCCTTGGTTTAGCGGCGCAATTTCAGATTATGGGAATTATCAAAGCTTGTTTGGGGTTTCTCGCGATCGCGGCCGTCTTTGTGGGCCTTTTTCAGGTGGCTCCGCCCATGCTGACCAATTACAGCTTCCAGGACGATCTTAAGACCGTCGCGATGTTGGACAGTTCCAATCTGCAGAAGACGGACGAAGACGTTCGGACCGATGTGCTGCGCAAGGCCAAGGACCACGACCTTCAGATCGAATCGAAGCAAGTGACGGTCCAGCGCATCAACACTCCTGGTTTGTCCGCCGTCTACGTGGCGGCCGACTACTCGGTCACGATTAGCCTCCCGGGCTATTCTTTCGACATGCACTTCAATCCAACCAGCGGAAATAAGGGCTTCTAGTTCTAGCTCTGGGCCGACAGCCGTCGGCGATCTGACTCATTTCTAACTTTACCGTTCTGCAATAGGTGATTAAGAACCGCGGGAGATTCCGTCCGCTTTCCAGGTTTTGGAAGGCTCACCGCTCGTGTGCGCTAGTGACATTCGTAACGTTGCGAACGCGTTACCTTCTCCCTAAGATCACGAACAGTGAAAGTCGGCTGGAAGGCCGTGGAACTAACGGACACACGCAAGTTCCAAAAGTTCAGTTTAAGTCCGGATCTAGGGATTTTCGAAATGCGGCAGAGCGAGGCGGAGGCGGTTTTATGACGATGCGAGTTCGAGCAAGTCTGACAACGATCTTGGCGGTAGCGATGATGGGTCTGGCCAGTTGCGATCACTACAGCTGCGCTAGTGGCCCCAACCTTGGAACCGCCTGCACGTCCACCAGCACGGGGATCGGTAGTACCGGCGGGAGCGGGAGCGGGGGCACGGGCGCCACTGGCACCCCAACGGCTTTCGTTTTTTCAGGGGTAAGCAGCACGGCGGGAATTTCGGGCTTTACCTTCAGCGCAGCCGCAACAAACATCTATCCTACGCTCAACTACACAGTGGCGACCGCGCCGACATCCGGAGGCGGTGAGCTGATTGTAGCCCAAGGTAAATATTTGTACGGCGCGTTCCCTGGGACTGGCCTGTACAGCCTGATTTATGGCTGGTCGATCGACTCAACTGGAAATCTGACTGCGATCAGCGGAAGCCCCTTCACATTACCGGGTTGGACCGGCACCATTTTAGGCAGCATGACTTCCAATCCTACCGGGACGATGCTGTTCAGGGCTGATCCGGGTGCCTCCCTAGGCGAATCCACGGTTTACGCAATGCAGATCGGGCAGAGTGGGGTATTAACTCAAGTCACCGGGTCCCCTTTCTCGATTCCATTTGCGCCGGGAGGTATGACGACGGATGGGTTGGGACAGTACCTGTACGTGCTGGCTTTGGCAAGCAGCGAGTCTCCCGTGGAGATCGGTGCTTACAACGTCGGCGGCAGCGGTGCGCCAACCGCCGTCGTTGGCAGTCCGTTTGTTTATCCGATGACGCAGGTTGTGGGCGACGCGTCAGGGCAGTATCTGATTGGTACCACCGGCGCGGACGCCCATTTATACGTGTTCGGCATTCAGACGGGGAGTAACGCGGGTGCGATCTCGCCGGTACCAGGATCACCATTCAGGACTGTAAATTCCCCTTTCAGCATCGCGGTGCAGCCGAACTTAGACGGAGTACTGCTATACTCTTTCTCCCTGTTGACGGACGGAACGTTCAATCCGATTGAAGGTTATCAATTGAATCCGAGCACGGGAGCGCTTAGTGCCGTATCAGGTTCCCCATTCCCCAATTTCCTTGGATCGAGCGGGGAATTTGACCAGAGCGGGAACTACCTTTTCGTAACAAACGCAAACACCCTGACTGCCTACAACGTGTCCAGCGCCGGAGAGCTGACCGGGGAGGGCAGCATTGTGGAAGGATTTGGCCCCATAGCGATCACAGACGTGCCCTAAAGAGCGCAACGGCGGCGACCGGTGTGATGATTTGTTGACGGCTTAGAGACCCGCATAAATTGCGGGTCTCTTTTGTTTGACGTCCGAGCGGTACAATGGGTTCACAGCCTCCTGCACATTGCTGACTTCTAGAAAACTGCGAACGGCGCAGCCGACGGGGAAAACGATGGTAAAACCTTTTAGCGTGTCCCATCGTCTGACCAGCAGGGAATTGGTTCGGTGGGCGTTAGAGTTTAAATAGTGGCCATCAAAATAAAGATCCCGAAAAACGGAGAGAAACGCGGCAAAGCAGGGTGGGGTCTCCCGCGCGATCCCGTGGTACGCGCCGCACTAATTGTCTTCCTGGTAGCGGCGGTTGGCCTGGGTGGGTCGTTCTGCTACTTCTACATCAAATATGACCGGATTATTGCACAACGCTTCCGCTCGCCGGTCTTCAGCAATTCCGCGAAAATCTACGCGCTTCCGCGCACGGTGCATGATGGCGATAAGGCGGACGCCAAAGAAATTGCCGCGACCTTGCGGCGCGCCGGTTACTCCGATAAGGATGGCGAGTCGCCGCTGGGAAGTTTTCGGCTGATAAGTGGAGGCGGAATCGAGATCACGCCGGGGCCTGAGTCTTATCATAGTGCGGAAGCTGCTCTCATCGCCATCCACAATGGAGCGGTCGAGCGCATCACCAGCCAGGGCAATGATCTCTCCGCCTACGAGTTGGAGCCCCAACTGGTGACGGCATTGTTTGATGCCGAGCAACGGTCCAAACGCCAGGTCGTGAAGTACAACGACATCCCCAAAGTGATGGTCGACGCAGTGCTTGCGATTGAAGACCGGCGTTTCTTCGAGCACAGCGGCGTGAACTTCCTCCGCATGTTTGAAGCGGTATGGATCGATCTGACACGGCAACGGCACGAGCAAGGCGGTTCGACGATTACCATGCAGCTTTCGCGCGGCTTCTTCCTGACCCCGGAGAAAACCGTGCGGCGCAAGCTGACAGAGATGCTGATCGCGGAGGAATTGGAACAGAAGTTCACCAAGCAGCAGATCTTCGAGTTTTACGGCAACTGGGTGAACCTGGGGCAGCGGGGCTCGTTCGCCATCAGCGGGTTTGGCGAAGCGTCGCGAACATATTTCAACAAGGATTTGAAGGACATTACGCTGCCGGAGGCCGCGCTGCTGGCTGGAATCATACAAGGGCCCAGCCGGCTGTCCCCCTACCGGCATCCCGAGAGAGCGTTGGAACGCCGCAACCTGGTTCTGGATTCTATGGTCGACACTCACGCCATCACGCGCGAGCAAGCAGAAAAGGCGAAGGCAGCGCCCCTGAAACTGGCCCCCCCGAATGTGGAGGCCAGCGACGCGCCCTATTTCGTCGACATGGTGCGGGACACGTTGATTAACAAGTTCAGCGAACATGATTTAAACGATGAGTCCTATCGCATTTACACCACGCTCGATCCCGACCTGCAGAAGGCGGCTGCGCAAGCGGTCGAGTCAGGAATCAAGCTGGTGGACGAGCAAGTCACCAAGCTGCGGACCAAACGTAAGAAGGTCGGCAAGAAGGTGGAGACGCACGTGGCTCCAGGTCCGCAGGCCCAAGTCGCGCTAGTGGTGCTTGATCCCCACACCGGCGCGGTACTCGCCCTGGTGGGAGGACGGGACTATGGTTTCAGCCAGTTGAATCACGCGCTCTCGAAGCGTCCGACCGGCTCCATTTTCAAGCCATTTGTTTATGCCGCCGCCATGAACACGGCGCTTGATGGCTCTCAGACGGTCATCACGCCGGCCTCGACGGTAACCGATGCGCCTTCCAGTTTCGCTTATGGCGACCAAATTTATGAGCCACGCAACTACAAAGAGGAGTATCACGGCGACGTGACGCTGCGATATGCCCTGGCCATGTCGCTCAACAACGCCACCGTGAAAGTGGCAGAGGAAGTGGGCTATGACAAAGTGGCGGAACTGGCGAAGTCGGCAGGAATTACTTCGGTAAAAGCGACCCCAGCCATGGCACTTGGTTCCTACGACGCCACACCTCTGGATATGGGTGGGGCTTACACAGCATTCGCGAACAATGGGGAGCGGCTCTCGCCGGTGCTGGTTAATTCAGTGCGCAATGCCAAGGGCGATGTGGTGGCAAACTTCAAGACCGACCAACGCCAAGTGCTCGATCCTCGCATTGCCTACATCATGACGAACATGATGGAAGGTGTGATCAACAACGGGCTGGGTTATACGGCGGTCCGGTTGCGCGGATTTACCCAGCCCGCGGCAGGCAAGACTGGGAGTTCGCACGACGGTTGGTTCGCGGGATATACGTCCAACCTGCTATGCATTGTTTGGGTGGGATACGACGACTATAGCGATTTGCGGTTGAGCGGCGCGCAAACAGCGGCGCCGATCTGGACAGAGTTCATGAAAAGGGCTGCCCTGCTGCCGCAGTACATGGGCATGAAGGGTTTCGCGCAGCCTACCGGAGTAGTAGATGTGCAGCTGGACAAGGCTACGAATCGGCTGGCGACTCCCACCTGTCCCGACGATTACGTGGCCGCCTTCGTGGCCGGCACCGAGCCTCGCGAGACTTGCGACCAGCAAAGTGGTGTAGCGGGATTATTCTCCCGGTTCTTTGGGGGTGGCCCAAAGGCGTTACCTCCGGTGCAGGGATCCAACGCGCAGGAGAATCCGGATCCAAACAACCCGGATCCAAACAACCAGGATCCCAAGAAAAAGAAGGGTTTTTTCGGCAAACTCGCGGGCATTTTTAAAGATGACAAATCCTCGGCTCCGGCGTCCAAACCAGCTGACAGCGGGGAGCCTCCGCCGCACTGACCTGAAAGGGCAGGACAATAAAAAACCTCGCCGACCGGCCGAAACTGTGGCAAAATGGCTGGGTTGGGAAGTGGTCGCTTTGGGGGGTATGTATGTCCTACCGGAAGGCCTGCCTGGTTGTTCTTCTGATTTCTTCCACCGCCGCACTGGCACAAATTTCACATTCAGAACAAGTACAAATCTCACCACCTCTGGTTCGCGCCATCGATCCGCCGGCACCTGACGCAACCGCCGCGGATCTTGAGTTGCAAGGCGACCGTCTCCGCGGCGAGAAGCTTTATCTGGACGCCCTCGACTACTATCACGCCGCGCTGAACAAGAAGAGCGGCGATGCGCGCTTGCTTAATAAGATCGGAATCACAGAACTGATGATGCAGCGCTACAAAGAAGCGCGCAAATCGTTCGAGCGCTCCATCCGGTCCGATCGCAAGTTCGCCGACGCCTATAACAATTTGGGGGTTATTTTCTATGAGGGCCGGAAGTACGGCGCGGCCGTCAAGCAGTATGAAAAGGCAATTCAGATCGACAACAGTGCAGCGTCGTTCTTCAGCAATATGGGAGCGGCATATTTTTCGAAACGCTCTTTCGAGCAGGCGGTAGCGGCGTACCAGCACGCGCTTGAATTGGATCCAGACGTTTTCGAGCGCAGTTCACGAGGCGGAGTACAGGCTCAATTGCCCAGTCCCGAAGATCGCGCACGATATGACTACACCGTGGCAAAGTTGTACGCCAAGATGGGCCTGTCGGAACAGTCGCTCGAATACTTGCGAAAGGCTATGGAAGCCGGCTACAAAGATCTGAAAAATGTGTACAAGGACGTGGAGTTTGCGCAGTTGCGAAAAAATCCCCGCTTCACCGAACTTATGGCCTCGAATACCCCGGTGATTTCAAACTAGCCTGGCGAGACGGCCCCGGGGGGTGACGCCGTGGAAGGGCGGGGTCCATTGCAGATCTCAATAACGTCCAATGTTTTTCCCCAGAATGGCCGTTCAGAAAACGCGCCCACTGTATATTAACGTTACAAAGTTTTACAAAATTAGACGTAACTCCATCAAGTTCTGAGGTTTAATCATTAGAAATACTCCTGAAAACAACAGGGTGAGTAAGGAGAAACGGTACCCATCGGATGCTGACCCGAGCACGCCCCAAGCAAGCATCCGGTGGGTTTTTTCATGGCCTGCCGGCTTTTCGCCTAGCCAACACCGGCAAGTTTTTCGAAAGACGTCACTCGCCGATGTAATCCTTCAGCGCGCCTTTCCACTTGCTCTGAGCTTTGAGAATGAATTCGACCGCGTCGCGTAATGCTCCTTCGCCTCCGGCGTGAGCGGTGACGTAATGGGCTTCTCTCTTCACTTCGGCTCGGGCATTTTTCACGGCGATGGCTAGTCCGCCGGCGCGCATGGCGGGAAGATCGACAACATCGTCCCCGACGAAGGCGGCTTCTTCTGGCTTCAGCCCTGCCTTTTGCGCGAGCTCATTGAAACAGGTCCTCTTATCCTGCACGCCCTGATATACATATTCCAGTTTCAGGTCGCGTGCACGGCGTGCGACTGTTTCCGAAACGCGCTTGGTGATAAGCCCGGTCTTGATGCCGCCGAGCCGGGCTAGCGAAATGGCGGCACCGTCGTGGGCGTGGAAGCCCTTGAATTCGATCATGCTCGACGTGCTCTTTTCTTTCTGCTGCATGACATTTGGTTGCGAGCCGGCGGAATTGGGCAAGAAGAAAAGCTTGCCGTCGGTAAGAACGCCGTCTACGTCGAAAAGCAAGAGTTTGATTTTTTTGGCGCGGGCTTGAGCGGAGAGATTGGGCATCGCGGGAATTCTAGCATTTTGCGCCGGGTACAACTCTGGAACAGCGCAATCGATCGAAAGCGAACAATTTACGAAACCCGTAGCTTCCGGCTACAATACCTAAATGCTGTCCATTCCTTCTGCCCTGGCCTGGGCTCATCCTCTGGTGGCGGAGTGGTTTGTCCAAAGGTTTTCTACGCCTACCGAGCCACAAGAGCAGGGTTGGCCGCACATTCTTGCCGGGCGCACCACCCTGATTTCCGCGCCCACTGGTTCCGGAAAAACACTGGCGGCGTTCCTTGCGTGCATCGATCGACTGGTCCGCAAAGCGTTGGCGGGCGAGCTAGCCGACCGCACGGAAGTTCTCTACGTTTCGCCGCTGAAGGCGCTCGGCAACGACATCCAGAAAAATCTCGAAGTGCCACTTGGGGAAATCCTGACAATGGCCGGCGAGCAGGGTTTGCTCATGCCGGAGATTCGAACCGCTGTCCGCACCGGCGACACGCTGATGCATGAGCGGCGCGCCATGCTGAAGCGCCCGCCCCATATTCTTGTGACCACCCCGGAGTCGCTTTACATTTTACTCACGGCAGATAAAAGCCGGGCGATTCTGCGCGACGTTGAGACCGTCATCGTCGACGAAATTCACGCGGTGGCTGATGACAAGCGTGGAGCGCACTTGACGCTGTCGCTGGAACGCTTGGAGGCGCTGACTTATAAGCGGCCGGTGCGCATCGGGCTGTCTGCCACGCAGAAGCCGATTGAGGAAGTCGCCCACTTTCTCACCGGCAATCGTACGGCTCATGACGCGCGGCCCGATCCCGTCATCGTCAACATTGGTCACAAGCGGAAGCTCGATATGGCGGTCGAAGTTCCGTCGATGCCCCTGGGGCCGGTGGCTTCAAACGAGATGTGGGATGAGGTTTACAACCGGCTCGTGGTGCTGGTGGAGCAGCACCGCTCGACGCTGGTGTTTGTGAACACACGGCGCATGGCGGAACGGGTGGCGCATCATTTGGGCGAGCGGATTGGTGAACAGAACGTGGCGGCTCACCACGGCAGTCTCTCACGTAAGCTGCGTCTGGCGGCAGAGGAGAAATTAAAAAAAGGCCAGGTGCGGGTGCTGGTCGCGACCGCGTCAATCGAACTCGGAATTGATGTGGGCACGGTGGACTTGGTCGTGCAGATCAATTCGCCGCGGGCGATTGCCGTGACTCTGCAGCGGGTGGGGCGGTCAGGGCACTGGCGCGGCGCCGTGCCGAAAGGACGCCTGTTTGCGACCACACGTGACGATCTGCTGGAATGCGCGGCCCTGGTGCGCGCTATCCGGCAGGGCGATTTGGACCGGCTGATGATTCCGGATTCTCCGCTCGATGTCATGGCGCAACAGATCGTGGCCGCGTGCTCCGCCGAAGAGTGGGGCGAGGACGAGATGTTTGCGCTGGTTCGGCGCGCCTACCCGTATCGCCATCTAACGCGCATCATGTTTGACGCGATTTTGGAAATGTTGGCCGAAGGCATTGCATCCCGGCGCGGCCGGTATGGCGCCTACATTCACCGGGATCGAGTGAACGGCAAGCTTCGCGGGCGCCGCGGAGCTCGACTGGCGGCTATTACCAGCGGGGGAGCGATCCCGGATAATTCGCTCTACGCTGTGGTGGCGGAGCCCGATGGTCTTGTGGTGGGCACGGTGGATGAAGATTTCGCCGTGGAGAGCAATCGGG
>Ga0210393_10002878_pt1 | contig 14031 bp, 11 predicted proteins | sample IncBWC27OmetaG_FD_160068 | JGI IMG/M metagenome (GOLD analysis project Ga0210393, IMG submission 160068) | Forest soil microbial communities from Barre Woods Harvard Forest LTER site, Petersham, Massachusetts, United States - Inc-BW-C-27-O ... | reverse complement strand
ATCCGCTTCGCGCCAGGGAATAAAGCATGCGGGTGGTAGTGTACAAATTCGTGTTGGCGCTTGAAAGCGCCGCCGTAATGACTACGGCGTTCATGATGCCGGCGGCGAAGGGAATTCCAATGCCCGAGAACGCCCGCACGAAGGGACTCGCGGTTAGACCTGTTCCCGAACCCACCTGATCCCAGGGGGTCATGGCTAACATTATCCCTACGGCCAGAACGTAGAAGATGATCAAGCGCGCGACAATGGTGCGCATTGCCCTTGGAATTGTTTTCTCTGGATTCTGGGCTTCACCAGCCGTGATTGCGATGATTTCGATGCCCATGTAACTCGTAACCACCAGAGTGAGGGCCAACCATACGCCCAACCATCCGTGCGGCAGGAAGCCGTCATGCGCCGATAGATTCGAAAGTCCAATCGGGTGTTTCGTGCCGATACCAAATATCAGCCCGCCGCCGATGACGATAAATGCTAGGATGGCAACGACCTTGATCAGCGCGAACCAATATTCAAACTCACCGAACCGCGCCACCTGAAGCGTATTGATCAAAATCAGGCCGCTCGATACAAACAGTACCCAGATCCATTGCGGCACATTCGGAAACCAGAAACCGAAATATATTGCGACAGCTGTTACTTCGGCCCCGATTGCGACCATTTGCACGAAACCATAGGTCGCTCGTACCGCGAAGCCTGCCCAGGAACTGAGATACGTCTCTGCATACACGCCAAACGATCCCGCTTCCGGATGTACGACCGCCATTTCGACCATGCAATACGCCACGATCATTGCGATCACCGCGCCCAAGAGGTAACTCACGATTACCCCGGGACCAGCGAGTCGCATGGTTACGCCGCTGCCCAGAAACAGGCCGACACCGATCGCGCCGCCGATAGCCAGCATGGTTAGCTGCCGTTGAGTCAGGTTCCGGCGGAGTTCTTGCGGGCTTGCTGCCGAGTGAACCGACTCGCTTTCAATCCCACTTCTGGCGTTCGCTTCCATGTGTTTTAGTTTGCGCCTGAAAAAACGGAGTCCCGGAGATTAGACATTTTCACTTAATGTCAGAAGTACTTCGCCAAAACGCCCAATTTCTTCCGCTGTGTTGTAGTGCACCAGTGAGACGCGAACGGCGCCGCTCGCCTCACTCAGCGCTAGCCGATTCATCAAACGCGGCGAATACATATGTCCGTCTCTGACGCCAATTCCTTCTTGCGCGAGTACTTCGGTCACTCTCGCCGGCGCGATCCCTGGCAAGTTGAAGAAGACTGTCGGCACCCGGTGCGCGATTCTGGCTTCATCACGAACACCATAGATGGTAGCCCCGCAATCTCTTAAGGTGCGCAGGAGCTTAAGCGACAACGTTTGCTCATAGTGGCGAATGGAATTCATTGCCGCCACCAGGTTCGCGCGGCGCGAACCATTCGAACCATTTTTTCCGCGGCCCAGCTCTTCCAGGTACCCGACCGCCGCTTCCATCCCCGCAACATTCTCGTAGACGAACGTTCCTACTTCCAGTTTGCCCGGCGGCTCGTCGGGAATAAATTCTTCCCGAAACGTGGACAACTCTTGCAGAAGTTCGAGTCGTCCCCAGAGAAAACCCATGTGCGGAGCAAAAATTTTGTAACCCGAGCAAACGAGGTAATCGCAATCCCAAGCTTGAACGTCGATCAGTCCGTGCGGGCCGTAATGAACGCAGTCGAGAAAAAGCTCGGCACCTGCGGCATGTGCAATCTTCGCTGTCGCCGCCACGTCCACCACCGAACCGAGAGCGTTCGAAGTTACCGTACAGGCGACGAGTCTGGTCTGGGAAGAGAGCAGTGGCTGCAGATCGTCCGGGTGCAGATTTCCATCCTCCCGCATTTTCCACCAGCGAAACTTAGCGCCGTCCCGCTCCAGAGCGAGCCAGGTGGCCACATTTGCCTCGTGGTCCATGTCCGTGACGATGAACTCGTTCCGTTCGCCCAAGCTCTGCCCGATCGCCAGGCTCACTATACGGACAAACGAGGTGGCGTTCATTCCAAATGCGATTTCTTGCGGGCTGCGCGCATTCACCAAGTCGGCTACGCTCTGTCTTCCGCGCCCAATCGTTGCGTCAACTTCGCGACTCTTGTCATAACGGCCACCACGCTGCACGTTGCACTCCAGCAAATGGCGGTTCACGGCCCCGAACACAGCTTGCGGAATCTGGGCGCCTGCGGCATTGTCAAAAAAGATGAAAGGTTTAGAGTGTTCCAGCGCAGGAAATTTGGAGCGAACAGACTGCACCGGAAACGCTGTGGTCTTGTCGTCTCGGACGCCCTCAATCGGCTTGTTCATGCGGTGTTTCTTCTTTAAATGCGGCCTGCGATAAGTGTTTCCCCGCGGAAAATAGTAGGTCGCACGCACTATACTGCGCTGTTTTTGCATGTCAAGAGAATGGTTTATGTATGTATACGGTATACGAGTTGTGGCGGGGCGACGTTAAAGACTGCTAGGCGCATCGACAGCGCTGGCTCCAGCAATCGAGCCAAGGGGATCTGTTTTTGAAATACATGATTTAGAGGCGAGAGCCACCACTTGCCATCCGCAGAACCTTATCTTTTGAGATATAGATGTGGTCGCACATTCTCTTGCGGGCGAGCTGTGGATCCCGTTTCTGAATTGCTTCGATGATGTCACAGTGCTCCCGCCTGGGTAACTCCCCATAATAGCCGCCGTCGATCGCTGCAAACATAATCCGCTCCATCTGTGAGCGCATGTCGGCAACGGCACGGATCAAAAGAGGATTGCGGGTGATACGGGCGATTCCCATGTGGAATTCGGTGTCTGCTTCGATGAATTGAACATAACTAGCGCGATCGTCAACTTTGTAAGTTGTCTGTGCCAGCTGTTCCAGTTTTTCGATAGAATCACTTCCCCAACTTTTCTGCGCGGCGAGTTCGGCACAGGCCCCCTCAACCGATGCACGAAATTCATAGATATCGTTCACGTCCTGAATGCCTATCTGAGATACGAAATAGCCGCGATTGGTCACGATGGAAAGCAGACGTTCGTTCTGCAAGCGAACTGCTGCTTCGCGAACCGGAGTACGGCTTCCTTTGTAACGAATTGCCAGGTCTTTCTCGCTCAACGACTCCCCGGGTTGATAAATGCCGTGGATGATGTCGCGCTTAAAGGCGCAATACACCTTTTCGCCGAGCGTCGCAGTGGTGCCCGCGCCCTCCGACCACGGCGAAGGTGCTGGCGGATGAATTTTCCTCCGAGATGCAACTCTTACCAAAACAACCTCCCGGCATTGCGAACCAAGCGAACATCATTCTTCATAGTTCATCCTGCCGTGTCAAACGATACTGCGTGCGTACCTAAATAATCCCTAAGAGATTCGGAGCGGGGAAGCTCACCCGCTCAAAGTGGGGCGTTGCCGAGGTGATGATTGCCATGAGCCCACAAAACCTAAGCCCTTTGTCTACAGCGAGCCACGACCTTAGGCTGTGCTCTTCCAAGCAGCCAAGGATAAATTCCGTTCGGGGTTGCGTGGCCAGTTCTTTCGTGTACCAATAGTATGCAATTAGAATTGTATTGACATACCATATTTCCGAGTGTAACGTCTGCCCGAATCCTCTTTTCGATTTGATAAGATGGTCTCAGCACTGGTGATTCGGGTTTGTCTCGCACTTCGCGCTACTGAAACGTGATGAAAGTGAATCCGATTTTCCCCACGACCTACTTCTACGGAGGCAAGAATTTGTCCACGAGTTCTGAGTTAGGGTCGCTGCGCTCGCGGTTCCCCGTTTTCAAAAAAAAGATCTATCTGAATTCCTGCTCCCAAGGAGCACTCAGTGACGCCCTCGAAAATTCACTCCTGGAGTACATGCGCGGCTGGCACGAAGACGGATCGCCCTGGGACCGGTGGGTCGAACAGTACGAGGTTGCGCGGACGTCGTTTGCGCGCTTCATCGGAGCAGAGCCCGAAGAAGTAGCCGTCTTATCCTGTGTCTCAAACGGAATTAGTGCGATAGCCAGTGCCCTGAATTTTGGCGGGCGGCGGCGGAAAATCGTCATGGGCGAGTTTGAATTTCCAACGATGGGACAGATCTGGCTTGCACAACAGCCCCGCGGCGCGCAAATTCAGTTTGTTGCAGCACAGAACGGCCAGATTCCCGCGAGTGCCTACGCCGCCGCGATTGACGAGAACACGCTCATGGTTCCGTTGACCCATGTTTGCTTCATGAACGGCGCCCGCTCCGATGTGGGTGCGATCACAAAGCTGGCACACGAACGCGGCGCGCTGATTATGCTTGATGATTATCAGGATTGCGGCACGCGCCCGATCGATGTGAAAGCTTTCGATCTGGATTTCTATGTGAGTGGCGCCTTGAAGTATTTGCTTTGCCCCTCTGGCATTGCATTTATGTACGTGCGCCCGGAATTGATTCGCCAACTCACGCCAACGATAACTGGCTGGTTTGGGCAACAAAACCCCTTCGCTTTCGACGTGAAACACTTTGATCCCGCGAGCTCTGCGCGCCGGTTTGAGTCCGGCTCTCCGCCCTTGCCGCACGCCATCGCGATTACGACTGCGCTGGAATTGCTCGCGAGGGCCGGGTTTGATCAAATCGCGTCGCATGTTGCTACGCTCACGCGAGCGCTCATGGATGGAGCGCGGCAACTGAAAATAAAAATGAAAACGCCAGCAGACTCCTGTGGCCCGCTGGTGGTCCTACAGATGAAGGATGCCGAAGCTGTCGTAAAAAAACTCGCCTCCCAAAGCATTGTCGTCTCGAATCGCATGGATGGTTTACGCGTCGCTTTCCACGCCTATAACACGATTGACGACGTCCACGCCGTTCTGGCAGCGCTGGAAAAGAACATCGATCTCGTGGTGAGAGACTAGCGACATCGTTAACTCCGACGAAACTCCGACAGAGCACCTGCTCACTAGGCAGGGTGTTCCCTTCGTCCATTCGGAAAGGCGAGGACCGGAAGTAGCACACATGCGGGGATACGTGGGTTAGCCGAAAATTCTGGGACGCCAACCCCAAGTTGCGACAAATATGTGTATCACACTCTGGTTTTGAAGCCCACAAAGGACTGGAAATTTGGATTAGAGTAGCGGATCGCGCCTGCGAGATGCGGATAAACGGCGGCCTGGGATGTACGTCGTGATGCTGTGCAACGCCGCCGCGCACTTTTCCGGCCCATTTTGCGATTTCGCAGAGTGTGCATCACAAAACTGCCTCACTTTAGGGGTTCACTCCAGTACATGATCAATCTGTCTCACTCCAGGGTTCACTCCATAGTATTTCGCGCGACAATGCGCCAATTGAGTTGCGACCCACCAATCCCGTTGCTCCAACAATAGAGCCAGAGTTTGGCCGCAGGCGTCGATCATCGCTCAAAGTCTTAGATTTTCTTCGCAGACGATACAGGAGCACCTGGCGCACTCGACGTTACGCGGTCAAGCCGGTTCGAAGCCGTGACTCCCTGGTGGCTTATCATTTTCTACCGCGGACCCTCCGCGACAGTACTAACGCCGGTAAGTATCTGTCGACGCAGCTATTCCGCGCGCTGTAGGGTTCCTCCCAACCGCTACTCTCCTCCGAGGACAACGGCATGACCAACGGCACGAACCAGGCCCCCGACTACGGCTCAAAGGATCTTGCCGACTACCAGAATCTTGGACGTGGCTCCGTGAATTCCTACTTTCGCCGCGTCGTAGCTAACATGAAACTTCCCGCCGATGCTGGAACACTCCGTCGGCTCGCGGCCTTCACCAGCACTATCAACAATTGGAGGAAGTGGGCGAGCCACGTGATGCGCTACATCACAAGCCCAAAACATCCATTTCTAACCTATGGAACGGCTTCGGGCGTCTACGCCTTGGACGATAAATGCGAAGTGGCTGTCGCGGGCGATTGGGGAACCGGAACGGATGAAGCGAAGTGTGTAACCTGTGCGATGAAAAAAGACCACAATTCCGATTACACCGTGCACCTGGGTGACGTGTATTACGTGGGAGATCTGCCGGAACTCGAAGAAAACTGTCTCGGACAGACCCTAGCCGGAGCCAACGGTGTGAAATGGGAAAAGGGGAACGAAAGGCAGTTTCGCGCTCAATGGGAATCACGAGATGTATTCGTGCGGCGACGCCTATTTCGATCGGTTCCTCCGCGAACTTGGACAGCAAGCCAGCTTTTTTTGTCTCCAAAACAAATACTGGAGGATCGTCGGCCTCGACACCGGCCACTATTCGAGCGGCGTTCGGCGCGCCCTAAGTTTTCTGAGCAGGATTAAACGTATTCAGTGGCTTCGCAAGACTAGCTGGTTCAAGCCCAGCTGCAAGCTGCATGATGAACTCATGAAATGGCTGCGCACAATCCTACCACCGGCGCCTAGAAATGCGGATTCCGAGACCGTGGTTCCCGCGATCGTTCTTCTCTCGCATCACGAATACTATTCAAGCTTCGACGATTGTTATCCGATACCCGCCCAACAACTCCGGGAAGTGATTTCTCCGGAACGACCGGTTCTCTGGTTCTGGGGACATGAACACCGCTTTGCTGTGTACGACTGCTTTGGAACAAGTGACGGGATTCAAGCCTTCGGACGCTGCGTCGGCCATGGCGGCATGCCGGTCAACCGCGGCATTGCCCCGGACATCACCGATTCCAACTGCGTCCTGTATGACGACCGCCGCTACAAATCGGACGAAGACATCGACGTCGGGTACAACGGATTCATTACGTTTGAGTTCGACGGCCCTATACTCGACGTCCGCTACTATGATTTGTACAACACTCCGCTTCTCACGGAGAGATGGACCAGCGACGGCAACGGACAGTTGAAAGGGCCAGAGTTTCAGGATATCAATTCTGCTCTCACGCAGAACGATCCACAATATATCAAGAACCGTTCCCAACGTTGAGGCGTGAGTGACACATACTCATCACAAATCCACCAAGAAACCAAGCGAGTTGCGCTTTGTAGGGCCGACGCTCGCCAATGCGGCAGAGTTACTCGGCAAACTACCGCCGAGCGACGAACGTAGGAACGCTCTGGAACATTGCTGCGCGGAGCTAAAGCAAGCACACCAAGCTTCGGCGGAAGCCAAGGCAACCGTCGAGAATCTGTCCGCGAGTCGAAAGCTCTTACAGCCCGTTCAAAAACGAGGAACAGAGACAACTCGTGCTTGGACGCGAGGGCGTCCGATGAACTATTACCGGCAGCCCTTTTCTTGACTTTGCAAGTTGTGCACGATACCGTACCGCAAAGACTGCGCTCCGGTTCTGACCGAGCCAGGTTCACTTTCTCGGCGCAGGAGTTGACGTTCGAACCCGTTCTTTGTCGCGGCTCGGGAGGCAATATGGCTAACTGCTTCGCTTCTATTTCCGTGATCGTGCGAGCTCGCCGCGCGCTGGCATTGATGGTCGGCTTTCTTCTTTTGCTAGCCGCCTGCGGACCGGACGATTACCAAAAGCGCCTCAAGGATTTCCAAGACTGCGCGAGTACCGTGATCATGGCGGATCGCGCATTCTTATCCAACGCAAACACCGTCGAACAAAATCTCTTTATCGATCAACAGATTTTTGAACGAAAGCCATTTGGCCCTGCGGATGTGGAAAAACGAACCATCATCACGCCCGAAGAAATCAAGCTACGAACCGATGCACTCGATGCACTGTCGCAATATACAAGCAGCTTGGCTACCCTTGCGAATGGGAAATCCGACACGACCACCGGGCAAAACATGAAGGCATCTAGCTCTTCTCTGCAGAGTTCAGCAACGAAGGCGAGCAGTCAAACTGTCTCGACGGAAAAGCAGAAAGCGTTTAACGAAAAGTTCTCCGGGTTGGCCACTGCCGCCGCTGCCGCGATCGGGGCCGTTGCACAAGCGATCCTCGACCATAAGGCTCACAACGAAATCAAAAAGTCAGTGCGGGCAACCGATAAAGATGTAACCACCCTGATCGCCTTCATCGGCGATGATGCGCAGGGTTTCTATTTGCGGCAGGAGTCTCAGCTCAGCATCTACGGCGTCCAACTGTACAAAATCTATCAGTGTGAGGTTGATGTCAACGAACGGAACGATAAGTCGCCGAACGATTCGGATGTGAATATATGCTGGCACCCAAAGGACTATCAAGCCGATCCGGCACTGCTCTTGACCCTTGGGGACCGACTAAAATCCTACCCTCAGCAACAGGAGATATTGGTAAAGGCGAATCCGCAGCCAGCGATCGTACAGTTACAGAAGGCCCACGAAGCGTTAGTCACCTACGTCACTGCAGACAAAAATTCGACAAACCTGTCGGGTGTAGTGAATGAGGTGAATAATCTTGTAACCGCCGCAAAACCGTTAGGACAGGCCATACAGACCTTGCTGTCCGCAAAGAAATAGCATTTCGGAGGTGCTATGACTCCCATTCAACTCGCTACCTTGATCGGTAACGTGCTTACACAAATCGACTCCAAGCTGGCCGATCCTCAATTTCTCTCGAGCGATCCGAACTGGCAGACTCTTTTCGCCCTCAGGAAGCATCTGGACGACCTACAGCGTTCTTTGATCAAAGCGAACATCGCCGAGCGCGACGCGTCCTATCCTGGATTAACCAAAAAGATAGCAGATGCCAGCGCCGAGATAAAAGCCACCATCAAGAACGCCGACCAAGTGAATCAGCTGATCAAAGAAGTGTCGGAGGTTGCCGGCCTCGTCGATCAAGTCTTGAAGCTAATTCCTTGATGCACCAAAGACCATGACGCAGCAGATCCGCACGGTATTGAGTAGAGAGCCCGAAAAAATGACACCCCGAACAATGGCGAAGAGTTCTCTTTTTCCGTTCCGACCTTTACTTCTATCGGTTCTCTGGATGCTCGCTGGCTGTATCCAGGTCTGCCTTGGGCAAACGAAGTCACTCGAAACCGAAATAGTTCCGGCGTCCCTTGCAGTCTCTCCAGCAGGAACGGCAACTCAATTCGTTTTCATTCTGCGCAATCCCGGGGACGCTGAGGTTCGCCAGTTACAGGTATCTTGGATTGTCGATGAAGGTATCAGCCTTGATTCGGCTGAACCGATCGAGATTGCTACACTCGGTCCGCATACGGCTGTTTCCTACGTCCTTAAGGTGTCGCAAGCACGCCTGAGTTCCATCGATCGCTCGTTGCTTCTCCGAATTGCCTACAAAGATTCCTCGGGACCTAAGATCCTCGCTCAGGCGATTTCCGTGAAGTCTCGTGAATCGGATTCAATCGATAAAGTGGTGGATGCAAAGGTTCAGACAACGCTCGACTCACTCGATTCTTCTCATTCGGGTACGATCGATCTGTTTCTAACGAACAAACAGGGGCAGTCAATCACTCTCGACGTGACCGCCAACGGCCCAGAATTCACTTGTTTTGATCCCCCTAAAGAAGGTTGTCCCGCAGTTCCACGCAGCGCAACACCTACTCTCGCAAAAATTGAAAGGAAGACAATCCCCATTGGGCCTTATCAAACGCACATCGAGGAATTTAGAGTTGGCGCACGACAGCGAGTCGAGCCTGGCAAATATTTGCTTTCCTTTGAAATCGTTCTCGAAGGCACCGGAGTGCAACCTGCTGGCAGTACGGTTCTGAGCCAAACGGTAGACGTGGGTGTTGTCGCTGAATCTGCGATTCTCAAGGCCCTCAGCGTTCCCTCCTTCTTATTGTTACCAGGATGTTTGGTGATGTTGACCCTCGGGTTCTTTAGCAAGTATGGATGGTCGTGGTCGAAACCCGCGAAGAGCGACCCGATCCCGGAACCCACGGATGCATACTTTTGGCTCGCCAGCATAACCATTTCAGGAGTGATGGCGCTTGTGTACCGCTGGATTTGGGATCGCTGGTATTTCGTCAGTTATGGTATTGAGGACATTGCACTGGTTTGGATCTATTCGGTGCTATTGGGACTTTTGCTGTACTCGATATTTTTTGGCTGGCCTCGTTTCGTGGAGTTTCAGTCCACACCGACCGCAGAAGACGACCCCGTGAGGGTGCTCAAAAGGCTCGCCTGGCAAGGCCACAACAATATAATTGAACGCAGAACCATAGGTGCCGATCCGAACAAAAAAACTGTTTTTATAATAAGCAAGGCGTCGGAAGACGGAAGGTCCGTGTGGGTGAGTGCCGGAATTAACGTCTATGTTGCCAAAGCGCGAAAGGACCTTCAGGACAAGATAAGGAACGAACTGGAAGCATCAGGGAGTCCTAGAAAACTCGCCGAGCTCTTGAACCCCGCCAAGCAAAGCGGCACTGGAGCCACAGACAAAAAGAAAGAGCTCGCGGTCTGGGATCCGGCTTCCGTTCCGAATCCCGGTTTGGTCGAGGTCGCGAATTTAGGTCCGAGTGACCAGTTCACGATTGCTGTTGAAAAGAACTAATCGCCATGGGGAAGTCTCGGAGAGTATCTTTTCCGGTATTGCATTTCAGCTTAGGTGGGAGAGCCTCGAAGGCCTCCCTTCACGGACAGCGCCGACGCCCTAACCGGGCTGTGCGGTTAGGGCGTCGGCGTCGGGCCACGATCGCTGTCGAATTCGGCGATCGCCGCCGTCAACCGTAGTAGTCGCAAAAGATCATAAGGAACCGTAAAGCCTATGTCAACGTCACCTCAGACCCCGCAAGCTCCGGTCGTTACAGACTTCCGAATTTCTTTTATTTGGGTCGAATCCATTTTCAATGTTGTCACTGGCGCCGCCAAGCCGAAGGCCGGTTTTGATTTTCTACTGTCAGAGCAACCGTACTCTTTGGAGTTCGATCCGGCTCTCCGCTCGCCCGGTTCGACGGCCCTGGACGTCCCGTGGCAGGGCCGAAGCAAACAGTTCTTTTGGAAGTTTTATCTTGGTGGCGGAGGACTGGAGCAGACCAGCGCGGTGCAGGCCTGGTCGCATTTCGTACCACTCAAATCAAAGTTGCCGTTTAGCGCCCGGAACAAAAACTTTAAGACCATCAGCTTGGAAGCTTTTTTCTACCGCCATGCACTCGCACTGCTGATTACTTGCAGATTCTGCGGTCAAATGCCCCTCCAGGATGCCGCCCAACTCGCCTACACCGTAAAGCAAGGTAGTGGGAAGTTCGAGATTCAGCAGAACGGTGTTCCGAGCCCATCGCCCCTCGACATCGAATCGCTGGCTAAAAACATCCTGAATCATATGCGCGAATCAGTACTGGGAAAAGCCGCGCAACCTGGCGAACGGAGAGAGGTTTTCACGGTATTTACCGTAGTGAGCGCAGACTCGTTCGTTCCCTTTCAGGTGGGCGGCGCGGTACACCGCGCCCTTCACACGGTTACCGAGTGGCCGCCGGATCCCGTCACTTCTAAGTTGCTTTCCGAATCCGACATCGCCATACCCATAAAGAGGGCCACCGCGGACGGAAGCATCTTGGTCGGCCGCCAACGCGCTCGCGCCGTCTGGTTTCCGGGCTTGTTTTCGATGAAGAACAAACTGAAGCCTTCGCTCGGTTGTTACCACCGCAATCAATGCTTTAGTGCCATGCAGGTTGAAAGTCTGTCTGCCTTTGTCCGGGGCACGATGGATATAATCCATATCGGCACTCCGTTTTACAAGCTCCAGTCGCCGCATAAAGCCTCCGCCATGGATGCCAAAGAGCGACTGGAGGAATTCCACCTAGCCGATTCCCAAACCCAAAATACCTACCGCACGTCGAGCGCGAGAGTGCAGATCGAGCAGAATGACCTAAAGAGACTGAATGATTTGCGGCGGATCATTAATCCCGCATGTCAAGACCTTGCTCCTGTTCCGAAAGCAGCGGGCGGTTCGCCCCCTGCGGCTCCAACTACACCAGCCGCTCCGACTCCTCCGAAGCCATAGAATTCTTTCCGTAGTCGCGAAGTCAAGAATCTTTCTTCCCCAGCTGATCGGGTTTTGGTGGCTCACCTCGCTCGCCATCGAGGCTTTCAAGAATTAGATCGCGATTTCAGGTGAAGGACCGTATCTGTTTCCGAGCGATCTGAAGCCGACCGGACATCTCAAGAAACTCAAGACCGTTGGGACGAAAACTCTGCGACGGGCAAAGATTCCCTATTTTCGGATTTACGACGTGCGCTCTGCCTATGCCACAAGGTCGAGCGCCGGAGGCGTAGCCGACGAGTGGGTAACGCAACTGCTCCGCCAGAGCGACGCGCAAGTCTTCAAGAAGTATTCCCAGATGAAGTTGCGGATGAAGCGCGAAGCCCTGGAGAAGCTCAACCGTCGAGCGAACGAAATGGCGCCATTTGGGGAGGCCCGTGCTTTTTCGGCCGCGCCATTGTGCACAGAGGTGCTCCCATGACGCACTCGTGCACAGTTCGTGCACAGTGTGCACGAATAACGGAGCGTTCGGGCCGAGGTGATTTTTCTAAGTCATTTGCAATCAGGAAGAAGTTGGTGGACGTGACCGGGATCGAACCGGTGACCCCGGCTTGCAAAGCTAGGGTAATTTCAATCTTAAGTCGTCGCTGTGGCTGCGCTTATCACCTTCGGGCATAGTTAGATTGCTCCAACGTTGCTCCGAATCATAACGAGCAGTTCGGCTCTTACTCTTTAGACTCAAATTGCGAACGGCAGGCGTTCCGCGCTTACTTGGCGAGAGCTCCAGCTTTGCAAGCGCGTTCCGTCACTCCCGTATCTTGGCCGGAGAGACCCCGGAATGGAGAGATGAAGTAGCTGAACCAAGCCATAAAGGAGAAGAGCATGAGCGATGTCTTGTACATCTCCAAGTCGCGTATTGAACGCAAGGAGGGGCCCATCCGCATTGCGCATTTGCCGGGTGAGTCTCAGCCAGTGATTTTCAGTGTCCACAGAGCCATCGCCAAACACTACAAAGTGAACCCTGCGACGCTGAAGTATTCGCACTCGTCAACGATCGATTCAGCCTGCGACAGGTGGTGCAAAGCGCAGCCTGCTGAAGCGGTTCCAGCTCTCGTGTTAACTGCGGTCTTTTCGCAGCTTCGCCATGACACAGTCGATGATTGGGTCGGAGACACTGTGAGGTAATTCGAACGAACCACTTTCAGTTACGATTTTGACGGTCTTGAGGCTGGTATCGTAGAGTACTCGGCAAGCGCGGCACTGGGACAAGTGCAGATTGAGTTCCTTGCGGATCTCCGGTGACACCTGGTTTTCCATGTAGTCGGCGAACTCCGCGAAGAATTCCTCACATGTGATCATTTTACTGCTCCCTTGGTACTGGCTGTGAAGTGAGGTGAAAGCCACTCCCGCAGCATGAGCCGTCCCCTGAGCAGACGCGTCTTCACAGCAGGCACCCCTAGGCCCAGCTCCCGGGCAACTTCGTCCGTTGAAAGCTGCTCGATATCGCGGAGGACGACGACCACGCGGTACTTGGCGGGGAGTCCCAAGATCCCCGCCTCAACGAGTTGCTGGATTTCCGATTTAGAATGCAACTGTTCGGGGTTGTCCGCCCAAGACCGCACTTGACGAGGGCGAAAGTCGCCCTCTTCCCCTCGCTCAGACTCATCCAGGCTCTCTACGTCCTTTCTGGCCCGTAACCGCTGCAGCGCTGTATTCCTGGCAATACTGACCAGCCAAGTGGAAAACTTCGACCGCCCCTGAAATCCGCCGATGTGCTTGAACGCGTTCAAGAGCGTATCCTGCAGGGCGTCCTGCGCATCGGGAGACTTTCCCAACATCGCCATCAGGGTGCGATAAATCAACTGGGTATGACGGCGAACCAACTCTTCGAAGGCCTCCAGCTTCCCATCCTGCGCCTGGGCGACTAGTTCAGCGTCTAGGTCCTGGATTACGTCGCCGCGATACACTCCGCCCTCGCGACCAATAGGAGTGGCGATTGCGTGCGCAAGATGCACTTTATTTTCTTCAAAGGCCGGAGGAGGCGCAAAATCCGGTTCGATTCCGAGTCCCATTTGCACGGTGTTCGCGAAATTGTTGAGAGCGGTTACCACCACGCATTCCAAAATCTGTTCGTCGGTGAAATTAAGGGTTTGAAGCTTTACCACGTCGTCACAGGAAAACTCCGATCCACGCGTTCCCAATTTGACGGCGAAATCTAGCAGTGCT
>Ga0210393_10002877_pt1 | contig 14031 bp, 13 predicted proteins | sample IncBWC27OmetaG_FD_160068 | JGI IMG/M metagenome (GOLD analysis project Ga0210393, IMG submission 160068) | Forest soil microbial communities from Barre Woods Harvard Forest LTER site, Petersham, Massachusetts, United States - Inc-BW-C-27-O ... | reverse complement strand
AGCCTAAGGCCAGCGGCAACGAACCCCTGCAAGAAAGGTAAGGACGACATATGAGAGTCTCTCGAAACTTCGTATCGGCGTCACCCATTGTGAAGCCAACAGCCCCTCGTGGAATCTCCAACGGCCTATTCTTTGAGGACCACTGCAAGTGCTGGGGGCCGGGATAGGCGGAGGGTCGGATGACGGCCGGGAATCCTGTCTCATCTCACTGCGCGCAGACGCGACGCCCCCATCGACCGGAAACGTGTGCCCGGTAACGTACCGGGCCTCGTCGGAGAGCAGCCAGACGACAGGATCAGCGATTTCTTCGGGCTGGCCAATCCGCCCCATCGGGACAAATGAGGCGTAGCTGTTCGGGTCGCCTCCGGTTCCCTTCGCCAGCAGCGGCGTCTCCACCGGGCCGGGGCCGACCGCGTTCACGCGGATGCCTCGCTGGGCGTAGTCGAGGGCCGCCGACTTGGTCATGCCGGTGACCGCATGCTTCGTGGCCGAATACAACGACCAACCGGGATAGCCGTTGAGCCCGAAGATCGAGGACGTGTTCACGATGGACCCGCCGCCCGTCCTGAGCATCTCCTCGATCTGGTACTTCATGCAGTAGAAGACGCCCTTGATGTTCACGTCGAACAGCAACGACGCCTTTTCGATGTCCTGCTCGTGGAGAGGCACCTGCTCGCCGTCCGTCCCGGCGTTGTTGAAAGCCAGGTCCAGCCGCCCGAATTCCTTGACGGCTCGGTCCACCAGGGCCTTTGCATCCTCGGGTTTGCTCACGTCGGCCACCTGAAAAACGGCGCGACCTCCGGCCTGCTCGATGGCCCGCACGACTTCTCCGCCGAGCTTGGCCCCGCGGTTGCCGATGACAAGCGAGGCACCGGCCCTGGCCATCGCCAAGGCGGTCGCCCTGCCGATGCCTGTCCCGCCTCCTGTCACGATGCCGACTTTGTTGGCCAAAGATGCCATGTCAGCGCCACCTCGCGGTCGCCGCCGGGTTGTCATGAGTCATCAGCAGGATCTCGGACTTGTCACGGCTAACCCAGACCGGGCTGGTGTGGATCGTTGCATCGCCGTTGACACACGACACGCTCGCCGTGACGGATTCGTCGAGCAGTTTCAGACGGCCCTGGGGAAGACCTTCGAACCAGCGTCCCTGTTCTCGACTTCCAACGGTGAATGCGCCACTGTGGCCCGGCGGTGTCACGATGCTGATTTCCATGGCTGCTACTTCTCCTGTGCCGCTGCGACTGTCGGGGCAGGATTCACGCGCTGCCTGGCGGCCACGGTTGTGTCGAGCCGGTCGAAGATGATGTGGTGCGCACGCAGCAGCGAGCCGACATGGCAGTGCTCTCCGGCCGCCTTCGGCGGTAGTCAATCGGGCGAAAGTGGTGGGCGCTGTCGTGGCACGCTGCAGCACCGTGGCGGCGGTGATCACGGCCGTGGATCCCGGGCGCCGGAGTCCGCGCCGATTGGCAGCGGCGGGTTGGCGCTGTCCAGATGTTCCACCGTGGTGAAGACCAGGTCGGCGTCACCGATGTTCTCGATGTCGTGGAGCAGATACTCGCCGGGGCCGAAGTGGAAGTGTCGGGTTTGACCGCTCAGGTAGGTGACCTCGCGTGTGGTGCCGTCGAATGTATGTTGGCGGCTGCGGCCGGGGGTGACGGCTGTCCAGAAGTAGTCGAGCACGTGGCGGTGGGCGTGCCAACGTTGTCCGGGCGCGAGTCGAATCTCCCACACCCGGACTCTGGCGTTCTGGCTGAGCAGCCGTGACCCGACATGGCCGTCGTTGGCGTGCTCGTCGAATTCGGTCTTCAGCCAGTGTGGCCAGCCGTCGAAGTCCTCCGCGACGAGGTCGCCGGCAAGCGGTCGGTCGGTGAGGAAATCGTTGTCGGGCATTGACGTTCCTGTCTTCGGCGTGGGGGGTTTTCTAGTGTCCGGGCCCGTAGAGGCCAAAGCGCAGGCTGGGATCGCCGGGAGTCGATGTGTTGGTGACTTGGAACCGTTCCCCCACGGCGATGGCCCGCCGCATGAGCGATTGGCTGAGCTCGAGCTGGGCCGGCTCCCATTTCGCCAGTGCGGCAGCCACGTCGCCGCCGGCATCGCCGAGTGCGCTGGCCAGGGTCCATGCGTCGGCGGCGGCCTTCGCGGTTCCGGCTGCCGCGTGTGGTCGCGCAGCACAGGCGGCGTCACCGATCAGAGCAACGCGTCCCTGAGCCATCCGGTCTGATCTGACGTCGGAAACGACCTGAAGGTAGGGCTGGTCAGTGGCGATCAGCACTTCCGCGACTGCGGGCGATAGCTGCTCTGCCGCAGCGTCTTTGAGCTCTTCGATGTAGCGGTCTCGGACTAAACCGGGGGGCACGGATATCAGCCCGGGAGTGCCACGCTTGTCGAGGAGCAACTCGGTGAGTTCTGGTCCTTCGGCCACGTTTCGGTACCAGACGTAGTTCATCAGTTGATATTCGGGTCCGGTGCCTTCCTCGCCGGGTATCGGGTACATGACGACGTGTGAGTTTGCAGGGACGTCGAAGGTGATCGCGTCACGCAGCGCGGCGCGCGCCGAGCTGGACAGCGACCGCAACGGGTGCGTGCCGCGCCAGCCGACGTAGCCGGAGTAGTGCAATGCGGCGTGGGGATCGAATCGTTGGCGCGCCGTCGAGTTGGTGCCGTCGGCGAAGACCGCGAGATCAGCCGTCGCGGTGCGGCCACCGGTGAATCGGACCGTGACGGTCTCTTCTGTCTGGCTGAATCCGCACGCGTATTCGCCGAGGTTGTAGTGCTCGGAGCCCAAATCGGCCAGTAGCGCGCGGTAGAACGTTCCCCATGCCGTGAAGCGTTGGGCACGTTCTTCTCGGTAATCGACTCTACGGTCGCGGTTGAGGTACTGCACGTAGCGAGTCGACGTGTTCAGGTCGGACAGTGATTGGCTGCTGCGCTCGGTGAACCAGCGCACCGTATCGGGTTGCAGGACGATTCCGCTACCACGACCGTTGAGTGGGGCCGAGGACCGCTCGTAGACCTCGACGGTGAATCCGATACTGCGCAAGAGTAGCGCGGCGGTCAAACCGCCGATGGAACCGCCGATTACGACCGCGCGCGCATCGCTGTATCCGGTCATGGGGTGGCGCTTTCGTTGTCCTGCGGGGGGTCGTAGACGACGGCGTGTATGGGTTGGATGCGGTACAGGGCCCGTACTTCGGGGGTGTGCGGGTCGCGCAGCGGGTAGGTGGCTTCGCCGAGATACTTGGCGCTCATCGCGTTGATGGATTCGGTGGCGGCGTGCCCGTCCTGCGGATCGTCTTCGTCGATGACGCCGGCCACTTGCCCTTGGATCGACATCCAGCGGTATGGATCAGCGGGATCGGTGAACATCAGGGACATGCGAGGACGTGCCCGCAGGTTGCGGTCCTTGAGTCGGCCACGCACCGTGTTGAGCAAGATGTGGCCACCGTCGGTGTCGACCCAGACGGGGCTTTGGTGGATGGTTCCATTGGCGTTGAGACAGGCCAGCGTGGCGGTGACCGAGCCGTCGATCAAAGCCTTTGCGGCAGAGGGTAAATCGGACAGTGTGGCCTGCAGTTCGCGGTGACCGATGGTGAACGCGCCACGCTCACCGGCGGGCACGGTGGTGCTGATTTTCATCGTGAGATACTCCGAAGCGGTTGTGTTGGCGTGGTTTTCGGTGGCTGGCTAGTCGTGGGGGAGGGTCTGGGCTAGCCAGTCGAAGATGACTTGATGCACCCGCGACATCGCTCCCATGTGGCAGTGTTCACCTGCGCCTTCGTCCTCCTGGAGGGTGACCAGGGTGGTCTCGGAGTTAATCATCGCTTCTGCGGCGCGTCGCGGTTCGCCTTTGAAGAACTGGTCGTTGTCGGGGTCGAGGATCAACGCCGGTGCGGAGATCAAGTCGGCCACACCCGCGAGCGTGTATTGCTTGAACGCGCGCGGGACGTCCAGGATGGAGTCCACGCCCATGGCCCACTTGCCGTTGCGTAGGGCCCACCGTGCTTGGGTGTTAATGGTCATCAGCAGTTGGACCACCGGCATCGCCACGTCGTCTTTGCCTTGCTCGATCCACTCGCTCAGGAATGGCGGCATCCCGTTGACCATCGCGGCATGGAAGTCGTAGATGCCGTCATCGAGGATTAGGGCGGCGACGCGGGAATCGAACGCCGCCGCTCGCGCGACTAGATAGCCGCCCAGGCTGTATCCGAACAGAGCGATCTGGTGGTCGGCGATTTCCGGGCGGCTGAGCGCGTAGTCGATGACCGGGCTCATCACCGCTTCCCAGTCCGGGCGGAACACCAGACCCTGTTCCCGCAGTGCTGCTCCTTGACCGGGCCCGTCGAAGGCCAGCACGTTGTATCCGCGCGCTAACCCGGCAGCGGCGATGGCGAAGTACGACTCTTCCAGCGTGGAGTCGAAGCCGCTGTTGTAGATGATCGTTGGGCGAGCCCGCCCCGAGTCATCCACCAGGTAGAGGTAGCCGGGAAGGTTGGTCCTCTGATAGGGGATCGACACGTCGTGCTCAAAGCCGAACCCGAACAGGGGCATCGCCGTGACGAGCGTGTCGCGGCTGCGCGCCGACAGCAGCGCCACTTCCGGGTCACGGCCTGGGTCATCGCGGAGGAAGAACTCGGCGGTGCGGTAGTAGTTCGACGCTCGTAACAGTGCTTCACGGGCACTGACACGGTGACCATCGGCCAGCGACTTTCGCCCCAACTTCTCGACGCGCTCGGCGGTGGCCTTCCACTCGCGATGCCAACTGGCCTCATCGCCGTCGGGTATAGCCCGCGCGGTCACCAATACCTCGCCGAGGTCTGCGCCGCCGTAGTTGGCGAAGCCGGCCGCACGCAGTGCCTCGAATGAGAACGACGCGTCGTCGAACAAGAACCTCATCGTGGACTCCTCATAGTCGATACGGAACCGATCCGTATCGTTCAGACGGTACGCGGGTCGTTGGCGATACGCAACCGTTCCGTCTTGCTAGCATTGTGCGATGTCGATGAACGCTGCTCCCACCCGGATGCCTGCCGGTCCGAAGCTCCAGCTCGAGGTGACCGAGGCCATCACGAACGCGTTCTTCGAAGAACTAGCTGACGTCGGCTACGGGCGGCTGTCGATTGACGCGGTGGCCCGGCGCGCCGGCGTGGGCAAGGCGGCCATCTATCGGCGGTGGAAGTCCAAGCTCGACATCACCGTCGCGCTGATCTCGGAGGTCGCCGTCGGGGCCATCGACGTTCCCGACACCGGCACACTGCACGACGACGTTCGCGAGTACCTGAACCGTGGCCGGGAGGCGCTGACACACCGGCTAGCCAGCAAGATCATTCCGGATCTGCTCGCCGAAGGGACCCGCAACCCCGACCTCACCTCCGCGCTCCTCGAGACGGTACGAGATCCTCGGCGCGCCAAGGCCGCTCAGCTCGTCCAACGGGCCGTCGCGCGCGGCGAACTGCCCGCCGACACCGACATCGGACTGTGCTTGGACTTTCTCGCCGGTCCCCTCTACTGGCGACTGACCGTGCTGCGGGCCGACTTCGACAACACCTACCTGGACCAGCTCGCCGCCAAGATCGTCGCCGCCATGAGGGCCTAGTCGCAGTGCTGGCGCCCTCAGCCGATGTGACACTGGACAAGGCGGGCGCCGGTGCCCACAAAATGCCCACAATTTCTTCGCAGTTACAGACATCTCAAGTGATCTCTGGTGATGAATCTTTGCCGCTAAGATGGGTTTTCGCCCCTCCCCGCTGCGGCGTCAGGCGAGTTCAATCCTTACAGGGGGCTCGACCCGGACCTGGCTACGATCGCCGGTCATGTCCGATCAACTACCGAGGACGGTGGCCATCAGTTCGTGCATCGTCTCGGGGTCATCGCCCTCGACTAAGTGTGGCTCCCAGCCGCAACCGCGCAGGAACTGCTGCAGTTCCTCGTGCTCGATGCGGGCCAAGCATGGCCGACAGAGGGTTTCAGCTTGTCAGGTTGGATGCTCGTGCGCGGCGGTGCTGCCCGGGGGGGCACAACATCGGCGAACAGGACGGTTACCTGCTTGTACTCCGCGCGGGTATCGGCGTCGTTGACCGGTGAGCCGCAACTGTGACAAAACCGGGCATTCTCTAGAGGCTCGGTGCCACTCCATGGACATCGCTGCGGCGGTGGGCGCGGAGCGGTTGCGCGAGATCATGACCGACCTCGCCGACCGCTGCGAGGCGGTGGTGCAGCGGTACGGGGGCACGGTCGACAAGTTCACCGGCGACGGGATCATGGCAGTGTTCGGCGCACCGGTGGCGTTGGAGGACCACGCCCTGCGCGCGTGCATGGCGGCTTTGGACATCCAGCAGCAAACAGGCCAGCTGGCCACCGAAGTCGAAGCGCGCGACGGCGTCGATCTGCAGTTGCGGGTTGGTCTCAATTCCGGCCAGGTGATTGCCGGTGAGATCGGTTCGGGTGCTTTGGGTTACACCGCCATCGGCGAACAGGTGGGGATGGCGCAGCGGATGGAATCGGTGGCGCCGCTGGGCGGGGTGATGGTCAGCGAGTCGACCGGTCGGCTGGTTGAGGATGCCGTGGTGCTGGCGGAACCGGAAATGGTGCGCATCAAGGGCGCCGACGATCGGGTGCCCGCGCGCCGGCTGCTGGGCGTGGCGCCGCAGCGGCGGATGGATGGGGCCGAGTCGACTTTCGTTGGGCGCCGGTGGGAGATGAGCGCGCTTGCCGGCATGTTGGGCCAGGCGATCAACGGCACCGGTCGTGTTGTGGGTGTGGTGGGGCCGCCGGGCATCGGCAAGAGCCGCATCGTCGGCGAGACGGCCGCTCTGGCGTTGCGTCAGGGCGTGTCGGTGTTCACCACCTATTGCGAGTCCCACACCACCGACATCGCGTTCCGCGCGGTGGCGGGGTTGTTGCACGCCGCCCTGGGGACCAGCGAGCTGGATGGCGTGGCGGCGCGGGCTCGGGTGCGTGGCCGGCTTGCGGGTGCCGACAGCGAGGATCTCGTGTTGTTGGACGATCTGTTGGGCATCGCCGATCCTGCTGTTGTGCTGCCGCGGATTGACCCGGACGCTCGGCGGCGGCGGCTGACCGCACTGCTCAATACCGCGTCGCTCGTGCGTACCACCCCGGCGGTGTATGTCATCGAGGACGTGCACTGGATCGACGAGGCCAGCGAGTCGATGCTGGCCGAGTTCCTGTCGGTCGTTCCCCGGACTTGCTCGCTGGTGTTGATTTCCTACCGACCCGAATACGAGGGCGTGCTTGCCCACGCCCATCGTTCGCAGACGATTGCTTTGGAGCCGTTGGAGGATTCCCAGATCGCGGCGCTGGCCGCCGAGTTGCTCGGAGGGCACCCATCGGTGGCGGGTGTGGCCGACATCGTCGCCCAGCGTGCCGCGGGCAACCCGTTTTTCGCCGGGGAGATTGTGCGTGACCTTGCCGAGCGGGGTGTGCTGGGCGGCGAGCGCGGGGCCTACGTGTGTGAGAGCGAGCTGGCCGAGGTGAGCGTGCCGGCCACCTTGCAGGCGGCGATCGCCGCGCGCATCGACCGGCTCACTCCCATGGCCAAGCGCACGCTGTGCGCCGCGGCGGTGATCGGGTCTCGTTTTAGCCCTGAGCTGTTGGCTGCCTTGCAGATTGACCCGGTCCTTGATGACCTTCTTCGGGCCGAGCTGATCGATCAGATCGTGTTCACCCCGCGCGCCGAGTACGCGTTTCGGCATCCGCTGATCCGAACAGTCGCCTACCAGTCACAGCTGAAATCCGATCGTGCCCAGCTGCACCGGCGGCTCGCCGCCGCGATCGAATCCCGCGAACCTGACTCGTCCGACGCCAACGCGGCGCTGATCGCCGAACACCTGGAAGCCGCCGGTGATCTGCACGCCGCCTACTGCTGGCACATGCGCGCCGCCACGTGGGCGACCAACCGTGACATCTCCGCGGCGCGACTGAGCTGGGAGCGCGCGGTAAAGATCGCCGACGCCCCACCCGCCGATGACCCGAACCGGGCGGCCATGCGCATCGCGCCGCGGACCCTGCTATGCGCGAGCGCCTGGCGAGCCGGTGTGAGCTTGGCCGACACGGGGTTTGACGAACTGTGCGACCTTGCCACCGCTGCGGGTGACAACGTATCGCTGGCCATGGGGATGGCTGGGTGGGTGTCATCGCTGCTGGTTCACGGCCGCTATCGCGAATCATCGCGCCTCGCAACCGAATGCGCCAACCTCATTTACGACATCGGCGATCCCGCCTTAGTAATGGGGTTGCTGTATCAGGCGCTTGGCGCCAAAGTCAACGCCGGCGAGATGGCCGAGGTGCTGCGGATGGCGCAGCGGATCATCGACCTATCCGACGATGATCCCGCGAAGGGCAACCTCATCATCGGGTCGCCGCTGACAGTTGCGACCATGTTGCGTGGCGTCGGACGTGCCTGTCTTGGGGACCGCCGATGGCGGGATGACGTTGACCAAGCCGCGACGATGGTCCGCGCTTTCGAACCGGCGATGCGCGCCTTGGTCCTGCTTTACAAGTACTTTTTCGTCGCGTGCGGAGTGATACTGCCCGACGAGGCCGCCCTCCAAGAGACAGCAGAGATACTCGAGCTCGCCGAGCGATCCGGCGACGACTTCACGCTCGGATCCGCCCAGTTGGTTCGAGGCCTCTGCCTGGTGAGGCAGGACAGCCAGCAACGTGGGGATGGCTTCGATCTACTGGCCAGGACTCGTGAAGCCTCACTCAAAGAGCGCCTGCCTACGCTCGCAGCGCGAGTGGCCGAAAGCGAAGTCGCCAAAGAAATGGCGCGCACCGGCGATCTCACCGGCGCGATTGAGGTCTCGCGGGCAGTCGTCGATGACGAGTTCGACACCGGTGAAATGCTCTATCGCGCATCGGCCGTCATGGCACTGGTCGAATTGCTGCTTCAGCGCGCCACGGACGCCGATCTGCAAGAGGCGCAGGCCGCAATCAACAGACTGGCGGCGACACCGACCGAGCCCGGGTTTGTGCTGTACGAAATCCATCTCTTGCGCCTGCGAGCCTTGCTGGCGCGAGCTCACGGCAATGCCGCGGCTTACGCGCACTTGCGGGATCGCTACCGCGACATGGCGAGAACGCTTGAGTTCGAGGGCCATATCGACTGGGCCGAGGCGATGCCATGACGGATGCTGCTCCTTCAGGGGTGGTGACGTTTCTGTTCACCGATATCGAGGGTTCGACCCGTCGGTGGGAGGCCGACGCGGATTTGATGCGGAAGGCCCTGGTGACGCATGACGAGATGCTGCACACCGCGATCGAGAAGCATGACGGCTTCGTGTTCAAGCACACCGGTGATGGGGTGTGTGCCGCTTTTGCCTCGCCCAGGTCGGCGGTGGATGCCGCTATTGCTGCGCAGCGGGCATTGGAGTTGCCGGTACGGATGGGCATTGCCACCGGTGAGGCGGAGTTGCGCGAGGGAGATTACTTCGGTGTCGTGCTCAACCGTGCTGCACGGGTGATGGCCGCCGGGCACGGCGGTCAGATCCTGCTGGCCGACTCGACGGCGGGTCTGCTCAGCGGCGTCGATCTGGTGGATCTGGGGCCGCGGCGGTTGCGCGATCTGCCCACCGCCGTCGGGCTGTTCCAGGTCCGAGCAGCAGGGTTACGCACGGACTTTCCGTCGTTGCGGGCGCTGGATGCGAGTCCGGGGAACCTGCGGCCTGCGGTCACCAGCTTCATTGGGCGTGAGTCGGAGGTCGCCGAGCTGCAGGCCGCGGTGAAGGCTCATCGGTTGATGACGTTGACCGGGGTGGGCGGGGTCGGCAAGACCCGGCTGGCGGTGGAGGTCGCGGCGCGGCTGGCTGATGAATTCCCGGACGGGGTCTGGTTTTTCGACTTAGCCGCGGTCGCCGATCCGGCGGCGGTGCCCGACGCGGTGGCCGCGGTGCTGGGCATCATCCAACAGCCCGGGAAGAGCGTGGCTAACAGTGTCGCGGCCGCGTTGGAGGGCAGAGTCCGGCTGCTGGTGTTCGACAACTGCGAGCACGTTGTCGACAGCGTCGCGGATCTGGTCGAGGCGATCCTGGCCGCCTCGGCGACCGTAAGGATTCTGGCGACCAGCCGCGAAGGATTGGGGGTCAGCGAAGAACAGTTATGGCGTGTCCCGTCGCTCGACGTCAACTCCGGAACCGAATCGGCCGCTGTGAACCTTTTCCTCGACCGTGCCCAAAGTGTCGTGTCGGACTTCTCGTTGGCCCAGTCCGGCGAGGCGGACGCTGTCGTGGAAATCTGCCGCAGACTCGACGGGATCCCGTTGGCCATCGAGTTGGCGGCCTCGCGGATGGCGTCGATGACGATAAACGAGGTGCGGGATCGTCTGGATCAGCGGTTCCGGCTGCTGGTGGGCTCGCGGCGCGGCTTGTCACGCCACCAAACGCTGCGCCACGCGGTGGCGTGGTCCTACGACCTGCTCGATGACGCGGAGAAACCGCTGTTGGAGCGGTGTTCGGTGTTCGCCGGGGGGTTCGACCTCGAAAGTGCTTGTGCGGTAGCCGGATCCGATCAAGACGAATTCGAAGTGCTGAATCTACTGGATGCGCTGGTGCGCAAGTCGCTGTTGGTCGCTGACCGGTCGGCGGGGCGGACCCGGTTTTCGATGCTGGAGACGATCCGCCAGTTCGCCGAGGAACAACTGGTCGCCGGCGGCGAAGCGTCCGAGATTCGGGCCGCCCACTCGCGCTACTTCGCCGGACGAGAAGCCGACATCCTGGCCCTGTGGGACAGCCCCCGCCAGCGTGCGGCCTACGACTGATTCACGGTCGAGTTGGCCAATCTGCGCACGGCGTTTCGGTGGGCTGCCGATCATGGCGACCTGGACGCGGCCGCCGCCATCACGGCGTATGCAGCGTTTCTCGGCCCTAATCTCGAGAACCACGAACCGATAACTTGGGCCGAAGAGCTGATAGAACCCCTCCGCGGCATCGAACATCCTCGACTCGCCGCCGTATGCGTGGTGGCATCGCTGTGCATTGTCTTCGGACGCTTCGAACAGGCTGTGCACTATAGCGAAGTCGGCCAGAGGGTTATCGCCGCTGCTAGCGATATGGTGTCGTACGTCGGTGAGGGCTTTCTCGGCAGTGCGTATTTGTTCGTCGGCCAGCCCGAACGGTATGTCGAACTGTGCCGCGCGTGGCTGACGCGCAGTGGCGACGCCAACACATTCGCCAAGGCGAACCTCGTGGCCGCTTTATTCGCCTCCGGTTCGACTGACGAGGCGATGGTCACGGCCAACGGCCTCATCGATGCCGCCGAAGCGAGCGGCAATCCGTGGGTGCTTGCGCACACACTTGCCGTGTGGGGGGTTGCGTTCTGCGACACTGATCCAGACCGCGCGCTCGAGGCTTTGCGCCGCAGCGTGCTCATCGCGCAGGACAGCGGCAACCGACTCTATGAGACACAATTCTTATACTGGCTGGCGCGACTTGAGGCCGAGCAAGGGGACCGGGTGGCGGCGTTGGAGTACCTCGCCGTGGCCATTTGCACTAACCACGATTCGGGCAACACCGGCATGCTGCATATACCCCTGGCTATCCTCGCAACCTTCCTGGACCGGCTCGGACGCTACGAACCAGCGGCCACCATCGGAGGCTTCGCAGCGGTCAATCCCATGGCAGCAACGACCTTGCCCGAACTCGGCACAGCAATTAACCACCTTCGCGAGGTCCTTGGCGAACAGACTTACGAATCGCTCGCCCGCAAGGGTGAAGCGATGACCACCGCCGCCATAGTGACCTATGCATACGACCAAATCGACCAGGCGCGCGCAGAGCTGAACGCTGTCCCGAAATAGACCAAATTGCGACAAGATTCCCGCGATGCGCTCGACGAGTTGGCCGTCCTGGACCCGCCGCATCGGCGTGAGGTGGCCGCAGCTCTGCGGACTGTGGCAGACACGTTCGCCGGGTAAGTACGAAGAAATCCTCGCCCGGTGGGATTTCCACTTGGAAACGGTGTGGCGCGCAATTGAACCGGCGTTGTCTCCAGGTTGACTACGACAGCTACGGAGCCTGCTCGGCTCGCTAAGCCGACCGAACAATTGCGATCAATGGAGTAGTCGATAACGCGCGTCTGCGTGGTCGAACGGTGAAATACTTCTCCAGTCGGGAAGGGTATCGCCATGGTCGAGACGGTCCAGGTCGCGGCACTGCCGCTGGCACCGCGGAATCCGCTGCCCTATCTGCAACAGATGAAGGCTGCCAGGTCTTATCACACCGGTTGTGAAGCGCTGCGTGATGCGGGTGGCCCAGTGACGCGATGCAGTCTGGCCCCCACGTGGATGCTGCCGCCCGTCGTGGTCACCACGTCACCCAAGGGTGCTCGAGACGTTCTCAGCCGTAGCTACCCATTTGTCGATAGGGCGCAGCCTGTCTTCAATGAACACCGGCGCCTCGTCGGCGGCTCGTTATTCAACTTCAAACACGAAGCGTGGCTGCCCCGGCGACGGGCATTGCAACCGGTGTTCACCAAGCAGCACGTGACGCAGTTCGCCGGGCATATGGCCGAGGGCGCCGACAAGCTTTCGCGTGCGTGGGGCGACGGCGCGGAACTTGACCTCGATCAGGAGTGCCGCCGACTGACGCTGCGGGTGTTGGCTCGATCGGTGCTGGGCCTGGACCTCGACGCGCTGGCCGATCCGCTGGGAGAGCCGCTTCGCACCGGCGCGATGTACCTCGCCGGTCGAGCCGTACGGCCGGTCCGCGCCCCTTGGTGGTTGCCGACCCCCGCCCGGCGGCGCGCACGCGCTGCCAGTGCCACCTTTCATGGACTCGCCGACGACATTCTCAAAGGCTGCCGGGCCGACCCGACTCGTGACGCACCACTGGTTCGCGCGCTGATCGACGTCGCTGACGCGGAGACGGGACAGCCGCTGTCCGACGAGGACATTCGCCACGAACTGGTCGTCTTTTTGGGGGCCGGATATGACACGACGGCGACGACCTTGACCTACGCTCTGTGGGCCTTGGGTCATGATCTGGATCTGCAGGACCAGGTCGCCGCCGAGGTCGCCGCAGTGGGCGATCGGCCATTGACCTCCGACGACGTCCCCCGGCTGGGTTACACCGTTCAGGTGCTGCACGAGGCACTGCGTCTGTGCCCGCCCGCGGCCGGGACGTCCAGGATGGTGATGAAGGATTTCGACGTCGACGGCTACCGGGTCGAAGCGGGCACCTTGGTGCTGGTGGGGATCTATGCCATGCACCGCGATCCCGCCTTGTGGGACCATCCGCTCGTGTTCGACCCCGACCGATTCAGCCCGGCAAACTCCAAGGACCGGGATCGCTGGCAATTCCTGCCGTTTGGGGGCGGGCCGCGGTCCTGCATTGGCGATCACTTCGCCATGCTCGAAGCGACTCTCGGTCTGGCGACCATCATCCGGCAGGCCGAAATTCAATCGCTCGACGATGACTTTCCCCTGGCCGTGTCGTTCACTATGGTTGCCGCCGCCCCGATCCGGGCCCGCGTCCGCCCGCGGAACTGACCTACGTGAGACGACCTTGACCCCGTCCGCACACTGGACGCCGTGCGCCGGGGGGTAGTGATAGCCCAAGACAGCGGCAACCGCCACAACGAGTCACACTTGGCGCTCAATCTGGCCTGGCTTGAGGCCGAACACGGCGACACCGAGTCCGCATTCGATCACCTCACTCTGGCCATCCGCAACTACCACGACTCAGGCAACACCGCCCTTATCCGTGCCCCGCTGGCGATCCTCGCCGCTCTTTTCTAGCGGCTCGGACGCCACCAGGCGGCGGCCACCGTGGCCGGGTTCGCGTTCAGTCCCCTCGCCGCAGCGGGGTTCCCCGAAATCACCACCGCGATCGCGCACCTGCGCGAAGTCTTCGGTGAGGCAACCTACGAATCGCTGGCCCCCAAGGGTGAGACGATGACCACCGCCGAAATGGTCACCTACGCATACGACCAAATCGACCGGGGCCGAGCGCAACTGAGCGCTGTTTCGTAATAGACGACATACGAGGCTCTCAAAACTCTGTGTCGGAATCACCGAGAACG
>Ga0210393_10002876_pt1 | contig 14031 bp, 12 predicted proteins | sample IncBWC27OmetaG_FD_160068 | JGI IMG/M metagenome (GOLD analysis project Ga0210393, IMG submission 160068) | Forest soil microbial communities from Barre Woods Harvard Forest LTER site, Petersham, Massachusetts, United States - Inc-BW-C-27-O ... | reverse complement strand
GAAGGCGCGATGGCGGCGGCGATTGCGGCGTATCTGGTGGAGTCGGGGCGCGGGCATGAAGTGGATTTGCCGCGCGGGGCGAAGTTGGAAGTGGAGTTGGAGCGGGCGTTGTATCTCGTGAGGGATTGAAACGGGCGATTATCGAATCGGCGGGCGCATTGGGTACAATGCGTGCCTATGCCAAAACTTACCTTCCTAGGCGCAGCGGGCACTGTCACCGGATCCAAATATTTAGTTGAGGCCGCCGGCAAGAAATTGTTGCTGGATTGCGGCATTTTTCAAGGGTCGCCGGAGTTGCAGGATCGCAACTACGATCCGCTCGCGGTCGATCCAAAGACGATCGACTATTGCGTGCTGACGCATGCGCATCTGGATCACACCGGATGGCTGCCGCGATTCGTGAAGAGCGGATTTCACGGGCCGATTTTTGCGAATCCGGCGACGATTGAGCTGACGTCGCTGTTGCTGAAGGATTCGGCGCACCTGCAGGAAGAAGACACGCTGCATGCGCGCAAGCATGGATACGCGCGGCACTCTGATCCGCAGCCGCTTTATACGACGGAAGATGTCGATCCCGTTTTCAAACTCGTGAAGCCGGCAGCGCGGACGGGCGCGTTTCAGGTGAGCCCGGAATTTCAATTCGTGGCTTATGACGCGGGGCACATTCTCGGATCGACGAGCCTGGAATTGACGATCACGGAAAATGGCAAGAAGAGCGTCGTCGTGTTTTCGGGCGATGTGGGGCGATACGATCAGCCGATTTTGAAGGATCCGGCGACGCCGCCGTCGAAATGCGATTTGCTGCTGTGCGAATCGACGTATGGCGATCGCGATCACACTCCGGGCGATCCGGCGCAAGAGCTGGCCGACGTGATCAATCGCGTGGCAGGGCGCGGCGGGTCGGTGATTATTCCGGCATTTGCGATCGGGCGGACGCAGACATTTATGTATTACCTGCGCGAGATTATTGCGGAGAACAAGATTCCGGCGATCCCCGTCTACATCGATAGTCCGATGGCGCTTTCAGCGACGGATATGTACGTGAAATATCGCGAGGACCACGACCAGGAATATGAGCGGATCGAAGCGCTGGAAAATGGGAAGGGCGATCCGCTCAGTGTGCACGAGTTTCATCTGGCACGGACGGCAGACCAGTCGAAGGCGATCAATAAGGTGAAGACGCCGTGCATCATTGTGTCGGCGAGCGGTATGGTGTCGGGCGGGCGCGTGCTGCATCATCTGGAGCAGCGGCTGCCGGATGCGCGGAATTGCGTGATCTTGGCGGGGTATCAGGCGCAGGGGACGCGCGGGCGGGCGCTACAGGAAGGCGCGAAGTCGATTCGTTTTTATGGCGAGGACGTGCCGGTCAAAGCGGAGATTGCATCGATGGGGCAGCTTTCGGGGCATGCGGGGAAGAGCGAGTTGCTGCGATGGCTCAGGGGTTTTCCGGCGGCGCCCAAGCAGACGTATCTGACACACGGAGAGCCGGCGGCGGCGCAGGCGCTGCAGGCGGCGATTCAGCAACAATTTAAGTGGAATGTGTCGGTGGCGAAGTACCTGGAGACGATTGAGATTGGCGGGTAGGTGGCGCTACTGGGTGATTTATTCCCTTCTTTGCCATCAAAAAAAGTGAAAGAAATCTGCAAACGGTCAGGAAACTTTTTCTAGGGTGACCTCGTCTATACCAGCAAGACCACTCGCGGGGTAGGGGGCTAACCACCACAGGGCAACCGACCGTCAGTTCCCTACCCCAAAATTTTCGACTGTTTTTCGCATAATCGGAGCAACGAGACATCTCCCGCGGTCGAGAATTCTCGGTATTCAGACTGATTCAGATAAGAATTTAGACCCCACCGCTAAACTTTCCTCAAAATCAGATGTAATTCCGCGCGTTGAACCGCAGATGGTCCAAGCACGAGGACTTTGCACGTCAGGCTATCCATCCACAGCTTGAAAACGGCCAAAAGTAGATTAGTATCCGACTACGTTATAAGCGACAGTGTTAAGGGTTGGAAGCGAGGAACGATGGCGTTGATCAAGCTTGGCAAGAGGAACGATGCGGGAGAGGATGTGGGTCCGTTCCTGCTCAACACAGACCAGATTGTCGCGGTGATGTCCGGCCCCAGGGCGACGGAAATTCAAACTGTGGATGGGCAGAGGCATTGGGTTCGCGAAACACCGGATCAGGTGCTCGCTTTAGTGAACGCTCTGCCTAGTTAGCAGTTCCACGCAAAAACTGTGAAATCGCGTCGTTCAAGAATTTGGAGTCGGCGTCGTTGGGCGCGGCGCCGGCGGTGTGTCCCCAGAGGGATGGGATGGGCTTGAGTGTGACATTGGGGATGGATGCGGATTCGTAGCGAGCATCGCCGACTGGGAAGTAGAGGTCGGTTTCGGACGGCATATAAAGGACCGGGACCTTGATCGATTGGAGGGCGCGCTTGGTGTCGCCGTTAAAGCCGGGCGTCGTGCCGACGTCGTGGCGCTCCCAGGTGCGCATCTGAAGAATGATGTCGTTGGCGTCGCCGCCGGGAATGAAATTGGTTTTGTATTCGTTCAAAGTTGATTCGAAGGTTGTTCCGGGCTTCGCACCCTCTCGCCAGAGTTCGTCGCGCCACCATTCCTGAGAGTAGAGCCAGGCGGTCCAGATCAGGGCAAAGGCTTCGATGCCCTTGGTGGGTTCCTTTGTGTAATCGCCACTGTTGAAGGCGGGATCGAGGTTGATCGCGTTGATCTGGCTTTCGAGGCGGATGAAGCCTTGCGGGTAGCACTTCGCGGTTCCGGAAGTGGCGACGATGCGATCGGCGAACGTTGGGTAGCTGACGGCCCACTGGAAGGCTTGCTCGGCGCCCATGGAGAAGCCGATGACGGCGCGGAGGTGCGTGACTCTTAATTCGTCGATGAGGAGATGATGGACGGCTTCGACGTTGTCGCGAATCGTCGTGACTGGGAAGCGCGGGCCGTGGAAGGGTTCGGGCGTGTTGCTGGGAGAGGAAGAGTGACCGCTGCCGAACATTTCGGTGGTGACGAGGAAGAGTTTGTCGGGATCGAGAGCGAGATTTTTGCCGATGAGCCATTCGTAGCCGTGATAGTCGGCCATGTAGTGAGATGGGAGGAGGATGACGTTGTCTTTTGCGGCGTTGAGGTGGCCGTAGGTGCCGTAGACGATGCGGGCTTGCGGGAGGGTGACGCCGGACTCGGTTTTGAAGTTGGAGATGATGAATTCGTGGCGTTCGGAGGGTGGGGCTTTTGGGTTAGGCGCGTCCTGCGCGCGGGTTGATGCGGCGGAGACAAAGAGCGCGATCAGAATGAACAGAGCGGATTCGATGTGTATTCGGTTCAGGTGCGTGTGGTATCTCATTTTTGTGAGCGTATGGTAGCACTCCTCCTTGTTCGGGTTGTCGAATCGCACGTGGCTGCGGAGCAATCCGACTTATAATTCCGCGCATGAGCAGCGGGCCTGGAAACGGCGCATTGAAGCGCGATCCGCATTTGCGGATGCACTGCGTCAACGTATACGTACGCAACCAGGATCGCAGCCTGAAGTTTTATCTTGAGAAGCTCGGATTTCACCTGGCGTTCGATACGCGGTTGCAGGGCGGGGAGCGGTGGGTGGCGGTGGCGCCGCCGGATGGATCGACGCTGCTCGCGCTGGTGACGCCGAGCGCGACTTCGCCGACGTACAAATTGATTGGGCGTAGCACAAATGTTGTTTTCATCACCGAGGATGTGACGTCGAAATATTTTGAATGGTCGAAGCGCGGGGTGGTGTTTTCGCACACGCCGAGGCTGCGGCGGATTCAGTATCGGCGCGACGAAGGGGCGACAGCGAAGCCGCGCAGCGACGAGCACGACGCGCCGATGCTCGGTGAACACGAGAACATATGGGGTAGCGTCTACACGCGGTTTCGCGATATCGATGGCAATTCGTTTTCGCTGGTGAGCTTTGACGAGATCAGCCAGGCGCTGGAGGTGCAGCGGCGCGCGGCGGCGGAAAAGTTGGAGCATGAGCGACGCGTCGCGCGAGAGCTGCAGATTGCGAAGGAAGTGCAGGCGCGGCTGTTTCCGCAGAAGCGGCCGGCGGTTGAAAACTTGGACTATGCGGGAGTCTGCCAGCAGGCGCGGCAGGTTGGCGGCGATTACTACGATTTTCTCGATCTTGGTCCGAAACGGCTGGGGATGGTGATTGGGGATGTTGTCGGCAAAGGGATTGCGGCGGCGTTGTTGATGGCGAATCTTCAGGCGATTTTGCGGAGCCAGTGCGCGATTGCGCTGGATCGGCCGCAGGATGTTTTGCGTGCGGTGAATCGATTGTTTTGCGAAAGTACGCTGGAGGGCGGATTCGCGACGCTGTTTTTTGCGGAGTATGACGAACCGACGCGGCGGCTGCGTTATGTGAATTGCGGGCATTTGTGTGCGCTGTTGCTGCGAGCCAACGAGGAAGTCGAGCGGCTCGATGCGACGGGAACGGTGCTGGGATTGTTTGAGACATGGGATTGCGAAATGGGCGAACGCACGATCGAGAGCGGCGATGTTTTTGCGCTCTATACCGACGGGATTACGGAATCGTTCGACGCTAACGACGAGGAATTTGGCGAAGAGCGGCTGTTGGTAGCGCTGCGCAAGCATCGCGACTTGTGCGCGCACGAAGCGATCAATGCCGTCGTGGCCGAAGTGGGCAAGTTCAGCCCGTCGGAACAGCGCGACGACATCACGATGATTGTCGCGAAGTGCCGGTAGATCTCGAATCGATCAATTGTGCCAGGTCGTGATGCTGAGATCCTTCGGCTACCCTTGTCGGGTAGCCTCAGGATGACACGTCTTCTTATCGTGCGAGAGTGCCGACAATGGAAAATCAGGTGCGAAGTTTGGCGAGGCGTTGTTCGGCGGCGGCTAGCGTTTCTTCCTTCTTGCAGAAGGTGAAGCGGACCTGGGTGGCGCCGTCGTTGGCGTCGTTGTAGAAGCTTGAGCCTGGGACGGAGGCGACGCCGATTTCTTCGACGAGGTATTTGGCGAAGCGGACGTCGCGGGTGGCGGCGGGAAAGCGCTTCGGGTCGGGGTCGGGGAACGCGGAGATGTCGGTCATGATGTAGTAGGCGCCGCGCGGCTTGTAGACCTTGAAGCCGGAGGCGGTGAGAATTTTCAGCAGGCGGGCGCGCTTTTCGGAGTAAGTTGTTGCGAGTTTGTCGTAATACGACTGCGGCTGTTTTAGAGCGATAGCGCCGGCCTGTTGCAGCGGAGCTGCGGCGCCCACCGTAAGAAAATCGTGGACTTTGCGAATCGCCGCCGTGGTTTCAGCGGGAGCAATGGCCCAGCCGACGCGCCATCCGGTGACGCTGTACGTTTTAGACATGCCGTTGATGACGATGGTGCGCTCGCGCATGCCTTCGATGCGCGCCATGGTGATGTGCTCGGTGGCATCGTAGAGAATGTGCTCGTAGATTTCGTCGGTGATGCAGTAGGCGTTCCATCGCACGCAGAGGTCGCGGATGAATTCGAGTTCGGCGCGGGTGAAAACTTTTCCGGTTGGGTTGTTCGGTGTGTTGAGGATGATCGCTTTTGTTTTTGGTCCGAAGGCGGCGGCGAGTTCGTCGGGGTCGTAACTCCAGACGTCGTTTTCGTTTGCGGGCGGCTTCATTTTGACGAAGCGCGGCGTGGCGCCGCTCAGGATCGCGTCGGGGCCGTAGTTTTCGTAGTAGGGCTCGAAGACGACGATCTCGTCGCCGGGATTGATGATGGCCATCATGGCGGACATCATCGCCTCGGTGGAACCGCAGCAGATGGTGATTTCGCGTTCGGGGTCGACGCGAATGCCTTGCGTGCGCTCGAATTTTTCGACGATCGCGTCGCGCAGAGCCTTAGCGCCCCAGGTGATCGCGTATTGATTGATGTCGTCGGAGATCGCCTGGCGCGCGGCTTCTTTGATCACTTCGGGTGCGGCGAAATCGGGAAATCCCTGCGACAGGTTGACGGCGTTATGTTTGAGGGCGAGGCGCGTCATTTCGCGGATGACGGACTCGGTGAACTTTTCGGCTTTCGCCGAGAGCATACGGCGCGCAATGTCGGTTTGCGTGGTCATGGGTTGAAGCAAAAAGTCTAGCGTTGAACGAGCGAAAAGCAAACAGCCAAGGAAGCAACCGGGTTCGCACGACGAGTCTCGATAGCTTGGGCGTAAGCTAGCCGAGACTTCCGGCCGCAGCCGGGACACCCCCGGGGGGTTTGTGAAAGGTTGTCATTCTTAAGGATTTGAAAGTCTTTGTTTTCACAATCTTTTGCAAGTGTGGAACCTAAAGGAGTTACATTCGCCTTGAAGATGTGACCGAAATAGAAAAAGCGGCAGCCGGGCTGCCGCTTTACAAGATTCAACACTAAGCATTTTACCTCTGAAGTACGACCACGTGAAGAGCGGTTTTGTAATCTTTGTGTAAGCGACGGTGCTGGGCGCGAAATGCCTCACTGCGTCCGCTCGAGTGAATTTAAGCGCTGGGGCTTTCTGACGACCCAAGTGGTCATGCAGCGGTGATTTTGAACGATCGTTGTTTTCAATCGATCGACCAGGACGCCTTTCATGCTCGCCGTCAGGGTCATCAACTTCTGCTCATCGACCAAATACCAGGCTTGTCCGTCGGGCATGTCGTATAGGCCGTTGCCCATCGGTTCGAAATCCATGCCGATTCTCGAGGCGAGGCGGCAAAAGAGGAGACCGCCGGGACGAAGGACGCGCCAGAGTTCGGCGAGCATTGCGTGAAACTGTGCGTCGTTGCGAGCGAAGTGGAGAACGGAGTTGCATAGGACGACGTCGGCGAAATCGTCGGGGAAAGGTTGTTGCTCAACGCGACCGACCTGGAAGTTTGCGTCGGGCAGGCCGGGGCCTAGCGATTTGGATAGTTGCCGAACGTGCTCGACAGCCTTTGGGTTCGCATCGATCGCGAAAATTTCCGCACCTTCACGGAGGAGAAAGATGAGGTTTCGACCGTAGCCGCAGCCAGCGTCGAGAATGCGCATGCCGGACGCGATGTTTCCCCGCAAGATCTGATCGAAGACATAGATATCGATCTCTCCGAAGAGTTCCTGGATGTTTAGTGTCATGCGGCAAGCGGCTCCGTTCGCAGCGCCATAGAAGTTTAGTGCAAACCCCTGGCGACGATGGTGCGAAACCGTAATGGTGGGGAAGATCCTATTTCGGCTGCCGCTAACCTGCCGTTTTCCAAAATGAGTGGCCGGATAGACGCACCGCTACCAGCAAGAAAAGCAAGGCGAGGATGATCACTTCGGGCAAGACGGCCCACCTTTGCTCGAGGACGTCCATGGCGGCGTCCAATATTTGAATGACCGCGGTGAGCGAGATCAGACCGGCTAGGGCAGCTCTTGCTCTCAGAATGAGGAACACAAGCAGCGCGATTCCCAACGCGAAATTGCGGACGGCGAAATATCCGGCGTAGACCCGGGCCGCGTTATTGATGTCGTCGTGTGGGGAGACAAGCATGATCGGGCGGACCATGGCGATGACGGAACCGATGATCAAAAGAGCGGCACCGACGACGATGATGGAGCGCACCCACCAGGAAAACGTGGTGAGGTCGGCGGGCAATGAAGCGGCGTGTGAGACACGGAGTTCGGACACTGAAGCACCCCTGAGCCGGGTCCCGCAGGAACTCGAGCAGACCGGATAGTTGTATTACGCGCGAGATCGCGAAGAATATCCGAGACATCGAATAATTCGGTTTGCGATGGCGTGACGGGATGGCGGGATGGCCACGTACTTCTTCGCGGATCAGGGTAAAAGTCGCCGCTACAAATTTGGGTCGGAAGTGGAGTCGGCATTCGTTGGAGCAGGCTGCGCGGGTTGCTGCGCTTCGACCGCTGGTATTGGTGCCATCGGGGGAGGGGCGAAGATCGTTGTCGCTGTGCTGGTTGCGGGAGTTTGGGGCGCGCCGGGGCCGTAGACCTGGCGATAGACGTCGGCGTTGCGCATTACGATCTGGACGTAGTCGCGCGTCTCGGTGAATGGAATCGATTCGACGAGCTCGGCGATTTCTTCGTAATTTCGTTCGGCGCGCCAGGCGGCGATGCGGTCTTCGCCGGCGTTGAATGCGGCGAGTGCGTATTCGGGCTCGCCCGTTAATTTCAGCAGGCCGGCGATATAGAGCATTCCGAGTTCGAGGTTGTACTCGGGGTCGAAGAGTTTGGCCTTGGTGTATTTGACCTTAAGCTGTTTCGCGAGGAGCTTGCCGGTCTTCGGCAAAACCTGCATCAAGCCGACGGCGTTAGCGTGAGAGACGATGTCGGCCTGGAAGGTCGATTCCTGCCGGATCAGGCCTGCGGCGAGCATGGGATCGAAATCGTTGCGCTGGGCTTCGCGGCGCAGAGACGCTTCGTACGGAAGCGGGTAGAGCGTCTTCCAAACATTAACCGGGACTTCGGGAATCTTTCGCGAATCGAAGTTCGGGACGATCAGGCGACCGTAGGACATGCCGGTGGCGAAGTGTCCTTGGTCGAAGGCGCATTGCGCGGCTTCATATAACAGGCGAGGCGAGCCGGTGGCGAAGAAACCGGCCTTCAGTTCCAACTCGGCGGAAGCGTCGAAGGCGATGATGCGGAGTGCTTGGGCGCGAACCCAGCGGTCCTTGGCTGCGTCGGGAACGGGCTCGTCGATAGAACGCAGGGTGGGGGCGAGCGGAATTGCCGCGAGAAAGTCCGGGGCATCCTGATCGCCGGGGCCAAGTTTTTCGAGGCGAGCGGCGGCGGCGTGGCCGAAATAGGTCTGCGGCCAGCGATTGACCGCGAAAGTGAAATACGCGCGGGCGTGGCCGGGATTTCCGCTGCGCTCGGCGTTGCGGCCCAGCCAGTAGAGCGCGTCGGGCGCATCGGCCGAAGTCGGATACTTGCGTAGAAACGCGGTGAGGCGATCGTCGGCGTAGGGCTGGCGATCGAGATAGGCGATCCACGCGGTGCGCCATTCGCAGAAAAATGTGTATTTGCCAGACGGGAAATTGTCGACGACGCGCTGATAATATTTGATCGCTTCGTGACGGTTGAGCTGGACCCAATAATAATTTCCCACCATCATCAGCGATTCTTCCGACCACTTACTCTGCGGATATTTCTGCAACACGGCTTCGGTGCTCGCGAGCATGTCGGGCTCTTTGTTCGCCGACCGCGCGATTTGCGCGACGACGTACATGCGCTCGGCGTCGACCTCGGGGTCGGTGATGTTTAGCGAAGTAACAAGCGAAGGAGAGCCTTTGAGTTGGACGCGCGTCTGTGCGGCGCGCAGCAACGCGTGCTGCTTGTGCGCGCTCGACGGATCCTTGATCCCTGCCGCCAGCTTTGTGAACTCCGTTTGAGCGTCGCGATATTTTTTCTGGTTGAAGAGGATCTGCGCTCGGCCTTCCTGCAAATCCCAACTTGGCGCGGGATATTCGCTGCCCATCGCGGATTTGACTTGTTGCAGGCCACTGGCCGCAGTCTTGCCTTCATCCGAAAGCGGGTTCTTGTAATAGAGAAGCTGATAGTCCTTGGCCGCACGCCCGAATTGACGCGCCGCTTTGAAGGCTTGCGCGCGCAGCAATAGCAATGCGGGTTTGGCGGTGGTGCCCGAGTAAGCATCGAGCGCGTCGATCGCGGCCTGAGGCTTGCCGGCTTCGATCGCCGACGGCGCGTAAGCTTCGAGGAACTGTTCCTTGATGCCAGTGTTCGGATATTCGGTCTGAATCGTTTGCAACTCAGCGAAGGCGGGCGCGTTCTGCTTCAAGACGCGCTGCGTCTGCGCGGTCCAATACAAAACATAGTCGCCGAGCAGCGTGTCGCTCTTCGCTTTGGTCAGCCAGACCAGCGCCTGCTGCGAGTGATTCTTGTTGTAGTCGTCGTAACCGAGCGCGAGTGCAGCGCGAGCGCCCCAAACGTTACCGGCGTTTTTGCCAGCAAACGCAGCGAGCTTGTCGTAGGCGCCCGGAGTCGCGTTGTGCAATGCGCGTGCGAGCGACGAAAGCTCGCGTTGTGCAGCCTCGTCTTCCGGCGTCGCGGCCGTGATTTCTGGCGCCGACGTGCTCGGCGAGCAGCCGGTTTGGCACGCTTTCGATGCGGGCTTATTGGATTTTCGCTTCTTGTGAGCGGTCTGCGCCGGCAAATCGACCGGCGTCGCAGCTAGCAGCGCGAACGACACAGCAATGGCTAATGCGCGAGAAAAATAATTTGCGCGAGGACTCGCCGCCGGATTCGACGCGAGCGTGGACTGCGACCTGTCGCTAGCGATGCTGCGCGGTCGTGGCGTAAGGATATTCGCCGAGAGCGTGGGCATCGCCCTCCGCGAGGATCTCCACCATCCAGCGATAAAAATAGTCGACCGGGTGATCCATGATGGGTTTGAATCGCCGATCGTATTCTCGGTGAGCTTTCTCAATGTCATCCCGCAACCGGACGCAGATATCCTTGTGCTGTCGGCCGAGACGCACCTGCTCCGGTCGCAACATCTTAATATCCTGCATCGAAACTTTGGCAACGCGGTTTGCGCGGCGGTGAAGTTCCTGCTCGTCGGGCGATAACCGGTTGACATCAAAAGCGCTGGCGCCTTCAGGCTCCCCTGCGGCGGGAGGCGCGGAGTCGACTTCGGTGGCCTCGACCATCGCGGCTTCTTCGTGAACTTTGGCAGCCGGTTGGTGCGCCGGTGCGGGCGCGTGATGCTGTGCGGCTACGGGCGCCGCGGGAGGCGGTGCAACGGTTGGCGTCGCACTGGGAGGTGGCGCGACGTGTTCGGCCGGTGCAGGTGCATGTGCTGGCGCTGCGGCCTTGGGCGACGCCGCTGGAGGCGCTTCCTGAACGGGCGGCGTTGCCAGAGACGATGCAATCTTCGAAATCTCGGCCTCGAACGGCGACCTTGGGCCCGGTTGCAGCGAAACAGCTACGAATCTCGTTAGGACTTCCAGCGCAGCCGAAAGCGAAGCGGCGGAAGTCTGCGCCCGCAGCATCGGCGGCAGCGCGTTGGCAGGCTTGCTGCTGCCACAGGCGGCCACGACATCGGCCACGGCTTGATGCAACTCATCGGAGGTCCGCTGGATGCGCTCCAGATTGTCGCGGAGGGCTCGCGAGACCAACTGCTCGATGGCGGATGGCGTATTGGAGTCGGATGACATACGTTTGGCGGGCTCTTCCGGGCGAGTTTCGGCCGAGATAACCCCGTTTTGTGATTCTGGAAGCTAGGCCCCGTCCCGTCAACCGCCTAGGAGTACTTTTGTTCGTAGAAGTACCCCATTCGGCAATGTGAATCGGCGAACGACGGCGAATGGTCTGACAGCCTCTTGCGGAGGCCCGTCGCTCCTGGAGCATTGAGCCGAAATTCAGAAAATTCCCGGCGCGACTACGAGCTTTACCCTATGGCACAAATTTTCCCGCGCCTCTATTTTCGACGTGCGAGGTTGTTCAGCGTTGCTCGCTTTCGATACTCAGCCGCGGAGACATCCCCATTCGCCCCCCATTGCGCATCTTGATTGCCGACGACCATGCCGTCGTGCGGTTTGGCCTGAAGACGATTTTGAGTAACCAGGAAGGCTGGCAGGTGATCGGAGAGGCAAAGTCCGGGGCGGAAGCATTGGCGCTAGCGATCCAGCTTGAGCCGGACGTCGTGATCCTGGACATTAATATGCCGGGCATGAACGGACTGGACGCGCTTAAAGCGATCCGAGAACGGTTGCCGACGACACGCGCTGTCGTTCTGACGCTGCACGCTTCGCAGGAGCTGGTTCATCAGATCAAGCGGTTCGGCGGCAAGGGTTATGTCATGAAGTCGGATTGCGACCGCGACTTGGTGGAAGCGGTTGCGGCCGTGGCCGCGGGCCGTACGTATTTCACAAACGTGCCGGTTGAAACGGCGCCGCCCGTTCCAGCGATGAGTGTTCCGCGGCCCGCCGACCTGGGTGCGCTAACGATGCGTGAGCGCGAAGCGGTTCGCAACATCGCGCAGACCATTCGGAAGCTGCTGTAGCGTTCGGAATCTCTCTCAGACTTCGATTTCGTGACTGAGGCTATTCGGGCTGACGAGAAGTGTCGCCCGATGCGGCCAGTGCGCTCGGTTTTGCTATGGCACGCTGGGGCGCGATCTCTTGGCGCGGTGGCTCGCATGCGGCGACCAGCGGGATGCGGCTGTCGTGGTCTTCGAATTCGATGTCGGGAAGTTGTTCGACGGCGCGGCGCAGAGATTGTTCCCAGCTGGTGTGGATGGAGTTCAAGTCTTGGTCGCCGGCGCAGACGCGGCGGTAGCGCTCGACGGCGAGGCTGTCGCGTCGATATAGCAAGAGATCGAAGGGCGGACCGACGGTGACGTTTGACCGCATCGTCGCATCCATCGACAAGAGCGCGTATTTCGCGGCAACTTCGAGCGACGTTGACGCCTGAATGCCACGATCGAGAATTGGGCGTCCGTACTTACACTCGCCGAGCTGGAGATAGAGCGAATCTTCGGTGGCGGCGAGCGGATTTCCCTGCGGATAAACAAGGTAAAGGCCGGGCTCTTTGCCTTTGACCTGGCCGCCGATCAGCAGATGGACGTTGAAGCTGTAGGAGTCGCGCTCGAGCGAAGCGCGATCAATGTCAGACACGCGCCGGACGCAATCGCCAACGATCCGCGCTGCGTCGTAGAGCGATTTCGCGCGCGCCAATCCTTGTCCCGCGTCGAAATCGTCGCGCAAAAGGCTGATGACCGATTGGCTGATCGACAGGCTGCCGCTGGTGAGGATCACAAAAACGCGTTCGCCCGGCTGCACGAACTGAAACATCTTGCGGCAGGTATTGACTTGATCGAATCCAGCGTTGGTTCGGGAATCGGAGGCCAGAACCAGCCCTTCGTTGGTGGCAATGCCCAGACAGTAGGTCACGTTTACCTCACCTCAGGGGAGTGTAGGACAATGACCGGCCCGCGTCGACGCAGATTTGCGATGTATTGCAGCAAAAATCAGCATCTACGCCCCGAAGCCAGAAGGGCTACATTGGCATCTAAGCAATACATCCCTCCCCACAGGAAAGGCTCGATTTCGCGATGATCATTCGGATCGGCTACGACATTCAATTCGACGTGCCCGTCCAGGTGCCGATTATCACGCTGCTCAAGGTCCATCCGTCGCGCGAACAGGATTTGGTTGAGCCGGACGCGGTCCTGACCGAACCCGATCTTCCGGTCGAGATCTTCACCGACACTTTCGGAAACAGAAGCGCGCGCGTGCTGGCGCCGGTCGGAAGAATTCGATTTCACAACTCGACGCTCATTCGCGACTCCGGCCTGCCTGACGAGCAAGGTTTCGATGCGACGGAAATTCCTGTCCAGGGTTTGCCGCACGAAGTACTTCCGTTCCTGATGAGCAGCCGCTACTGCGAAGTCGATCTGCTCTTGAATACGGCTACGGAGCTTTTTGGGAATACACCGTACGGGTGGCAACGTGTTCGCGCTGTCTGCACGTGGGTGCATGACAACGTGACCTTCGGCTACAAGTTCGCCAGCCGCACGCGCACCGCTCTCGGCGTTTACACCGAGCGCATCGGCGTTTGCCGAGATTTCCAGCATCTGGCGATCACGTTTTGCCGCGCGCTCAATATTCCCGCGCGCTACGCAACCGGTTATCTCGGTGACATCGGCGTGCCTCCCGATGGCAACCCGATGGATTTCAGCGCGTGGTTCGAGGTCTATCTTGGCGGACGATGGTGGACGCTCGACGCCCGCCACAACGTGTCGCGCATCGGCCGCGTGTTGATCGCCACCGGACGCGACGCCACCGATTGTGCCATCACCACCTCGTTTGGCCACACGACGCTCGCAAAATTTGTAGTGATCACCGACGAAGTAAAAACCGAAGCCGCGAATACCTAGCGCGCTGGCTAACAGGCGCGCACCAGCCATAAATGCTAAAATAGAGGTGTCAATGGGGGCGACACGGTTTCGACGGAAGCTGTCGCGGCTCGGAGGCATGCCGGGACCCACCTGCCCGTAACTTGGTGGAAACTAGAAATGCCAATAACAATCTGGCACTTGCAGCTTAAATAATTAAG
>Ga0210393_10002875_pt1 | contig 14037 bp, 11 predicted proteins | sample IncBWC27OmetaG_FD_160068 | JGI IMG/M metagenome (GOLD analysis project Ga0210393, IMG submission 160068) | Forest soil microbial communities from Barre Woods Harvard Forest LTER site, Petersham, Massachusetts, United States - Inc-BW-C-27-O ... | reverse complement strand
GCACCGTCGTGGGGTTGGCGAACCACACGCTGCTGGTCGCGCGTGATGGTACAGAAATTCCGATCGCCGATAGCGGCGCGCCGATCCGCGACGACTCGCGGCAGGCGAGTGGCGTCGTCCTCGTCTTCCGCGATCAGACCGACGAGCGCCGGGCGGCCGACTTGCAGATGCACGCCGTGCGGGCCGACCTCGAATCGCGGCGTGCCCAGGAGGCGAGCCGTCTCAAGAGCGAATTCCTCGCCAACATGTCACACGAGTTGCGGACACCGCTCAACGCCATCATCGGCTTCAGCGAAATCCTGCACGCCAAGAAAGTCTCGCCGACCAGTCCGGAGCACGACGAATACCTGAGTGACGTGCTCACGAGCGCCCGGCACTTGCTGCAGTTGATCAACGACATCCTCGACCTCTCGAAGATCGAAGCGGGCAAGCTGCAATTCTACCCGGAGCGAGTCGATCTGCCTCAGGTCGTGGCCGAGATCCTCGGCGTGCTGCGCTCGAGCACCGCCGAAAAGCGGATTCAGGTCGAGTCGCACGTGGACCCCGAGCTGACGGACGTCGTCGTGGATCTCGCGCGGTTCAAGCAGGTGCTGTACAACTACGTGTCCAATGCGTACAAGTTCACGCCCGCCGGCGGACGCGTCACGGTCCGCGTGCTCGCGACGGGAGCGACTTTCCGACTGGAGGTCGCGGACACGGGTATCGGTATTGCGCCCCAGGACATCTCGCGCCTCTTCACGGCGTTCGAGCAGCTGGACTCCGGCACCCGAAAGCGCCACGCCGGCACCGGCCTCGGCCTCGCACTGGTCAAGCGACTCGTCGAGGCCCAAGGCGGCGCCGTCGGCGTCACGAGCGCCCTCGGCGCCGGCGCGACGTTTTTCGCTACGTTGCCCCGCCGGCCTGACTCAGCGGTGCTGGATCACCCTCGATGAGCTGTTCACCGACATGTCCTGCTGCTGCTCGAGCAACTCGCCGATCTTTCTCAATCGCTCGGATTCTCGAAGGCCAACGAGCGGGTTGATCTCGCGCCACAACTCCTGGATCCCGGTGTAGTCCGCCTTGATCTGGTCGAAGTCTCGGAAAGGGTTGTAGTCCGTCTTCATCCCGGTCATCGCGGACACCAGGTTGTCGTCCGACAGCGAGTCGAGCGCCGTGACGTATTGGCGCCGCGACGACAAAAAGAGATAGGCCTCGCGCTTCTCGACGAGGAGCTTGTACACATAGTCCCGGTGGAACGTGGTCGCTTTATTGTTCGAGCGATACATGTTGGTGCACAGGACGGCGAGGAACTCCTCGTAGTCCCCCATGAGGTCGAGGGGCGTGTTGTCGTACGCCGGATCGTTCATGTTACGAGACGCGTGGACCATCTCGTGGAACAGCACCTCGTCGTACCGCTGTCCGGGATACCAACCGCAATCATCTACGGCCCAGCGATCCGGGGAATACTGGATCCGCGCGCCCTCGTAGGTCCACTTCTTCCCGGTCTCGGGATCGGCCGAGTAAAATGGTCCCGTGCGCGAGTTGCAGTAGTCATTATCGTCCGTATACGGCACGATCCAGATGGACTGGTCTTTCGACAGCCCGCTCCGAAACGTCTGCAAGAGCGCACGACCGGTATCCGTTCTCATGATCGCGTTGACCGCGAGCCGGACCCGTTCTTCGTACACCTTGGCGGCCTGACTCCGCGCGGTTTCCGTGAACGAGTACGCGATGGTGATATTCCATTGTGGGATACGTATCATTTGGCCTCCTCCTCATCAAGCAAACGCAAAAGGCCAACGAGACCCGACATGTCACCCGCCGACCCGAACTACGAGGCCCGCGTCAGGGCGAGCTTCGCCAAGCAACAGTTCATGGTGACGCTTGGCGCCAACCTCGCAAGCGTGCAGCCGGGCGAGGTCTGCATCGAGCTCCCGTTTCGCGCCGATTTGACCCAGCAGCACGGGTTCCTGCACGCCGGCGTCGTCACGTCGGTCATCGACAGCGCTTGCGGATACGCCGCGCTGACGCTCATGCCCCCGGATCGGGCGGTGCTGAGCGTCGAGTTCAAGGTCAACCTCATCGCTCCCGCGCAGGGCGCGACCTTTCAGGCGCGCGGGCGGGTCGTACGCGCCGGCCGCACGCTAACCGTGTGCACCGGTGACCTGCGCGTCGTCGGCTCAGACTCGGTCGTCGCGATGATGCAAGCGACGATGATGGCGGTAGAAGGACGAACCGATCGACGGGATTAGTGCCGTTTGGATTCGTAGAGTGGCTGGCCGTTGCCCGGCGCGAACGCCAGCCCGAATCCTTCAGACAGGAGGTCGTGCAGACTATCGAACTCGGTGGCGATAGTAATGTCGGCCGACGGCTGGCCACCAGCCACCAGCGTCGCGGCGGGAAAGCGCAGCAGGAGGTTCGCAGGGTTGGGCTGGTTTGCCTCGGTCACGACCCACAGGTTCCCGAGTCCATCGAGGGCCACTCCGGTTGGCACACCCGGGACGGTCGCGACGGCGCTCGGCGTCAGCGTCACGGTCGAGCTGGACAATGTCGCCAGTGACGCACGCGAGAACATCACGAGCGCGTTGCTGCCCGTCGCCCACAAATTCCCGCTCGTGTCGAATGCGATCGAACCCGCGCCCTCAATGATCGTGCTGGGTGTTGGTCCAGCGCCAAACACCATTGAGTCGATCGGCGTCACGGTGCCGCCCGCGCTCAGCTGACTCGCCGAGAGCGCGATCAGCTTATTCGCGTGCGGCGGATCATAGACGCCCATCCACAGGTTGCCGCTCCGGTCAAAAGCCATCCCATTGAACGAACTCGGTCCATACGGCATGACCGAGTACGCCGGCGTGGTAGCGCCACTCGTCGTCAGTTGGCTGGCGCTGTATCCGTACAGGATGTTCGAATCGAAGCTGTTGACTCACAGCGTGCCGTTGCCGTCGAATACGATGCTGCCGGGCTGATACGATCCGCCGAACGATCCGCCGACAGGCGGCAACTGGATAGATACCGTCGGCGTCAGGTTCGCACCGCCCCCCGCGATCTGCGCAGGCGTGTACTCGTAGAGGAACGCGGTGGCCGGAACGACGCCGGCGGTGGTGGCCCCGACCCACATATTCCCGTGCGAATCGAAGGCGACTGCGTAGGAGTAGCCGCCGGTGGAAATGCCAGTTGGCGTTGGGGAGCCGGTCGAGTCCAACTGGGCGGCCGAAAGCCCGTACAAGAATCCACCCTGATCGTTGATCCACAGGACCGCGCCGGACATCGAAAAAGCGCAGGGTACCGTCACGTTGACAGTCAGAGAGTGTCCACTGGCCAGATTTGCATACGACGCCGAATCGGTAGTCTCACAATAAGACGGGAGCCCCGAGACGACGACCGTCCCGTGGCCGGAGCCCACGGTGACTCCGTTCACGGTGTACGCTCCCGCGCCGTTCGTGCTCACCGTTGGCGTCGCCGTACCACCTGCGGGCGTGACGACGACATGCGCGTTGGAAATCCCGCCGCCGCGCGTACTGGCAACAGTCCCAGTCACCGTGCCTGGGGGCACCGAATGCGGTCCGGATGACGTGTTGCATCCAGCGCACACTGTCATAACGGCAAGTATGCGGCGCGGTGACCATCCAATGGCTTTTTTCATGGCGCCACACCGTGCCGTAGAGATCAAGAGACCGCAAGGCTACTTCCCGACTTTGTTCTTTCCGTTGCCGCGATTGGCGCTTCGGCCAAAGGCGTGCTTGAGGCGCCCGAAGAGTGAGTTCGGCCCGACCGGATTGATACCGACGCGTTGCCCGTGGGAACACTGAGCTCGACACCGGCGCCGAGGGTTGGCGATAACGGCACGTGCGGGATCTCATGCGATGCGGCTATGCCGAGCGGAAGATCCGTCGGTCCAATGCTGGAGACGGAGCCTCCACCAGTTGTCGACGGCACGGTGACGCGGTCGGCCGATGGGTTGGCGGAGAGCATCAGCCACGTGACGGGCTTGTATTCGAAGAGCGCGCTGACGGCCTGTTGCTATGCATCGGAGCGCAGTCCGGCGGCGCCGCCGATGAGGCCTCCAGGTGAAGCGCGGATCGCGAGTCGCCGGAGCGCTTTGGCCGCGCAGCATGCCCGCGGCGGCCGCGGTCAGCGTAGCAGAGAGCAGGAGTCGTCGCACGCCACTCCCTAGAGGCACATGCCGGGCCTGCACCACGCGTTGTTAACACGCCCGGTAACCTCCGCTCCCGCAAGGAGCTAGCGGCCGAGGTCAAAATGAACCCTCGACGGGGCCAGCCCGATTCGACTCAGGTAAGCATCGAATCGCTGCACCCGTCAAATTGCACGCATGGCAATCAACGCGGGCAAGCTGCTGGTCGTCGAATCCGACGAGCAGCTCAGGGGCAGCATCGTCTCGGCCCTGAACGAGGCGGGCTACGAGGTTTCGACGGACGTGAGCGCCGGCATGAAATCAGTTCTGGCGTTCGAGCCAGACCTCGTCGTGCTCGGCGCCGACCCGCCGGATCTCAACTGCTGCGACCTCCTCTCCGAGATCAAAGGCACCGAGCGCACGCGCGAGATTCGCGTCGTCATGCTCTCGCACGGCGGCGCCGCCGAGCGCGCTCGCGGCCTCGACCTCGGCGCCGACGATGCGCTGTCGCTGCCCTTCGAGCCCCATGAGCTCCTGTCGCGGATTCGGGCGCAGCTGCGCGAACGGGAGCAGTTGCGTCGAGCCGAGGAAGATCGCAAGGCGACGGAGCAGGTCGTGACGGCGGTGAACGAAGAGCGCCGCACGGTGCGCGTCGGCGCCTTGGTGACTGTTCTGGTACTCCTCGCGGCGGGTCTGGTTTCAGTCTATTTCTATCGGCGCACGCAAGCCCAGAATGCCCGCGTCTATGCCGCGATCACGAGACTGCAGTCGGGCATGCTCTCGCAATCGCAGCTCATACAGATGTCGCGGAAGGCGAGCGACAGCGTGGTGCAGAGCCGTCTCTCGAAGCTCGAGTCCGAGGGCAGTGTCGCGCAGACGATCATCCAGACGTACGAGCCGAGCGTGTGTCTGATACACATCACGCTCGCGTTCCGCGATCACACGAGCGGGCAAAAGCTCCACTATGCTGGTATGACGGACAGCGGCGGACCGACCCTCGACGAGCACAACAATCCGCTGGTGAGCTTGACCGGCTATGGCCCGGAAGTGCACATCGATGCGTTCGGCACCGGGTTTCTGGCCTCGGCCAACGGCGAGATTCTCACGAATCATCACGTGGCGGAGCCGTGGTGGCAGAACGATGAGATCAAAGAGCTCCTGAGCCAGGGGCTCGATCCGGTGGTGACTGAGATGCGCGCATACTTCCCCGATGTCCCGCACGGGATCACCATCGATACCGAGAGGATTTCCACGACCGCGGATGTCGCGATCGTGAGAGGCGACGTATCCGGACTCGGCATCAAGACCGTGGCCCTCGCTGACGGGCAGGGCGCGGCGATCAGTGGCGCGCCCGTCGTTCTCCTCGGGTATCCGACCGCCATCGACGCGATTCTCGCACGGGCGGGGTCAGAGACGATCCAGTCGATCGCGCACGCCTCGAAAGGCGATCCATCGCAGGTCATGGAGGAGCTCGCCAAGCGCCATCTCATTCGGCCGACCACAACCCAGGGCCACATTGGCGATGTGCTCGCCGACAAGATCGTCTACGACGCCCAGACGACGTCCGGCGGGTCTGGCGGTCCGCTGTTCAACGACCAAGGCAAAGTGATCGGCATCAACTTCGCCATCCTGCGTCAGTTCGGCGGATCGAACTTCGCCATCCCGATCGATTTCGGACAGGCATTGCTCACGGGATCCACCGATCGCGCAGGGCCAGGAACGGCCGCTCGATGAGACGAGTCATGAGGATGCCGACGCCGAGCGCGCCGCCGACGTAGATCGCGAACGCCGGGAGCGGACCCGGCGTCCAGTGGAACAGGCGGTCCAACACGTGCGGCGCCCACCACAGAATCGCCAGGTGCCACAAGTAGATCGCGTACGAATACGTCCCGATCCAAGCCAGCGGGCGCCACGCCGCGTGCATCGGCGACATGAGCGCCACGAGAAGCGCTCCCCCGAATCCCAGGTACAGCAGCGTGAGACCGAGGGTCAACGTGAACGAGCTCGTCACGTCCATTGCCATGACCAGCACGACGGCCGCGACACTGGCCGCGGCGATGATCCATCGGCGCGACGTCACGATCCGTCGCAGTCGTTCGCCGTCGAAGTGATACCAATAGGAGAGCAGCACGCCGAAGAGCAGCGAGTCGAGCCTCAAGTGTGTGGGGTAGAGGTCCGCCAGAAGATCGCCAGGGTGACGGCTCACCGTCACGATTCGCGCGGCGAGCTCCACGAGCGCAACGATTGCCGTTACCGGTACAACGACGGAGAACGGATTGTCTGCTCCTCGACCGCGCCGAACAATCAGCGCGAGGCCCAAGGCCAAGAGCAGATAGAAGTGCTCTTCGACCGCGAGCGACCACGTATGCCACCAGATATGCGGCAGGTATCCTTGGAGGAACAAGCATTCAGCGAGCCACGCGCCCGGCGGCGTCGGCGTGTGACGCATGTAGATCGCCGTGATGAGCATGAAGGCGTAGAACGCCGGGTAGATCTTGAACCCGCGCCGGGCGAGAAACCGGCCCACGCGCACCTTACCGAGCCGCTGGTACTCGCGGTACAGTAGCCCGGAGACCAGAAATCCACTGAGGACAAAGAACAGATCGACCCCGACCCAACCTGGGTCGAAGTGGTAATGTCGGCCGAGGACGAGCAGAATGGCCGCGCCCCGCAGGGCGTCGAGTGCCGCGAGGCGTTCCGAGTCGCGCAAACGCAGCAAGCTACTGCTGCGTCTGCGCTTAGGGTACCGCTACTTCATGAGCTCTTTCCACGACTTCTCAGAGAGATTGACGCCGTAGTGCGATGCGGCTTTCTCGATGTTCTTGAACGCCAGCTCACGCTCGGAGTCCGTCACGCCCTCGACCTGGTCGAACCGCGCCACGGCGTTCCGCACGTGTTGCGCGTCGGTCAGCGGCTCTTTTCGCTCCTTCGGGAAGGCGTACACACTATCGGGTAGGTCGCTCTGCGTCGTCAGTTGTCCGTGCTTCTCATGAGGTCGCCATGTCGGGTCCACAGTTGTCCTCCGGGGCAAGTGGGTGCATGATATCCGGACGCATGGAGAATACCACATGACCCGACCCCACGAAGACCTGCAGCGCCACACACCCACCGATCACCGGCCCGGCGGCGTGCCGGTCACGTTCGCGCCGGGGGCCTGGTGCGCCATCGACGTCGTGCATACGAAGGCTGGGCGCGTCGACGCCGGCATATCGGCGTACGAGACGCTCATCGAGAAGGCACGCTCGTCGCCTCTCGGGGTGCGCGTCGCCGCCGTGCTTCGGTCCGTCAACGATCGGCGCGTGATCGCGATGGTGGACATCGAAGGACACGACGCGTTCCACCATCTGCAGTCGTCGTGGGACGATCACCATCTCGTGGCGCACCGCGACGATGTCGCCGAGTCGAGTACGCTCGCGCTCTATCGTGTAACCGCGAGCAGTGGTGATGCGGCAATCGATCCGGAATCCAAGGGCGCGTACGCGTTCGAGCACGTCGCGCTCGCGCCCGAGCGCACGAGCGCGCTCGCGGCCGCGGCTCCAAAGGCGCACGGTTTTCGGGGGGTTGTCGTGTTTGGGGCTGACGACGACAAGGGCTCGATCATCGTCTACCACTTCGGTCACGCGGCCGACCTCGACACGTTCCGCGCGGGCTCCGAGGCCCAGCGCATTCTCGGCCCCTTAAGGGCCGACGGCGAGACGATCTCAGCCGTCCATCCAGTAAGGACGTTCGGCTGAGCGCCTCGCCGCCGGAGAACAGAATTACGCCGCGGGTTTCTTCTGCGCCGTCGGCGGCGTCAAGCCGTTGAGGCGCATGTAGTTCGCGAGTTGGCTATAATGGTCCGCCCAGTCACCATTCGTGTCCAATATCACCCCGGCCCGTGATTTGGTCTTGCCACCGAACCACGGCAGCTCTTCGCCGAGCTTCGAGTCGTCGAGCGAGGCGAGGGCCTGGTCGCAGAACGCGAACGTCTCTTTGAGGCGGGCCATCAGCACGTCCTTGCTCGCGGTCGCCTCGACCTTCGCCCGTTCGGGGGCCTTCATACCGCCGATCGCGCCGCAGAGGTAATCGTTACCCTGAGACAGGTGGACGACAATGGCGCCGACCGACATCTGCGCGGGCGTCGGCTTGTACGCGTACTTGTCAGCGGGAAATGCGTCGGCCGCAGCCATGAGATTCTTGCCCACGTGCTTGGCATCATCACGGAATGCGTCGGCGATTGGGGCACTCTGAGCAATGGCGACGGCGGGGATACAGACCAACGCTAGGGCTATAACGCGCACGATTCTCTCTCTCGTTTGGGGGTTGCCTGCACATTGCACGAACGCACGCCATGTGTCCAGTCCGGTGCAGGTCCGGTTCTGGCCCGTGCATCGCCGCCCGATTCTGTTGACTGAGCGGACCCGACCATGTGCGCAGGAGTAACGACATGCCATATCTGGGTTGCGATGGCCACCGGCGCTTCGCATATTGACCGCGCACGACTAGAGGGCCCCAGAGGCCCGCGATAAGGGCAAACCCGCCGAAAGGCGGCGACGCAAAGCTCCGAGGCTACCGCACGCACACGCGTGCCAGGCCGGTCGAGCCGCCGAACGGGATCCTCACACGGGGGCCCTTTGTATTTCCGCCGTTCGTGCAAGAGCCCACAACCGTAGGAGCAGTCGCTATGCGAGTACTACGTCACGCCTCATGGCTCGTAGTTCCGCTCGTCGTCATCGCGTGCGATCGGACGCCAACCGCGACGACACCACCCGCCGATGTGAGTCGGCAGCTCGCCACCGCGTTTGTACCGGGTCAAGCACTCTACGGCCTCACATCCGCGCAGTACGCGAACTTTCATCTCGGCAGACAGGTCTTTGACAGCGTCTTCACACCGCAAACAGGACTCGGGCCGGTCTTCAATGCCAACGGCTGCGCGACCTGTCACCTGAACGGCGGCGCCGGCACCCAAGTAGAGGTACAAGGTTCCGTCTACGCCAACGGGACGTGCAACACGCTCGACTCCGTTGGCGGATTCGTCTTCGAGCTCTTCTCCACCCCACAACTCATCGCCGCGCTCGGCATCAATGGCGAGCCGATTCCGAGCTACGCGCAGACCGGACACCGCACGACTCCGCAGCTCTTCGGCCGCGGGCTCCTCGGCGCCATCACCGATTCGGCGCTCAAGGCGCAAGCGGCTCTCGAGCAGCGCCAAGACCCTCGAGCCGCCGGGCGCATTGCCCTCATGTCCGACGGAACCATTGGTCGCTTCGGGCGCAAAGACCAAGGATCGTCAGTGTTTGACTTCAACACCGACGCGTTCTTGTATGAGATGGGCATCACGACGCCAGGGTCGGACGACAGCACGGAGAAACCGATTGGCGACAAACCGGTCCCGCCCGGCGTCGCGCTTGGGCCCGAGCCGAACCTCTCACTCCTCAAGCTGCAGCAGACGACTGACTTCGTGAGCTTCCTCGCGCCGCCACCGCCGGCGCCCGACAATGACTACCAAGAGGCCGTGTTCCAGCGAACCGGTTGTGCGACATGCCACGTTCCGTCTATGCAAACGGGTGCGAACGCGGTCGCGGCGCTCAGTCGCAAGACCGTCCACGCGTACACGGATCTTCTGCTGCACGACATGGGTCCCGGGCTCGCCGACATCTGCTTGGGTGCGGCAAAGCCATCGGAGTTCCGCACGGAGCCGTTGATGGGACTCAGCCTGCGGACCGAGTTCCTCCACGACGGCCGGGCAAAAACGGTCGGCGCCGCGATCCTGGCGCACGGCGGTCAGGCGACCACCGCGCGTATGCGATTCACCCAACTGCCGGAGCGAGAGCAGCAGGCGCTCGTTCGATATCTGCAGACTTTCTGATGCGGACCGTTCGCCTCAGCTCGTCCTCGGACTGTAGGATCTTTTGACGGAGGTCGATCGGTAACTTGGGATGCGCCGCCAAGAACCGATCGACCTCGTGCAGTGCCTCGGCGCTCGTTTGCCCATCGAGGAACGCGCCGAGCCACTGACCGAGGAAGAAGATCCGACGGTGGGTCTGGATCCACGGCAACGTGTCGAGCGCGGCCTTGAGGTACCGCCGCGTGAGAGCGCTCTGTTCTGGATCGTTGAACGCGCGCAGGCTCGCCGTCACCCATTCTTCATTCAGCGTCGTGTCGCTCAGATACCGCGCGAAGTACGTCCGCTTGGTCGCCGAATCCGGAGATGCCGCCTGCGCGATGAACGCTCGCCGCTTGCCCTCGGTCCCCTGATCGCGCGAGCGCTCATCCTCGAAGCGCTCCTCGGCCTCGGCGGGGATTTTCGCCAGCAGTGCCGTCACGATAGCCCACCGGGTCGGTTCCTTGAGCGGCGCGCCGGCGAGTGAGTCGCGTTCCAGCCAGTCGGCGAGGGACTGCAGGCCCCGCGGCGTCGCCGCAATGCCGATGAGCGCGTCGACGCTCGCCTTCCGAATGCCGAACGAGCGCGCGCTGTCGTCGGCCATTGCGGCCAGCAGCCGCTCGAGTCCCGGCGCGGGCGCCGACTGGTACGCCGTCACGGCGCGCACGGTGCGGTTGAGCACGAACGTCGCGATCTGCTCATCGCGCTCGCCCGGAATGCCTCGCTCGACCATGGCCAGGAACCGACCGGGCGCGAACCGCGCGTCGCGCACGAGATCCCACATGGCGCCCCACAGCTGCGCCCGCAGCAATGGGTCGCGGACCTCGCCAATGTGATGCTCAACCCATCGCGCGCTCGCCGAGTCGAGCACGATCACGGCGTATCCATAGTCGCCGGCATTGGCGAAAACGAACGCATGCGCTCTCCCGGGGATCGTCGTCCGCTCGGCCCGGAGCTCCACCGGTTGCGCGTGTGAGTCGACGTCCACATCGAGCTTGATCGGCCACGGTCCGGGTCCGGACAACGGCCGCGCCGGATGTTGCACGAGCGTGATGGCCGCCGCGCTGACGTGCTGCTCGACGATTGGGACACCAGGGCGCAGGATATAGGCGCGACCCCACGCGTCCAGCGGGCGGTGCGACGCGGTACTGATCGATGACAAGAGATCGTGCCACGTCGCGTTCCCATACGCGTGGTCGCGCAAGTACAGACGCAATCCATCGCGAAAGGCGGTGTCGCCGACCAGAAACGCGAGTTGCTTGAGGATCGCCGGCGCTTTGTTGTAGACGATCGGCCCATACGCGCTCTTGGCCTGGTCGAGATTCCCGAGCGTCTGCCAGATCGGCGTCGTACCGTCCGTCACATCGACCGCGTACGCCGCGGGTCGCGTGCGCACGTAAAACGTCTTCCACGCGCCCGACGCCGAATCGAGCGCGTCCTGCATGACCGCCGCCATGTAGCTGGCGAATCCTTCCTTGAGCCACAGATCGTCGAACCATCGCATCGTGACGAGGTCGCCGAACCATTGATGGGCGACCTCGTGGAAGATCGTGGCCTCGCGCCCGAGTCGCTGCACCATGGTCGGGCGCTCGCGATAGATGAAGCTCTCCTCGTTGTAGAAGATCGCGCCCGGATGCTCCATGCCGCCGAATGGGAACGACGGCGCGAGGACCACGTCGAACTTCTGGAATGGAAACGGCCGATCGAAATAGTGCTCCAGCCAATCCAGCGCCCGGCCGTTCTGGTAGAGGATCGAATCCCCTTCGACTTCGGCCTTCCTCGACGCCCGCACATACAGGGTGATGGGTCGCGAGGTCGTCGTGCTGGTGATGCGAGCCCACGGTCCAGCCGCAAACGCGATGAGATAGGTACTGATGCGCTCAGTCGGGGCGAAATGCGTGGTGACTGCCGAGTCGGTCGAATCCGTCTGCGTCGCCGCTCCATTCGCGACCGCATTCCAACCGCGCGGCATCATCAGTGTGAGCGTCACTCGCGCTTTCAAGTCAGGCTGGTCGAAACAGGGGAACAGCGCGTTGGCGTCGGCAGGGACCAGAAGCGTGTAGAGGTACTCGGCGCCATCGGTCGCGTCGTGGAACTGGATAATGCTCGCGCCTGACGGCGCGATGTTCGCCGAGAAATCGAAGTCCAGCGTGTTGTGTCCGGGTGCCAAATACGAGGCGGGAACCCGAATATGCGCGCCGTCCGTCGTAATGCCGGGCGGGGCATGCAGCTCTGGCCCGCGAAAATCGAGCAGGACATCGCCCGAGTCCGAGCGATTGAACCGGATCGTGACGTGCCCGGTCGCCTTGCCCCGCGTATCCCGCTGTCGGATGTCGAGTCGCAGGTCGTACTGGACGTCCTGAATCCCACGCGCGCGATGCACCGCGAGCGCTTGCGATATCCCGGGTCGATCGAGGCTGTCGGCGCCGCCCCCGAGGTGCAGGGCGGCCAGGAGAATCAGCACCCGCCAATTATACCGAGGATCTCGAAACCTGTCAGCTCGGGTTCTTTCTCGCTTTTGTTCGTTTCATTCGGCATACCCATCTATCGCAGATGGGCCTCCGAGTCCGACAACAGCACGTGCTGCAGGAGCAGGCGGGCCTTCCGCCAGTCGCGGTGGACGGTCCGCGTCGAGATGCCCCGCGCATCGGCGATCTCGCCAAAGGTGAACCCACAGAAAAAATGCAGATCCACGAGCTCGGCGAGCGCGGGCTCCAGCGTCGCCAACCGGTCCAACGCATCGCCGAGCTCCTCGAGCTCCACGGCGGTGCGCTCGGCGGCCGCCGTCGGTGGCTCCTCGCCGCTCAGCGTGATCTCGAGATGCCGCCCGCGCTTCGTCGCCTGACGTCGACGCGCGTAATCGATGACGAGCGTGCGCATCGCCCGCGACGCATACGCCAAGAAATGCGCGCGGTCGGCGAACCCGCTGTCGTGGCGCGAGACGTTGAGATAGGCCTCGTGCACGAGTGTCGTCGCGCCGAGGGTCAACGCGCCGCCACTCTTCCGCAGGTTGTACTCGGCGAGCCGATGTAGCTCGCTGTACAGCGCGGTGAACAGTTCGTTGGGACGATCAGTCCCTGTTGACGACAGGTTCGCGTCGGACATTTCGTATAACATAGTGTGTTGAGTCTCGACGCCAACCGGTGGGCCGCACTCGAGCCATTGCTGAACCGCGCGCTCGATCTTCCCGACGACGAGCGCGCCGCGTGGCTTGCGGAGCTCACGTCGACGTCGCCAACCATGGCGGCGGAACTGATCGCGCTCCTCGACTCGGAGACCGTCGCCGACGAGCGCGGGTTTTTGGACGCGCCCATCGACACGAAGCTTCCCGGTCTCAAGCTCGGCGCCTATTCGCTGGAGCGCCCGATCGGCCAGGGCGGCATGGGGACCGTCTGGCTCGCCCATCGCACGGACGGCCGCTTCGAGGGCCGCGCCGCCGTCAAGCTCTTGAATCGCGCGCTCCACAGCGCCGCCGGAGAGGAACGCTTTCGCCGCGAGGGCTCGGTGCTCGCGCGACTCGCGCATCCGGGGATCGCGCGACTCCTCGACGCCGGTCTGAGCCCCAGCGGGCAACCGTTCCTGGTTCTCGAGTACATCGACGGTGAGCCGATCGATGTCTTCGCCGAACAGTGGGCACTCACGCACGAGGAGCGCGTCCGTCTCGTCCTGCAAGTCCTGGAGGCGGTCGGCCACGCGCACGCGAACCTCATCGTCCATCGCGATCTCAAGCCGAGCAACATCCTCGTGACGCGCGACGGGTCGGTGAAGTTGCTCGACTTCGGTATCGCCAAGATGCTCGAACCCGACGCGAGCGGAACCGCCAAACTGACCGTCGAGGGGACACGGGTCCTGACGCCGGAGTTCGCCGCGCCAGAGCAACTGTGGGGCGAAGTCGTCACGACCGCGACCGACGTCTATGCGCTCGGTGTCTTGTTGTACATTCTGCTGTCGGGTCGCCACCCGACCGGCGAGACGCCGCGCGCGCTGTTGACCGTCGAACCGGCGCGACTGGGACTCGGCGACCTCGACGCCGTCCTGGCCAAGGCGCTGAGCAAACCCCCCG
>Ga0210393_10002872_pt1 | contig 14047 bp, 9 predicted proteins | sample IncBWC27OmetaG_FD_160068 | JGI IMG/M metagenome (GOLD analysis project Ga0210393, IMG submission 160068) | Forest soil microbial communities from Barre Woods Harvard Forest LTER site, Petersham, Massachusetts, United States - Inc-BW-C-27-O ... | reverse complement strand
GAGGGCAACGGCGAACGAGGCGAGCGCGAGGAGACTGGCGCCGGTGCCTCCGTGGAAGGTGTCGCGGTAGGCGGACATGGCCGGCAACGTGGCGGTGTACCGATCGAGATTTAGCTCGCGGCCCAATGCGTCGAATGCGTGGCGGTTGGACAGGACGAGGCTCATCAACCGTCCCGGGGTGGCCATCTGGTCAACCGGGACGATGGCGCCGCCGAACAGAACCTGAGGAAAGCAGAGCATGGGCAGGGCGAGGGCAGCCTGCGCGGCGTTGGAGACCGCGGCAGAGGCGAGCAGGCCGAGGGCCAGTGCCGAGGTCGCCTCGATCACGATCGTCGTGAACAGCGACGCGTAGATGTGCCATCCGGCAGCGGGCAGCCGACCGAGCGCCCGCAGCGCACCCAGGAGCACCGCGCTGACTCCGGCCAGCACCGGAAGCAGTGCTGTGACCTTGGATGCCACGTAGGCCCCAACGCTGAGCCCGGCCAGCCGCTCTCGCCGGAAGACAGCCATCTCCCCGACGATCTGGAGCAGACCATAGGTAAGGCCAAAGAAGAAGCCGTCGAACGCGATCCAGAACACGATCTGAGCCGGACCGACGTCGGCCGCACTGTTTGTATCGAACGCGCCGCGCTTGAACAGCGTCGCCATCATCGCCGTGACCAGCACCGGTGAGCCGAGCAAGATCGCCAGGGTCAGCCGGTTGCGAAGGAGGACATCAACATTGCGTCGTGTGAGTAGCCACCACTGCCGGGCAACGCCAGTGGGCTTGATATTTGGACGGGTCGCTGGGGTGGGAGGCACGCCGTGCCGGAATTTCGAATTTGCAGAATTCCCAATGCTTTCCGCGAATTGCCCGGCCCAGATCGCGGGCGTGTGCTCACCGGCCAGCCGGTCGTACACTTCGTCGAGATCTTTTACGTCGAAGTAGGCCCGAGCCTCGGTTGGGCTGCCGGTGAAGGCCAGGTGGCCGTCGCGGGCCAGGAATATCACTCGGTCACACCGGTCGATGCCGGCCGGCTCGTGCGTCGTGAGAATGACGGTGACCCCGCGCCGGCTGAGCCGGTGCAGCAGGCGCATTACGTCAGCTGCGGTCGACGGATCGAGTCCGGAGGTGGGTTCGTCGAGGAAGAAAAGGCACGGCCGGGTCAGTAGCTCGACGGCGATACTGGCCCGCTTGCGCTGGCCGCCGGACAGCGCACGGACCGGCACCTCAGCCCTGTCAGCCAGGTCGAGGTCTTGCATCGTTTCTTCGACGACCCGGTCAGCCTCGGCCGCCGATGTGCCTGCGGGCAGTCGCAGCCGCGCCGCGTAGCGCAGCGTGCGGCGTAGGGGCATCTCGAGGTGGATGATGTCGTCCTGAGGCACGTAGCCGATACGGGACTCGGCGCTGACTCGGGTTCCCCGAGGGACGCCGTCGCGACGAACCTCCCCGCCAGACGGTGGTTGCAGTCCGGCGAGGATCTCCAGCAAGGTGGTTTTTCCTGCGCCACTGCCGCCGGCGATGGCAACCAACTCGCCCGGTTCGATCGACAACGACATGTCCTGGAGGATCTGCCGGGTGCCGACACGCCTGCTCACGTCGGCCGCATCGACCCGCGCTCCCCGCGTGCTGAACCGCTTGATTGTCGTTGGTTTGAAAGTCAATTCGGTCATGATCTGCGACCTCCCTTATTTCTGAACTCGCTTGGCTATGGCGTGATCATCGGTCGGGGCCGCGGTGGTCGCATGAGGTGTTTGCCTCAAATCGCGGTTTTGAGGCGGATGCCTCATGTGCCGAAATGGTGTTGGGGCCGACTATTTCACCATGATTGACGGCAATATCCCACTCGAGACCGCTCCGGTGATCCCAGAGCAGCCGTGGGAAAAGCTGCTAACCGAAGGTCACGCGCCCTTGGTGAGGGCGCGACGGGTGTTTCGCTACCTGCCGTCGGCGCCGCGTTGCAAGGTCTGCAACAACCCGTTTGGTGGCCCGGTCGGATATGTTTTCGCCGCGGCCGGGTTCCGCCCGTCGCGCAAGAACCCCAATCTGTGCAGTCGTTGTTGTGATGCGCTTCCCCCGGGTGGTGCCGAGGTGGACGTCGCGGTTTTGTTCGCCGACGTTCGCGGCTCCACGGCACTGGGCCAATACGGAGTCGCCGCGGACTTCGCCGCGTTGCTCAACCGGTTCTACGTCGCTGCAACACAGACCCTTCTGCGGCATGACGCGATAATTGACAAACTCATTGGCGACGAGATCATGGCTTTCTTTGTTCGGGGCATCAGCGGTCCGCAGTACCGGCGGCGCGCGGTTCTGGCCGGGATGGAGCTGCTCAAAGCGGTCGGCTATGGCAGCGACGAGGGGCCTTGGCTGCAGTTAGGCATAGCGGTCAATGCGGGGGTCGCATACGTCGGCAACGTAGGGGGCGCGGTGGTCGATTTCACCGCCCTCGGTGATCCGATCAACGTCTCGGCTCGCATGCAACAACACGCCGCCGGCGGAGAGTTGCTCGTAGCATCCGGAGTGGCCGACGAGCTGATGGGGATGACGCCGCTGCGGCGACTGAACCTGCGCGGGCACGACCAGCCGATCGATGCCTTTGTTCTTGGCGCTCAATGAGCGACGGGACACGCGCCGTAGTCGACCTGCCAGTGCTTGATGCCGTTGATGAAGGATGACCGCAGCCGCTCCGGATCTCCCGCCGAGGTCAGGTCCGGTATGTGGTCGGCGATCGCATTGAACATCAGGTCGATCGTCATGCGCGCTAAGTTGGCGCCGATGCAGTAATGCGCGCCGGTGCCGCCGAATCCGACATGCGGATTGGGGCTGCGCAAGATGTTGAAGGTGTACGGGTCGTCGAAGACTTCTTCGTCGAAGTTGGCCGAGCGATAGAACATCACCAATCGCTGGCCCTTCTTGATCTGCACACCGCCGAGTTCAGTGTCGGCCAGAGCCGTGCGCTGAAACGCTGTGATCGGCGTGGCCCAGCGGATGATCTCATCGGCTGCGGTCTTGGGACGCTGCGCCTTGAACAGTTCCCACTGATGCGGGTAATCGGTGAAGGCCATCATTCCCTGCGTGATCGAGTTGCGGGTCGTCTCGTTGCCCGCGATGCCCAGCGTGACCACCAACATGCCGAACTCGGCGTCCGATAGATGTTGGCCGTCGGCGTCGGCTTTGATCAGCGTGGTGACGATGTCCCGATCTGAGGGGCCCGGTTCTTCGGCCTTACGGGCCGCCAACTGCATTGCATACCACATCAATTCGCCCGCAGAGGTCAGAGCGTCATACTCGGCGAACTCCGGGTCGTCGCTGCCGATCATCTTGTTGGACCAGTCGAACAGCTTCCCTCGGTCCTCCGGCGGTACCCCGAGTAGGCCGGCGATGGCCTGCAGCGGCAATTCGCAGGCCACCTGGCGGACAAAGTCGCCCGCCCCTTCTGCCGCGGCCTCGGTAGCGATGCGGCGCGCACGCTCACCGAGCTCAGCGCGCAGCCGCTCGACCGCGCGTGGCGTAAAGGCGCGCGAGACGATCTTGCGCAGCCGGCTGTGTTCGGGGTCGTCCATCATGATCATCGACGCGCGCCCCGCCTCGATCTGGCCCGCCGCCAAGTCGTCCCGGTAACGCGGCACGATGGATTTCGTGGCCGACGAGAAGACGTCGCTGCGCAGCGAGGCCTCGCGGATGTCGCGGTGCTTGCTCACCACCCAGTAACCACCGTCGCCGAATCCGCCTTGATCGGGCGGTTGCTTGTTCCACCAGATCGGCGCCGTTCGCCGCAGCTCGGCCAGCTCCTGCACGGGGAGCCGGCGGGCGTAGATGTCGGGATCGGTGAAGTCGAACCCCGGCGGCAGGTGCGGGGTGGCGATGTGACTGCTCCTCGAGGATCGCGGGTCGTTGGCAGATGCTAGCGCCGACCCGGCCCCTGGGTATACCCCGTAAGAGCTGCTATTTGCCGTGCGGGTCAGCGGCATTCAGGGTCGCCACCACCTTGTCGTAATCGCCGCGCGCCTCGCTGCAGCGAAGGAACTTGACGCGCTCGACCTGGATCTCGTTGGCGTCGGGTTCAGTTTCCAGCAGCTGGATAACCTCGTCGACGAACTCGTCGAGTGGCATCGCGAAATCGCTTTCCCGTTGTCCGGGAAGCAAATCGGTGGCCACTGACGGCGGGACGAGCTCTTTGAGGTCGACCGTGGAGTTGGCCAGCTGCAGCCGCACCGACTCGGTGAGCATGTGAATGGCGGCCTTTGAAGCGTTGTAGCTTGGGGTGGTTCTGAGCGGGGCGAAGGCCAGGCCCGACGAGACGGTGATGATGGTGGCGGCTGGCTGCTTTTGCAGATGTTCGATGAACGCCGCGATGAGGCGGATGGGGCCGAGCACATTCGTGGTGATGACCGACTCCGCGGACTCGAGGAACGTGTCGGGCTGATGCCAGTCCTCGACCTTCATAATGTCGGCCATCGCGATGACGACATTGAGGTCGGGATGGCGCGCCAGCACCTCACCGGCAGCCGACCGCACACTTGCGGCGTCGGCGGTATCGATCTGCACCGTGTCGATATCCGGGTGTTCGGCCGCGATCTGCTCTAGCAGCTCTTTCCTTCTGCCCCCGACAATTACGGTGTTGCCCTTGGCCTGCAGGCGCAGCGCCAGCGCCAAACCGATTCCGCTGGTGGAGCCGGGAATGAAGATGGTGTTGCCGGTGATGTTCATGCGCGTAAGCCTTTCGTGGTCTAGCTGGAGCTTGCCAACCCGGCGGCAACTCCGCGAGGCGTGAGCTTCAGCTCGAGCCGGGGCTGGGTACCTTCAGGCCGTCGCGTGCGCCCAGGTTCGTCGCCGCGGTCACGACGGCCCGTTCGATCTGTCGAAGCGCATGCACCGCGGTGAGGAACCGTCGGGTATCGGGGCGCGGTTCGCCCTCGCCGTCCTGATGGCGGGCCAGGGTCACAGCGGCGTCGAGTTCGTCGGTGGTGGAGTCGACGGTCACCGAGTCGGCGCCGTCGATGATGGCCAGCAACGCGTCGATGTTGCGTCGCGTTTGCGCCGCGGTCGACGCGAAGGCTTCGGCCAGATTTGAGGCCCACGGTTGCGACCCGACAGAGCCCCGGTACTGCTCGCTGGTGCGGGCCAGATTGCGCCCGTAACGGTCGCACGCGGTGAATATTCGCAGGCCACGTCGAATGCTTCGGCGGCCGGCAAGGCCCGCGACCCCCGCCAGTAGCGGCTTGGCGGTGACCCGGAACTGCTGCAGTTTTCGATCGAGCTCGCGTGCCTGCTCGGTCGGGCTCAGGCTCTCGTCACCGCACATGGTTGCGGTGGATATCTCGATCAGCTCGGACAGGCTCGTCAAGAAGGCGCGGGTGTCGTCGCGGATGGCGGTTCGGGTGTGAGTCGGCAGCACCACTATTGCCACGGTGACACCGATGACGGCACCGATCGCGGTCTCTTCGATCCGCAACAGCAGTACGCCAAAAGAGAATTCGCCGAGCAGGCCGTACAGCAACGCCAGCATCGTGGTGATCCAGAACGTCATCAGGCTGTAGGTGACGGTCATGAAATAGAACGCACAAAACAGGCACACGAAGATCCCGGCAAGCGACACGGTCTTGTCGCCGGCGAACAACGTGGCCACCAGCACGCCGGACGGGACGCCGAGCGTGGTGCCGAGCAGACGCTGCCAGCCTTTGGTGAGGGTTTCGCCCCAGGAGTTGGTGCCGGCGAAAATCACGAACGCCGCGATCACCGCCCAATACCAGCGCGACGGCGACACCAGCTCGCCGGTGATGATGGCCAACGACGCTGCGACGGCGACCTGGATCGCCTGCCGGGTGGTCTGGCGCAGACCGCTGTCGTGTTGCCCGCCGTCGTCCGAGTCGGGTTGGGGGCCGACGCTGTCGGATGCCGGCGGTGGCGCGTCGTCCGCGATTGCAAGAGCACCGGTGGTGGCACGCTCGACGATTGCCCGGACTTCGGCCGTGGCCGTCGCCGCGTTGATTATCGCCAGGGCCAGGCGGCGTACGGCGGCTTGGCTGGGAGCGTCGGTCGCGGTAGGCCGCGGCTGCTGATCAAGAATTCGTTGAGCCTGGCTCGCCGCCTGTGGAAGCCCGCCGGCCTGTGGTATGCGGATTGCCCGAGCGAGCTGGGTGAGCGCCGCGACCAGTTCTGCGCGGGCGGTGGTGGGGATATCGGCGGCGGCGTCTGTGCCGAGGGCGGCGGCTCGTCGGCCGGCGGTGGCGACCCATTCGATGGCGAGCTCGGCGTCGAAAAGCCAGGGCGCCAGTTGTTCACTGGTTACCCCGAGCCATAGCATCGCCGGGTCGGCCTTGTCTTCGATCTGACTTTGCACCATCAGGGCGGTCTCGTTGAGCCGGATGGTGCGGGCCCGCATGCGGCGGCGCCGCCGTTCGTCGAGCCGGCCGGTCCGTACCGCTTCGGCGGTGGTGTCGACCACGATGGCCATCCGCGCCCGCAGCGCACGAATGGTGGCTCGCAGCACGCGTTCGGGCCGATCGGGCAGTACGTAGGTGCTGATCACGAACGTGCACACCGTCCCCACCACGACCGCCCCGACCATCCAGGGCAACTCCGAAACACTCGCTCGCAGATACAAAGTGAAGAAGTAGGCCATGAACGCGACCATGCCCAGCGCCTTGCCGCGGGGCCCGAAGCGGCGGATGTAAACCGCGGTGAACACGACCACCACGAAGACAGCGTCGCTGGCCACTTTCTGCGGCGCGAGCAGCGCGGCGGCGGTGATGGCGAGGGTAGCGGGCAGCGGCAGCAGCGCCATCGTGATCCGCTGTCGGTGCGGGTCCGGCTCGTTGACGGATCGGGCCGCCACCATCGTGATCACGACGCCGAGCAAAGCGACCGTCAGAGGCTGCCCCGTCGCCCTGGTCAGCAGGAAAAGGATCGCCAGGGCGCAGGCCAGCGCCGCCGTCGTTCGGGTCGCCATCCGCAGCCGCAGCAACCCGGGATCGGAACCGATCGCCCAGTTGCGGGCTCTTTCGTAGAGAACAGTTATCTCCTGACCACCTCTCGTCTGATGGACACCACATGGTTACCTGAACTGCGCCGCAGCGGCCAAGCTAGTCTTCGACGTCGTGACAGTGCCGACGCGGGCGAACCTGGCCGATGGCCGTGACCTGCTGTTCTTCTCACTGCCCGGGCACCGTCCGGCGCCGGTCGAAGATCGCAGGCCGCTGCCGGAGCGCGACCCCGACCAGTCGCAGTTACGGTTCGACCGGTCAACCGGGCAGTGGGTGATCGTCGCGGCGCTGCGCCAAGACCGTACCTACAAGCCACCCCCGGACCAGTGCCCGCTGTGTCCGGGTCCCACCGGGCTGACCAGCGAGGTGCCCGCCCCCGATTATGACGTCATCGTATTCGAGAACCGGTTCCCGAGCCTGTCCGGTGCCTTCAAGCCGATGCCTGCGGCCGCCGGTGACGGGTTCTTGTCCGCCCCGGGGTACGGCCGCTGCGAGGTGATCTGCTTTTCCAGCGAACACACGGCGTCGTTCGCGGAGTTGGAACCGGCGCATGCCCGGCTGGTCGTCGACGCGTGGCGGCACCGGACAGCCGAACTGATCGGCACGCCGGGTATCGAGCAGGTGTTCTGTTTCGAAAACCGCGGCGAGGAAATCGGAGTGACACTGACCCATCCGCACGGTCAGATCTACGGCTACCCCTACCTGACGCCGCGAACCGCCGCCATGCTGGGGCAGGCGCGCGAACATCGAATGCGTCACGGCGGCAACCTCTTTGCCGACCTGTTGGCGCGCGAGGTCGCCGACGGCAGCCGCGTCATCGCACGCACCGAGAAGTTCACGGCTTTCGTGCCGTTCGCGGCGCGCTGGCCGGTCGAGGTGCACATCTACCCGAACAGGTTCGTGCACAACCTTGTCGAACTCGATGAAGGTGAACTGAACGGGTTCGCGCAGGTCTACCTCGACGTGCTGGGACGGTTCGACCGGATGTATTCGGCTCCGCTGCCGTATATTTCGGCGCTGCACCAGTTCGCCGACACCGACGCCCAGGCTGACGGCTACTTTCACGTCGAGTTGATATCGATCCGGCGCAGCGCCAACAAGCTCAAGTACTTGGCGGCCTCCGAATCGGCGATGGACGCGTTCATCAGCGACGTCACGCCCGAAAGCGTGGCCCAGCGGCTACGGGAACTCGGCCGATGACCGACTCGAGCATCCGGTACGCCGCTCCCGGGCGGATCAACCTGATCGGGGAACACACCGACTACAACCTCGGGTTTGCGCTGCCGATCGCGCTACCGCAACGCACCCTGGTGACTTTCATCCCCGACCGCAGCGACGCGATCCGCGTGGGCAGCGATCGCGCGGACGGCTCGGTGCGCATTCCGCTCGACACCGCTCCCGGCGGCGTGACCGGCTGGGCCAGCTACGTGGCCGGGGTGATGTGGGCGCTGCGTCAGGCCGGCCACCCGGTGCCCGGCGGCACTATGTCGATCACCAGCGACGTGGAGATGGGCTCGGGTCTGTCATCGTCGGCGGCATTGGAATGCGCGGCGCTGGGCGCGATCGCGTCGGCCGCCGGTGTGCGCATCGACGCAAAAGATAAGGCGCGGCTGGCCCAGCGTGCCGAAAACGACTATGTCGGCGCCCCAACGGGTTTGCTTGACCAACTGGCCTCACTGTTCGGGCAGCCGTCCACGGCGCTGCTGATCGACTTTCGCGACGTCACCGTCGCGCCGGTGGCCTTCGACCCGGACGGTTGTGGTGTTGCGCTGCTGCTGATCGACTCTCGGGCCCGCCATCGTCACGCCGGCGGCGACTATGCGGCCCGGCGCACCTCGTGCGAACGAGCGGCCGCTGATCTAGGAGCGTCGTCACTGCGTGACGTTCAGGATCGCGGGCCCTCGGTTTTGGCTGAAGTGACTGACCCCGTGGACGCCCGTCGTGCCCGGCATGTGCTCACCGAGAACCACCGGGTGGTCGATTTTGTTGCCGCGCTGGGCGATTCGGACTTCGCCGAAGCCGGGCGTATCTTTACCGCCTCGCACGCGTCCATGCGCGACGACTTCGAAATCACCACCGAGCACATCGATCTGATCGCCGACACCGCCGTCGGCGCTGGCGCTCTGGGCGCCCGGATGACCGGTGGCGGCTTCGGGGGCTGTGTGATCGCCTTGCTGCCGACCGACCGGGTGGATTCGGTCGGCGAGGCGGTGCGACGGGCCGTGTGCGATGCCGGGTTTCAGCAGCCGGTGATCACCCGAACCCATGCGGCCGCGGGCGCGGGGCCGGGTGGGTGAACGAGTCGGGCGGACGGCTCGGCTACGTCGAGGTCCGGGCCTACGCCGAGCTCAACGACTTCTTGGCGCCCGAGCTCCGCGGCGCCACCGTGCGCCGCCCGTTCCGGCCCCACCAGACCGTCAAGGACGTGTTGGAGGCGATGGGCATTCCGCATACCGAAATCGACCTCATCCTGGTGAACGGCGATCCTGCGGACTTTGACCACCGGCCAACCGCCGGCGACCGCATCGCCGCGTACCCGATGTTCGAAGCGCTGGATGTCGGTTCGACGACCAGACTGCGGCCGGTTCCCCTGCGCGAACCGCGGTTCGTCGTCGATGTGAACCTGGGTCGGCTCGCGCGGCTGATTCGAGTGCTCGGTTTCGACGTGTGGTGGTCGAGTGACGCCGACGACGCGACCCTGGCTCACATCAGCCTGGACGAGCAGCGAATCCTGCTGACCCGCGATCGCGGCCTGTTGAAGCGCCGGGCCATCACGCATGGTCTATTCGTCCACTCGCAGGACCCCGAGGAACAGACGCTCGAGGTGATAAGACGACTGGACCTACGCCAACGGCTGGCGCCGCTCACCCGGTGTCTGCACTGTAACGGCAAGTTGGCCGCGGTCGCCAAACACGAGGTGATCGACCAGCTCGAGCCACTGACGCGCCAGTACTACGAGGAATTCAGCCGCTGTGCAGAATGCGGGCGGATCTACTGGGCCGGGTCACATCATGCAAAGTTGCTCAGTCTCGTCGAAAGACTCCGCCGGCAACTCTGATCAGCGAGAGCGGTCCTCCGCAGCAGTCAACCGGACCGCTGCCAAGTGCATCCGGTCAACCGCTTCGGCGAATTCATCGAATGTCGGTACCCGCTGGTCGCGAAATTTCAATCCCATCATCCGCTGCGCGCGTCGGACACCATAGGACTGGGCGCAGCGCAGGTAGAGATCGGGGACGATGGCGCGGTCTCGGATGAGCTCACCGCGCATGGCGGTTGTCTTGCCGTCATAGACGACCTCGGCAACCGCGCCGCCGCGGAAGTTTTGCTTCCAGGAAGCGCCGGTCAACGCATAGAGATCATTGTCGATCACGTGGGCGCTCAATGGAATCGAGTATGGTCGCCCCGTCTTTCGTCCGGTGAAGCTCAACACCATCAGCTGCTTGCGCGCGGACCCGGCCAGCGGAGTGCGCAGCAGGGAGCGCAGCATGGGGTTGACGACGCGGAGTACTACCGACGGCGGGTGCCCGAAGTCTATCGCGTAAGACTGTTCTGCCATGCAAACACCGTAAGACCAATCGGGGTTCGGGGGAACGCTCACCTTGGTGACTCATTGGATCGGGCTGTGGATTGATTATGACGTCGAGCAAGAACGTTTTACTGCGGGCAAGGACACGTAATCTCGGCGTTGGCGCGATGGATAGCACGGCGGGTAGGGAGGTTGACCATGGCCAGGACCGATGACGACAGCTGGGAGATCACCGAGAGCGTGGGAGCGACGGCGCTGGGCGTGGCGGGGGCCCGCGCCACCGAGACCGAGAGCGATAACCCGTTGATCAGCGATCCATTCGCACGGGTGTTCCTGAATGCCGCCGGCGACGGCATGTGGAACATGTTCGGACTTTCCGAGCTGCCGCCCGAGGTTGTCGAAGCCGAGCCGGACGTAGCGCTGCGTACGCAGGCGAGGGTCGACTACATGGCTTCGCGCACAGCATTTTTCGACGGCTTCTTCCTGGACGCCGCCAACACCGGCGTGCGACAGGTGGTCATCTTGGCGGCCGGCCTGGACTCCCGGGCGTGGCGGTTACCGTGGCCGGACGGGACCACGGTATACGAGCTCGACCAACCCAAGGTGCTGGAGTTCAAGACGTCGACCCTGCAGGAACACGGCGCACAGCCGACGTGTCGCCGGGTCGGGGTTGCCGTCGATCTACGCCATGACTGGCCGGCGGCGTTGCGGCAGGCCGGTTTTGATGACTCTGCTCCGAGCGCATGGTCGGCCGAGGGACTGTTGCCATTTCTGCCGGCGGTGGCCCAGGATCTGCTGTTCGAGCGCGTTCAGGCGCTGAGCGTCTCGGGCAGCCGGATCGCGGTGGAGGCGCCGGGCTCCGATTTCAACACTCCCGACGGCCGTGAGCGGGTGCGAGCGCAGATGCAGCGTTACCGAGAGGTCGTAGCCAGAGCGGCAGGCCATGAGGTCCCGGACTTCCAGGACTTGTGGTATTTCGAGGACCGCACCGATGTCGCCGAGTGGTTGCGAGGTCACGGCTGGGACGTGTCGGCGACGCCGGCCGACGAGTTGATGGCCCGCTACGGCCGCAGCGCTCCAGAGGGGCTCGAAGACGGCGCGCCGCGCAGCGTGTTCGTCTCGGCGGCGCGATCCGGCTCCTGACTCAGACGGCGATGGCCGTTTGGTCGTCGACGATGTTCATGGCGTCCGTCAACGGCCCCTGGTCGCTGGTGCCATACGGCCGGGATCGCCTCGATGGACTGGGATCTGCGTGATGTGGTTCCACGTTGCTAGTTGGTTTCGGCACGGCTGCGGCCGGCGGCGTCGGACCGGCCGGCGGCTATACCATGTCGTTCTCGGTCAGCCAGCGCATCACCGGCCAGCCGACGAATACCGGCAGCCAGCAGGTGATCACCCGATACAGCAGAACCGACGGCACAGCGACGGCCGCGGGTACGCCGAAGGCGGCGAGACCACCGATCAATGCTGCTTCGACCGCGCCGACGCCGCCGGGCGTCGGGGCGGCCGAGGCGAGCGTTCCGCCGACCATCGTCACCACGGTGCAGGTGACGAACGTCGCGCCGCCGCCGAACGCTTCGACACTTGCCCACAGCGCCAGCGCTGCCCCGAGAGTCGTTCCGGCGCAACCGAGTACGATTAGCGCCAATCGTTTCGGCTCGCGGGCCAGCTCGACCAGGTCGACGGTTACCTCCTTCAGCCGCGGGCGCACCGCCGTCCCCAGCCAGTGCCGCAGCTTGGGCACCAACAGAAATGCTCCGAGGATGCCCAGCGCCACACCCGCGATCAGGTACAGCACCGTGGCGCCCGGGACGAAGTGCTTGAGATCCATCGACGCGCCCGCCACGGTGCTGAACAAGATCAGCAATATGAGGTGGACGATCACCTGCACCGACTGCTGTAACGCCACCGCCGCGGTGGCTCGCATTGCGGACAGACCGCTTTTTTGCAGAAACCGGGTGCTGAGCGCCAGCCCGCCCACGCCGGCCGGAGTCGTAGTCGCGGCAAAAGTGTTGGCTACCTGCGCGATTAACAGCTTCCAGAAGCTCACCGTCCCATCGGTGCAGGCCCACAACGCGGCCGCCGCGCCCACATAGGTCAGCGACGACACCGTCAAGCCCAGCAGAGCCCACCACCAGTTCGCGTTTCTGAGTTCGGAGAAGAATGTCGGCGCGGTGCTGATGAAGGGATATGCCACATAGACCAGCGCACCTAGCAGCACCAGTTGAATGAACTGGCTGCGGCTGAACCGGGTGATCGTCGCGGCTTGGATCTGATCGGCACCGGTTTGGCGCTTTACCTCCGCACGGGCGGCGGAGATGACGGCACCTGCGTCGGCTATCGACTGTCGAATACGTTTTGGCACAGCAGCTTTGGTGAGCCTTCGGGATGCCGTCAAGATAGTGTCTTTACCGAACACGTCGATCGCTGCAGCTACCGCGGATTTCGGGTCGTACAGCGCTGACGTTGTCACCAGAAGTTGTGCGAGGTCGGACTGGATTTGGGCGTCGACGGCGCCGTATTCGGCGCTGCCGAATCCCCCGAACAGCACGGCGCCGTCGTGCACGGTGATCTCGTTGCTGCGCAAATCACCATGTGAGATCTGTTGGTCCTGCAAGGTTTTCAGCGATTCCCACACTTTGGCGACCGGCGTCGTGCTCGCGCATTCGTCGAGAGGAATCCCTTGAACGGGGTGGTGCGCGTACAACATCCAGCCGCGGTCGAGTTCGGCAACGGCAATCGTCGATGTGTTCGCAACTCCCACCTCACCGACGGCGATGGTCATCAACGCGCGGTGCTCGACGACACGACGCATGGAGGTCTGAAGAGGTGCGGTCTCGGAGCCGCGCAGCCTCAGCTTCCGCCACAGTTGGCGCAGTGCGCCACCGCTGCGTTGATGCGGGCCGTACAACTCGACCACTGCCGTGTTGGAGGCCGAATCGGAATCCTGGCATGCGGCCGAAAGAACCAGCGGCCCCTGTCCGGCCGGCCGGACCACCTGCAGCCTAAAGACCACGCATCCGCGTTTGGCCAGCGCACGCACCGCACCATCCAGCGGCACCTCGAGAGCGGGAGTGCCGACGACCAGAACCACCAGCGCGCCGACGAACCAGCCCACCGCCAGTCCCAGTAAGGAGCGGGCGGGGACTATCGCGCTGATGAACAGGTGGATCGGCACGAATGCCAGCAGCAGCGTCCACCACCAACGTCGCCAGCGCGCGGGAAGCCAGGGACCCGAGACGGTCAGCACCGCCGCGAGCATGGCGATCCACCGGGGGTCATCGAGGATCTGGGCCAACACGGATTGGGGTCGATCGGAAAGGTCGAAGTGCCATCGGGGTGCCGCGATGCCGTTGCCGCCGATCGAGAGCGGAAGCACGGCCAACAGCCCCGCGGCCGCGTATGCGCCGAGCAGTTTCCACTGCCGGGCGGCGATCAATCCGATCAGAATCGCGAACGGCAGCACCAGTATCGCGATGCCATACGCCAGGTAGACGAGATCGGATTGGGTGGGTGTCAGCACCCCGACAATCTCGGAGATCGACTTTTCCAGCG
>Ga0210393_10002871_pt1 | contig 14051 bp, 19 predicted proteins | sample IncBWC27OmetaG_FD_160068 | JGI IMG/M metagenome (GOLD analysis project Ga0210393, IMG submission 160068) | Forest soil microbial communities from Barre Woods Harvard Forest LTER site, Petersham, Massachusetts, United States - Inc-BW-C-27-O ... | reverse complement strand
GCCATCGCTCTAGGCACGTTTCATCGTAAAGGCGGTGTGTCATACAAACTCCTTTGGTGGGAGCGGAATCATGCCCAAGTGTGGGCGCCAGATATGGAGCACGTAGGGGTGAATGTTGATATGATCTTTCTCACCAACATGTAACTGCATTGCCACTTCATCGGGCTTAAAGAACATCCGTTTAATGAAATCCATTTCAAACCAGTTGGGGCACCTGTTCATCAATGACACCGAGACGTGATCCCACCCCATGCCGGAGCTGGCGACACATTTGAGTGTAACGCCAGTTCGGGGATAGGGAACGAGGAAAGCACCACAGCCAGAGTCACCATAAGAGCCAAATTGCTCGATGACCTCGCGTGTTTTCATCCGATAATTATCAATTGTGGTTAAGTCCTTCACGTCCCCTCCCTTAACCGTCTCGCCAAGCTATATAAATACCATAAAAAATCATGACTCCGGCAGGTATGTAAAGAACCTCATATGCCCATGAATTACCAGTAATCTCCCACATAATGTAAGCCAAACATAGTACAAACAACCCCAGAACTAGCTGGGAAACGCCAGGTCTCTCAAACATGGAATTTCCCCGGAAAGGGAGGGGTCGAGGTTTTACGGGGGGCGCATGACCTCGACCCCAATCACATCCCATGTGCGGTGCTAAGAGGGGGAACTCCTAACAATTAGGGACGTGATATCGGTAAGGTGCCGTGTCGGGCGAACCGATGACTGCACCTTAACCGAATTTACGCAATCATCGCCAAACGATCGGTATTACGCCGACGCTTGGCGCCGAAGAACGTGAGAAGACCAAAGCCAAGACCCATCATCGCCCAAGTCGAGGGCTCAGGAACTGCCGCCGTCGCAGTCACCGTTCCGTCGATTGCAAGGTGAATGGGGGACGCGCCGCTGGTGCCCTCCACCAACGCAAAGTAGTTCCCTGCGCTGAGAGTATTGGGACCCAGTTCCGCGCTCTGGCCGCCGACGAAATCGGAGAGACCAACGCTTTCAATGGTCGAGCCGGCGGGGATGAACAACGGTCCACCGCCAGTCGTTTCGTGGTTGTTGACCGAGAACGTTCCCCCAACAATCTTCTCGCTGCCGAACCCGCTGTCAGACACCGACAAGGTGACGACCTCACGCACGGGCAAGGAGAACTCGAAGAACTGCTGGAACCCGATACTGGAGCCGGGGGTGTCCTCGGCGGGGAGCGCGAGGCTCTCGTTGAGGATCGACCCAATATTCTCGACGCTAATCAGGGTTACTGCGCGAGCGGAACTCGCGACCCCAATAAGCGCCGTTGCAGCAAGTAGAGTAGTGACGACCTTATTCATAGTAGACCTTTCGCCGCTGAAGGAGTAGACATAACCACCCCCATCAACAAAACATTAACATAATTTAATGTTCCAGTCAAGAACATAATTTCGTCATAATTATCCGCTTGCCAATTCCTTCTCTGCCTTTGCTTTTCCCGAGTCTGTTAGGACGTAGCCGTGAGGCTTTTTGCTGATAGCCTCTCCCCTGGCGACCATCTTAGTCATGGCCCCCATAGCGGTCCCAGTCGAGAACCCCTGGACCTTAAGATGACGTTTCAACTCGGCGAGTCCAGCTTGTCCCCCATTTTTCGCCAGATACTCGGTCAGGAACCAATGAGCAGGCTTGCCAGAGGGATGTTGGAATCGATCGTGATACGGAGTCACATTGCCTTTAGGCTTTGCCCTTTTCTCCTCTTTCTTAGCCTTTCTCATTCGCTCCGCCATTGTAGGCATCTCATCCTCGATCACTGGGGGACGAGGTGGGAACTTATTCAGGTCTACCAGTTCGACTCCAGGGAATTTTAGGACCTCTTGGAGTACCGAACTATTTAGCACGTTAATTGTAACGGTGAAAGTTGGAACTTCCCACCGTGGTCCTCTGTCCTCATTACCGAGGAATGTGAGTGATTTAGGCATAACATAACTCCGTTTAACTAACGGATATTATAGCACACACAGTTTATCCTGTCAAATTCAGTCGCCCCGAATTTGGCTCATTTTTGCGCCCATTTCGTCATCGTGGCTGATAACGAGGTCCTTAACCCATCGTTTACGCTCCACTTCCTCTACATGTGTTTGCATGGCTTTAATACGTTGCTCCTCAGCAGCCGTTATTAAACCCATTTCAACACTTGATCCAGTCCCTAGAGCCCATTCTGGAGTGACTTTAGGAGAAAAGAGAGGTGCCATCTGATACCTTAGAACCCGATAATGCTGGCGGAGCGTTCCACCAAAGAACAATCCCCATTCCTCTTTCATCAGGCAATAAACTAAAACTCTACCCTTTGCTCCACCAAGAGAGGCTTCATCAAGGGTTTTGGCTTGATGTTCCTCTAAACCGATGATATCTCTGGGATCATCGACGCATTTCACTTCCGCAAGTCCTGACCCCACGCTGGGGTGAGATATTAGGAAGTCTGGGACACCCTTGAGATTTGGATTCGTTAGCCTCAAAATATAGCCGCCCACAGCACTCCAATCCCTTTTGAGGCGAGGATAAGCCCGATTCAGTTCTTGTGTTCCCATAGCCTGGTCTCCTATAACAACACCCGCAGCATTTCCCATCAAACGCACAACAGGGATGACGACATTGAGAAAAATTGGTCATGGATCTGGCTCCACATATTCGACCATGTTTAGTCTTTGGGCAAGCTGTCCTAGTTGAAATTCATCCTTATGATGGTCCCAGAATCCTCGACAACACGCGCTTTTATTCCGTTTTTGGTGGTGACAAGCTCGGTAGCTTTTGTACCCCATATGTTCGTCGCGTACCTGATCCTCGAACTTTTTTAGGTCCCATTGCAAATCTTTGCGGTATATGCAGGTCGCACACCGCCGCGACATGACCTTAAAGGTCATTTCTTGGTCTCGATAGATGGAATGGCATTGAAGCTGCGGGAAACGACTTTCCCTTTATCTTTGAAGGTCTCAGGCTCAGGTGGCAATGTACGAGTGGGTCTACCAACTATTGGTGCGCCACCTACTCTGCTCCAAGTGGATTCATCGTTGGGATCATATTGCATTTTCGGAGCTCGGTATTTCGCCACCTTATTAGTAGGCGTCCTCTCATGCACTGGGGGAGCGCGCCAAGGTGTTGCGGCAACATCCTCAAAGGCATTAATATCGGCGATAATTAGTTTTTTGCCTAAGACACGCAATACCGCATTGATTGTGGCAGCTTGTGGTTTCTTGGTATCGCCATAAATCCATTTAGCCAATGTCTGTGATGTTACACCTGACCTTTCTTCAATCCATTTAAAGGTGACACCACTATCCTGTATAACTGTCCGTATTTGATCGATTATTGGATCCTTAGTGACGAAGTTATAGGATTTGTAGGTGATTCCTGGCATGTGCTTCACTTTCTCCCGTACATGGGTTTATGTTAGCACAGTTGAGGTTCCTTGTCAAATTCCTCTATATTTGATCCACTAGCTTTGCCATTTCAGTAGCCAGTTTCAACTGTGCGGATAAATCACGTTTATCGATTAGGTTTCTCCATATTAATCGGTCAATTGGGAATCCGAAGATATCGAAGTAATAACAGGTCTCATGCTGACCCGCTCTCCATGTGCGGCGAGTGGATTGTACTCGATGCCCATAATTGTAAGAATTGGAGTAATAGATGGTTCGATTGGCAATTTGGAGATTTAAGGCTTCTCCCCCAGAACCTGTTGTTGCATAGAGGATAGAGGGGCTAGAGGCATCGGCGCTTTGGAAAGCGAGCTTATTGACCTCGCATTGCTTATCGGATAGTCGCCCTGAAAATTCAACTCCATTCAGTTTCATCTTTTCCATAGTCTCCTTGAGCATCTGGAGATCCTCATGGAAACGGCAATAGATGATGGTTTTCTGGTGGCGACTTACGAGTTCTTCCAGAACGTATTCTGGACGCTCCATAGACAGGCGTTGGATGTTTCGGGGTGAACCTTCTTCTGCTCCTGGCATCAAATCGGTGTAGAAGAACCCGTTTGATATCTGGGCTAGAACGGTGAATTTGCTGGCAGCGTTGGCACATGTACGCCGAACAGTCTCATAATCACCTGATTCTAAGGCGATCTGGAGTTCGGCGACCAACTCTCTTTTCACTCGCGCGTATTGGTCACGCTGGAGATCATTGGGCTCAAACTTCCGTTCTTCCCAGATTTGAGGCGGCATATCCATAACGTCGGTGATTTTGATGTACCGACAGTGAGGAGCGATACGGGCGGTCAACTCACCAATGTTCTTGTAATCCACGATCTCTTTGATCTGGTATCCACCCAGCACGCAATACTGGTTGGTGAAGGATTGCATCGTGCTATGACCGATGATATTGGGGTCCATGATCGAGAATTGGGCTAGTAAGTCCTCATAACCTTTGGGTTGAGGCTCGCCGGAGAAGAGGAATTTCTTGACGATACACTCTCCTGCTTGTTTCAGGAGATTGGTCATATTCCTGTCCCGTTCATTGTCCCAGCCCTTAAAATTCTGGCTTTCGTCAATGAAGAGGGCTGTTCGTCCCTGTCTCTGAGAGCCTGTTACAAACTCCAATATGTCAACGACCTGACGCTTTGATTGGAAGGCTCCAGGAGTTGAAAAGCCAATCATTACCTTTTCATCAGGATATTTCATTACCCGCTTCTTAGCAGTAGCAGGTAGTTCACCCTTAAGGTATTTGATACTAGGGGGCATCCATTGGGGTAACTGCTCATTCATGAACTGGGGGCGACCACGTTTCGTGGTGATGACTAATGCCCTGTCAATGATCTTACGGGCGAAAAGCTCGGCGATCAGAAGGCATATTGTTGCGGATTTTGCTGTACCCATATCATCGAAGAAGGCATAATAGGGTCGAGATAATCCTATGTCGATGGCTGATTCCTGATGATTGAAGGGTTGCTTTTTGTCGGGGTCTTGTGGAGCGAGTCGTTCGTGGTGTTCGACCTCAGCTACCTTAATCTTGACCCGAGCTATCGTTCCATCAGCATCATGGATGGGAGCATCGGGGAATGCAGCCTCGTAGGCATCTATTGAGTGGCGAGTCGCCTCGAATATGGCGCCACCATCGTCAAGAAATTTGTGGTATGACGGCAGACTAGATAGGAACCGGAATAGTTGCGGAGATGCATGTTTGACGGTGACTTGTCCGCGACGTGCCTCTGGTTGGTTATTCTCGGTCATTTCTCATCCTCACTACTATATCTAGCACATTTTTTTATTCCACACAACAAAAAAATGTGTTTGTGGACAAAAACCCTCTTGACAAGCTATTCCCTTGCGCGCATGATGTTTGCGGGGCAAAAGGGTACGCTATGTCGGCTGGATATAACGGGCCGGGGAATTATGGACCACCCTCGAGGTTTCCGCTTCCGGGTGCCATTCTACCTTTCCCGCAAAACACTCACTACGGTAATGGACGCCCTCCCCCGCCTCAGATTGAGCCGGACGCGGAACCTTTGGACTTTCTTATGGCGGTCATGCGCGATCCAAATCAGCCGATGGATCGACGTATGGACGCAGCAAAGGCAGCAATGCCCTATCGAAATGTCCGTCTAGCCCCTGCCTCCCTTACCGATGAGCAAGGTATCAGAATCAGTATCACTGGGGGTCTACCCCAGGATGAGCAAGGGGCGGGGTAACACAAGGAAGCATCATGCCCAAAGAGCCACCGAAAGAGACCAAAATTCGTCCCCCTGGACCCCAGGGACCTGGTGAAGGAGAGGATCTTACGACTCCCACTCCTGATCAGGAACTCATTTACAACCCTGGCTACTCGGATCATGGTCGTCCGAAGAATGATCCCAATCCAGGGGCTCCTCATGCGGGCTCTATTGATAATCCGCCCCAAGCGGATCAGGAGTATCCGCCGGAGAGGGCGCCTGAGTAGCCTCGCTTTTAGGTAATGGATGCAAGGCATTTAAAGAGCATTACCCAAGTAACACGGTTCTACAACGGAAGGAAAGCATATGCCTAGAGGACAATTGATGTGGGTTACTCCGGTGCGTTTCGATCATCAGGGGCGACCCATCGACCCTGACTATGGCGTCGATGAAGGCGGTCATCCCGATCATGAACTTCCGGGCGGTCGTCCCGGCGGTCGTCCTCCGCGTCCCGATCAGGGACTTCCGGGCGGTTGGCCGGGTCATCCCGATCAAGGTCTTCCTGGCGGCGGTCGTCCTCCGCGTCCTGGTCATCTTCCCTCGTTTGGTGGGCGCCCAACGGATCCCGATTGGGGCGTCGATGAAGGTGCAGGACCCGATCAGGGCCTTCCGGGTGGTGGTGGTCGTCCCCCACACGTCGGTAATCGTCCACCGCGTCCGGGTCGTCCCACCGATCCTGACTACGGCGTCGATGAAGGTCATATTCCGGTTTGGCCGATTGGTCCCGATCAGGGTCTTCCGCCGGTTCCCGGCCAGCCCTTGCCCCCGACCAACCCGCCGCCGGGCACGATTTGGCCTCCGCTTCCCCCAAGCGTTCCGGAAGGCAAGGCCATTGTTCTTGTGGCAATCTCAGGCGTCGGCTATCGTTATGCGGTGATTACGGTTCCTCCGCATCCCGATCAGGGACTTCCCCCGAACAAGCCACCGTCCGAGAAGCCGCCGGCGCCTGATCAGGGTCTACCGGGTGGTGCAGCGCCAGGTACTCCGACTCAGCCCATCGCGCCAGGCGGAACACCACCGACGGCACAGCCCAAGCGTTAGTCCGATCGCATTTTAGTATACTAAAAACTTACAGTTCAGGGATGTCCTTTTTTAGTAGTGCTAAAAGGGGCATCCCTGTTATCTACGTGAACAAAAGTAGAACAGACGGTGACAACCTAAAAACATACCATGAACGCGCCGTTCCAAATACATATGCCAGAGCTTCATGCGGGGCAGGTAGAAGCTTTCAAAATGCCAGGCAGGTTCCGGGCGGGAAGGTGTGGTCGGCGTTTCGGTAAGACAGAATTTGCCCAAACAATCATCGAAGATGGGACAATACGGGGCAAGGCGGTAGGATATTTCGCTCCGTCCTACAAGCTCTTATCCGAAGTATTCGTTTCCGTTCGCCATGTCTTACACCCTCTGATTGAGGTATCAAATCAAACATCTGGAGTCATTCGCCTGATCACTGGGGGACGGGCAGACTTCTGGAGCTTAGAGAATAAGGCAGCAGGTCGGTCGAGGAAGTATCATACCGTCATTATCGATGAGGCGGCATTCACTCCCGATTATATGCTGAAAACGTGGGAGGGAGCTATTCGTCCCACACTCCTAGACTATCGAGGCAATGCGTGGGTCTTTTCGACCCCAAACGGAGTAGACACTGACAATTTCTTCTGGCGTATTTGTAACGATCCAAAATTCGAGTTTAACACCTTTCATGCTCCCACTTGGAAGAACCCTTATATTCCCGCCGACGAAATAGAGAAGCTGAGGAAAAGCCTTCATCCTCTGTTCTTTCGTCAGGAGATTGAAGCCGAGTTCATTGACTGGCGTGGTGTCGCCTTCTTCTCTATCGACAACTTCCTTGTCAACGGCAAACCTGTTCCTTATCCTTTCCTATGTGATTTCGTCTATGCGGTTATAGACACCGGGATGAAGTCGGGTAAAGAGCATGACGGTACCGCTGTCACCTACTACGCTTCTTCATGGCAGCTTGGAGTGGGTCATCCTCTTGTTATTCTTGATTGGGATATCCTCTCGATTGATGGAGCTATGTTGGAAGGTTGGCTTCCTTCTGTTTTTGCGAGACTGGAAGAATTGTCCAAAAAATGTGGAGCGATGAACCGCAAGGTTGCCGCCTTCATTGAGGATAAAGGTTCAGGAACGGTGCTTATTCAGCAAGCACAGAACAATGGATTGCCCGCTCAACCAATCGAAGGGAAGCTTACATCGATTGGTAAAGATGAGAGGGCAATGAATGTTTCGGGGTATGTGTGGTCTCACAAGGTCAAGATGAGCGAAGAGGCTTTCTACAAGGAGACGGACTTTAAGGATCAACTCCAGAATCATTTCATCCATCAAGTCACAGGGTTCCGCGTAGGTGACAAGGACGCAAAAGACCGCGCCGATGACCTTTTAGACACGTTCACCTATGGGGTTAGCATTGGATGCGGCAACATGGAGGGGTTCTGAGTGGTTCGCGATGCGTACACCCCTTTCGAGTAGGGAAACTGAATGTTTATCATGGGCCGCTCAAGGGAAGACCTATCGGGAAATTAGTATGCTTACAGGTGTATCATACGGATCAGTGAAAACGTACCTTGATCAAGCGAGGTATAAGCTTGATGCGGTTAACTTACCCCATGCAGTAGCCCTAGCGATCACTTATGGTGTTATCTTTATGAAGGAAGAAGCAATCGAGAAGCGCCAAAATGTTCGGTATCATGGCGAATTTGGAGCGGCGATAAAATGAGCCCACTTGGTATAATCCTCGTCGTTATCCTCATTATCGTTTTGCTTGGAGGGGTAGCTGGACCTAATATTAATCCTAATTGGCGCTACGGCTATGGTTATGGTCATACTGGCATCGGTCTAGTTGGCATTCTCCTAATCATCATTGTCATCTGGCTATTGTTTGGTGGAGGTCACTTAGGTTATCTATGAACGCCATTATGTACCCAAATGATCGCACCAACGCAGCTGGAGCAATTCCAGTGTACGTTGTTGCGGGTCCTGGAGGTGGTGCAATTCCAGTCAATTTCATGGCGGGAGCAGGATCCCCTGCGTCTGGGCCTGTCCCAGTCTACGTGACTGGGGGACCGGGAACACCGCCGATTGGGAGTGATCAAGGGAACCCAAATAACGCTATTCCAGTTTATATCTCAGGTGCAGGAGATGCGATGCCGGTATGGGATGTAGCTCCCGCTCCGCCGCCGATACCTGTAAATACAACTCCACCATCCATCACACCGACAGGTACAGTTACCTCAGGTACACTTTTAACAGCGAATCCAGGTATCTGGACGAATACTCCAATTGGGTTCGATTATCAATGGACTAGAAATGGTACTCCAATTGCTGGGCAAAATGCTAATACCTATACGACTACCATAGTGGACCGAAATAATAATATTGGTTTGACTGTAGCTGCGGACAATGAAGGGGGCAAGAGTTTACCTGAACCATCTAGCAATGTTGTGGCTATCGCTGGACCCCCTGTCAATGTCGTTGCACCATCAATTAATCCTGTTGGACCTGTTGATTTTGGTACAACATTATCGATGAGCACTGGAGCTTGGACTAATAATCCCACTAATTATTTTTTTGGTTGGCAACGAAATGGTTCGTCTATTTCGGGAGCAAATACAAACCAATATACGACCACAGAGGCTGATGCCAATGGAGTAATTTCTGGAGTCGCTCAAGCACAGAATGCTGTGGGTGGCGGTATTGCTACATCCACGTCTAATCAGGTTTCTGTAAATCCTCCAGAACCAGCCATTACCCCAGCTAATTTTAATGTTTCCCTTCCAGTGACACAAGGCCAAATTGTTGGTACATGTGTTGCAACAAATAGTCCAAATGCTTGGGCCCTTGTTGAAACTGGTGGTACTCCTTCAGGAATGTTTACCATAGATAGTTCAGGTGTGGTTACGGTGGCAAATGCCGCAGCCATAATAGCAGGTACCTATACCTATACCCTTTACGCACAGAATGATATAGGTATAGGTGTTCCAAGCACTTGCACCATCAACGTGACATAGGAGCTTTAGATGCCCCAATACCCGATGACAGTAGGTGCAAGTTGGGCCAAGAAGTTTTGGGGCGTTGAAGTTGTTGATCCAACCCCCGACGCGCCAGTTAACTTCGATCCCCCAGTTGTGATGCTTGAGACTGGGGGAACAGGGGTTCCTGGTGATGCGGTCGAGAGCACTGTTGGGAATTGGCATAATGTTCCCGACACTTATGCTTATCGGTGGCAAAGGAACGGTACGAATATTGCCGGGGCTCTTGGCGCAGCCAATCCGTATATTCTTGCTGCCGCCGACATTTCTGGAAGCGTTCTCACCTGTAATGTTACAGCCACGAATGTTACAGGCTCGGCAATGGCTTCATCCGCGAATAACTATACCGTTCCGTAAGGAGGAATGAATGCCCCAGAATGTAAGGATCGTTACTCCTGAATACGCCAAAAGTTTCTATGGCTTCGTGGTCGATAACCAATTGCCTTTTGGAACTCAAGCCAAACTTGCGTTTCAACAGCTCACCGTTGATCCACCTCAAATCGAGATAACGCCTGATCCCGATCCCATCGCGATTGATTTGGATCCCCCAATCGATCCTGATCTACCCACTGTCGAACAGGATCCGCTTCTGGGACAAGTGGAGATAATTCGTACAGGTGGTAACGTACCACCTATATTCCCAAATGTTCAACCCCAGGGTCAGCCACCCGCCATTGATGGAGAGGGGAACTTAGTTGGCTGATATTGTTGTCAACGCCCCAACAACGGGCAATTTTTTAGGACGAATTATCAACTCCGAGGACATTCAACCCGGAGATGAGTCGTCCTATGAAATGTGCAAACTCATATACCTTTATCACCCTTTAGGTGCTAGGGTAGCTGAGAACCCCATTACATTGGCTCAATCCCAGCCCCGAGAGATTAAGGTTCGCTCTTGTCAGACCGATGACGTTGCGGATCAATTCATATCGGAATGGGAAGCATTGAATGCGGACAAGATCATTCATGCGGCTAAAACCATATCGCGCGTTTATGGCATATCGACTTTGGGATTACTTGCTCAGGGTGTTCCTCCCAATCGCCCAATCGATTATAAGACCATCAAAGACCTGAAAATCGGCTTTAACGTATTTGATCCACTGAATACGTCGGGGTCCTTGTCGATGGAACAAGACCCCAATTCAATGCGGTTCCAGAAACCTATTGATGACGTTGTTCGGGTTGCAGGGACACAATATCATCCCTCACGGACAGTTATTACCTTAAACGAACAACCCATTTATATTGCTTGGACGACCTCAGCTTTTGGCTATGTGGGTCGTTCTTGCTATCAGAGGTCGCTCTACCCGCTCAAGAGTTATATTGACACCTTGAAGATGGATGCGATGATTGCCCGTAAAGCAGGCGTCATTGTTGCCAAGCTCAAGATAATTGGTCCAATTGTCAACAATGCAATGGCTGTAATGGCCAGCATGAAGCGTGTCCTGCTTCGGGAGGCTTCTACCGATAACGTCATATCTATAACTGTGGATGAGTCCATAGAAAGCCTTAATCTTCAGAATTTGGAAGGTCCAGCCGAAATGGCTCGGAACCATATTCTGGAGAACATTGCTTCTGCGGCAGATATGCCCTCCAAGTTGCTCAACTCCCTACCCTTCGCTGGGGGCTTCGCTGAGGGTAAAGAGGATGCTAAAGCCATTGCCAAGTATGTGGATGGTGTCCGAAAGGATATGAATCCTCTCTATGAGTTTATGGATCGGGTCTGTATGTATCGGGCATGGACCCCTGAGTTCTTTGAGGCTCAACGCAAGAAATATCCCGAAGCCTACAAGAACGTGACCTATACTAAGGCTTTCTATGATTGGAAAAATAGCTTTGTTGCCACGTGGCCCTCACTTCTCGTTGAGCCAGAATCCGAGAAGATTAAGATATCGGACACAAAGCTAAAGGCTATTATTGCCATTATGCAGGTCTTGTTGCCAGTCATCGACCCCGAAAATCGCATGGAGCTTATCAAATGGGGTGTCGATGCGATTACCGAAGATACCAAGATGTTTTCCAACGGAATCAAGTTTAATTGGGAAACACTTAAGGACTATATACCGCCAGAAGCAATGGCTGTGTTGGCGGGTCAGCAGGGTGTGGAACAAGGCGAGGGAACGAAGGGAGGCGCACAAGTCGGCGGTAAGACTGCTGGTAAACCTAGTCCTCCTGCCCTCAAAGGACCCGATGGACTTCCCCCAGGAGTTGAGAAAGGACCGCAAGGAACCCCTGGACGAGCAAAGGTGAAACTATCCACCGCAGATGCGTTGGAATTGTTTGAAAACATTGTGGCATTAAGGAGAGAGTGATTGCCACCGGATGATATCATAAAAGCGGCAGGTATCCTTTTTATAGCTCCAAAGGATAAATTCCTCTTTATGCTTCGCTCCAATAAAGGAGATATGGGAGGCTATTGGGGTATCCCTGGTGGTAAGACAGAGAATAATGAAACCGCTGAAATTACAGCTATACGAGAGGCTATTGAGGAAACAGGGTTCAACCCTGGACCAATGGACGGTGAGCTATGCCGCTACCTCTTTAACGGTGTGGACTTTACCACATTCGTCAAAAAGGTCGATGACCAATTCCGATGCAAGCTTGATGACGAACACACCGCTTATGGATGGTTCACAGCCGATGAAGCCCAGTCGCTCAACCTTCATCCAGGTGTTGAGTTGGCGCTCCGGCGACCGAAAATGGACGAAATGGAGATTTCGCGTGCGATGGCGCACGAAGGATTAAGTTCTCCCCAAAGGGTTGAGAATGCAACCTTTTATGTGATGAGGGCAACTGGGACAGGGTTCTCGCATCGTCCCTCATTGGATGAATATGTCTACCGCGATCCTCAGATTTGGTTGACTCCTGGTCTGATGGAGAGAATGTCCGGAATACCTGTGATCTGGTGGCACCCGCCTGGAGCCACTTTAGATAGTGAGGAGCATCGCAAGCGAGTGGTAGGTACCACTGGCTATTCATGGATTGAGGATGATCAAATCAATGTGGTAGCACGGATTTATGATGATGAGGCAAATCAACGTTTGGCCGATCATACCTTATCTACGTCACCCACTGTGGTGTTCGGAGACCCGACCGAAAACACAACTCTAAAGCTTTCGGACGGATCCACTTTATTGATTGAAGGTAAGCCCACGTATGTGGATCATTTAGCGATCTGTAAAACAGGTGTTTGGGATAAAGGCGGACCAGCAGAAGGAATCCGAGCAGATATGGTTCGAGCGGATTCAATTGTAAAAGAGCCTGAGGGAACACAAGAGCATATTCCCACAGGAGTGTCAACCTCAAAAGGAGTTACAGATATGGCCGAGGACAAAGACAAGAAAGAGGACGCGACTGCAAAGGGCGATGCTGCGAAGGCAGATACTCGTTCCGACTCCGAAAAGATTATGGATGCCTTGAAAGAGGTTTCCAAGTCTTGTGACTCCCTCAAGAGCCGAATGGACGCTTGGGACAACGAGAAGGAGGAGGAGAAAAAGAAGAAGGATGATGCCGCGAAGGCTGATGCCGCTGCTGCCGCTGATGCGAAGGAGAAGGCTGACAAAGCCGCTGCCGACGCTGCTGCGGCTGCCGACGCTGCAAAGGGTGATGCCTCCAAGCCCGATGCCAAGAAGGACGATGGCGATCTTCATCTCCTTCACAAGAAGGACGCGGCGGACGCTGCCAAAGCCGACGCTGCCCGCGCCGACGCTACCGCAGCGGAACTCGCAGCGACCAAGAAGAAGCTTGCAGAATTGGAAGCTGCATTGCCTGAAATCAGGGCAATGATTCCAAAGCAGTTGTCCGACGAGGACTTCAATGCGATGGCAGATATCCAATCCCGAGCGGATTCTGTCTATCAGGGCTTCAACAAGAAGGCCCCGCGTCCACTTGACGGCGAAACCAAGATGAACTATCGCCGCCGCCTCGCCAATGGGTTGAAGGAGTTCAGCGCCGATATCAAGGACGCTGACCTCTCTATCATTCCCGAGGGCGCCTTCTTCGACAGCATCGAGCGGCGTGTATATGCCGATGCCACCGAAGCTTCTCTGAATCCTCAGGATCTGGAGGACAACGAAATCCGCGCCACCTCAAGGAGGGATGAGGCGGGTCGGAACATCACCACCTACCATGGCAAAAAGACGTTCATCCACCAGATGGCTCGTCCCCGCCAGATTGTGAGTCGAATGGGATTGCCCGACCGACGGTCCCATTAATCTCGTTCATTGAACGGGATAACCTAAAAGAAAGGATGAGCCATGACTATTCCGTTTAACCCCAACGTTGTCACCAACGCTGCGGGTGGTTTCAATGTCCAGTCGAATGGG
>Ga0210393_10002869_pt1 | contig 14059 bp, 10 predicted proteins | sample IncBWC27OmetaG_FD_160068 | JGI IMG/M metagenome (GOLD analysis project Ga0210393, IMG submission 160068) | Forest soil microbial communities from Barre Woods Harvard Forest LTER site, Petersham, Massachusetts, United States - Inc-BW-C-27-O ... | reverse complement strand
GCCGGAGACAAGCAACGGGCCAAACGCGCGGGACATGCGGGAGCGCTCCAATGCAGCTTGTTGGCCGGCGTGATGACGGTCGTCTATTTCTTCGCGGCCCAACCGATCTACGAATTCATGCACAAGGACCCACAAGTCGTCGAAATCGGCATCCCGGCATTTAAGCTGCTGGCCCTGTTTCAGATTCCGCTTGTGGTTGGCACCGTCTACGTGCATGCCCTGCGAGGAGCCGGCGACACTCGCTATCCCCTCTGGATCAACCTCGTCGGAATCTTCGTCGTTCGCCTCCCGCTGGCCTACATCTGCGGGGTTTTACTGCACGGCGGGCTGTTCGGGGCCTGGGTCGGAATGTGTTCCGACCTCGGGATTCGGGCCGTGATGGCCAGCGCTCGCTACGTCCGGGGGCGGTGGATGGCGATGCACGTCTGAGGGGGCGCAGCAGAGTTTCGGCGGGTGATTCGAGGTAATTTTTGCGGAAAAAAGTGGGATCTTTGCCGTCTCACGATCGGGGTGTTACCATTCCAGCAGGGCAAGGCGATTTTTCCTTTTTCGGGCGAAATTCAACGGGCGAAGTCCTCGTGGGCGCGGGGACGTTTGTGAAGGAGTCTTGAAATGGCGACCGCAACGACGAAACGTGCCAGTACAAAAAATGCCAAAAACGGCAGCTCCAAAGAAAAGCAGTCCAACGGCAAGAAGCATCCCGCGCACCCCAAGGTGCAGCAGACCAAACTGCTGATCGACGGCAAGTGGGTGAATGCCGCCAGCGGAAAGACTTTTGAAACGATCAACCCTGCGACCGGGGAAGTTATCGCCCGCGTCGCCGAAGCCGACAAGGCCGACGTCGACAAGGCCGTGGACGCCGCGAGAGCGGCGTTCGAAACGGGCGCCTGGTCGAAGACATCCGCTTCCGAGCGAGGCCGTTTGCTGCACAAGCTGGCCGATCTCATGGAGAAGAATATCGACGAGTTGGCCGCCCTCGAAACGCTCGACAACGGCAAACCGATCAACGACTCCCGAAATGCGGATCTCCCGTTGGCGATTGCCTGCTACCGCTACTACGCAGGTTGGGCGGACAAGATTCACGGCAAGACGATCCCGGTCAACGGGCCGTACTTCTGCTACACGCGGCACGAGCCGGTCGGCGTCGTGGGCCAGATCATTCCCTGGAACTTCCCGCTCTTGATGCAAGCCTGGAAGTTGGGCCCGGCGCTCGCGTGCGGGTGCACGGTAGTGATGAAGCCCGCCGAGCAAACACCGCTTTCGGCGCTTCGCGTCGGCGAACTGATTCAAGAAGTCGGCTTCCCGCCGGGTGTCGTCAACTTGTTGCCAGGTTTTGGCCCGACGGCTGGCCAGGCGATCTCGCGTCACATGGGCATCGACAAGGTCGCCTTCACCGGCTCGACCGAAGTCGGTCACATGATCATGGAGGCATCGGCCCAGTCCAACCTCAAGCGGGTCACGCTCGAGCTCGGCGGCAAGAGCCCGAACATCGTCTTCGCCGACACCGATATGGACGCGGCCGCCCAGGGTTCGCACTTCGGCCTGTTCTTCAATCAGGGCCAATGCTGCTGTGCCGGAAGCCGATTGTTCGTCGAGCAGTCGGTGCACGACAAGTTTGTAGACAAGGTAATGGCGCTGAACAAGAACCGCAAAGTCGGTGATCCCTTCGATCCGACGACTGAGCAGGGCCCGCAAGTGTCCGAGGAACAGTTTGACAAGGTCATGGGTTACATCGACTCAGGCAAACGCGAAGGCGCGAAGCTGCTTTGCGGCGGCAAGCGAGTCGGCGACCGTGGCTACTTCATCTCTCCGACGATCTTCACCGACGTGAAGGACGAGATGAAGATTTCCCGGGAGGAAATCTTCGGGCCGGTGATGAGCATTATCCCCTTCAAGAGCATCGACGAAGTCGTCCGCCGTGCGAACAACACGACGTATGGCCTCGCCGCGGCCGTTTGGACCAAAGACGTCAGCAAAGCCCACGCGATTGCCGCTCGGCTACGGGCCGGCACCGTTTGGGTGAATTGCTACGACGTGTTCGACGCCGCGGCACCGTTTGGCGGCTTCAAGCAATCGGGCATCGGCCGCGAACTGGGCGAGTATGGTCTGCAGAACTACACGGAAGTGAAGACCGTGACGGTTCAGATCTAACTCGGAATTGCGTCAATTAGTTAGAACGACGAGCCGGGGGCTGCCCGCCTCCGGCTCGCCGATTTGTAGGACGGCCAACAAGATCGCGGGTACCCGTTAAAGTGCCAGCCGACAAAAGTTCTTCTCCTTACCGCGGCCTGCTCGACACGTCTCAAGATGAGCGCGTCTTGGTGCTCGATTTCGGCGGGCAAACGGCCCAGCTCATCGCCCGGCGAATCCGCGATCAGAATGTCTTTTGCCAGCTCGTGCGACACGACCTGTCGGCCGCCCGAATTCGTGAGCTAAAGCCGCGCGGGCTGATTCTGTCGGGTGGACCGGCGAGCGTTTACGACTCGAAGGCTCCGGAGCCGGATCCCGAAATCTTCGACCTGGGCATTCCCGTTCTAGGCATCTGTTACGGCATGAACTGGGCCTGCCGAGCTCTCGGAAGCCAGGTGCGGCCCGGTACGTCGCGAGAGTTTGGTCGCACCACCTGCCGTGTCCGCGAGCACGATGGGCTTTTCCACCACCTGCCGGACCAAATCACGGTTTGGATGAACCACGGCGACCAGGTGAACGAGTTGAGCGAAGGGTTCGAGTCGCTCGCGGCAACCGATACCTGCCCGTTCGCCGCCGTGCGACATCGAGAGCGGCCGATCTACGGTTTGCAGTTTCATCCCGAGGTGACGCATACCGAACACGGCGGTGACATGCTCGGAAATTTCGTCCGCCAAATCTGCGGCTGCCATGGGACCTGGGAACTGTCTTCTCTGATCGATCGCGAGGTGGAATCGATCCGGAAGCGCGTCGGATCGGACCGGGTGATTTGCGGACTTTCTGGTGGCGTCGACTCATCGGTCACTGCCGCCCTGTTGTACCGCGCGATCGGGTCGCAGCTCTCGTGCATCTTTGTGGACAACGGCCTCTTGCGAAAAGGAGAAGCGGACGAGGTCAAACACCGCTTCACGCACCATTTCAAAACCGATCTGCACGTGGTCGACGCCCGCGAGCGATTTCTGTCGGCGTTGGCCGGGGAAACCGATCCGCAAATCAAACGAAAGACCATTGGGCGCGTCTTCATCGAGGTCTTCCGCAACGAGGCGCTCGCGATTCCTAACGCTAGGTTTCTGGCGCAAGGCACGGTCTATCCGGACGTCATCGAGTCGGGGGCCAACCCCGATGGCCCCGCGGCAACGATCAAGGCTCATCACAACGTGGGCGGATTGCCGGCCGAACTCGGCTTCGAATTGATCGAGCCTCTGCGAGATTTGTTCAAGGATGAAGTCCGCAACATGGGCCTGGCGCTGGGCCTTCCCGAGGAACTCATTTGGCGGCATCCGTTCCCCGGTCCGGGTCTCGCGGTGCGATGTCTGGGAGCTGTGAGTGAACCGCGCCTGGCGACGCTCCGCGAGGCCGACTCGATTGTCCTCGATGAACTCAAGATGTCGGGCCTCGAGCGCAAAGTTCAGCAGGCGTTTGCCGTGCTGCTGCCCGTGCAATCGGTCGGCGTGATGGGGGATGGCCGCACGTATGAAGACGTGATCGCCGTGCGAGCCGTGCAGACGACCGACTTCATGACGGCCGACTGGTATCCGATGCCGCCGGAAGTCCTGCAGCGAATGTCGAGTCGCATCATCAACAACGTTCGCGGCGTCAATCGGGTCGTGTACGACATCAGCTCTAAGCCGCCCAGTACGATCGAGTGGGAATAGGTAGCAGTTTCCCATGACCGCGATCCTGGGCATCTCGGCGTTTTACCACGACTCGGCCGCGGCCCTCGTCGTCGATGGGGAAGTCGTCGCGGCCGCGCAGGAAGAACGCTTCACGCGGAAGAAGCACGACGACAACTTTCCGCAGCAGGCAGTCGAATATTGCTTGCGAGAAGCCGGACTGCGGGCCGAGCAGCTCGATTTTGTCGGCTTCTACGACAAGCCGTTCCTCAAGTTTGAGCGGTTGCTCGAGACATATCTCGCCTACGCCCCCGTAGGCTTTCAGTCGTTTCTGACGTCGATGCCGCTGTGGCTCAAAAAGAAGCTGTACCTGCGACGTGAGATCAACCGCGGCTTGGGGCACGCCTATACCAAGCGCTTCGTATTCACCGAGCATCACGAATCGCACGCCGCGAGCGCCTTCTTTCCGTCTCCCTTCCAAGAAGCGGCGATCCTCACGGTCGACGGCGTCGGCGAGTGGGCCACCGCAAGCTATGGCACCGGCTCGGGCAACCGCATCGACCTGACACACCAGCTTCACTTCCCGCACTCGCCGGGCATGCTCTATTCGGCCTTCACCTACTACTGCGGATTCAAGGTGAATTCGGGCGAATACAAGCTGATGGGCCTCGCACCGTACGGTGTGCCCAAGCACGTCGATCTGATCCTCGAGAAGATCATCGACCTCAAGGACGACGGTTCCTTCCGCATGGACATGTCGTATTTCAATTACTGCCAAGGGCTGACGATGACGTCGAGGAAATTCGACCAACTCTTCGGCGGTCCTCCGCGCCAGCCCGAGACGCTGCTCACGCAGCGCGATATGGATCTCGCGGCCTCCATTCAAGTGGTCACCGAGGAAATCCTACTGCGTATGGCCCGGCACGTTCATGCTGAGACGGGCCAAAAGAAACTCTGCCTGGCCGGCGGAGTCGCGCTCAACTGCGTGGCTAACGGCCGCATTCTTCGCGAAGGGCCATTTGAGGACGTCTGGATTCAGCCGGCGGCCGGGGACGCGGGTGGCGCTCTGGGTGTCGCGCTCTTCATCTGGCATCAACTGCTCGAAAATCCGCGCCACGCGAACGCGCTGGACACCCAGCGCGGTTCCTATCTCGGGCCGCAATTCAGCGACCAGGAAATTCTGAGTTTTCTGGACGGAGTCGGCGCGCGGTACCGCTATTACGACACGGACGATGAACTCTGTAACGCGGTGGCCGGTCTGATTGCCAACGAAAAGGTCGTGGGCTGGATGGCCGGCCGGATGGAGTTCGGCCCTCGCGCATTGGGCGCTCGCAGCATTTTGGGCGACGCGCGCAGCGAGCAGATGCAGTCGACGATGAACCTCAAGATCAAGTTTCGCGAGTCGTTCCGTCCGTTTGCTCCCTCGGTACTCGAGGAGCGGGTCGATGAGTACTTCGAGACCCGTCCCAGCGAGCAAAGCCCTTACATGCTGCTCGTCGCGCCCGTTCGCAAAGAAAAACGCTTCGAGCCCAACGGCCGAGACCGGGAACTCGAGGGAATCGCCAAGCTGAAATCGAAGCGGTCGATCGTGCCGGCAATCACTCACGTCGATTATTCGGCCCGCATCCAAACGGTCGATGCGGCGCGGCACGGCCGCTATTACAAGCTGCTCAAAGCCTTCGAGCAGCAGACTGGTTCGCCGGTGATTATCAACACGAGCTTTAATGTCCGCGGCGAGCCAATCGTGCACACACCCGAGCAGGCCTACCGCTGCTTCATGGCGACCAACATTGATGCCCTCGTACTCGAAAAATTCGTGCTGCTGAAGGACGACCAGCCGCAGGCGCAATCCGCCGACCGCGACAAGTATCTGGCGGAATTCAAACTAGACTGATCGGCAGACTGGACTGACCGTGATCGATCTCAACCTCAATCCAACAAAAAAAGAGCTGCGAACGTTCGGCCTGTGCGCGCTGGGATTTGTGTGTGTGGTCGGCTGGATCATTTACCGTCGCGGTGGGTCGCTGCCCACGATCGCGACGGTCGTCGGAATCGGAATCGCCCTGGCCGGGCTCGGATTGACGATTCCGCGAGCTCTTCGGCCGGTCTGGGTCGTCTTGATGATCATCAACTACCCGATCGGCTGGGTCGTCACGCATGTGGTGATGGGGCTCATTTTCTATCTCGTGGTCACGCCCATTGGCGTTATAATGAGGCTGACGGGCCGTGATCCGATGGAGCGCGCCTTCGATCGGTCGGCGAAGACTTACTGGAAGCCTCGCCGGACCGACTCCAACTCCTCTCGCTATTTTCGCCAGTACTAAAAGTCGGGCGATCGACCGTCGTCAGAGCCAATCGAATGACCGCGAAGACCCCCTCCAAATCGGAAGATTTCGCCCGGCAAGCCGAAGAGTCCTCGCCGAGTTTGTTGCGCGAACTGATTGATTTCCTGCTCCACAACAAGGCCTGGTGGATCACTCCGATCGTGGTGGTTCTGCTCTTGGTCGGACTCTTGATCATCCTTTCGAGCACCGGGGCTGCGCCGTTTATCTATCCACTGTTCTAGGCCCCTGGTAAAAATGTCCGGTTGTGGAAGGGTTCACGCAAATGCCAATGAGTGACCTCTCGACACCGGAAGACTTCGCGCACCAGGCTGAACAGTCTTCCCCGAGCCTCGTCTGGGAGCTGGCCGACTTTTTGTTACACAACAAGGCTTGGTGGATCACTCCCATCGTGGCAGTGCTGCTCCTGGTCGCGTTGCTGGTGGTGGTGGGCGCCACAGGAGCGGGGCCGTTCGTTTATACGCTCTTCTGAGAGTGCGGCAATTCCTGGCAAACAGCACTAGGCCTGGGTCGGGCTAGCCGCTGCCCATTCAAAATGCAGGGATGCCGCCATTCCTTGCATTATCGCCTTCTCGGAGTCAGCGCCGAGCACCGGCGCGCCGAGTCTCCACGTCGCACTGCTTCGCAAAACCTGCGGAAACTCAGCATTTGCCGGAATCCGCTCCTTGGACTTCGCATCGCCTCCACCTAGGTGGCATTGAAATTGCGATTTGGGTTATGTTGATGTCCCACCGATGAACATCCTGTCGACTCTCATCGAGACCGCGGGCGGTGTGGTTGCGCTTGCCGAATGCCCCGTCGATCGATCGAGCCGGGATCTGAGAAGAACTTCCCGCCTCCACGCAGCGCCAATCGCGCCCTTCAGGCTCTGGATGCGGTCGACACACGCCGGCGTGTGACGGACACCACCGCATTCGGGAAGATCTTCGTTTCATGCGTTTTGACACCTGTCGCGCAATAGCCCAGAGAGTCGGGTGGTTCGCGATCGCGCTGTTGGTGGTGTTGGGCGTCGCCGGCACGGTCTCGGCGCAGGACGACGAAATTCGCAAACAAGTTCAGCGGCTGGCGGACAAGAACGCCGACGAGCGCCAGGAAGCGATCGAAACGCTGGGCCGTACGCCCGATCCGCGGCTGGCGCGGCTGTTGCAATCGTTTCTGGAAAAGAAGCTCTACGCGTTCAAAAAGCAGGTCGTTTTTTCCGAGGGAAGAGATCCCCTCGGCGAACAAATGGCCACCTTGCGCGATCCGTTGACAGGCAAGGAGCTATTAGACGCCAAGGGGCAGCCCTTGGTCGTCAAGGCCGATGAGCTTCGTGAGTTGAGGCCGACTCGTCCCGAGGCGCAATTGACGCAGAACGTGATCCGCTTTCTGCAGGATTACGCCTCGCCCGATGCAGAGAAACGAACTGCCGCGGCCCGGCGATTGGGCGAAAGCCGCAACGCCGCATTCCTGGAAACGCTCGAGAAAATCGCGGACTCGGATGCGGACGGCCGCACCCGTCGCACCGCTCGTGAGGGAGCACTCCTGATCCGCGTCGCGGGAGAGGTTGCCGACCAGCCAGCCGACCAACGATTGGCCGCCGTCACTGAACTGGGCAAACTCCACAGCCTGCCGGCCGCCCAATATTTTCAACAGCAAATCGAAGAAGGCAAGGTCTCGGCGGAGGAGCTTCCGGTCTATCAGGAAGCCATCCACTCGGTCGAGCGCTACCAATACTGGATCGGCTGGGGACGCAATCTCACCAATGGCTTGTCACTCGGCTCCGTGCTGATCTTGATGGCCCTGGGCCTATCGATCATCTACGGGCAAATGGGTGTGATCAACATGGCCCATGGCGAGCTGATGATGATCGGCGCCTATGCCACGTACGAAATGCAGCGGGCCTTCGGACATTCCCCCGACCATCCGTCGAACTGGTACTTTATTGTCGCCTTTCCCATCGCATTTTTTTCCGCGGCCATTGTCGGCTGGTTCATTGAGCTGATCGTGGTGCGACATTTGTACGGCCGCCCGCTGGAGACCTTGCTCGCGACTTGGGGCGTGAGTCTGATTCTGATCCAAGCGGCCCGCGTCCGTTACGGCGACAACATCGGCGTGAATAGCCCGACCTGGCTGATCGGCGGCTTCGAGGTCCTGCCCGATTTCGGAATCGAATACGCTCGCTGCTTCATCCTCGGTGTCTGCGCCTTGTGCGTGGTGTTCGTCTATTTGCTGATGAACTTCACGCCGATCGGCCTCTTGATCCGCGCCACGGTCCAAGGCCGAACGACCGCCGAAACGCTGGGCGTCGCGACCCGGCACGTCGACGGCATCACATTCGCGTTGGGCGCCGGTCTGGCCGGAGTCGCCGGATACGCACTGACATCAATCGCCGGCGTCACGCCAGACATGGGTCAGAATTATATTGTTGACTCGTTCCTGGTCGTGGTTGTCGGTGGCGTCGGAGCGCTGGCCGGTTCGGTATGGGCCGGTTTGGGAATGGGTGTGTTGGACAAACTCGTCGAGCCCGCCACCTTCGGCGTGGCCATTTTGTCGATCGGCCTTGCCGCGATGCTGACCTGTTGGCTGGTGCTCACGGTGCGAGCTTTCCGCGTCAGCCGAGGGTGGGGATTCTTGACGCTGTTAGTCCCAATTCCTCTGCCGTTCGCGGTCAAATTCTGGTCCCGCCCCCAAGTCGGAAAATTGCTTTCGCTCTACGTGCTCGGTGCCGCGGCGGCCACGATCGGTTTGTTGCGCAACGTAATGTGGACGTCATTGTTGGGGCAAGACGTGCAGACCCGCTGGGCTCGCGTATTAATTCTGTTGGCCGTCGTGATCTTCATCCAATGGAGACCGGCAGGGCTCTTCCCACCCAAGGGGAGACTCGCCGATGTCTAAGGTCTTCCCGCCGAAAGGTGTGGGCCTTCCCGGCGACGCTTCTCCCTTGGGGAATGGGTTGCTCGGGTCGGCGAATCGCTATCGCCGTACGTGTATCACGTGGGTGTTCTTCCTGATCGCCCTGGTCGGGGTACCGGTACTTTACCGCTACGACCAAGTCAGCATCGTCAGCGTGAACCTGCTCGGACAGTACCTGGCATTCGCCATTGTCGCGGTCAGCCTCGATTTGGTCTGGGGCTACGCCGGTTTGTTGTGTCTGTGCCAGGCCCTATTCTTTTGCCTGGGCGGCTATGCGATGGGCATGTATTTGGCCCATCACGGCGGCCCGGAAGGCATCTTGGACCACAACGGCTGGAAGCTTCCCGCCTGTTTGTACGTGGTCTATCCGTACAAAGTCGGCGAGCAACCGTCGGATGCGTTGGTGCCCTGGTTCTGGAAGCCTTTTTGGAGCCTCTGGAGCACACTGCTGCTCGGCGTTCTGATTCCGGGCGTTGTTGCCGGCGTGATCGGCTTCTTCGTGTTTCGCAGTCGCGTGCGGGGTGTGTTCTTCGCCGTGCTAACGCAGGCCATTGCGCTGGCCGCCTGGCTGATCTTCACTTTGAATGACATCAAGTGCGGCGGCACGAACGGACTGACAAGGTTCGACCGCGTGATCCTCGGTCCGCAGGAAAAAATCCAAGTCCAGCTCAAACCCGATCGTCTCACCCAGGAGCGGATCACGCCGAATGTCGTGACGCCGGCTCTCGAGCAATTTATCAAGAGCAAGCCAGGGTCAATCCTCACATCTAACGGCTCGACTTACCTGGTCACCGTCCCCAACGGCACTCACCCCTTGGTGATGGAACAAGCGGTCGAAGTGGTCGGATTGACAGGCAGCGACGGGAAGCCGATCCGGCTCTCAACCGTGTCCGACATTCGACTGGCCGGATACTTGCTCACGGATGACAACACACGAGTTGGGTTCTATGTCCTCACCGTACTCGCGCTGGGAGGAGCGTACGCGCTGGGCCGGTTCGTCATTACGTCGCGAGTCGGTCAAGTTCTGATCGCAATTCGTGACAACGAAAATCGCTTGCGATTCTTCGGCTACGAACCCTACCACTTCAAAGTTTTCGTGTTCGGGCTGAGCGGCATGTTGGCCGGCTTAGGCGGAATGCTTTATGTGCCGCAGAAGCTCATCATTACCCCGCACAATCTTTCGGTGCTCGAATCGATCATGGTGGTGATTTGGGTCGCCGTCGGCGGTCGGGCCACACTCTCGGGCGCGATTTTGGGGACGTTGGTCGTCAAACTCGCGTATATGTACTTCACCTCTCAGCACGAGATGCTGTGGTTCGCCAAGCGTTTCGTTCCGAACAGAGTTTACGACTTGTTCACGTGGCGCTCCGACTATTGGATGTTCATGCTCGGCAGCTTGTTTGTCGCGGTCGTCCTCTTGTTGCCCGACGGACTGGTGAGCATCCCGAAGCGCAGCCTCGAGACCTGGCAGCGGCGGCGACGCCATCGACGCTTCGAAGAATCGGACGATGACCTCCCCGAGGTGTCGGAAACTGAGAGCCAGGGCAACCTCGCCACGCTGCAAACGCATCTGCAGCGAGTCAGCAGCCTCCAGCGCGAGCGAACGATCTCGACGCAACATCGTTCGCTGCTCGATTCGGAGCTGGTTCGGGTCGAGAATGTGAAAGTCATCTTCGACGGCTTTAAGGCTCTCGACATCGAAAAGTTCAGTATCGACTACTACGAGCTGCAGGTTGTCATCGGGCCGAACGGAGCCGGGAAGACCACCCTCTGCGACGTGATCAGCGGCAAGACCCGTGCGACGAGCGGACAGATCTTCTTCGGCAAGCGCGAGATCACGCACACGCCGGAAGTCGACATCGCGCGGCTGGGAGTTGGGAGAAAATTCCAAACGCCGAGCACCTTCGACGGGCTGACCGTTTTTGAGAGCATGGAGCTGGCACTCCCCGGGCGGCAGGCTCTGCAGCGCAATTTCCGTCGCAAGGCCACCCCCAGCGATCGAGAGCGAATTTACGCGATTCTGAAGCGCGTGCGCCTCGATCGGGAGGCCAACCAGCGCGTCAAATACCTCAGCCACGGCCAGCGACAGTGGCTGGAAATCAGCATGTTGCTCTTGGCGGGACCGCATCTGCTGCTGGTCGATGAGCCGGCCGCCGGCCTCACCGACGAAGAGACGGCACTGACGGCCGAACTCTTGCTCGAGTTGCAAGATGAGCACAGCGTGATGGTCATCGAACACGATATGGAATTTGTGCGGCTGCTCAATGCGCCGGTCACCGTTCTCAACGAGGGCTCGGTGATGGCACAAGGGACGCTCGATCAGGTCCAGGCCGATCCCCGCGTGGTGGAGGCCTATCTGGGACGTGGCGGCACTCGACAACAAGCTTGAAGTTCGGAAGCCCAAAGAAACGCATGCTCTCCATCCACAATCTCTCATTTTCCTACGGCACAATTCCGACCTTGCGCGGCATCAACATGGAGATTGGCAAAGGGCGCGTCACCTGCGTCATGGGCCGTAATGGAGTCGGCAAGACCACGCTCATGCGCAATATCATGGGAGTGTTGCGGCCATCAGGCGGCCGAGTCGTCATGCAGGACGAGGACCTGACGCGACTGCCCGCCTATCGCCGTGCCCGCGCCGGCCTGGCGCTGGTGCCTCAGGGACGCGAGATCTTTCCCAAGCTGACCGTCGAGGAAAACTTGCGCATCGGCCTTCAGGCCCGCTCGGACGGCTCTCGGACAATTCCCGAAGAGGTTTACTCGCTGTTCCCGATCTTGAAGACGATGGCGAACCGAATGGGAGGCGACCTGTCGGGCGGACAGCAACAGCAACTGGCCATTGCCCGAGCTCTGGTCGGACGCCCCAAAGTGCTGCTGCTGGATGAGCCGACTGAGGGAATTCAGCCCAGCATCATCGATCAAATCGGCCACGTGCTGCACAAATTTGTCGACGAACTGGGGATGACAATCGTCGTGGTCGAGCAATATCTCGACTTCGTCCGCGAGTTCGGGCATCACTTCTACATCATGAATCGCGGACGGGTCGTCGCCGAGGGCGCGACGGCCGAGCTGACGCCAGACGTTGTAGCCAAACACCTGAGCGTTTAGCCGCGGCTGGACCGGCGGAGTCGCTTGCCCATCGCTTCAATCGCGTCGCCGCAGGCCCGGCGCGCCTCGTCGAAGCCGGACACAGTGATTTTCGGTCCTTTGAGGTAATCGAAGATAATCTGCTCGGCGACGGCGAACTCCCGGCAACACCCGGCCACCTCCGAGGCAATTTCCTGGGGGATGGTGGTAACGCCGTTCCGATCCGCGTGAAGTAAATCACCCGGATAGATGGTGATGCCTCCGACCACGACCGGAACGCCGACAGACAGCATGTGGCTATATCCGTGGGCGCAGGTCGTCCCAGCGGTGAAGCAGGGAAAGCCGATCCGTTCGACCTGGTCGAGGTCCCGCCCCGTCCCCGAGGTGATGAGCCCTTGCGCGCCAAACGCTTTGTAGGTGGTGCACATGACCTCCCCGAACGTGGCCGCCGCGATCGGCCCATCAATATCCTGAAATACGACGACGGCGGGACCCGGCAAACTGGAGAAACCCTCAACCTGTTTCGTCAGGCTCGAGTAGACGTCTCCCCCCTTCGGTGGCGCCTGGCTGCGAAAAAATGACGTCAGGGCATAGCCGGCGATGGGCGGCATCTGCGGGAAGCAGGCCTTGATCGATTCATTCATGTAGCCGACGTTGCGGGGCCGCACGTCGAAGAGCTCGATCGCATTGCAGACGGTCGGCGTGTCGTACTTGACGAGTTCGGCCAGTTGAGCCGCACTCAGTCCGCTCGCAGCGGTCATTTCGGAGGGTCCTTGCTAATGCCCCAGGCGAGCTTGGAAACAACCCCAGTCCTGAGACTCTTTTCCCAAAAGTCGGAAACAGTTGCCCAAAGTCCCAGAAGTTGGTGGCGATCACATTAAGGTTTTTTTACTTGATGGCCGCCTCGCGGCGCCGGAGGCTTTAAATCGCCGAAATCCCTCGAGGAAGTCGGAATTGGGCTGTTTTTTCACGGATTTCTGCGCATATCTTAGGAATAGAGAGTTCCTTCCGCCACAGACTCGTGATAAGGCTGTGCGTCCTTCGTCGGCCTGCCTGATCCCTCCGAGAGTCGCCTGGCATGGACGAATTCAAACCCAGGGACCGGGCCGCAAAGGGCGTGAAAAGCCCACGGCGACGTTCAGCTCACCATTTGAATGCACGATTTGACGGACCGTTGCGGGCAGCCGATCCATCCGCTGCTTTTGCATTAACTTTGGCGCTCCGTCCCGCGGTGGGGATTTCAACGAACCTGACGGACAAAGACCGATTCGCGTACCTCGGTCTCCAACAAACCCCTCATTGAGTTTGACTGAATTATGCGTAGACAGTTTCATATGGCTTCTGGCAAAGAGGGCCTGAAGACGCCCACAAAGTCGTCTCGCGGCACGAAGCGCCGGCGAGACCGTTCCACCACTACGGCTACGACTGCAAGGAGAAAGGACAGGATGGTTGCCACATTGCCCCGCCGGCCCGATCGGCTGCTGCCAGCCGCGGAGCTGCCGGCCTACACCTTCGTGCCAGGGACGAGTACACCTCATCCCGTGCGCGATCCGCGTGGGCACAGCTACAGCCGCAAGGGACGATCCTCGCTCCCGCTCATCCCGGAGAACTGGGCGGACAATCGCACGTACCTTCTGGCTCTCGATTACTTCAACGCGGGCTACTATTGGGAAGCCCACGAAGAGTGGGAGCGTCTCTGGCGGCTCGCCGGACCGGAATGCGCCGTCGGTCGGTTCCTCCGCGGTTTGATCAAGCTGGCGGCGGCCGGAGTGAAGGTCCGGGAGTACAGCATCCATGGCGTCCGTCGGCACGCGGCTTCGGCCGGTGAGGTCTTTGCCGACGTCGCCGCCGAAATCGGAACGGACCGCTTCTGCGGCCTGGAATTCACTATGCTGCAGTTTGCCGCGGACCGAGCCGCGCAGATCAGCTACGACC
>Ga0210393_10002868_pt1 | contig 14061 bp, 12 predicted proteins | sample IncBWC27OmetaG_FD_160068 | JGI IMG/M metagenome (GOLD analysis project Ga0210393, IMG submission 160068) | Forest soil microbial communities from Barre Woods Harvard Forest LTER site, Petersham, Massachusetts, United States - Inc-BW-C-27-O ... | reverse complement strand
CGCCGCTGAGTTCATCGACCTTGCGGCGATTGTCCTCTTCCCACGCGCGCGTGCGCAGGCCTTCGTCGTCGCCAACCGGAACGACGGTGACTTCGCGCGCGTCTTTTCCGTCGGCGTTCGGACCGACTTTGATGCGGGTCTGCTGATCAGCGGTGTTTTCGAGAAACATGTTCACGTCGGCGGGCGGCCTCACATCGACGCCGTTGACTTCGAGGAGATATTCGCCGACTTTCACGTCGACGCCAGGCTGTGTGAGCGGTGCATGCAAATCGGGGTTCCAGTTTTCGCCGTCGAAAATACGGGCGAAACGGTAGCGGCCGTTTTCAATTTTGTAGTCGGCGCCGAGCAATCCGCCTTTGACGTGCGGGGCCGGAGGCGTCTCGCCACCGCGAATGAACATGTGCCCGATGGTGATCTCGCCGAGCATTTCGTCAAAGAGATAGTTGAGATCGGCGCGGCCACCAAGATTTTTCAGATACGGAGAGTACTTCTTTTCGGCGGCGGTGAGATTGAGGCCGTGATGGCCGGGATCGTAGAGGAAGTCGCGTTCGATGCGCCACGTTTCGCGGTACATCTGATTCCATTCAACGCGCGGATCAACGTAAACCTCCATCGCCGACATTTTCAGCGCGCCTTCGCCGGGTTTTGGAGCAGCTGCAGTGGCCGCGATGAACCAGCCGGAGCCCTGGCGATACAAAGCCTTTTCGCCATTCGCAGAGACGGTGAAAGCCATCGCGTTGCCGAGGAAGGGTTCGGTCTTGCGCGTTTTCAGATCGAACTTGGTGACGGTGATCGCTCGGTTGTCACCGCGCTCGAAGCGAGGAACGTCCGGGATTTCCGCGAGGAACAGCACGCCCTCTTTGCCCGCGGCGAGATCGACGAAGTTTGCCGGCTTGATCGGCAGAGAAACGGTGCGCTGCTCGATGCCGTCGAGATCGATCGTAGTTTTGGCGGCGTCGTCCTTTTTCTTATCGTCTTTTTTGTCGTCTTTTTTGTCTTTGTCGTCGGATTTCTTGTCGGCATCTTTGGACTTGTCTGCATCTTTTTTGTCGCTGTCTTTTTTGTCGTCGCCCTTCGCGCTGGCAGCTTTTTCTTCGTCGCTTTCGGGCTCGACCGGCGATTTGTCACCGGATTTCAAAACGATGGCGTAAACGTTGCGAAGAATCGGATGCTGATAGCTCGAGAGATCGAGCCAGCCGACAGAGAGGCCAACGTCAGTGCTCGCGGCGAAGAAAAGATATTTGCCGCTCTTGTCGAAGACGGGATGACGCGCGTCGCCGATCGACGCGGTGACCTGCGAAACTTTCGCGGTGTCGAGCGAATAGACAAAAATCGCGCGCAAGTGGCTGTCGAGAAATTTGGAGTAGGTCAACCACTTGCTGTCGGGCGACCATTGCACGGCGAGTTGCACGCTGGGATCCTCGAAGCGATCGGAATCAACTTTGACCGGCGTGCCTTTTTCCACATCGACGTACCAGAAGTTGAGGCGCTTGTCTGTATAGGCGATTTTCTTGCTGTCGGGCGACCAGAGCGGACCGTAGAAATACGACGGCGGATTGCCGAGGTTGATTTTTTTCACTGTGCCTGCGCCGGATTGATCGACGACGTGCAGCGCGTACTCACCCGATTCATCGGAGAAAAACGCAATCGACTTGCCGTCGGGCGACCATGATGGATCGCGCTCGGCAATGCCCGTAGTGCGCGTGAGATTGCGCACGTCGCCTTTTTCGGCGGGCACGCTCAGGATTTCGCCGCGCGCTTCAAAGACGGCGCGGGCACCGGCGGGAGATATCGCGGCGTTCTCGATTTTGTCGCCGACTTTTTCGTAGTGCGCCCGCGTCGCGGGGAGATCGCCGGAGACATGCACTTCCACTTTTGCTGATTTGCCAATGCGCGGATCGAAAGTGAAAATTTCGCCGAATTGTTCGTAAATGAGCGCGTCGGGTCCGGCGGAGAGGTTTTTGAGGTCGAGGCCCTTGTTTTCAACGACCTGTTTCACGGACTTGGATTTTGTGTCGTAAGCGAAGAGCGAAACAGAACCGTTGCGATCGGACAGAAAATAGACAGTGTCGCCGAACCAGACGGGATCGTCGTCGTTGGAATTCTGGCGCGGAACTTTTTCGAGTTTTAAATCGTCGAGTTGGACGATGTAGATCGGCGTGGTCTGGCCGCCCTTGTAACGCTTCCACGCGGTTTGCCATTTCATATTTGGCACGTAGGCGACGCGCTTCGCATCGGGCGAGAACGATGCCGCTTCGCCGCGCCACATCGGCAGAACCTCAGGCCAACCGCCTTCGACCGGGACGGTGTAGAGCCGATCGAAGTCGGCGTAGGCTTCGCGCGCGGAATCGAATAGGACGCGCTTGCTGTCGGGCGTCCAGCCGCGCACGACGTCGGCGCCGGGATGCCACGTGAGACGGCGCGGCGAGCCGCCTTCGGCGGGCATCACGAACGCGTCGATGTTGCCGTCATACTCGCCAGTGAAGGCGATCCACTTGCCATCGGGAGAAAAGATCGGATGCGTTTCGTGGCCGCCGGTTGTGAGCTGGCGCGCTTCGCCGCCTTCGCGCGGGACGCTCCAGAGATAGCCGCCATAGACGAAAACGATTTGCGTTTTGCTCAGCGTTGGCGAGTGGACGAGTAGCGGCTCATCGGCGGCTGATGAAAAGGCCGCGGTTGCGAACACGAGAACGAACAACAGGAAGAGTCGAAGTTGAAAACGCATTTTTCCCCCAATCGAAACGAGACCTCTGGATCACCACTCTGTTTGTAAGGACGGATTTCCACATTTGCGCGCGGCACTCGCGCTCCGTCATTGCGTTAAAGCGACTATTTTTTGCTTGCCGCAGGCGCTGGCCAGAATCCTGGATCGCTGATCGGCCGCGTGTCCTGTGTTTGCGCGTACTTTTTGACAGCTGGTCCGACCGCCGACGCTTTGCCGATTAGAACGAACACCAGATTTTCCGCTGGGAAATGTTTTTGGATCACCTGGCGCGCAATCTCGGGCGTCACGGCATCGACGTGCGCTTCGAGCTGGTTTATCTCGTCGTCGCCGAGCCCGTAGAATTCGTGCGATGCGATGATGCGCGCGAGTTGGCGCGAGGTTTCGATGTTGGGCGGGAATTGTCCCTTGATATAGCTTTTCGCGGATTTGAGCTGCGCTTCGGTCACGCCGTCTTTATGAAGTTTCTCGAGCACTTGCAGAGCGAGATCGATCGCGGGAGTCGTCGTCTCATTTTTTGTGAAGCTGAAAATCGCGAACGGGCCGGCGACCTTGCGATCGTCAAAAAATGATTCGGCGCCGTAGGTATAACCGGACTCTACGCGAAGGGCTTCGTTGAGCTGCGAGGTAAATCGTCCGCCGAAGATTGTGTTTACGACGCGAATCGCGACGCGGTCGGGATCGGTCGCGCTCACACCCGTGTTGCCGATCGCGAAGTAGACCTGCGACGCGTCGGGTTTGTCGATGAGCAGAAGACGCTTGCTTTTTGCCGGCGTGACTGGAGGAAGCGCCTCGGACTTTACGGATCGCGTCGGCCATGAGTCGAACGTTTGCTCGAGTTTCGATTTGATTTCGTCGACGTTGAACTCACCGGCGATCGCGATGATCGTGTTCGACGGCGCGTAGTTCGTTTCGTAGAATTTGGCGACGTCGTCGCGGCGAATTTTGGCGAGTGAAATTTCGTCACCGCTCGCGGGGCGCGCATAGGGATGTGAGCCGTAGAGGTAGCCGTCGTAGTACGGAAACATGACGGACTGGGGATCATCCTTCGCGGCGCGAATCCCGTCAGCCGATTGCGCGAGCAGCTTCGTCGTTTCGTCTTCGGGGAAGATCGGATGCAGCAACGCGTCGGAGAATAGCTCGAGGCCACGCGCCAGATCTTTCGTCAGAAATTCGGCGTTGATCACAGTGTAGTCGGACGTGGCATCGCCTTCGAACGAACCGCCGATGTAGTCGAGGTCGGCGGAAAATTGCTGCGCGGTGCGCGTCTTCGTGCCTTTGCGCAGCAACTCAGCGGTGACGGACGCGAGGCCTTCTCGCCCGGCCGGATCGGCTACTGCGCCGGCCTTCACGATCGTCGAGATATCGATGAGTGGAACGCCGTGCTTTTCGAGCAGCAAAACCGTGAGCCCGTTTTTCAGCACGACTTTCTCATGCGGCGGCATGCGCAGGCCTTGGGCACGAAGCGGTACTGAGGAGCCGGCGACGAGCATCATCGCTAAAACGAGAGCCGACAATATCCCGTGGGATATGAGCAAGCGAATCGCGCGAGAACGCATCACTGGGCCGCCTTCGGCGTTGCTTCAGGAACCAGCGTCGCCACCGTGCGATTGTTGGCGCCGAAATATGTCTTCGCCACGCGCAAAATGTCTTCCTTGCTCACGGCCGAGTAATTCTTCGCCGCATCGAACAGCTTGTTGTAGTCGCCGAAGAAAACTTCGTACGTACCGATCGTGTTCGCGCGCCCATTAATTGTGCGCATCTGCCGATAGAATTCGACGAGGCGAATGTTCTTCGCTTTCTCGAGCTCCTTGTCGCTCACCGGCGTGTTCGAGGCGCGATCGAGCTCCTCGTAGATCGCCTTCTCGCATTGCTGCGGATCGATTCCCTGTTTGGGTTGCGCCACAACTTCGAGCATCGTCGAATCGAACGCCGGCTCAGCCTGCGATTGTACGTCGAGCGCGATTTGATCTTTGTCCACGAGCCGCTGGTACATTCGCGAGCTCTCGCCCTGAAACAAAATCGTGCGCAAAACATTCAGCGCATAAAAATCCGCGTTGTTCGTCTGTGGAATGTGATAGCCGAGCATCAGCAGCGGCAACTGAGCCGGTTTATGGACGACCAGGCGCCGTTCGCCCATTTGATCGGGCTCAACCGTTGTTACCGGCGGTGGCGGATCGTGGGTCGGGATCGGCTCGATATATGTTTCGCAAAGCTTGAAAATTTCTTCGGGCGAAACGTCGCCGACCACCACCATCGTCGCGTTGTTCGGCGCATAGCCCATCTCGAAGTGATGCTTCAGGTCGGCGATCGTCCAGTGCTCGATGTCGCTCATCCAGCCGATCACCGGCCACTGATACGGATGCGCGATGAACGACGTAGCCCAAAGCTGCTCGTCGAGCACGCCGCTGTTCTCGTTATCGACGCTCAAGCGGCGCTCCGAAGCGACGACTTCGCGTTCCGACTTGATTTTTGCCGGGTCGAAGCTCAGGTCGCGAATGCGATCGGATTCGATGTCGAAAATCAGCGGCATCGCCGAACGAGGGAACCAGTCTTGATAGACGGTGACGTCGCGCGTGGTATACGCGTTGTTCGATCCGCCGTTCGCTTCCATCACTTTATCGAGGTCGCCCGGTCCGTATTTCTTGGCGCCGTTGAACATCATGTGCTCGAAAAAGTGCGAGATTCCGGTGGTGCCGGGCCGCTCGTTGCGCGATCCGATGCGATAAAAAATGTAGAGGGCGATGTTGGGAATGTTGTGGTCGGTCTGGACCAACACCTTCATCCCGTTTTTCAACGTGCGCGTCGCGACCGGAAACTCCTGCTGTTGCTGTGCTAGAGCGATCGTCGCTCCGCTGCACAGACATAGCGCTGCGCACAAAACTGCCGGCACGAAAACATTCCACTTCGCTTTTCTCATGAACCGTCCTTACGAGGTGTACCTTCGTGAGACGTATGGCTTCGCGAAAAAGTTCAGCGAGGACTACCCGGCCGTCGCTGAATTCCCGAGGACTACCCGGCCGTCGCTGAATTCCCGCGCCGTTATTCTAATCTCTCGCGGCCACTATTTCGATGCTCGCCCTTGCAACCCGCCGGCAGAGCCCGCGCCGCTTGCGCTCGTCGTCGCATTCGATAGCAGCGCAAACACGCGAACCGGCCCACCCGAACCGCCTTCGAGCTTGATCGGCGCGACGATCAGAAACGCGCCCGTCTCCGGCAGTGCGCTCAGATCAGCGAGGTTTTCGAGATTGTAGATACTCGCTCCGAGGCCCAGATGATGCACCGGATAATCCGAGGAAGCGCCGTAATCAACGCTCAGCGTGTCGCAACCGAGTCCGCTGACTTTCCGATCGATCAACAATTTCACTGCTTCGACCGAAAAACCCGGAAAATGCATTTTGCCCAGCGCATCCTGATTGCGATACCGCTTCACGTCGGGCCAGCGCGACGCCCAACCCGTGCGAAGCAGCACGATCGCTCCAGCCGGAATTTTACCGTGCCGCGACTCCCACGCTTCGACGCGCGCCGCGTCGAGCAAATAGTCCGCGTTCTTCGCGCTCTCACTCTGCACGTCAATCACAACCGCCGCGCCGAAAAATTGCTTCACCGGGATTTTGTCGACAGGAATTGTGCCTGGAGGAAAATGAATCGGCGCGTCGAGATGCGTGCCGTAGTGCTCAAGCATCCAGAAGCTGCGCGTGAAAACGCCGTTCTTCGCAACGGTGGCGTTGTCTTTCGCTTCGAAAAATTTGCCATCGCCGGGCCACGGTACCAGCTTGTCGTTGATTGCGTAGGTGAGATCAATGACCTGGGTGCCGCCGGTGGGAATATTGGCCAGCAGATCATCGTGTGGCGCGTTTTGTCCGAAAACCGACATGGCGGCAAGGAAGGAAACGCCGAAAATCGCAATGCGGCTGAATAATTTCATGCTGCACCCCCAAGTCGAGTTCGGGAAACTGTGCAGCGGAACGATCTCCGATCGATTCATCCGGCTTAGCCGGACCGGATGGCTATGGAAGCGGTATCCCTGGAGTCGCCACAATGCCGGCCATGCGCAAGATCTCCTGATACTCGACATCGGTAATCGTCGAAATCAGCAGGCGCACATTCTTCAGCAATTTCATTTTTTTCAGCGCCGAGTTGGCGCGCATCTCGGCGAGAGTCACCTGGCGCGGCAACCGGTCAAACGCGCGCAGGTCCGCGACATAATTTTTGCCTTTAGAATCATAGGGATCCGCGTAAGGATCGCGCGTCACTTCGGCGATGGAATACAGCGAACGCTCCGGAGCCGAGTGGTAACAGAGCACCCGGTCACCCTTGCGGACCTGTTTCAGAGCTCGGACGGCATCCTGCTTGCCATTCGCGCCGTGCCACATCTCCTTGCCCTTCACGAAGAGTGTGTCCCAGTGGTAGTGGTGCGGGTCTGCGCTGAAGATCCAGTAGTGTCGTTGGGGAGTCGGAAGCGCCATCGAATATATGAGTTAGTCGAGTCGGCACTATACACAGGACCCAAAGAAAAGCGAAACAAAATGTGAGGGTTAGCGGAACGGGCGCTGAGGAAAACGACATACCGGTTCGAGAGTTGGTACAAAATCTTCGTTGCTTGAGCTAAATCACTGTTACAAATGGCTTTAACTCTTTCGGAGTCAGCCTAAATCAACAAAAACTTCACCGGCGCGCAACACCGTCGGATAGCAGGCAACGCCGACAGCCGGGTTCTGCACCGACTTGCCGCTGGTCACATCGAACTGCCAACCATGCCAGGGGCATGTAACGATTTTACCCTCGAGCGTCCCCTCACCCAGCGGTCCGCCTCGGTGAAGGCAGGTATTGTTGATGGCGTGGTACGCCCCCGCGATGTTGGCAAGCGCTACCGCCGTGCCCCCGACGCTGACCTCCTTGATTGTGCCGACCGGAATCTCGCTCGCCGCCGCTGCCCGAACAAATGACATCGCTGGGTCTCCTAAAATCGCCGCGAGTATAGTGCCCGCGCCGCGTCGAGTCAAAATCGCAGCGCAAGATTCCCAAAATGGAACTCGGGCCGTCAGATCCGAACTTGACCACAGGGTTCGCAGGGAGTGTTGAGATCGGTGGACACCATCGTGAAAGTACTCTAAGCGATCGAGTCCTTGAGAAGCTCGTTCGGATTGTTTCTTTGGCGTAACTCTTGCTCCTCTTCAGCGCGCGTAACGACGCGATGCTGACTCTTGCCACCAAAGCTCCGTCACAAAATCTCCATGGAATCGGCGAGACTCTTGCGCGCGGACTGGCGCAGCATCAATCCGGCGATCTTGCTCAAGCCGAGGCCTGTTACCGCGAAATCCTGCGCGTCGAACCGGACCACGCGGAAGCGCTCCATCTGCTCGGGGTTGTTGCGCAAGAAAACGGCGACTACCTTCAAGCCGAGCGCCTGATCCGTTCCGCGATCACTCGCAGCCCTCGCGTCGCCAATTACCACAACAATCTTGGCAACACCTATCGCCTCCAGGGCGATCTTGTTCGTGCCATCTCGAGCTATCGCCAGGCGATCGCGCTCGACGCAAATCAATTCGAAGCGCTACACAGCCTTGCGAACTCGCTAGCCGACCGCGGCGATTTTGCCCAAGCCGAAACCTGCTTCCGTGATCTCCTCCGCCTGCAGCCGCAATTCGCCGACGCTCACTACAATCTCGGCAACACAAAGTTGAACCAGGGCGATGCCGCCACCGCGATCGAATGCTACCGGCACGCGATCGAATTGCAGCCCGGATACGCCGCATATCACTTCAATCTCGCTCACGCCCTGCAGCGCCTCGGCCGGCTCGCGGAAGCAGCCGATGGGTACCGGCGCGTCGTCGAAATCGCCCCCGGCGACTTCGGGGCGACCTACAATCTCGGCATCGTTTTGCACGAGCTCAAAGAGTTTGCCCAGGCCGCCGACGCATTTCGCCGCGCACTCGTTCTCAAGCCCGATCTTCCGCAAGCCATGAGCAATCTCGCCGCGGCTCTGCAAGGTCTCGACGATTATGACGGTGCCGCCGACTTACTTCGCCGCGCCATCACGCTGTCTCCAAACTTCGCTGAAGCCCACGGAAATTGGGGCGGACACCTCTGGCGACAAGGCGACCTCGACGGCGCGAAAAAGTCCTGCCTGCGCGCGATCGAGCTCAATCCGAATTTATCGGGCGCGCACGGAAACCTCGGCCACGTGCTTTTCGATCAGGCAGACTATCGCGGCGCACTCGATTGCTACGATCGGGCGCTGACGCTGAGACCCGACATTGTTCCTGGCGGCGCGAATTCACCCGTGGCCAATCCCAGCACAAACGCCGGAGGCCCCTGGAAACGCGGCGATTTGCTCAACGCGTTCGACGCGCGCCGTCGCACCGGCACCGATTCCGCCACCGCGGAATATCGGCGCGCCTTCGCAACAAAATCCAACTGCGTCGAGCTGCTCTACTACATCGGACTGCTGCATCTCTTGCACGGAGACTTCGCCGCCGGCTGGCACAACTACGAATATCGCTGGCAGACCAAAATGCTGTGCAACGCGCGCCGCGATTTTTCGCAACCGCAATGGCTGGGCCCGCCTCTCGGCGGAGCCCGCATTCTGTTGCACGCCGAGCAAGGACTCGGCGACACGCTGCAATTCGTTCGCTACGTCCCGATGGTCGCGGCCCGCGGCGCCAAAATAATTCTCGAAGTCCCATCCGAACTTCGCCGACTCATCGAAGACTCACTCGGTTCCACCGCCCAAATCGTCACGCGCGGCAGCCGTCTCCCTGACTTCGATTGGCAAAGCCCGCTGCTGTCTCTGCCGCTCGTTTTTCAAACGGATCTAAACTCGATTCCAGCGTCGATACCATACCTGCAAGCCGATCCACGACTCACTGGCGATTTTGCCCAACATTTCACTGCGACCAACAGCGGATTGCGCGTCGGCATCGTCTGGTCGGGCAGCCCCCGCCACACGCGCGACCCGCAGCGATCGATCCCGCTTGCTCGGCTCCGCGCGCTCATCGAAATTTCCGGCGCGACGTTCTACTCATTGCAAAAGGGTCCGGCCACGAAAGAGCTGCTCGACATGCCGCTCGATCTGAATCTCATCGATCTCTCCGGCCACCTCAACGATTTCGCCGACACTGCCGGGGCGCTCGCCAACCTCGATTTGCTCGTCACCGTGGATACCGCAGTCGCGCATCTCGCCGGCGCGCTCGGCAAACCGGTTTGGATTCTGCTCACGCGCAATCCCGACTGGCGCTGGCTGCTCGATCGTGAAGACAGCCCGTGGTATCCGACCGCTCGCCTCTTCCGCCAAAAAGTCGCTGGAGACTGGTCCACCGTCATCGAACGCGTGCAAAACGAGTTGCATCGGCTTCTTTCATCGACGCTGGCAAGTACAACTTCAATTTCATATCAGACGTTGCACAACTAAATCGGCCACATGTTCATGATCGTCAATCCCGAACCCCACAACTGCAAAATCTGCAGCGGCCCCAGCCCGCTTTTCGGCGTCATCGACTTTCACAAAAGCTGCATCGAGGCGCAGGGCAAACGCCTGCCGCTCTCCGGCCGTCCGATCTACTACCGCCGCTGCACCGCGTGCGGATTCGCCTTCACGGACGAATTCGACGACTGGTCCGCCGAAGCATTCCTCGCGCACATCTACAACTCCAGCTACATCCACGTCGATCCCGACTACGCCTCCGCGCGACCGCTCAGCAACGCGACCGCCATCGCCGACACGTTTCGCGCCTCGCGCGATTCCATCGCGATTCTCGATTTCGGCGGCGGCAACGGAATGTTCGCCAGCCATCTCGTCGCGCAAGGCTTCAGCGCGACCACCTACGACCCATTCTCCGGATTCAACGAGCGTCCATCGCGCCGATTCGACGTCATCACCTGCTTCGAAGTGATGGAGCACACGCCGTTCCCCGCGCGCACCGCCGCGGAAATGTGCGACTTGCTCGCCGATGAAGGCATCATTTTGTTTTCGACGCTGACACAGCCCGCCGATTTCGATCAGCAACGGCTGCACTGGTGGTATGCCGGCCCGCGCAACGGCCACGTTTCACTTTATTCGCTCGAATCGCTCGCAATTTTGTTTCAGCAGCTCGGCCTGCAATTATTTTCGATTTCCGAACTCGTTCACGTTGCGTATCGCAAGCTGCCCGCATTCGCCGCGCATCTCGTGCGCGAAGGCCATTCTTAAGCGTGCTGCGCCGTAGCCGCTTCTCCGCCGCTCGCGACCCGTTCCAGGCCATTACGAATTCCGCGTTTCACCGTCGCCGTATATTCGCCGTCCGGCAACACACCAGCCGCTTGATCTGCCAACAGATAAAACTTCTTCGCATCGGCGAGATTCTTCAAATCTTCATGCGATTTGCCGAGATTGAGATAAAGCGACGGGAAAAACTGGCTAAGCTCGGATTCGTTCGCCAATTCCGCGAATCGCAGAGCTTCCTCATTCCAGTGCAACACATCGAGCGGCGTCGATTGCAACCGGGCCACATAGTGCGCGGCGATGCACGCCTCGTAATCGCTCGTGCGACCGACCCATGCATCTCGATACAATCTCGCCGCTTCCTCGCGACGGCCTGCCATCTCTTCGCCGATTCCCGCGGCGCACAATTTCACAATCGGATTATTTGGATCCATCGCAACGCCTCACAGCGTGTCTAGAAAATAGCTCTTCTACTCCGCCGGCGGCTGAAACAACTCCACGCGATTCCCCTCCGGGTCCGTGAACCAGCCAAACTTTCCGTATTCCGAGTCTTCCACCTTCGGATCGACATCCACGCCGGCCGCGCGCAAGTTTTTCAACAGGCCATCGAGATCGTCCACCTGAAGATTCAGCATCACAGGCTGCGTTATCGGAAACTGATCAGCGGTCTTCTTGAAAAACGAAACGAGCGAGTATCCGCGCAGATCCTCTTTCTGAAACATGATGAACCCGCCTTGAGCGCTCACGCCCAGATGCGTTTCGTACCACGCATACAGCGCCTTCGGATCGTTCACTCTCACAAACGCTCCGCCCAACCCTGTTACTTTCGCCATAAGTCACCTCACCCGGAAACTTTCGTCAGACCTTGATGCCGCTCCATCATCCAATCGGTGATTGCAGCATCCAAGTCTCTCAATTTTCCTGCGAAAAAATGATCGACACCCGGCACGACCACCAATTCCTTCTCGCCGGGCAGCGACTTTACCAACGCTTCGACTTTTTTCACATCGCCAAATTCATCGAGTTCGCCGTGCACAAAGAGTTTCGGCTTCGCGCACTCTCTAAGAAACGAAAAATCGGTGTTGTTCACGGGCGTCCCGAGTCCGATGCACTCGGCAACGCGATCGTCCTTGCACCCGACGCGCAGCCCGACAAAACTTCCGAAGCTGAACCCTGCGACCAGCAGCGGCGTCGAAGAAAATTCCGCCGCCAGAAAATCGAGCGCCGCCGTAACGTCGCCGCGCTCGCCGCGTCCGCGATCGTGCGTGCCCGCACTCATTCCAGTCCCGCGAAAATTAAATCGCAGCACAGCCAACCCCAGCGCATCGAGCGATTTCGCCGCCTGATATGCCACCTTGTTGTGCATCGTTCCGCCAAACAGCGGATGCGGATGGCACACCAACGCCGCGATCGGCGGACGCACGTTGCCCTCAGGCTTCCAGAAAATCGCCTCTAGGCGACCATCCGGCCCCTTCAAAAATAAATTTTGCGATTCATGCCCCATCTCGTTCCCAACTCTTGCTCACAACTATTTTGGAGTGCGGCACTCCCGTGCCACTTTTACAGTGTCAGCCCGAGCGTTGACTTCCCACCGTCGGCCACAACTTCAACCGATCAACCGCTATAACGATAGTCAATTTTGCCGGAATTGAAAAATCAGAAGTGAATCGGACGCGAGATCAGAACCGAAACGCGAATTGTTGCGTTCGGCAAACCGCCACCTGCAACTCCGCAACGTCAGGCTCGCTCTCAATGCGCACGACCCTCAGCAGCGACTCCGTGACGCCAAGCCACGGCGAAGTCGCCGCACCTTCGAACGACAAAATCAAAAACTCTCCGCGCGCGTATTCGCGATTGCTGCGAAACTTCAACCCGCCGGCCGAACAATCGATCGTCATCGTCTCTTCGAACCACGGCACGTGCTCGGTTCGCACGCGTAGCGGCACCACCATCGCCCGCCGCGGCGTAGCGCGGCGCTCGACGTCCCGCAACGGCGCGATCGCATGAGCCGACGCCAACTGCCGCACAGGCGCAAGCTCGAACCGCAGCGCCACCAACGTCAAAAACTCTTCGGCCAGCGCAACTTCTGCACGATGCGCAACAGTCACGTCGCCAGCTTCAATCCATTCATGCTCATCGGACGTCCGTCGCGCCGATTCAAGTGCCGCAGCTTCCGTAGCCGATGGCGATCGGAACACACCCGCATCATCGCCGTGATGATGGCCGTTGCCATTCCCATTTCCATTCTTGTGCCCGTTCCCGTTTCCATTCCCGCCGTGACCATTCAAACCATTTCCGTTTGCGTGATGTCCGTTGCCGTGTCCGTTCCCATTCTTTTTCTTCGGAGCAACAGTCGCGTCATCGCGCACCACCACAACCGCGCGCACCACGCGCGCCAAAACCTCCGGCTGTCCAACGGTCAACGAAGCATCAAAAGGAAAAGTCACCCACAACGTCATGCCCTCCGCGTGCGGCTCGCGGCACGGCACCAGCATTCCTCCGCGCGAAACATCGACACTCGCGCACACTTCGGTTTTCTGGCCGAAGGGCGTCGTCCAGCGGAGTCGCGCGGGCAGACGGAGCTGGACGCGATGATGCTCGCGCCGGTCCATAGCCCTCCACCATATCGCTCCAGTACGTGGATAACTCAAACTGCACGAACACGTTGCACAATCCGGCACCCCGCCGTACTAGGACAGAAATTCGGCATCTTTCGGATTGCTTCCCGTCTCTGCGCGGTGTACCTTTTGGCATAATTTCAGGGCTGTTCGCTGTTGCAGTCGCAATCGCATTTCGCGATCGGGAGTGTTGTATGGCCGATGGATCGGAACGGCGCGTAGCCCGGCGATTTACCATGAGCCTGCCGCTACGGGTGCTTCCCCGCGAGGCGCGCACCAGCGAACTCCGCACGCAAACGCGCGACGTCAGCTATCAGGGCCTTTACTTCCTCGCCGAAGCGCAATTCGAAGTCGGCACTGAAATCGAATTCGTCCTCACTCTTCCCAAGCAAATCGCGCAAAGCACCGAAGTTGACATCCGTTGCCGCGGCCAGATCGTGCGCGTCGAGTCCAATCCCGACGGCCACGTCGGCGTCGCCGCAAAAATCGAGCGCTACGAGTTCATCCCCGTCGCCGCT
>Ga0210393_10002867_pt1 | contig 14062 bp, 16 predicted proteins | sample IncBWC27OmetaG_FD_160068 | JGI IMG/M metagenome (GOLD analysis project Ga0210393, IMG submission 160068) | Forest soil microbial communities from Barre Woods Harvard Forest LTER site, Petersham, Massachusetts, United States - Inc-BW-C-27-O ... | reverse complement strand
GTGGAGTGCTCCGGTGGCAAACTCCTTGTATGGCTGAGACTGTTGTGACATGGACTGCTGTATCTGGGGGGCTAATTGACTACTTGGTCTAGTGTATACAAAATCTGGGTGCTGGGTGTCCTGGATATTCCACCAGCCTAGTCCATAGACATTATTGATGGGGATTTGTCTGTTTGGCTCTGTATACCAAGGTTTATGACCTTCTGGTTGGTATAAAGTGAACCAATGGTCCTCCTGGGTGTTCTTATTATGAATAAACTCAATGGCAATGGATCCGGTTTGTTGGGTGCTGGGATCTGTCCAATCTATGTATGTAGTATCCCCATTCATTTAGGGCAGAGGGGGCCAGTGTGTTGTAGTATGCATGTCCTTTTATGTGGGGTGGGAGGTTGTCAAGAGTTTGGTGGTAGATGCATATTGGCTTGTCCTCTTTAATGAAGTGTTCTATGGCCACCACAGTGATGGTTGGGAAGCCTAACTTGTGTAATGCTCCAAGCAGGGTGCTAGATAATCTGACGTGGGTTCAAGATAACAATGGAAAAGGTGTAGAGGACAGAGGCCTGCTACACAATGTTGGGCGACACTAGGTCAAGCCCACACCTGAGCGTGGTCACTTTAGGGTGTTTAAATAGATGAGAGGAATGGGGCGTAGGACAGGGTCACTATTCTTATAAGTATGAGTGCGATAGTGAGCACAAGTACTTTGAAGGCATGGACAAGAGATAAGATAGCCAGGAATTCCTACTAGTGATGCAAGGTCTTTGCACTAGAGAATATGATGGGGGAAAGCTACTGCTTGGATTTGAGGTTCAAGTCAGGCTTAAGAGACACATGCATCTCTCAAGGGTTTATATACAGCAGTGAGCAGAATACAAATCTGAGTCTATATCGTATCAAGTCATGAATCCTAATGGGGCTAGCCCAGAAAGGGTAAAGACATGCTCATGAAACATTTACTGAGCTATTGGTACAAATCAAGTCAGAAGAAATAGAGTATAGAAACAATTGCCTATAAGAAGGTGGGTAGAGGAGAGATGGAAGTGGGGGAATAGACAATGTTATGTAACTCTACCCACCTATATAAGGAAGGTAAACATGAGTCAGGTGTCCCATGGTCATGTGATAGAAAAAGAAAAAGAAAACAGCAAAAAATCATAACATGCTAACTAGTACTACAGTACATCTTAGACAATAGAAATATCTATTGGCCCATCCAACTACATCAGGCTAGCATTTCCTAAGCACGCTGCTACCAGCCCTGTTCCACTTTGGGAGCTGCTTCCTGATGACCTCAAATCCATCTTCTCTGATTCTGAGCCAGAGGGCAATGACAATGTCAAGGCAGTAGATATGCAGCTGGCACACCTTTTAACCACAGTGCAGCATCCTAACAAGATCATCCTCTCTGAGACTGAACCTGAGACCAATGATAAAGTCACCATTATAAGCTTTTGGCTGGCAGCTGGCCCATCTGCTCTGACGGTGCTCCCTCCCAATAACCTCTCTGAGACTGAACCAGAGAGTAATAAGGAGCCCTAGCCTACACTGGTAAGTAATTGCTTCTTCCCTTCTCTCATTGCTAATAAACAAAGCAGGCCAGCTTCAATCCTGTCAAGCTCGAGAAATCCTGAGGCGTTTTGTTCGACCATATGTTCCATTGTTATTTTTCTCATCACTTATTTAACTATACCTTCTCTGTTATTATGTTACAGTCACCTGTCATAGAACCATTTTCTTGCTGTCCATTTAATAATGAAATTCTCACTTGTTGCAAGTTGTGTTTTGTCAAAACAAAATGTGTATTTTTACTACATGTAAAAAAATTCATGTGCAAGATCCTTCTGCTTCATCTCTCGCCTCATCTTCACATATATGCCTATCTGTTGCCACTGCCACAGATGCAATGGGGCCTTGGTCCAATGGCATGTCAAACAAAACCACCAGAGGGCCGACTTGAAGAACTAGACAGTCAATCAACAAAATATTTTCAAGCTCTTTGGCACACCCATCGTGCCCATCGCAGGGCCTTCCTCAGTCTTACCCATGTCCCATACACATTTACATTATATGCCAGCAGCCCTACCAACATGATCTGATAGCTCTGACAGATCTTCCCATATTAAGCAAGAGTACAATATTGTCTTCAGCACTTCTGTTGATCCTGAGTCAGGGCAGCCTGTGCCCCTAGTGAGTGGTTCAGAGGTTTTAGAGATCCTTAGCAGCAAATATGGGGCCCAAGATCTGGAGGACAATCCCCATGAAGAGGGCATGTTTCCTAGTCCTCCCATCTCTAACACTGATAAGGACAGCCCTGACCCATTTGTGGTTGAGTATGGCTGTGAACCACATGTGCCTACTTGGCAGAAAGTTCCACACTACCTGCTGGTTATCTACATAATAGTCTTCTGGCTGCATTTACAATTCAATCTCCCCTGTGTTACATGCAATGCATTACTAGCATTCCTTGCCAGTCTCCTTATGTTTCTCAATCTGGGTATTGTGCCGCCCTTCATTACGCTTCAGTCTGCCACACATACCCTTAGTGTTGACTCTCGCATCCAATGGCTCATGGTCTGCCCAAAGTGCCAAGACATTTACCCTTCTGCCTTATCCAAATATATGCAAGACACATGTATGAATTGCAAAGTCCCCCTTCTTTTGCTGGATCATACGAGGTGAGGCAGTTTGCACACTGCAAAGCATACCATCATCAAGTATCTGTATCTCCCACTATTGGCTCAAATCAAATCTCTCCTCAAGGTTCCTAGCATTGAAGCACTTCTTGATGAATGGTGCAAGAGGCCACAGAATATTGGCAAATATGGTGACATATTTGATGGAGAAGTCTGTTGCCTCAAGCTCAGAGCACCAGACAGCTCCCTTTTTTTTTTACAAATCTACCTTATGAGATGAATGAATCACAGGGGGAACTTCAGATTGGAGTCAATCTTGGGATTGATTGGTATGTATGACACATACCTTGATCTTGACTAATGTAAGCTGCCCCTAGGTTTTCTTACATACACATCAACATTGTGCCATCACACTCCTCATGTCCCACCTTGTTCTCTGTTTGCAACTTCCCACCTGAGTATCAGTATGTCTTCTTATCATGTTTCTTGTATCACCCATTTATTTTCTAGGTACTGCATATCAAACTTGTTATGCATAAGCATCCTCCCAGGCCTAAAGGTATGTAAATTCCAAACACAGTCTTGAAGGCTGCTTTTGTCTAATCTTCCTCCTTTATTTAGTGGTTTTTGTAGCCCCACTGGATATCAAATTTAGTGAAGATTTGCTTCCCAGTGAGTTTCTCTAGTTGAGTGCATATGTTTGGGAGGGGTTTATTATTGCAAACAACCCACTTGTTCAGTTTGTGATAATCCATAATTATGTGTTTCTTTTGTCTGAATCCTTCTTCCCAATGAGGAACATGGGTGCCATGTATGGCAAGCTTCTCTTGTAAATATATCCTTTCTCTTCCTCTTCATTTAGAAAGGTTCTCAACTGATCTTGTTCTGTTCACAATAGCAGATACACTTTGCAGTTGATCTCTTTGGGGGCTCCTGGCAAAAGTTTAATATGGAGTTCTTTCTCCCTTTGTGGCAGAAAATGTGTTGCCTTCTCCTCATCAAATATGCTCACATGGCAACAATACTCAATTGGCAAGGTCACCTTCTATTTTCTGCCATGGTCTTGTCAAGCCTTATGTGCCCATTGTTGCACCATGGTTACTTTTCTAACCCAAATGATGTCATTAGACTCCAAGTGGCTAGCACATGTCTTTTCAGCCATTTGATAGCACTCAACCCTTCATTAAGCTTGCTAGAATCCTATCATTTCAAGGTGGATTCTCCCTCTTCGGAATTGGGCCTTGCGCTAGTTAATCTCAGAATTAAATGCATATAAAAAAGGATAGACCAAGATAAATTGGTCTTTTCCCAGATCTGTGAGGAAGAATTTCATTCTTATCATTTGATTTTGATGATATATTTTGAGCCAGCAGAAATGTTCCACTTTTTCCCTGCAATTTTCAGTACCATCCACATTGTGGACAACAAGGGGTTTTGGGAGCCTGACTCGCCTGATCTGTAGCTCTTTCTATACTGACAAGTCTAGAAAGTTCTCGGTTGCCCCACTGTTAACCAGAGCAGTTTTATTGGTCATTCAGTGCACAGTGTAAAAGGGAGAAGGTACAGTAATCACACATGGCCAGCTGCTTCATTTCAGATATATTATTGGTGAACCTATATATAACAGCATTGCTGAATAATAGTATCTGTCGATATCTACAAAGTATGAGAATTTATACATTCATTGTCTTAAGTCACCTAATATACACCATGTCTGACTTTGTTTTGGTCCTCAGCATGACTGCTCACTTCAGACCTTTTAAAAACTCTCTTGACAAACTAGGGCATCAATAACTTCATCTCTGTCATTCATGGCCTTGCCCTGTAATTTCATCATCAGATCATCCAGTTCTTGGGAAGACACCTTGTTTGGCTGTTCATCATCTACTCTCTCTTTTAGATGAGTCTCTTGGGCTGTGGGTGAGACTTTAAACTTCTTCATTAAAGGACCTTCCTTGCATTTCAATGGGCAATCTTTCTTTAGGTGGCCTTGTTTGTTGCACAAGAAACAATGCCCTTCTGTTTTCTGTTTTTCATGAACCTCCTTCATATTAGGCACTTAGACCTGCATTGCATTAACATCCATAGCATCTGGATCTTAGCTTTGTTTTTGTTCAAAGCCACCTTGCCTCCAACATCCTTGTCTATTACACCACTGACCTCTTTTGTTATTTCAGATCTTTTATGGCTCTCTTGGGCCCAGACTAGCATCAATGAACGCTTGGCATTTAACTTCTCTTCACACAGCTTCTTTCCAAGCATCTAAAGACTTGGCTAGCATGGGATCCTTTTGCAGAATGCATAGGTAGATCTTCCTTTCAAGTCCTCATTTAAACTAAAACAAAGACCCTCAGAAAGTTTGATCTCACTCTGCCTTTTAAAGCAGATGCTTGAAATGGGCTATATATTCATCAATTATACTAGTGCCCATTGTATAGCTTGTAAGTTCTTCATACATGGATTGTTCTGAGGCAGTGTTGATGAATGCTTATTTAAACTCCCTGCCAAATTCAACCCACAATCTTTTATCATTGGTCTGATATCTTAGAGTGACTCTGTTCAATGAGTCTCTATTGCATTTGGTAAATAAACTTTCAGTTTGTTGTAAAGCTCAATCATTGATTGCTGGACCTCTTATAAATGAGAGGGCCAAGGCAGTGTGAATATATGCATTCCATATAGTAAGTGAATCTTGATTTATCATTTGATAAATTGTAAATTCCTATATGAATTGTTTTATATTCTTTCTAGTGCTATTAAAGATCACTAGTGCAGTTCCTTTTAGACTGCCATTCACAGGCATCTGTTGGGGAATTGCCTGTGGTCCATGGTATGCATTCAGGTTGCCACTGCTGCCTAGTGGTCCTCGTCCTCCTCCAGGTGGGCCGCCTGGTGGTCCAGAGTATAGATCTCCTTGCTGATAAGGCTGCCCCAGGTCTCCCACCAGAGGGCTGCTGCCTCCAAGTGCAAAGCTATTGCCTCTAGGTGCAAAGCTATTGCCTCCTTCTCTGCTTGAGCTATCTCTCATGCCTGGGTAAAAGGTAGCATGATACATCTTGGCATCTGCCTCATGGGCTCAGTTTCCACTGAGTGTTGTTTTATCCAGAGTAATGGTTGCTATCCTAGTGGGTGCTGTTGCTATAGCATAAAATCTAAAGGCAAAGGCATTTTCTGACTCTTTAGACAGTTGTTGACCTTCTTCCAAATGGTCTGGATCTGTGTCTAATAGTTCTACATGAGTGAGTGGTGTGACTTAATTTCATGAACCATTGCTGATACTTGTTGACATGGTAGACCCTTTTAAGGATCAGAGAGATTCAAGGGCAGAAGTGTGACTGGTTCCCAACCCCAAGCTGATTGGGGTAGTTATTTGTTCACAAGGGTTTGTATAGTACTTCCCATTGTTCCACATTAAACAATACCACTCATCATTTATATATTTGATGGCCAATATGTTCTGTAGATTCTTTGGATCTCTTAAATGATAAGCACTAGCCTCAATAGGCTCTATTAAAGTTCAGATAGCCGTGTTGCCTGTAAGGGTTACAGGGAGATTTGCATGCATGTGAGGGGTTATCTCTATTGGTTGATTGTTATTGGGGAAGTTTACCATAAGGCAATCTTCTGAGTAATGTGATTCCTTTAGATTGGAGTCGGTATTGAATCTGAATTGTTCTTATAAAAGAAATAAACAAGGGAGGTTTAACTTGTGTCAAGGCTACAGTAGGCCTTTTGTAGTGAACCAGGTGTGAAAAGCTGACTAAGTGGTTCTTTTTGCACATCGTCAAATAGGATATTCCCACAACAAATATTCCTTGTATAATTGAAGTCTCCTTAGGGTTTGAAGTACCCCTAAGGTAGCAAATTGTCTTAGAGTAGGACTAGATCCTACTATATTGTCACAATACAAGGTTAAAAGAAGATCAAAGCTATAAAGCTTTGCAGGGATGGAAGTAAGTGACTTAATGATATGAGCCACTGATTTGAGATTAGATAAGATTAAGAAAAAGCAGCTGTAATTTAAGGATCAAGTCAAACCTAGAGTTTAGCTTATAGGGAAAGGGAAGCCTTTTATACTACTAAACCAATACCCCTGCCACCCTAAGGTATGGCCCTCTGCCAGCTATTTTAGGAGTAAAAAGATATAAAATCTATCTTTTTAGAAAAGACTGCTAGCCATCAATCAGTAATAGGCAGGCTTTTGATTTTGTGTAGCAAATAAAGGCACAACCATTAATCACTGATAGCTGTGTAACTAGGCCAGATTAGGAAAGAGATAAAGTAGTTAGTTATCAGAAGTTAGTTATTAGATATATTTCGAAGTTTTGAGATGTGGCAGAATAGAATTATAACATATAGGTAATTCTAGCCATCTAAGCATAAACCATGTGTATCCTTTTAAGTCAGTAAAGACTAATAGTGCTCATCCTAGTATAGCTTTACTCTAGCATCTAGGTTCTCTTCTTTAAGGGTGCCATTCTTCAAGCCTGCTACTGTAAGGGTGATCTTGAATATGGAGTTGCTGAGTGTGCCTAAGGTTCTAGTGACACTTTCAGGCATTCCTTTAAAGCAGTTGAGGGGGAGGATAATAAGATGCTTGTTTACAGGGTTCCTAGTGTCAAAGTCGGGGTGGTGGCTGAGGGCATCTGCTTTCATAGTTTCTCCTAGTTTATGTTGTAGTTCATAATTATACTGTATTAACTCTACTTGCCAGGTGGTAGTATGAGGGCCAACTTTGTGAGGTTCTATCCAATATGTGAGATTTTGGTGATTAGTCCAAATAAAGATAGGAAGGATGGTGCCACAGAGCAGATATAATCAGTGTCATAGTGCACAAATGATACTAAGGAGTTCTCTGTTGAATACTTTGTAATTCCGTTCTGCAGGTAACAAGATGGCAGAATAGTATTCATATGCCCGAAGTTTCTTTAGGTTGGCAGGGTCTCATTGCCACAGGATTGCTCCTATGGCAAATTGAGATGCATCTACTTCCAGTTCAATTAACATTCTTGGTCAGGGGCAATGAGAACAGGTGACAAGGTGATGATATCAATGAGTGTGTCTAGTGACACATGGCATTCTGGGGTTCATTCAAAGAGGGTGTCTTTCTTTAGCAGGTCCATAAGGGGCCAGGCAAAGCATGCAAAGTTTGGGATAAAGGGGCACTAGTAGCCAAGGACTCCAAGGACTTTGCAGATTTCTTTGATGTTCTTTAATTCTCTGGGCCATTCTGTAAGACCTTTAACCTTGGCCAAGTTGATGGTGATGCCATGATGATTCAGACGCATGGCTAGAAAGTCCATTTCTTCTGCTTCTATGAGGCATTTCTGGGGTTATAAGAAGAGGTGATTTTTGTGTAATATTTCAAAAGAATTCTCTGGTGATTTGTTAATAAAGTTCTAGCTCTCCCTCTCTTGTTACTACACTGCAATTATCCATATAGTTTTTAAAGTGTCTAGGATAGCAGTCTCTGAGGGGCTGGAAAATATGATTCATGAACCATTGCATGCATGCTGAGGCATTGGTTGGTCCGAAGCTCATTACTCTGAGGGTATAGAGTCCTCTGGTTGTTTTAAAGGCCATTAGATCTTTGGTTTCCTTACTGTTACAAATATTCTAATAACCATTGCATAGATCAAATTTGCTAAAGAGTACCATTCCATGCATTCCTTCAATGATTGTGTTGATACGAGGAGGGGGGAGACATCTTAAACCATAATAGTGTTAATCCATCAATAATTGAATATGGGATAATAGCTCCCATTCTTCTTTTTGATATAGAAGACAGGTGTTAAGTACAGAGACTTCAATTTTTAAATTAGGCTAGTGTCTTCTTGCTTCTTAATATATTTTTCTTGGAATTCCTCCTCCCTATAGGATAGGGGGTAAACTCTACAAGAAATCAAGGGTAGTGCATCAGGGGTAAGAGTGATAACATAGTCCTAGAGTTGGTGCATTGGTAGGGGAATAGCTTCTTTTTCTGTAAAAATGTCCAAGACCCTATGATAGCACTCTAGAATATACTCTTTGAGCAATTTTTCAGGGTCAGGTTTATCAAGCCATAAGAGTGGGCTCAGTTCATTTACAATGGCTTTCCTAACTTCCATAACTGTTTTACTATATGATGTGTTTGCTTCCACAGCCTGTTGGCTGGCCTCCTCATGCATGGCACTTTCAATTAGGAGGTCTTCTTCTTATTGCCCATTATTAGAAGTACAGTATCGGCTATCTCCATTTTATGCCTATTATTAAGAGCCTCAGCTATCTCTATGTTTTGAACTACAAGGTCTACCTGGTCTAGTTTGTCCTAGATGGGGATGGTACTGTTAAGGACTCTCCATTTATTGGCTAACATTTCTCAGAGATGGGGGTTTCTGATGTGGAGCATTGTCTCCATTTTTATTTTGGGCCCAATTAGCTTGCAGCTAGGCCAGTCAATATTCAGGTTAAAGGCACAGAGCTATGGGTATCCTAGTATGATTCTATCAGATCCTAAATTTATGACATAGAATTGTTGCATTATCTTTCTTCCTCTGCAGCTGACTAGAAGGTCAATGAAGTGAGTAACACTTCCCGATTGATTGTATGTTCTGTCGATGTTCCTCAGTTAGACTGGTTTGCTTAATTTTTTACTTCTAAGTTTCAGTTTCTTCACTATTTTCTAATCAATAAAATTCTCAGTGGTGCCACTATCAATCAGAGCAACTTCTTCTGCCATGACTTTGAACAAATGCAATGTAATGGGAACTTCAAGTCTATTGTCACTTCTAAATATGTACATTGTTTACAGGTGGAAAGTCCAAGCTAAGGCAGCTAATTAAGACTTTACTATAGATAAAACCTAATTCAATAAGTCTATCGTAAAAGCCTTATCTGTTTTCTTCAATGCTAAGGTAAGCTTTGACATTGGCTAGAACATCTTTAAGTTCTTTCTTTGTTTCTAGTTCTTTGGTTATGCCACTCTAGGCATTCTAGGTGGGGGCTGGTCTTCTGTACTTAGCACTTCTATTTTGCCTAGTAGGGCAATATTTAGAAATATGTCCTTTCTTATGGCATCTAAAACATCCACTAGTATCCCATAACTTCTGTTTTTCCTCATTAGTAAGAGGATTGAAACCTCCACGGCTAAAGTTTCCAGCATCAATGTCCATAGCATTAGGATTGCAATTATTCTAATGGGCTCCGACTCCAAGGTGTTTAGCTATAGCTAGGGCTTAGGACAAGAGTTTCTTTTTACTGGAGAATTCTTGAGTCTGCAGGTACTTAAGTTGCTCTTGGCATGCAGCTTTCTCCCTTTCTTTCAGAGTATCATGGATGGGGTTTAAATTATTGATAATCTAGATGTTGAGTCCTCTAGAGAGTCCTTGTTTGAATAAGGCAAGTGACCCATGTTCAGTGTCTGAATAACTGGCCATCCTTAGCAGCTGGGTGAAGGTGGCGATATAGCTGTCAATGTCACCATTCATTATTTTCAAGTTCTTTCGGTCATTCTCTACTTTAACGCTTTTAGCAATGTCTGCAAAAGTATCCTTAAAGGCTTTTTCAAAGTCCCTCTAGTGGGACTTGAAAGTGGCTAGCCTTTTAGTGCTCTTTCGATCATTTATATACTCCTGCTGTGTTTCAGCCCAATCTTCAACCTTAGGTACCTTCATATAACTGAGGCATAGGGCCACTCTTTTATAAGGGATGTCAAAGACTGTTTTCTCTTTATTTAATGCCCACCAGCATTTAAAGCTGTGCATATATTCTTTGGCTTTCACCCTATTTCCATTAAAGACTTTCAGCAGGGCATCAAACAGGCTGTTCCCATTTGTAGAAGCCAGGTTCTGGGTTTGGGGAATGATGGTAGTGGAGATCTAAGGGTCTGCCATACTAAGATGCTTGGATTCTATAATAGCTGTAGTAAGATGCTCTATTCCTGGGGCAGCCGCACTAAGGTGCTCTGCTTCTGTATCAAGAGTGAAGGAGTAACTGGCAATAGCCACTTCTAAGATTTATAAGATGATAGGGGTTTCTTAGGTTTCTGGGGTCAAGGTATGTGTTTCACTAGTCTGGGCAACATGATGGGTGGCCACAGATAAAAATTCTTTATATGCTAGAGTCTAGTTCCTGAGGCATGAATGCTCTCTGGTTGGGCAGTGGCCAATTGACTACTTGGTCCAGATTGCACAACAAATTCTGGATGCTGGTTATCACTAGGGATCCACCAGCTGAGTCCCAATGTATTTTGGTCAACTTTAAGTTCTAAGCTTATATTCTACTGATGGGATTTATCTTCTGGTTGGCAAACATACCAGTCTTGTTTGTCAGTGGTCTGGTTTCTAATGAATTCTATGGCAAACTTGGCTAGTTTCTAGATGGTTAGGTTGGTAGTTCTAAGGTAATAGCATTAATGGTGTTCGAAACTAGGCTAGGGTTGATAGTAAAAGGCTGTTCCTTTAACATGGGTGGGTAGATCATCTGTGGATCTCTAATGTACTCATATCTGGGTCTTTGCCTCAACATAAAGGGAAATAGTGGTTCCTAGTGCTGCCAGGGTAATGGTGTAGAAGCCTAACTTGTGTTATGTTCTAGGCTAGGCACAAGATAGTCTGATGTAGATGTGATGAAGTTACTCAAGATAGGGATATGGGGAATGTTTATAAGGAACAGAGGTCCACTATATGATAGGAACAATGCTAGGTCAAGTCCACTCCTTAGCCTATAGGGTCCTTCAAGAAGTTTAAATGAGGAGATAAGAGGGGTAAAGGACAGGGTCACTACTTAAGTTGACTCAGCTTATTGCCAGGCATAGATGCTACAATAAGGTAGAATTCAGGAGATGAGATGCAGGCCTCACAGTCTGCAGCCAACTAAGAGCACTTCACAGAACTGAATCACAAGGGGAAGGCTACTAGCTTAGATTGGGGATCAAGTTAGGCTTAAGGCCTTTAGTGCCTAACAGAGGGCTTTATATACAGGAGGAGGCACAGCCTTGTGCCTAATTAGGTGAGCCTATAAGAGGCAAGCTGAAAGATGGCAACAATAGAGAACAATAGAGGGCTAAGAATAGCTAAAATAAGAGGGGAACAATAGAGAAGGAAACAATTAGAAAGGGGATAAATGGAAGGAGCATAATAATGGAGGGAACAATGGAAAGATGAAGATAAGATAAGTAGATAACTACTTAGCTCATTTATTACTACCATAAGGGTAGTGAGTGGGGCAGATATGCTCATAGCAGAAGGTACTATGCACGAGGGTATGCTTGTACATCATATGAGGCTGGGCCATAAGCTGGAGCTCTGTAGAATCATTATCGGTATGATAGGGTTGAAGGTTAGAGAAGTGATAAGTAGAGTAAGGCGAAGGGTGTAGAAGAGACTGGAGGTTAAAAGGCTTAGGAGCAAGATGAGGCAAGATATTGAGGGGATGAGTGGGGATAGTATTGGGGAAGATAAAGACAATGGTAAGGCAGTCCCACATATTAGGGGTTTCATAGGAGGGTGTGTAGATAGATGGGGAGGTGTAAGAAAAAGTAGAGGTAGGGTCAGAACATAACACTTTGATTACTTATTCTATCTTTTTCTTGTTACATGTTGCAAGCTAATATAAGCCATATTGTATTTTACTCATATCCATATGCTAGTGATAGCTTGAAAGCCTATAACCCTCAATGCTTGAGGAAACATGGGAAGCTACAGGGTTTCTATACCTATACCCTTAAATTTCCCATGCCTGTAACTTTAGGTATGGTTTTCTATAGGCAGGGGTATAGGTGGCCTAAAAAAACCCTAGGGCCATCCATATAGAACACTAGAGATGAGAGCTAAGATAATGGTAGAATCTAAAGAGTCTGCCACTATAGGGATAGGATAACACTACTATGATTTTAAGACTAAGTCAAGCTTAGTGTCATGCCCCTAACCACAAAAACTTATCTTTTCCCTAACTTATATTTCTGAATCATCTCTTTTGGCTTAGTCTGCCTGCAGATCTGATAAGTAGGTTAACTTAGATGTTCAGCCATTAATCATTAATGGCTGCACATTTCTAACAAAAGTTAGGTATCTTATTTGTAGCATTTCAAATAGGACTATTAGGAGTCCCCCAAAAATTAGTATATAAAGAGCTTATATTTACTATAGGAGAACCAAGCTTAGCTTGGTTCCAAAATCACAGCTATAATCTTATCCTTTTAAAATCTTTGCAGTGTCAGATCTTCAGCTGCCACTATCCTCCACTATAGAGAAGTTCCATAACTCCTCTCTTAATCTAACTTTATATTGTGATGACATAGAGGGAACTGTGCCTTTCTTAAGGCAGTTTACCCTCTTGGTTGTGACAAATACTTTACAAAGCAATCAGATGATCCAAGATCACTTATCTTAAGAATATCCTTCTCAGAAATGCCCTTGAAGACTTGCTTAGTCAGCAATTCCCATAAACATTCTAAAGGCCTGCTATAGCATTAACACTATTCTAAAGATCTAACAATGATGATGGGTGTTATGCCATTCTACTTTTCTAACATTTGCCTCTCTTTCCTTCTCTCTCTTATTTAATTACTTATAGTTAGTCACACAGCCATCAGTGATTGATGGCTGTAGGTTTTCTTAAAAAGTAACAAAAGCAAAAAGCTGTCCCATCACTGATTGATAGATGGCAGTCTTTTTGAAAAAGATAGGTTTCCACTCTTTTGCAGATCTCAGAGAATGGCAGGGAATCTAACTATCTTATACTATCTAAAGAGCTATATTTTATACAACCAAGCTCTAAGCTTAGCTTAGTCTAACAATCACAGTGTATTCTCTTTTCTCTAAGTACTATTCTAATGTGTTGAATATCTTGATTGTTTTATAAATATCTAAGGAACTACTATGGTTTAGGATATATAACTAGGCTTGTTTAAAGGCCCTTTATCTCAGCTTTATAAGGGTATACTACACATTAGATATGCATAACTATATAAGGGAATATGGAGCATTCTTTCTAGAGTATATACTTAAATAGTTTTTTAGCCTATGTAACTTTAATATATAGCAGTATTGCTGAAATAAAGACTTAGATTCTTGCTTAGTAAGGCTGAAATTTTGCATCATAGTCACATAACATACAATAAGCCCAGATTAGGTACAAGTATGCAAAATAATAACTTGTGCTTAAGTAATAGCTCCCATTCTCTTACTAGATAATAATAGTCTAACACTCTTTTATATTGGTTACTTAATAGAACTAATGTTTCAAATAGCTTCTATAAGCATTTAAATAGTCACTAATATTTATTATATATCTTATTATAATTATTAAAGGCCTTTTAAAGTTTGTTTTAGTATGGTTTTTCTATAAAATACATATTACTTTAGACATTTTTATAATATTATAGAAGTAAAACCTGCTTCTAGTATTGCCAAAAGAGTAAAATCAGATAGGGATATGTTCTTCTATTA
>Ga0210393_10002865_pt1 | contig 14063 bp, 18 predicted proteins | sample IncBWC27OmetaG_FD_160068 | JGI IMG/M metagenome (GOLD analysis project Ga0210393, IMG submission 160068) | Forest soil microbial communities from Barre Woods Harvard Forest LTER site, Petersham, Massachusetts, United States - Inc-BW-C-27-O ... | reverse complement strand
GTTTTGTCGACCATGGCGGTGCCAATGGCGCGTCTCACCATCAAGCGGGAGAAGGAACGCCGTCTGCGAGCCGACCTTTGGGAAATGCGCGACGCCATCGATCGTTACAAGCTGGATGCCGACCGCAACGCCTTTCAGATCAAGGCGGACAGTCAAGGGTATCCCCCCGACCTGGAAACGCTGGTGAAGGGCGTTGACGTGTCAGGAAAGAAAGTCCGATATCTGCGCAAGATACCAATCGATCCGATGACCGGCACCACAGAGTGGGGCTTGCGTTCGATGCAGGACGATCCGGATTCGGACTCTTTTGGCGGGCAAAGCGTATTCGACGTTTACACGAAGTCGCGGGACGAGGGACTAGACGGCACGAAGTATAAGGATTGGTAATGGCAAGCAGACTCAAAACGCGCCGCAGTTCGGGCTTCACCCTGCTGGAAATGATGATCGTCATCAGCATCATGGTGATCCTGATGTCGATTGCGCTACCCATCTATAACCAGTCGGTGGTGCGTTCGCGCGAGGCCGTGCTCCGCAATGACCTGTTCCAGCTGCGATCGCTGATTTCTCAGTACACTCTCGACAAGCAAAAAGCTCCCCAGTCGCTGGATGATCTTGTTTCTGCGGGCTATATCAAAATCGTTCCCAAGGATCCGATGACGAATGAACCGAACTGGGAAGTCGTTCAGGAAGATGTGCTCCTGGCGGTGGACCAGCAGGACCCGGGAATCAGCGACGTGAAATCTGCGTCCAGCGCAACCAGCAGTGATGGCACGGCGTACTCCTCGTGGTGAGTCAGCTCCAGCCTCACTTCCAATCGTGACGGACGCTTGCGACGTTGAACACTTTCACACTCAGCAATTAACATCTATCCATGTCCGTCGAAACGGAACACACTCAGGCCCCAGCATCGATTCGCGCAGCGCGCGGCAATTCCATTACCTGCAAAAGCTGGCAGCAGGAAGCTGCCATGCGCATGCTCATGAACAATCTCGACGCGGATGTCGCCGAGCGGCCGCAGGACCTTGTCGTCTACGGAGGGACGGGTCGGGCGGCGCGCAGTTGGGAGGCTTACCATGCCATCATCGCGGCGTTGAAAAATCTCGATAACGATGAGACTCTGCTGGTCCAATCAGGCAAGCCTGTCGGCGTGTTCAAGACGCACGATCATGCGCCACGCGTGCTCATCGCGAATTCGAATCTGGTAGGCCATTGGTCGAACTGGGAGAAGTTCAACGAATTGGAGCGTGCCGGACTGATGATGTATGGCCAGATGACAGCGGGCTCGTGGATTTACATCGGCTCGCAGGGTATTGTGCAAGGAACGTTTGAAACGTTTTCGGCGGCGGGACAGAAGCATTTCGGTGGGGATCTTGCCGGCAAGCTGATCGTCAGCGGCGGCATGGGCGGGATGGGCGGAGCTCAGCCTCTGGCCGCGACCATGACGGGCGCGGCTTTTCTTGGCATTGATGTTGATCCTGAGCGCATCAAGAAACGTTTGAAGACCGGTTACTGCGACTTCATGGTCACGACTCTTGATGAGGCTCTGCGCATTCTGAAAAATGCGGTGCGCAAGAAAGAAAATGTTTCTGTTGGATTGGTCGGGAATTGCGCCGATGTCATTCCGGAGTTAGCCGAACGCGGCGTCGTCCCTGACATCCTCACCGATCAGACTTCGGCTCACGATCCGCTGAATGGATATGTTCCGAACGGAATGACTCTCGCAGAAGCTATCGAGTTACGCAAAGGCGATGCCAAGGCATACCAGGAAGAATCCCTCGATGCTATCGCAGCCCATGTCGAAGGAATGCTGCGGCTGCAGAAAATGGGATCGGTAACGTTCGATTACGGCAATAACATCCGCACCTTTGCCTTCCAGCGCGGCGTGAAGAATGCATACGATTTTCCCGGGTTCGTGCCTGCCTATATTCGACCGCTATTCTGCGAGGGGCGCGGGCCATTCCGCTGGGTAGCATTGTCGGGCGAGGCGTCGGACATTCACGTCACCGATGATCTGGTTTTAGAGTTGTTTCCTGAGAACCGCATTTTGCGGCGCTGGATTGATCTGGCGCGCAAGCGCATCAAGTTTCAGGGACTGCCGGCGCGTATCTGCTGGCTGGGATACGGCGAGCGCGCGCAGTTCGGCCTTGCGATAAATGATCTGGTCAGGAAGGGAAAGATTAAGGCGCCAATCGTGATAGGCCGCGACCACCTCGATTGCGGATCGGTTGCGTCTCCGTTCCGCGAGACCGAGAAAATGAAAGACGGCTCCGACGCGGTTGCCGACTGGCCGCTCCTGAATGCTTTGCTGAACACTGCCGCGGGAGCATCGTGGGTATCGATTCACAACGGCGGCGGCGTTGGAATCGGCTACTCTCTACACGCCGGGCAAGTCACAGTGGCTGACGGCACGGATGTTATGGCCAAGCGCATCGAGCGCGTGCTGACGACCGATCCGGGAATGGGGGTGGTCCGCCATGTGGATGCGGGATACGACGGTGCGAAGGAATTCGCCAAGAAGAGCGGTGTGAAGGTACTCATGGGAAGGTAGCTCCAGCCATTGGACGCTGGCGCGGGGACGAGAGACGGGCGAAGAACTCTTGTTTCTGGTATTTCTACAAAATCATTGAGAGCATTTCGCTCGGTGGCCACAGGACGAACGAAACTGCGATAAATCTGGTGAGCGCGGCAGGATTCGAACCTGCGACCCATGCCTTAAAAGGGCATTGCTCTACCAACTGAGCTACGCGCCCGCGTTTTGTATTCTATCAGTTGCAGCCTGGGGCAGAAGCTTGCGTTCCACGCCCATTCCACATTCCTCAAGAAAACGTTCTTGTGCAGCAACCATTTCGTCGGTGACCGAGCGTGCGTAGCGATCCAGAAGGACTTGCGGGTTGGCATGTCGCAGTGATCCTTGCGCTGTCTTTAGGTCGGTCGTCGCGACTGACGCCATCCACGCCGCTAAGCTGCTCCTGGACGAGTGGAGTCCGAACCGCAGGTCGTCCGGGATCGTGATGCCAATCTTCAGCGCAGCCGTGCGCAGATAATCCGTCACGAAGATGCCGGCCGACATTGGGATCGTTCCGCGCATCTTGAGCGACGGGAAACCCGCAGTGGCGCGACCAACTGGACCCGCTTGACATGGGCGATGAACCGTTGCCGGAGAACCCGCGCGAATCTACGCTCCGCATCGAGGTCAGCCAGCTCAAGCGACTGCTGGCCGAAAAGACTGTGGAGCTGGATTTTTTCAAAGGTGCCCTGCAAAAAGGCTTGACGCCAGAGGAGCGGTATCAGTCGCGAGAAGTCTCTACGACGAAAATCGAAGAACTGATGCCTTTGCAAGGCAGCTTAAGCGTCGAGCGCATGTGTCAGCTGGCCGGTGTCCGCCGACCCGGTTTTTATCGTTCTCTGCAGGAGCGAGCGAGGACCGGTCGAGGGACATGGAAGTACGCACGCCGCTTGGAAACCTTTGCCGGAGATCTGGCTGATAAAGCATCCTCGGACGTCCTCAGAACCAAGCGGGTGTATGATGAAAGTTCCTAGAAGCCAGCCAAGAGTCAAGTGCAGACGGGCCGAGAGTCTGGCGTCAACTGCTGCAGTTCTGGTTGTGGCCCGCGCCCGCGTCCTCGGGGAGAAACAATGAGAAGAAACCAGCGACATTTACTGTGGTTGGCCAGCTCAATTCTCGGAGCGCTAATCGTTTCTCCGGCTCTACTACTGGGTCAGGCGTCCCCGGACTCTAAGCCTGAAGGGCCTGCATTCAGCGATTGGAGCCAACACCACGTTTTTTTCTCTAAGCCGGCCACCGCGGAACGGGCCAGGAGGGTGCAGCAGGATCCTCGCTATGAGCAGCAAATCATGCGCCACTCGCCGCGCAGGTCGCTCGAAGCGGCGAGTGGTGCTTTGGCTTCCCCGTCTAACCTCGGTGCAAACGCCGCGCTCCGGCGCAAGAATCCGGAGCCCCGACGCGATTGGTCGCAGGATATGGGCAGCGGCGCGAGCGTCGGCGCCGGGAACTTTCCCGCGAAGTTCTCGTTTTCGAGTACGACTGCCTACTGTGCCGGTGCAGCTCAGCCGGATTACGTCGTCTACGGAACTGGCCTTGCAGGTTCGAGCACACAGGCCAACATCGTGGCTTACGACAATCTCTATTCCGGCTGTAACGGCATTCACTTAGGGACGGCCGCAAACTTCGCCATTCTCGGTGCCTCTACCGTGACGAACGCAGGCGACTCCGTGGTCACCGGCGGCAACATCGGTATCTCTCCAGGCACCAGCCTCACTGGCTTTGGGCCCGGCGTTCTTACGCCTCCTGCGGTCGAGCAACTCGGGACCCCGGTGGCTGCCCAGGCGCAGGCCGACGCCACTGCCGCCTTCAACTCCTACCAGGCACGGACCGGCGCGACACTCATTTCGTCCGCTCTGGACGGACTGACTTTCGGTCCCGGATTGTACAAGACTGGCTCCGACCCTACCCTCTCCTTGGGTGCGGGGGCAACTGTGACCCTTAGTGGCAGCGGAACTTACATTTTCCAGATCGGCAGCACGCTCAACATCGCCGGCACCGTTGTGCTCTCCGGTGGAGCGACGGCTGGCAACGTGATTTGGCTGGTGGGCACCTCCGCCACCCGGAGGGAACCGCCGTTGCGGCAGGGAACATCGTCGCCTCCGCCTCGATCACGCTGGATAGTGGTGCTTCGGTTGCGGGTAGGACGATTGCCCTGACCGGGGCGATCACCCTGATCGACAATGCAGTCACCGCTGTGGATACGCTGCCTTCCGTGTACTGGGCGTATAACACCGGCGACGGCACGATCCTGACCTCTCCCGTATTGTCGCGCGATGGTAGTCAAGTTGCTTTTATGAAGGAAAACGCGTCGGGGCACGGAGTCCTGGTCCTGCTGAAGTGGGCCGCTTCCACCACTGAGACGGTCGGCAGTCCAAGGATCCTTTCGCCGGATTCTCCCTTTTATTACCCTACTTGTGTCGCGCCCTGCATCACCACAATTGCCCTCGACGTTCCGAGCGGCCCAGTTGCTGACACCAACTCGTCCGTTTTCTACGATTATTCTAACGACGCCGCGTATGTGGGGGATGACGCCGGCTATCTCCATAAGTTCTCGCCAGTATTCAATGGCGTGCCGGCTGAAGTGACGGCGGGAGGGTGGCCTGTGCTGGTCAACCCAACTACTCCTACCGCTCTCACCAGCCCGGTTTACGATTCCGGGTCGGGAAATGTGTTTGTCGCCGACAAAGGCGGCTACGTGTATCGGGTCAATTCCACGACGCCTACTCCCGTAACCCAATCGGCCTTGTTGGACCACTCCACTGCGGAGGACGGCGGCCCCGGCATGGTGGAAGGCCCGATCGTCGATTCCTCAGCCGGACTGATCTATGTGTTTGCGACGAGTGACGGCAGCGGGGGTTGTACCGGCGGGGCCGACTGTTCCGTCGTTTACGTAACCAGTACTTCTTTCTCAGGCGGCGCCGTACCGTTGCGGGCGATCGTCGGAGCCAGCACTGTTGCCGGAACTGCACCAAGTCCGCTCTACATTGGTACGTTTGACACCGCCTATGAAAACTCGGTGGGCCCGCCCACGGGGAACCTTTATGTTTGCGGCAACACGGGAGGCAACCCGATTTTGTACCAAGTCGGCATTAAGGCTGGCGTTCTCGGCACTGTATCTGCCGGGGCGGTTCTTTCGACCTCCATATCTGCTTCTGCATCGGCTTCTGGGACGCCGTGCTCTCCCGTGACTGACGTCTTGAATCCCAATATTAGCGGCGGCGCAACCGAGTGGATCTTCGCGAGTGCACAGGCGAGCGGAGCGTCGAGTCGGTGCGGCGGTTCCGGATGCATCTTCAATTTCAAGGTCACCCCCTGGCAACCTTCGACCGCCTACGCGATAGGCCAGGAGGTGCTGGACAGCAACCTTCATATTCAGGCCGTGGGGGCAGGCGGCACGTCAGGCGCCATTACCCCCGGTTGGAGTACCACTGCTGGTGGCCCCACGACCGACGGCACCGTGAAATGGGTGGATCAGGGAGTGGAGTCCGCCGTTACCCCGGCCGCCTGGGCCGCGAGCTTTTCCTACAGCGCCGGCGCTTTAATCCTCGACAGCAACGGCAACATTGAACTTTGTATCTACGCTTTCGGAACGTCGGGGAGCAGTGTCCCCGCCTGGAACCCAGATCCGGGGAGCGTTACAGTCGATAACAGCGTCGTGGGATGGGAGAACTTGGGCGCGATCGCAACCGCCGCCCTGGCCGCCGCCGGAGGCACGAGCGGCATTATCGTCGACAACACCGTGGCCCCGGGAACTCTGGCCGGGGCTTCTCAGATATACTTCTCCACTCTGGGCAGCCAGGCTTGTGGATCGTCGGGTACGGGAGGGTGCGCGGTGCAGGCATCGCAGCCGGTACTACAGTAGCGAGGAACGATCATTATGGCCATGAATCATTCATCCAGCGAAGAGCCGCGACCTGCGGCCATCGCGAAGAAACCTTACGAGAAGCCGGGCTTCCGCTATGAGCAGGTCTTCGTGACCTCGGCGCTGGGGTGCGGCAAGACCAGCAATGAAGGTTCTTGCCATCTCAACTCGAAGACCTCATGAGGCAGGTTGACGAAACTCCGGCAGAAACTGTCGCCGCCGTAAAGCGCGATCTTGCGGGTGAGGTGTTGCGATCCTTCGGTCCGCTCCGTTTGCTCGCCATCGGCTGGAGCATGCTGCCGGTGGTTTGGCCCGGGGACACGCTGGTGGTGGAGCGTGTAGGCCAAGATGAAGTCCGCATAGGAGACCTCGTGGTGGTCGGGCGGGACGACAGGCTGTGCGCGCATCGCGTCGTCGGCACGGCCGGGGATGCGGGGAATCCGCAATGGATTACGCAAGGTGATGCGCTGCCCGTGGCCGATCGTCCGGTGACAGGGAATGAGTTGCTGGGCCGCGTGGCTTATCTGATCCGGGCGGGGAAATTAATTGCAGTGCCGGCGGAGTTGAGCTTCGTCAAAGGTTTGGCGGCAAAGATTGTGCGGCACTCCGTTCCTGCGGCGCGAGCCCTCGTGTATCTGCACCGCATGGTTCGGGTTTCGGGGAGATTGGCTGCAAAGGAATCGGTTCTTCCGTGCCAGGACTAGCCACACAGGTCGAGCGTTACAGCGTGGTGATTTCGATCGGCGGCGTGTCTGTGCGGGTGAACACGACCGATGCGGATTTTCTCGAGCTGCTGCAGGACCGCTATGCCGGGTTCATGAGCGCGGAAGAGCGCGCTGAATTTGATTTCAACGTGGATCTTTCGCCGCTCGCATTCGCCGATCCGGATGCGGATGTGAGCGTGACCTGCCGCTCCGGCCGGTGGTTCATGGAGCGCGGCGATTTCCGCGCCGAGTGGGAGCCGGCCACGGGCACGGGACGGATTTACCAGTCCGCGAATCCGTACTCGATCGACTCCGTGCTGCGCATCGTGCATCCTCTGGTTATGTCACGGCGGGGCGGATTTCTGTTGCACTCCGCCAGCGCCATTCGCAACGGGAAAGCGTTCCTGTTTGCGGGCGTCTCGGGAGCTGGAAAGACGACGATTTCGCGGCTCGCTCCCGCTGACGCCATTCTTCTTACCGATGAGATCTCCTACGTTCGCAAGCTGGACGAGGATTATGTGGCGTTCGGTACTCCTTTTGCCGGGGAGTTGGCGAAGTTGGGCGAGAATGCTTCGGCGCCGGTCGCCGCGCTTTATTTGCTGGCCCAGGGTCCGGCGAACCGCATTGATCCGGTGGCCGCGGCCGATGCCGGGCGCGAGCTTCTGGCCAACATGCTTTTCTTTGCCGCGGATCAGCGGTTGGTGCACTCGGTGTTTCAGGCTGCGTGCGACTTCGTCCATCGCGTGGCGGTTTATAGGCTCACCTTTTTACCGGATGCGCGCGTTTGGGAGATGATTGGCTAGCCGACTGGGTTGGAATGAAAATGACCAACAGGAAACTCTACGTCGCGCGCAGTCCACGAATCGCCGCTCGCAAGCTGGGAGAAGAAATGCTGGTCATGTCAGGCCAGGGTTCGACGCTGTTCACGCTGAATCCGACCGCGACCATTCTGTGGCAGGCCGCCGACGGCGCCACGCCGCTCGATGAAATCGTCGAGCGCCGCATCTGTTCCGAGTTTGAAGTGAAGCCCGAAGAAGCGATGCGGGATGCGGAAGCGTTGGCCGAAGATTTGGCCAAGCATGGCATCCTCCTCATCTCGGAGCAACCGATCCCGAAGCCGGTTTCGTCGGTGCAGGAGTCGCGATGAGCTCCTTGATGCAGGAAATGGGCGACCGGGCGCTGCGACTGGGCGTCCCTCTCAGCGTGCAACTCGACCTTACCTACCGTTGCAACGAGAAGTGCGTGCACTGCTACCTCGATCACGACGACCACGGTGAGATGACCACGGCTGAAATCAAGCATCTGCTCGAGGAGATGGCCGAAGCCGGTGTCTTCATCCTCACGCTGAGCGGCGGCGAGATTTTTCTGCGCAAGGATTTTTTCGAAATTCTCGAGTGTGCGCGAGCGCTTACTTTTTGCATCAAGCTCAAGACCAATGCCGTGTTAATCCGCGAAGCGCAAGCAGCTCGGCTCCGCGATCTTGGCGTGGAGTCGATTCAGGTCAGCATCTATTCGCACCGGCCGGAAGTGCACGACACTATCACCAAAGTGAAAGGTTCGTTGCAGCGCTCGATCAACGCCATTCGCTTTCTCAAATCGCAAGGGCTCAAGGTAACCGTGGCGAACGTGCTGATGACCGAGAACATGGAGGACTATCACGACGTTCGGGAGCTGGCGGGTGAACTTGGCGCTGCCTACACCCTGGACCCGACAGTCACGCCGATGATGGATGGCGACCGCTCAATCCTGAATTTGAACGCGGGCGAGTCCGCCCTTCATAGCCTGTTCCGGGACGAGACATTCGTGGGCAATGCCGGCGAGTTCTGCGCGCCCCCTCCCCCGCCAGACGCTGACAGCATGGCGTCCTTACCGTGCAGCGCGGGCCACACCGCCTGCTACGTTTCTCCCTACGGTGAGTTTTATCCGTGCGTGCAATTTCCCTTGTCCTGCGGCAACGTGCGCCAGGAGCGCTTTATCGATATCTGGCGCAATTCCGAACAGTTGAAAGAAGTTCGCTCGATCCGTCTGAAAGATCTGTCGGGTTGTTCGCAGTGCGCGCATGGTTCGACCTGCACTCGCTGCCCGGGCCTGGCTTTCATGGAAGGAAACATGCGTGGCCCCTCCACGGCAGACTGTGAGAAATCCTTTGCTCGGACCGGTATCCCCTCGGTGAATTTGTTGGCAAAAAAAGATAAAGCATACCCGCCCCGCTTGGTGCAGATTCAGATTGCCCCGGCCACCGCCGGCAATCGACTTTCGGGCAAGGTCAATCAGCCTGCGCTGTAGAGCCGGAACTGCACGTCCATTCCTGCCTTGTACTGCTCCGGCGTCAATCGCTGCAAGGGAATCATGTCTTCAGTGTCTTCAGGCCAGGAACGTTATTGGGGTCGCTGCTAGGAAGGTGGTAAGTGGAACGGGGAAATAAAATCCGCTGATACTGGCGTGGTAATCCAATCCACCAAAGCGCCCGCTGGTGCTCATTTTGAAATTTGTGCGGGCGCAGACACGCCCAACCGACTTCAGCAGTAAGGAATGCTCGCCCTCGGCCAGACGGTCATACGGGCCAGTATTTATGCGGGGTCCGCGGGCACTCCCGCAATGACTCCCACAAGGTTCTCGTCAGCTGCGTATTGTCAAGAACCTATGGCAACCCGGCAAACCCCGTAAGTTATTAAAAACAATAGACATCTGCGGATTAAAAGGGCATTGCTCTACCAACTGAGCTACGCGCCCACATTTGCTTCAATCTAGCAGAAACGCCGAGAGTTAGCTGGCTTTCGATGCGCCCCCGGATTCTTGCTCGAAACTGCTGGTGTCAGTTTTGGTGTCAGTTGGTTGATCCATCTGCCACCCCCCTGCCAGCCGTTCGACGGCAGCCAATTTGTGAGCGGGCGCTAGATGTGCGTATCGCATCGTCATCTGGATCGTCTTATGCCCCATCAATTCAGCTACCGTACGAAGATCCACTCCCGCCATCACCAAGCGGCTCCCGAACGTATGCCGCAAGCAGTACCAAGTAAAGAAGGTGATGCCAGCCTCGCGGAGTGCAGGATCAAACCAGTGCTTGTAACCCTTCAGCGGCTCCCCTTGCATATTAAAAAAACTGGGCCCTGCCCACTGGAACGCGCGAACAACTCCTGAAATGCCGCCAACGCGACAGAGTTCAACGGAATGTGCCGCGTGTTCCCGTTCTTGCTCTTCGGTATGGTGATCAGCTTGCGAGCGAGATCAACTCGGCTCCAAATCAAAGCATATTGTGCTGAGACCGCTTAACCCGATCCACCACCCTCTTCTGCGACTCCGGAACGAACTGCATGTGGATGTCCATCGTCGTAGAGGCCGCAAGTGCCGCATCTGTCCTTGCGCATCCTTCACGTCGGCGCCGGCCAGCTTTAGCTTTAGCTAGACGCAGTGAGAAGTGCGCAAAGAACGCCAGTTCACCCATGGCATACCGATCGCTTGGGCTGCTGGCTTGATGAAGCGACTGAGAATGTTGTTGTCGGGGATTGGTTTTCCCATCTGCACCGACTGAAACACCAAGTCGTTGGGTCCATCTGACTTCACGACCCTGCACTTTCGCACGGCTGTGCCAGCCTTGACCTCAACCGTCAGGAGTTTCATTCGGTGGATACGTTCAATCCCGCAACGATTTACCCCAATGGTAGCGTTCGATGCGTCGCTTTTCGGCGCGCCCCAGTCACCACGGCAATAGCGCTCGTCGATCGTGATTGAATCTTCATGGATGTCGTCCCACCGCAGTCCGGCGAGTTCACTGATGCGAAGCCCGGTGCAGATGGCTGCAAAAACCATCAAAGCAATACGGCTCCGGGATTAGCAGAAGCAAATTGTCGAACTGCTCTCGAGTAATGTGATGGAAATGGAGCGCTGGCGGGAGCGCTGGATGGTAGCAGAATGGAGGCAGCATCTCGCGGCCGGAGAATCGCCCAGCCGTCTGGCCACCCTGCGGCAATACACCCACACCGGAAGGCCGCTCGGGTCGGAGAAATTTGTTGCCGACTTGGAACATTCCACTTTGCGGGCTCTGACTCCGCGAAAGGCAGGACGCCCTAAGAACCACGTACTCGACGCCCAGCAGGATAACTTTACCTTCGCCGCGTAGAATGAAAAATGGGGAATGTCCCGTCTGGTCCCCGGATTTCCCCAAAGAACGCAAGGATGGGGCACTCCCGGTCGCGGTAACTCGATGAAAACAAAGGCGGGCCATCCGCCGCGTGTCTCCGGGTGCATTCAACTCTGCCTGATTTTAGAAATGATTTTTTGATCGACGACCAATTTCGCTTCCTTTTTGCGCTGTATAGAAGTGAGGAAGAAAATCTCGTACCACACGAAATGAGGATACGCCATGAAATGCCGCCGGAATCCGCTATTAATGTTGGCCGCGATCACACTCGCAATGCTTTGTTCTCTCGCCGCGGCACAACAGACAGAGCCGCCATCAGCGCAGCCGTTGGCGACCGGCACGACACCAGTGACCACGGCTGGAGGCACGGCTAACAAACTGGCCAAGTTCGATGCCGCGGCCGACATCACCAGTTCACAGATTGTTGATAACGGGACGAATGTCGGTATCGGCAACGCCGCACCGGCCGCAAAGCTGGACGTGAGCGGCGCGGGAATTATTCGCGGGCTGCTGACCTTGCCCGCGACTGGCACGGCCACGTCGACAGGCGGCGCGAATTCGCAGCCGCTCGGTTGGACGGCATCCGCATTTAACAGCGGGACGGCAACTGCCGTGGCACAGAACTTCCGTTGGCAAGCCGAGCCTGCAGGCAATGACAGTGCCGCGCCGTCGGGAACGCTGAATCTGCTCTACGGAGCGGGCTCTGCCACTCCGGCTGAGACCGGATTGAAGATCAGCAGCAAGGGCGTCATCACCTTTGCCTCCGGCCAGACCTTTACAGGTGGGGGCTCCTTCTGCATCGCGGTGAACGGCGGCTTCGGCCCTTCTCTGGGCACGACTTACATCGATCCAGTCTTTACTGTGCCAGCGGAGAACAAGTGCACGACGTGGTCGGGCTACACGAAAACCGCTTCCACCGTCATCTTAATTTCGAACGGCGCCGCATGTCTTTCGAGCACTGGCAAGACGCTGTCGGTCAGCGTTTCAAGCGCTGACCCGGAGTTCTTCGGTAACTCTCCGCAATCGGATTACATTCAGTTGACCCGGGCGGGCTCATCGGGAACGTTCACCGGTGGCAACGACCAGGGACCAACATTTGGTGGGAGCGCAGACCAGATAACCTGCACGTCCAGTCTGTTGTCACTCCCTGACACCCACGACTAACCGGCCATGCCGAGCTTATCAGCCGGTCCCGCATCCTTTCGCGTTTGCTGCGAAAGGGTGGGCGGCACGGACGCGGATTTTCAAACCCAAGCGCTAGACGTGTAGGTTCGAGCTTCCCGCCCTCCGGCAAGCTCAGGGCAGTCTCTTGCCAAGAACGCGAGAGTGGGACAGCCTCAGTCTGGTTGACTAGACGAAAATGAAGGGGGGCCACCTGTGATCTATCAAGAGGTTGTACCTCGGGGAGCCGCGCGGCTGATAGGCGGAGCGTAGTCGAGGCTACCATGGGACGGTGGAAGTTGTAGTAGTGCAGCCAGGGCGAGAGATGCTGGTCGCGTTGCTCCGAGTTGAAGTAATGGCGAACGTTCAATTTCCGACAGGTGAACGCGACAGAAAAAGTCTTACCGATGTGCCGTCCGTGGCGGCTGACTCTCCATTACTACGCGCAGAATGCGGTTGATGCGCGTTTGGTAGCCTTTGCCATGACGCTTAAGCCAAGCGAGCACGTCCTCATCGAGGCGAATCGTCAGTTGCTTTTTCGCGGGGGGCCAGGCCATCGTCGCCTTCTTGAAAAAGGTCTTGTCGAGCCGCGGAATGTCCGAATAGTCAATATCGCGATCCTTCATACGGTCAATCCGTGCCAAGTCGCTCTTGATAGATTTTCTGTTCACGTCGATTTCCCTTTCTCATGGAGATGATGCGCGTCCCGTCATCGCGCGGCGCATGGGCTATGACAACCAGACGCCCAGCCAGCAAGCCCAAAGTGATGAGCCGTTCTTCGCCGTAAGAAAAACGGTCGTCTTCGAAGGTGACGCAGGGCCCTGCAAATACCTGCTCGGCATCCTCAAAGCTGAGGCCGTGCTTGGCGACGTTCGTCCGGTTCTTCGCCTCGTCCCATTCGTATTTCATTCCATCTCAAGCCTATTGTATTGCTGTTTGTAGTTACAAGCAAATTGTCGATAAAATTGGCAGTCGCTAGAGATGACTTCCTTTAGATTTGTTTGACAACCGGTTTGCAGGCACTCAACTTCACTATGCCGACCATCCACGAACTGGCTCAATGGGTGATCGCAAGGGCGTCTCTCGCTTTCTTCCAAGGGACCATACTCAACGGCCTCTTAAGGTGAAGCGCGGGCCATCATCCCCCCTAGACATTGAGTCGGGCTCTCGGTGCTATGCTGTGGTATCGGTCGTGGGGCAATCGGGTGAGCGTCAACAACGAGAATCAAGAGTTGTCGGAATTTGACGTTTACTCTCTCCTGCACTCTCCGACCATTACCATACGGGAGACGTACTGCCGAGGAACTTGTCGACACCAGAGCCCAGAAGAGTGCACCGTTACCACCCAACTTGTGTTTCCTTATCGCGGCGTCTACGTCCGGCATGTCGGACAGAACCAGGCCGTCGCTGAAGCGAACCAAGTACTCTTCTTTAATGCGATGGAAGATTACCGGGTCAGCCATCCTGTGTCCGGTGGCGATGCTAGCCTAACGTTGGTCATCGAAGAGTCACAACTGCATGAGCTCGCGCCGCCCTCTCTCCTTCAGGATGGACCGAGAGTGGCATTTCGTCAGCCGCGTCTCAGAGTTGACGCTCGGACTCAAGCGCTGGTGGCGCTGCTCCGCCACA
>Ga0210393_10002862_pt1 | contig 14074 bp, 15 predicted proteins | sample IncBWC27OmetaG_FD_160068 | JGI IMG/M metagenome (GOLD analysis project Ga0210393, IMG submission 160068) | Forest soil microbial communities from Barre Woods Harvard Forest LTER site, Petersham, Massachusetts, United States - Inc-BW-C-27-O ... | reverse complement strand
TAGTGTGATCGCTCGCAGTACGAACCATCAAAGCAGAGCGACGCTCAAAGCGATTCTGATTGGGGCTTCCGAGTGGATTAGAAGCGAAAAACGAGCTTAGCGTCAATTCTGCGATTTGATCACGAGAAGCCGACTTCTCACCTATCGCATCTCCCGATCTGGATTACTTCCGGTTAGCCGACAATTCGGAGTGATCGCGCGCTAAATCAGACCGGCTAACTGACGCAGTTTATGCAGACCCATTTCTGGTGCGGGATAATTCGTTCGCGCAAAGAAGCGCCGTGGCCTCAAAGGCTGTTTATCCGTTTTGCGGGGCTTCGTTTCTAGGGCGTCGGCTGCGGAGAGTTTCCGATCTCGGTGTGGCTCGGTCCGAATGTCACTTTTCCCGCTACTGCAACTTGGCGTACTCAGCGTTAGCTTTTTTCAAGACGGGGATGTCGGGATCGGCGTCTTTCCAGAGGGTGAGAAAATCTTGATAAGCACTTCTTGCCCTTATTCTGTCTCCTGACAAAACGAACGCTCGGCCAAGCTGCAAATATGCCAGCGCTCCGATCGGGTCGCTAACCACGATACCGCGATGGTCGAGGATCTTCTTGAACTCGCTCGCCGCTTCGGCGCCGCGACCTTGAGCGAGATACGCCTCGCCGCGCAAGTACACCGGATACATTGCTCCAAACAGGCCGTCAACACTACTGCGAGGGGAACCCAGCTCGCGAGGGACCGCCGCCTGGAGAAGTTCAATCGCCCCCGAAGAGTGACCCAGGCTCAGTGCGATGCGCGCCCGAAGCACCGGCAGATAACTAAAACGAACCGAAGTATCTTCAGGGAATCGCTTCTCCAGGTCAGTCGTGAGGGCTTGTGCTTGTGAGAGTTTCCCCGAGACAGCCAGTGCGAACGCAGCGCCGTACTCCGCTTCCCGACTCCTTGGAAGCGTGATCGCGGCGGAGGCCTTCTCGATTGCCTCCGACGTGTTCTCGAAGAGAGCTTCTCTCACGGCCGCTCCCGCTTCCCACAGACCAGCCCGCTCACGCTGTCCCGCCTGCTGCGCCTCGGCCACGGCTCGACGCGACATCGATCTTGCTTGCTTCAGATGACCGGAGTACGCCAGCGCGGACGCCTCTTTATTCGAAATCCAGTTGTCGGCCGCCGTTCTTTGGCGAGCTCGCGCCGCCTGCCGCTCCATTCCAGCCCCGTCTCCATGGAGGAACGCGATGTCATAGTCCAGCATCACGAACTCGTCGATTTCCAATCCGCGTCCGGCCGCTCGTCTCAGTGTGTTTTCCGCCTCCTTAATGTTTCCGAGATAGGTCTGGTTGGCAGCGAGATTGGAATATCCGATGCCGAAGTCAGGATCGAGCTCGATAGCGCGGGCCGCTTCGGCGGCTGCCTTTTCATAGCGCCCAGCAGCTTTGTTGATGATGCCCGACAGCAGATTGTGGGGACGGGCGGCTCGCGGATAGGTTTCTGCCCACTCCGCGCACGACTGTTCGGCTTCCTCAAGATTTCCAGACACCAGCGTCTCGTATCCCGCGGTAATGAAGAATCTTTCCTGATCGCTGACGCGATTTCGGAGTTCCCAAGCTCGCCGCATGCTCTCCACGGCGAGGTTGGCCTGATCGATATCGGCGTAGATGCGTCCCAGCGACGCATGCGCCATCGCAAAATTGGGATCGATCTCGGTGGCGCGCCGGAACAGAGGGAGCGCGGCCGCAGACCCGCTCGCGCCCAGCACCCTCCATCCCGTGCTGTAGGCTTCCAGCGCTTCCAGGGATGGCGTGCTTGCCTCCGCCAGGGGCGTGTTGTGCTTCTCGACGGTCGCCAGTGATTCCCCCACTCGAGTTCGAAAGCGGGTCGCGATCTGCCCCAGGGCGTTCAGAACGTCCTCTTTTCGAGCAGCCTGCACCTGTTCCTCGTCGATCACCTCTCCGGTTCGGCAGTTCTTGGCACGCAGTCCCAAGACATACTGGCTGCCCAGGCTGGCGATCGAGCCTTCCAAAGCGGCGGTGCTTCCGGTCCGCTCGCACACTTCGCGAGCGATCTCTGGAGTGAGCCGCGCATCATCCGGCCGGCCGGACAAACGAAGGGCGATTCGAATCCGCTGGTCTGAGATGACGCTCAGAAACGGCGACTGCTCCAACTGGACGGCCAGACCCTGACGCAGCGCTTCGTTGAAAACGGGATCGCGCGTGGAGTTGGCAAAATCAGCCAGCACCACTGTGTCCTTACTATTCAGAACGGTCGGCCGCGGCGTAAGCAATTGCAACGTCCCGGCCGCAACCGCCACTATCAGAAGCACGGACACGACAATCCATCCCCAAGGCCTGGCCTCCGCAATCTGTACTTGCACCTTGGAGTGTTTTGCCGCGACTATATCCACCTCCTGCCCCGGCACCAGATGCACACTCTCCGCCAGCCGGTATCCGCGGCCCGGCACGGTCAGAATGTACCGATGATCTTGCGGGCTCTCACCCAACGCTTTTCGCAACATGAAAATGTTGCGGCTCAGGTTGGCCTCTTCGACAAAAGTCTCCGGCCACACTTCCTTCATCAAGTCATCTTTGGTGACGACTTCCCGGTTATGCCGAACTAAGACCAGAAGGATCTGGAACGTCTTGGGGGTCAGCGGGACAATCTCGCCGGCGCGCAGCAGGGTCTCCTTCTCAGGATCGACGCGGAAGGGCCCGAACTCGTAAAGCTTCTTCCCGTCTTGACCCTCATCTGCGTACATTCAGCGCTCTACCCCTTTCGCGGAGCGCAGTCTATCACGGCTCAGCCCCCGAACTTTCTCTTTGGAGGCCTGTTCCAGACTCCTTCAACTCTATTGTTTTCCGGGCCTTAGCTCCCTGCGAGAAATTATCAGAATCTTTCAGATCGTTTGGAAGGACTTATTGCCTCGCTCGCTGGCAATCTGCCCTCGTTTTGTACACGCACCGGATGGAGAAAGGATCTATGGCAAAGAAAACGACGATCACGATCGAAACCGATTCCCTGTTAATCATGCGTGGGCGCAACCTGCCCCGCGCATGGTGTCCGGTCTGCGCCGCTGAGAGCGAGATGATCGCACTCGCCAACGCCGCAGTGATCTCAAACCTGGAACGGGCTGACGTCGAGGATTGGCTCAACTCGGGAGAACTTCATCGTTCCCTGGCGAACGATGGCTCCGAGCTCATTTGCCTGAATTCGCTCCTGGCACGAGTGCGAAACAAAAAAACCGGCTAAACCGCAGCAGATCGCGGAAGACGAAATTCAAAGGAGACGATATGAAATCGACGCTGATCTTTACTTCACGACTCGGCTTGGCTCTTCTGGCAATTGCAGTGGGCTCGGCCGCACAGGCCCAAACACCCAGGCTTCCCCATTACACCATCGCCGACGTCGGTACCCTAGGTGGGACGTACAGTTACGCCTACGGTCTCAACGAGGCCGGCGTAGTCTCAGGAGGGGCTGCCACTGCAAATAACACGGACGGCCTCTCTCAGACAGGTTTCTTGTGGTACGGCACCCATCTCACCAATGTCGGAACCATCGGTGGATCGGCCTGTCCCGATTGCAGCAGCGAGGCCGGCGGTCCAAATCTGTTTGGTGAATCGCCGGTTGTTTCCGAAACTGCAAAGCCCGCGTATCTGAACGAGGATTTCTGCGCCTTCGGCACTCACCGTCAATGTCTTGCTGCGGTATGGAGACATGGAATTCTCAAAGCGCTTCCTAACTTGAAGGGAGGCCGCAACGGACAAGCCTACTGGCTCAATAATTACGGGCAGGTTGTTGGATTCACCGAAACGGGCGTGCTGGACTCGACGTGCATCATGCCTTTTCAGGCGCTGCAGTTCGAAGCGGCAATCTGGGGACCGATGGGCAATGTCCGCGCACTTCAGCCGCTGCCGGGCGATACCGTAGGATTCGCCTATGGAATCAATGACAGGGGCCAAGTCGTGGGAGCATCCGGACTCTGTTCCAATACCTCAGTCCCGCCCGCGACGCCGATTGCTGCCCACGCTGTGCTCTGGGAACGCGACGGTACTCCGATTAATCTTGGAAGTTTGGCGGGCCAGCCAGATAACATCGCCGGCAGTATCAATGACTTAGGACAAGTGAGTGGAACGTCGCTGTTTACTGACGGGACCATTCACAGCTTCTTGTGGACGAAGAGGGCCGGCATGAAGGACATCGGCACTCTGCCGGGTGCTATTCTGACCGTCGCCCCTTGCTGCCACTCGCTCAACAATAAAGGTGAAATCACCGGCTTCTGGATCGACGGCTCGGGTAACCTGAGCGCCTTCTACTGGAAGAACAACGTGATGACCGACCTGAACACGCTGATCTCGGCAAACTCCGGCTGGTATCTCCTCAATACCGCCTCGATCAACGATGCGGGACAGATCGCCGGCTTCGGGGTGAATCCCGAAGGTGAAGTTCACGCGTTCCTGGCCACTCCATGCTGGAGAGCGTGCGGGGACGAAACCGACACAACGATCGCAATGCCAACGAACCAGCGGCCGATGCCCAGTGTGCCAGAAAGTGTTCGTCAGTTCATTAACCAGCAATTGCGACGTACCAACGTCGACGGCCAACGCTTCGGCTCGCAGTAGTCGCGAACTGAAGTATCGACTGACGAGAAAACCCCACCCTTCTCGACTTTCGAAGGGTGGGGAATTCTAACAACCGTGTCCGACGCGCGGACACATAAACGGCATATCTTAGCCCTCGACAGTCGTATTGGTCGCCAGTTCGCATTCTGGTCGGATGACGGGCAATAGGAAGTTATCAGCTCGCCCGTTGGGTTAGTACCGGGAAACGCCCAAGGGGCGATAGACGAAATTGCGAACAGTGTCATGCTTTTGCCACCGCGAATGGAGGCCGTTCCGATGGCAAAAGGCAAGGAAAGGCGCAAGCGGATACCGAAGCATGTTTTGAAGCTTCCGGACCTTGAGCAATCGAAGTCAGCCGTATTGAACAGCCTAAGGTCTCGAAGCTCACAACGGACCTACGATCACGCAATCCGAGAATTCATCGACCATAGCCGAGCTATCGGAACTTACCCATGGACTCGAAGATTACAAATGGAGTGCAGGAAACACGCCCCTTCATGGACAACCAGGACATTTGACGTACTTGCTCGGAGCGACACGCTCTGACAATGTTTCGCTCATTCCGCTGCAAGTACAAGATCGTCAATTCAAGGGAGCCAAAGTATGATCACCATGCCGCGCTCGATAGCCATCATTGTGGGACTATTTGTTGGGTTAATTGTGATTCCGCTGGCACATGGAGTGCTTCCGTGGGCGCTCTCTACTCGCCTGCCACGTTATGGATGGGCAGGGGGATCCCCAGGATACTGGAATTGGATTGGCCTGATGGTGGTCGCACCCGCGGTCGCACTTTTAATCTGGATTCTTGTTTTCGCCATTCCCCAGGCTCCGTCAAAGGTCAAGCTAGGGCTGACTCCCTCTTTCCTGATGATGCGTGGCCCTTACCGATTGACACGCAATCCGATGTACGTCGCTGAACTGGGGCTATGGCTGGGCTTGGCCATTTATTTTGGAAGCCTCGGCGTCTTGCTCGGATTTCTAGTCTTGTGGTCGGTTGTGAAGTTCATCATTCTGCCGCGGGAGGAACGCAGCCTGGAAAGGGCATTTGGTCAGACCTACCTCGAGTACAAGAACAGAGTCCCACGTTGGTTCTGGAAGACCAAATAACTAAGGCAAACCCTCCGCAACCTCACTCCTAAAAAAGAAGGCAGTCGAAAACCCCGCCGTGCCGGGACTTTCAAGGTTGCCGTAAAACGCCCAACGCGAAAATGAAGCCCCGGCAGCACAGATGTTCCAACAACTGAATTGATTGCCTCGGTCACGACCGATCAGTACCGAGAAACGCGCCAGGCTCCAGGAATGCCATTGGGCGCATTTCGCAGCCGCCATGCACTCGGGCGAATGGTCACCATCTTCGGGCAAGCGACCCACAAACCTGTTGCAGGCTTGCAAACCAGGTAGTAAATCATAAAGGACGCTATGGCCCGCGACCTCGCCGCTCAGAAAATTGCGCTTCGAGTCCGGGCACGAACTTCGGTAGTGGGTCAGTAACTGACCCACTACCCCGAACTTCACTTGACGGTCAAGGTGCCCGGAATTGAAGTACTGGTGACGAAATTGGGGTCGCCACTGTACTTCGCCGTTATAGTTCTTACGCCGGCCGTGCTGAACGTCGTGCTGAAGACGGCGCCAGGTGTTGCGGAGCCGAGCGCGACGGTGCCGGCGTAGTAGCTCACAGTGCCCGTGGGTTTCAGCCCACCCACCGACGCCGGAGTTACGGTCGCGCAAAGTTGGACCGTTTGTGCAACCGTTGCCGTGACCGGTGTAATGGTTAGAGCCGTTTTAGTTGCGATGGGGGTGCCGGTGAGAAGCACTGGATTCGCACTGCTCGAATAGTATTCGCCGTTCCCCGGGTAGCTGAACGTTATGCCATGCATTCCACCGCCCGGAACCGCTATGCCGGTGAGCAAAGCGCTGGCGGAGGTTCCGGCCTGGTTCAGTAATACCAAGACCTCGTCGTTACCCGACTCAGCCGCCGCCAGATCCGGTATGCCAGTCGACCCGAAGTCGCCCACAACAACAGAATATGGTGCGTTGCCGTATGCGGTGGACGCCTTTGTGAAGGTGCCGTCGCCTTTGCCAAGATAAAGGGTGACTGCATCTGAGTTGGAACTGGATACTGCCAGATCTTCGATGCCATCAAGATTGAAGTCCGCCACTGCGACCGAGTCAGGGTTGCTGCCGGCGGTCAATGTCGGCGCTGGAGTGAAAGTGCCATTTCCAGTCCCGAGGAGAATTGAGACCGTTTGCGAGTAAGAGTTGGTTACGGCGAGATCTGCTTTTCCATCGCCGTTGAAGTCACCAACTGTGACCCAGTCGGGATAGATGCCGGTGTCTGGCGATGCCGCAGCGGTGAAGGTCCCATCGCCATTCCCCAACAGGATGGTCAGGTTGTTGTCGTAATAGTTTGCGATGGCTAAGTCTTGCTTGCCGTCATTGTTGAAGTCTCCAATAACCACGCAGTACGGAAAGCTGCCGGTGGGAGGAAGAGTGTAGCCAGCGACGTTAGGGGCGGCGAAGTTTCCCTTGCCGTCTCCCAGAAAAATGCTGACGGTGGAATCGAATTGGTTGGTGATGGCCAGATCGGCGTTGCCATCGTGGTTGAAGTCGCCGACAGCAATGCTGTTAGGCCCGATGCCGGTTGGCAGGACGACGCTGCCGGTGAACGTGAAGTCCCCGTTGCCGAAATGAACTTCCACCTGGGAAGAATTGAAGTCGGCGATCACCACGTCGAGCTTGCCATCGTTGTTGAAATCGCCCACAGCCAGCGCTATGGGATTTTGCCCGTTGACCGTAACTGAATTTGAAACTCCTCCCCTGACCGAAAAGATTTCGACCGCGCTCGAATTCAAATTGGCGATGGCGAGATCGGGAGTGCCATCGTTATTGAAGTCACCGGCGGCTAGAGCGATGGGTTCGCTGCCGTTGCTGGAAAAGGCGAGGGCACTGAGCCCGGACGTAGCGATGTTCTTGCCCAGAGTCACTGTACCCAGGGGAAGCTTCGCGTTGCTGGCATCGAAGAATGAAACGTTGCCCGTCAGTGGAAGTGTCCCGCTTCCTTGAACCGTCGCGGTCAACGTGTATTTTCCGGGTATTCCCGAGGCCGCGATCGTGTCAACGGTCAGCACGCCCTTTACAGTAATGTTCTGGGCGACCGACGCGCTCGTCGCGTAAGAGTTCGTACCTGCAAACACGGCCTTGACCGAGTGCGAGCCCGGACTGAGATATCGCTTCAGGCTGGCAGTGCCACTGGCTGACAATTGTGCAGTTCCCAGCACCGACGGCCCTTCGCAATACTTGGCGGTTGCATCACAGAACTCCACCAATCCGGCTGTAACCACTTTGCCGCTACTCCTGACCTGTGCGGTAAAGGTCTCAGGCGTTCCTAACCCGTTGGCTGGATTGGTGATGCTCGTTGATGACACTGTGAAAGTCGTGGCGGTCGCGGCTGCCTGTGCAAACGATATGGGACCGAGAGCAACAGCAGAAACGAAAATTCCAAGCAACCATGCAAAGGTTCTTACTGCGGCGCCAGATGCACGTCGCAGCGTGATGTATTTCTTCGTTTGACCCATTCCTGACATGCGTATCCTCTTCTCCAGTTTCTATCTCTTAGAAAATTTGAATTTTGAGGGGAATTCCCTACCTCTATGGGAGGTTGGCAGACGAATGCTCTCTTGCGACTATCCCGCTCATCTAGATAGGCGACATTCGCTGCCCGATTCCCTCAGAGAAGAACGATTTTTTTGACTGTGGCCGGATTCTGTCTGAGCGCAATTGCGGCGCTCGAGTTCTCAAGCCAGCCGATCAGGTTGACCCACGTCCCGTTCCCGTCGTGGGTTGTGAAGGGAAACAACTTCGATTGCCCACCAGATTCCAACGCCAGGACGCAAACACCTACGATTAACATCGCCCGAGGTGTAGCCCTCGCTTTGAGAATATGGGTGTTTCCCACGAAGAGGACTTGAACACCGGGACTTCTGGCCCGGAATAGTTTCCGGCTTGGCGTCATCGGTTAGGATCGGAGGCAACCGCACAACCCGCCGACAGGACCCAAGCGGGCCACATCTCGCTCGAGACGGCTGGCGCCTTTCTCGATTTTCCTCCAATGTCCAGGCTCCCGCGTGTCCCGCGGCTGAACTCGTCCTCCCGAATACCTCGTTACCCGACCGTCACTCTGTAGTTTGGCCTAAGCGACACCCAGGCACGCTACTGTTCGCGACCCAGAACGTATACACCGCGCAGTCGTCCGGCGCCGGTGGGATTTCTCGGGCGATGGGAGGAAGCATTCGCAGGTATGCCACGAGCGCGCGGATATCTTCTTCGTCCCAGTTCGAAGCGTGGTCCCAGATCATGCCCTGCCAATGGAGGGTGCGACCGTCGGGAGTGATGCCGCTTCGAATGGCTCGGGCGATTTGTTCGTCGGTCCACGCGCCGATTCCTGTTCGCATGTCACTAGTGAGGTTGCGACTCCATGTTTCCTCAGGAAGAGTAAACTAGTTGCCATTCCCTTAAAGCCGGGCCAGCAACTCGAACGGAGAACCTCAATATTCGTTCCAGTTCCGCTATGGAGTTGAAATTTGCGCGCAATCTTCGTCAGCTATCGACGGAATGATTCGCAAGGAGAGGCTGGTCGTTTGTTTGACGACCTGGTTACTCACTTCGGCGAGCAGAAAGTATTTATGGATGTCGCAGGCATCGAAGCGGGACGCGACTTCCGCAAGGCAATCGAGGAGTGCGTTGCCAATTGTGGTGTGCTGCTGGTGATCATAGGGCCGTCCTGGCTTACCGCGAAGAATGAAGCGGGGACACGCCGCCTGGACGATCCCGCCGATTTCGTCCGTGAAGAGGTCGCCGCGGCCCTGAGGCGGGATATCCCGGTAATACCGGTCCTCGTGCGCGGAGCCGAGATGCCGCGCGGCGAACAGTTGCCGGAGATCCTGACAGATCTGGCCTATCGCAATTGTGTCGAATTAACTCATGCACGGTGGAGATCCGACGTTCAGCTGCTTATTGAGCCCCTGCGGCGCCTCATTGGAATTTCCGGTGAAATCAAACCTCGTAGCGCTAGCGGCCAAGCAATCGTCGCCGACCATGCACGACCCGCATCGCAGGAACTCACATCTTCCCCGAATGCCGATTCCCCCAATGCCGAACAGATCACGGCGTCGCGCTTCGACGCTGCTACTTTGCAGCGGATCCGTCGAGAGCTCGCTCTGCACATCGGCCCGATCGCCGAGCTGGTGGTGGCCCGCGCAACCCCGCTCTGTCATTCGACCGAGGACCTTTTTCTCAAAGTTGCGGAAGAGATTGAATCGCCACAAGAGCGCGAGGACTTTCTTCGAAAGATGAACTCGCCCTTCTTACTCGGCGGCACGACGCCCGTAAGACTGGAGGGCCAATCACCAGACTCTCAAAGTCCGCAGAAACCGACCCACAGAGCCGATGTCGATCCCGTTCATGCTGCCCCGCCACGATCGTGGGTTCGGTCAATGAGTTCAATTCCTGTGATGATCATTGCTGGGGTTCTGGTGCTGGCCCTGGCATTCGCGGCCGCCAGGCGGAGGCAGGCGCCTGGCGCTCCTGCTTCATCTGCGACATCCTCTGGCTCGCCACAAGAAGGCAGCAGACCAGCTTCTGCTCCAGAAAGTGTGCACCCAACCGATCAGTTTCCCGGAGGATCGAATACGCCCGCCGCGAGTCCTGACAGGGGCACCCGATCAGACCGGGTAAGTTTGCCCGCGGAAATCGCTCAAAGTCTCCTCGTTACCAAGATTGTGCCTACTTACCCACCGCTGGCACGGGAAACTCGGGTTCACGGTGAAGTCGTTCTCGATGTCGACATCTCGAAGGAAGGGACGATTGAAGGTCTCCGAACGGTAACCGGACATCCTATGCTGATTCCAGCGGCTGTCGATGCAGTGAAACAGTGGCGCTATAAGCCCTACCTCCTGAATGGCGAACCTGTTCCGGTGCAGACTCAGGTCACAGTCAACTTCAGTCTTACCACTGGCTAGAGTTTTTTCAGCTCCGGAGTATGGACTTATCTCAGAAGTTTCAGGGCTTTGGCCAAGCTAACCTGCATGCGATTGAACGATGCTGTCATCGTGGCGATCTCGTCTTTTCCCCTCACGGGCAGCGGAGCGGGTGTCGCTTCGCCCTTGCTGGCAAGATCGGCAGCATCCGATACGAGCCGCAACGGTCGGATCACGATGAAATAAACGCCGGCATCCAGCGCAGCGATGGTCGCGAACAGGGCGATGGCAAGGTAAATAATCAGTAGATGAAACGCCCGTTTGGCAATGCCCACCGGCACTGACATCGGCACAGAAACAATCTGAGCGGCGACCACCGAACCAGCCTTCCATCCGAAACCATGGTCAGGGCCATAGGTGGCGATCATGGCGGCCGGAGCAACAGCCGGACGACTATGACATTCCATGCACGGCGGATCCGCTGTTATTGCCGAAGCCAGATACAACGCCGGTCCAGTAGGAGTCTCCCGATCTCCTATCAGCGGCTTGCGGTCGGAATGGTCCCGCATATAAGCGAGGATGTCGGCTTCCCAATCCGTTGCACGGTCTTCGGGATTCGTCGGGTTCACCGAAACTTCGCGGTACGTGTAGTCAGGGTAGTTCTGCCTGAGCCGATTGAAGGTGCTGGTTGCACCGAACGCTGGGATCGTCTCGGGCAAGAATCTCGTCTTATGTTGGGGATTTTGTTCAAGCAGTGGTTTCAGGTCCTCGGCTGTGTAATCGCGCACCGAGCGGGCACTGGCCATCATCAGCTGGGCTTCCTGCATAACCTCCCGACTCGCATTCTGGATCAGAAAGTTATAAGCAAGCTGGGAGATGAGGAGTGCACCAGCTCCGAACAGTACCAGCAGAATCAGGTTGAACTTCGCCAGGAGCTTCATTGTGAGCCCTTTCGGACGCCGCGGTCTGGCCGACGAGCTGAATTAACCGGGAGAATGCAAATAAAGGCAGTGTAACTCCACCGCCATCGAAGACGCGATACCGTTCGTGAGTCTCTGGAGCATGCACTTGGGCAAAAATTGTCTTCTGGGGATTTGCCCGGCGGGTTAGAATCGGCAGCCATGAATACTCAGGCAACGGGCGGTCCCCTGATCGACCCCATCATGGAGCGACTGGAAGATCAAATCGGCTGGTATGACCGCAAGAGTCTGCTCAACCAGCGAAACTTCAAGCGAATCAAGATTATTGAAATAACCGCGGCTGCGCTGATTCCCTTCGTTTCGGCATTCAATTTCCAGCGTATGGCGTGGGTGTCCGGAGGACTCGGTGTCTTGATCACTGTGCTGGAAGGGATGCTGCATCTCAACCAGTACGAGCAGAATTGGATTACCTACCGTTCGACCTGCGAGTCGCTCAAGCACGAGAAATATGTGTATCTGGGGAAGGCTGGGCCGTACGCCGGCTCGGCAGACGCGCACGCGGTGTTAGCAGACAGAATCGAATCGCTGGTCTCGCAGGAACACGCCAAATGGGCTTCGGTGCAGCTGCAACAGCCAAAACCAGGGGCCGGGTGATCACCTGAATTTGAACCAAAGTACGAAAGGGTTCGGGCATTCCCCTAAACTCGTGGACAGAAGAGTCGGGATCTACCTGAATTGAACCATGTCTTGGTCTTCGCGAGGCCATAACTATGGCAAGTTTCGATCTGTTTCTTCCGATGTTACTCCGCTTTGAAGGTGGCTACGTCGACGATCCTACTGACCCGGGCGGCGAAACCAACAAAGGAGTCACAATGGCGACCTTTCAGCGATGCTCTCACCAACTCCTGGGAATTGATCCAACATCGCAAAACTTGCAGTCTCTAACTGATGCTCAGGCCGGCATCATCTATCGCAGTCTTTATTGGGAGGAGATTAACGGCGACGATTTTCAACTGCAGGACTTGGCGAATATCCTCTGCGACTTCTACGTCAATGCAGGAACTCACGCCACCGTTCTGCTCCAGCGCATCCTAAACACTATGGGAGCGCATCTCATCGAAGATGGCGGTATCGGGCCAGCGTCAATTCAGGCTCTGGCGAGTCTCGATCAGGTAGCAGTATATCGGCAGTACAAGCAAGGCCGGATCGAGTACTATCAGGGTTTGGGTCAAAGGTTTCCGCAGTTCCTGCAGGGATGGTTGAACCGGACCAACGCCTTCCCTGCTTTGTAGAATTCACTCAGGATGATGCTCGGAACACGTTCGTCTATGCGCTGGCATTCTCGCCATCGCTCTTGCAGGGGCTGGACACTGAGCGAGGTGTGAACACAGGGGTGAGGCGAACCTGGAATGCGCTGCGTGGGTAGTTCACTTAAGCGCTTGCACGCTGGGTTGCAGCCAGGAAGTCGCGAACTCCGTAATTGATGGGAACAAAGTCGTCAGTAATCCCACGAGCGGGCCAATTCCGAAGGTAATCAGGGCCTTAGCGGAGTTTCAGGGGCAGCTTGATCCCGATCCCGACCATCATTTTCCAGCCATCGATCTGCAGATCTTCGGCGGCGATACGAGCCCGAATCGCGTGGCGAATATGCAGGGGTTCGTGAAGAGCTACTTCAATCAGCAGAAAGACGTCGGGCATTCGCAGAAGATCATGTATTACTTTGCCCAGAATCAGTTGCCTGCGGCTTTACCAAGGCACCGGTTGTATCGGGATTACTGAGCTGGTTGGTGACACCGTCGATCTGAGGGTTGACGGCGGTCAGAGAACCCAGCATGTGGTCGAACGACCGGTTCTCCATCATGAGGACTACGATATGTCTAAGGTTGTCCAGTCCGGGTGGCATAAACCCTCTGCTTACGATGTGAGGTTCGACCACCTCGTCCCGCCTACTGCCTTGTGCGAAAAGTGGCTTCCTTATATCTCATGGTGAGTTGACCACGGCTTCCGTTTCAAAAAGCGTCGGACATTGTCGATTTGTTCTTTGGAAGAACGCTCTGGGCTGGCGCTACTCTTTCTTTCAAGCCGCTAGTGGGAGCCCGGCTGACGGGAATCCGGCGGTGGGCTTCCGGTAAGCCGCAAATTGACGATCTTGTTTAGCAGGTCGAACCAAAAGGGCGCTCCCATAGCAACGGCGACGGTGCTAATCAGGATTCCGAAGACCTTCCACAACCACCCTGACGATTGCGGCAAGGCTCGAACGCCGTCCCCTGCCCATCCGATCGGCGGCATGTTTGCCGCACGGATCGAGGCGGCCACGCAATTCAATGGATCCTTGGCGTTGTCCGGGCACTTTTCCGTCGCCTGAGGTGTTTCCACCTGTTTCTGAGCTTCTGCGGCCACTGCGGTGCGAAGTGCCTCATCATTCCACAACTCGCGGATGATCATCAGCGAATCTACATTCAGTCCGACGCATAGCCCAAGACCAAGCACGGCAATCAACACCTGAGCTCTACGTTTATAGGCGCCGCTCACTCGTTCCATCGTGTCGTCATACCAGTTCTCTACTCTATCCCGGGCTAGATCGACGTCT
>Ga0210393_10002858_pt1 | contig 14083 bp, 16 predicted proteins | sample IncBWC27OmetaG_FD_160068 | JGI IMG/M metagenome (GOLD analysis project Ga0210393, IMG submission 160068) | Forest soil microbial communities from Barre Woods Harvard Forest LTER site, Petersham, Massachusetts, United States - Inc-BW-C-27-O ... | reverse complement strand
CTAACGCAGTTTTGTCTTGAAGCGCAGCCATTTTACGTACCTCCCATACGGGCCATAAAAGCGATGTCGTGGATATCGATGGCGACCAGCACTGGTTCCGCTATCTTGCGTTTATCCGTATCGAAGAAATAGACCCGACGCTGCATAGCGACCATGATTCCGTCAACCTCGCGAAACTCATGCGCATAGTTCAGCCCGGGTGCTCCGCCCAGCACATCGACTCTGTACTCGTGCCGCCGGAGCAAGCCGTCCGGCCCGAAGTATGAAATCTGTTCCCGGCTATGACTCGCGATGCCATGTGGGAAGCTCACACGCAGCGGTCTCCACATCTCTCCATCTTCGTGCCACGGTGACAACTCCTCCGTTTCAAAACCAGGAAACGTGTAGAGAAACGGGACCGTCAAGTATGTCCAGAGAGCGTAGCTGTTGAAGTAGGCTACGTGCAGTTCATCCCAGGGGGAGTTCAGGAGTTGGCCGTCAAATGAAGAACGAGGATTTTCGCGGCTCTGAAGCAGTCTTCCACCTTCAGTCTCGACCGTTACGGAATTCGGAGTGAAGGTTGTGCGTTTGTCCTGGTCGCGGAAGTGCGTCGTTAGCTCCTGGCGATGCAGTTCTGCTTCGATACGAATTTGTTGCAATTCCGGAGCGTGGCCTTTTATTTGCCATAGAGCACCGGTCACCGAGAGATCAGCCGTTACGGTCTTCAGCTGCGACCACCGCGTCAGACCACCATGCGCTTCAAGCGCAAGCTCTAAAACGTTCTTCATGCTTTTGCCCCGTTAAAGAAAAAGAGCATCGTGACCGGCTCGGCGCCTTTGTTTCGCCATGCGTGGCGCGTAACGTTTTGCACGACCACATCGCCGCGCCTCAAATGCACAGTCTCGCCATCGTCCAACTCCAGCCAAATCTCTCCATCGTAGACAACCGAGTAGTCGACCGTTCTCGTTTTGTGCATCCCTGGATCTTCCTTTTCGAAGTGATCGGCTAATCCTCGTAGACGAACCAACGCTTCTTTTTGTGCGGCGTGGGCATCGAAGGACGGATCCGCGAAGACCGAATCGGGCGGAAAAGTCACAAAGTGCAGACTCGTACCCCCGGGCCCAGGAACGACGGAGTCGGGATAGCGGTCGAACTTCTGCTCCTTGCTGAGATCCGGGGTCGCTGGGTTGACCCAGATGAGCGTGTGCTCGTAGCCGGGAACGGAGTTGAACTCATAGGCCAGCAACGGTTCGTCGCTTTGCACGACGGATTTCCCCTTAACATTTCCCGTGACGACACGACGGTAAGCACTCGGTTTCTCCCCGCGCTTGGACAAGTCTTTTTTCTTAGAGGCCGTTCCATTCATGACAGATCTCCGCATCGGCAATCTTCAGAAGCTGTTTCTGGGAATCCTCGCCCGCAAACATGCGCAACCTGCCGGGCGGTCTTCGAATAAACACTGGGTAAGCTCAATCCACTCTGTAAACGCGGCCGGTTTGCACCCCCAGGATTGCGCGTTTGTAGGCTTGTGCAACTTTCCATCCTTCGACCGGAATCACGCCGTGAAAGAACGAACCCATACTAGGTACGGATTCTTCTAGGATCGTAGGATTCACCAAATTGATACGCAATCCCTTGGGAAGTTCGATTGCGGCAGCCCGAACAAAACCTTCCAATGCGCCCGAGACGGTTGAAGCCGCGACACCGGCGAAGATCGGTTCGTCATTAAGAACGCCCGAAACCAAAGTGAATGATCCATTTTCCTTGATGAACGGGATCGCCTCCTGAACCAGGCTGATCTGACCCATGAGCTTGCTTCCCAACGAGAACTGCCATTTTTCAGCGGTGAGTTCCGAAAGCGGAGCAAATGCAACTTCACCTGCTGCAATGGCCACGGCATCAAACGAGCCGACGGCTTGATAAAGCTTCCTGACACATTCGCGGTTCTCGATTTCGACTCGGAAATCGCCCGATTTGCGTCCGACCTTGACTATCTCATGGCCAGCACCCGCTAATGCCTTTTGAACCAGTTCGCCGATCTTTCCGTTTGCACCAATCAAAACAATTTTCATAAAAACTCGATTCTCGTTTCTGATCTGAGGACCTATCTATTCGCTTTCACTCTAGGACGCCAATCCGCCAGCAGTGTCGAGCACTTGCCTAGTAACTCACCGACCGCGCCTTCAACGGCGTTAGACCAGCGAGACTCAGGTGACGCGAACAACGCCAAGGTACTTGCTTCAAAGGGCGGTCCCGCTCTATGAAGCACATTGTTTCGCAATACTTCGAATTAATTCTGTGTTCTGAGCATACGGTCGACCGATCGGCTCATTTGTTTCAAAATAAATCCAGGCGCCACGCGACTCATCATTCTTAGCTGATTCGCCTGCCCTGGACGTATTTCAAATCGGTCGGCTTGCATTCCTTTGACGGCGACTTTAACCATGTCTTCCACCTTCATGATAGAAACGCCTTTCATGTCTTCAGAATTAAAGGCATCCAAGAGTTCGGTTTGTGTCGCCGGCGGTGCTAGCTCAAATACCTTCACTTTGGTGTTCTTCAGTTGCACACGAAGAGACTCGGTGAACGAGTGCAGACCGGCCTTGGTGGCGCAATACACCGGTGAAATGGGCAATGGAACAAATGCCAATCCCGATGAAATGTTCATGATTGCGGCCCCTGATTTTGTTTTTAAATGGGGCAAGAATTGTTTCACCATGCGAATCGGCCCGCTCAAATTGATTTCAATCTCTCGAGTCAGGTCTTCGAGGCTTCCAGCTTTGTCGTGAACATTGATCTCACGCATGATGCCGGCGTTGTTGATTAAAATGTTGAGTTCGGGAAATTGCTTGGTGACCTGTTCGTAAAGAGTGGCGATCGCTTTCGGATCGGAAACGTCGCTTCGAAAGGTGTTAATTCTTGGAAAGGCCGCTTTCGCACGGTCCATCTTAGCTTGATCGCGGCCCGTGATAAGAATCGTGTTACCAAGTGCCGTGAGTTGTTTGGTGAGTTCGTAACCGATGCCGCTGCCACCGCCGGTGATCAAAATCGTATTGCTCGTGAGTTTCATAATTAAATACTCCGCTCTAATCAAGACGCCCGGCTTCCGAACACTTCGGACACTATTGTTCGGCAGCCAATGGCTGCTGATCAGTCACTTAACTGACTTGTTTCAACCCGGATTCTTGCGATGTTGCCGGGCGTCTCCTGCTTATCCGCCTTTTCACATTGCGCCTTCCATTCCTTCCGCCCCAGAGCTAGATGAGAAACCTCGTTTCCCACAGGAATAAGGTGCCGTGCTTATCCGAAGAATTAGGCAGCCAGCATTCCTCCATCCACCGGGATCGATGCACCGGTCATGTAAGACGCGTGTGCCGAAGCGACAAAGGCGATCACATGAGCGATCTCCTCCGATGTCGCCATTCGTTTGACAGGTACTGTCGAGACGAGCGCCGCCTTATTTTCATCTGTGCTGGTGAAGCGCGTAAGCATACCGGTGTCCGTAGTGCCTGGAGCAACTACGTTTACCCGCACTCCGGTGCCCGCGACTTCCAGTGCAGCGGATTTTGTCAGGCCCTCTATTGCATGTTTGCTAGCCACATAAACGGACGCTCTGGCAGCCCCGACGCTTCCATAGGCCGACGAGACATTGACGATGCTCCCGCTCCCCTGTGCCAGCATCACCCTCAATTCGTGTTTCATGCTGAGCAGTGTTCCTAGGACGTTTGTGTCGAAGGTTGCGGCGTAGCTTTCTGTAGTCTGCTCCGTCACCGGGCCGGGTGTGCCTTCGGTTCCAGCATTGTTGACCGCAATATCCAGACGTCCGAAACGCTTGACCGTTTGATCCACGAGGTTGCGCACGTCCTCATCCTTGCGGACATCCGTACGAACAAAAATGGCCTCTGCTCCGAGCCCTTGCAGCTCGGCAACCAACGCTTGTCCTTCTTTGTCTCGACGGCCAGACACAACAATTCGTGCCCCTTCTTGCGCAAAGATGATTGCGGCGGAGCGACCGATCCCCGTCAGCGCTCCGGTAATCAAAACTACTTGGTCTGACATAGACGCTCCTTTAGTTAAGGTGCCGGTCATGGACGCAGATCCTGACCTTTCGCTCTAATCGCGTTCTTTGCCGATCCAGTCGCGTATGTAGGGGCAGCAGTTGACGAGCGTGACGCCCGCTACTTCACATCTCCCGAGAAAGCGAACTGCCTCAACATCGACCAGATTCAATTCCTCCAAGTCCAGCACGATCTTCGATCTGCTCTCCTTGATCAGCGTCTCCAGTTCCGTCAAATGTTCCGCCTGCATTCGCCCGATCAGTCGAATCGTCGTGCTGTACTCGTCAGCGTACTTCTCAATTTTCAGCGTCATGCTCAACTGTCGAACGATTCACGCCTAAGAGATGGCAATCCCGGTGCCACTCGTAATCAATTGAGTCGTTGGTGTTTAACTTTTGATCTAAGGCTGTAATTTCAGCTTTAGCCGAAAATTCAGCGTGAAGCCATCCGGCGGAATCTTCGCTTTGAATCTTGGTTTAGAATCGCTGATATCGGTTCTGACACTCCGGCAGCCTGAGCGAACATGAGTGAGTTGACCCAAGATTCGGAACGCCACGAACTCAGCGATGCTCTCGAAAAGCTCGCCCGGGAGGCTGCCCGGCTCCAGGCCCTCATCGACACGGTTCCGTCTTTCTTGTGGACGAGTTTCCCTGATGGATCCAAGGAATTTCTGAACAAGCGGTGGTACGAGTACACCGGTCTGACTCAGGAGCAGGGGAAGGGTTGGGGTTGGAAGGTGGTCGTTCACCCCGATGACTTGGATCGACTCGTTCGTGAATGGCTTGCCTTGCTGAATGATCCCAAACCAGGCGAACTGGAAACCCGCATCCGGCGCTATGACGGGGAATACCGATGGTTCCTTATACGTGTCCTTCCAGAATTCGACGCTGAAGGCAACGTCGTCAGGTGGTTTGGAAGCGATACCGACATCGAAGATCGAAAAAGAGCGGAGACGAAACTCCTTGAGGACGAGCGGGAACTTCGCCGGATTACCGATGCCATACCGCAAACCATTGTCGTGCTGGATCCGAGCGGCGATCCCCTCTACGCGAATCAGGCAGTGCTGGAATATACCGGCCTGACCATGCAAGAAGTGCTCAGTTCTGAGTTTCGTGCCCGAATGTTTCATCCGGAAGACGTAGAGAAGGTGCGGGAGGAGCGTCAGGCCGCCTATGCCCGCGGGCTGCCGTTTGAAATCGAACAACGAACGCATCGGAAGGACGGCCAGTATCGCTGGTTCCTTATTCGTCTCAACCCGTTCCGCGACGAACAGGGACGCCTGGTGCGCTGGTATGCGACCGGAACCGACATCGATGATCGCAAACGCGCCGAAGACAGAACACGAAACGAAAACGTCGCGTTGCGCGAAGACATCGTACGCTCATCCATGTTCGAAGAAATCGTCGGTTCCTCCGAGCCATTACGTCGTGTGCTGGTTCAAGTTTCCAAGGTGGCTCCGACGGATTCCACAGTCTTGCTCTTAGGTGAGACCGGAACAGGAAAGGAACTGATTGCTCGCGCAATTCATAACGGGTCCAAGCGTTCACACCGTGCTTTCATTCGAGTGAATTGCGCGGCGATTCCCCAGTCGCTGATTGCTTCCGAACTGTTCGGCCACGAAAAAGGTTCCTTTACAGGGGCCACTCAGCGCCGGCTCGGGCGTTTCGAATCGGCCGACGGTGGAACGATATTCCTCGATGAAGTAGGCGATCTTCCGCCGGAGACACAGGTCGCACTGCTGCGAGTTCTTCAGGAGCGTGAATTTGAACGAGTAGGCGGCACTCAATCGGTTTCGGTTGACGTACGGGTGATAGCGGCCACGAATCGAGACCTGACTAAGGCGGTAGCTGAAGGCTTGTTCCGTCAGGACTTGTATTATCGCCTCAACGTTGTTCCGATTCGATTGCCAGCATTGCGCGAGCGTATTAGCGATATTTCCTTGTTGGTCGGATACTTGATCGATCGCTACGCCAAGAAATTGGGCAAGAAGATTCGAAACATAGACAAGAAGACGATCGAACTCTTCCACGCATACGATTGGCCGGGCAACATCCGCGAGCTGCAAAATGTAGTCGAGCGGGCGGTAATTCTGTCTGAAGGGGAGACTTTCTTCGTAGACGAGACCTGGCTCACGCACGTGACTCCCAAACGGGCGGCGACGACCGCTCCGCTGGTTGATGACCTTGTTGAGCACGAAAGAGAGATCCTCGAAGCCGCTCTCCGGGAATCCGAAGGCGTGGTTGGGGGTCCAACCGGCGCCGCCGTTAAACTGGGCATTCCGCGACAGACGCTCGACTCCAAAATAAGGAAGCTGGGCATAAACCGGCACCGCTTCAAGGCTTCTTAATCTTCCTCACCGGACAATCACCGTTCGTAAACCCTCCGCTGTGGCGGTGGATTTCGCCGAATAATGGAGCGGCGGCGCGGTAAGCTGAGCGCCGTTGGCCTGACCGCGGGGAAAAGTTCCACTGGTATTCCAAGACTCGAAAACATTCGCGACGCGATTGCCGTCTGAATCCTCCTTGGGGGTCTTTCATCCAAAGCAGAAGGTGTATCCGCAATGTATACCAGAAGCGAGGAGCCCGATGGATGTTTGAGAGCATTCTCTGCCAGGTCACGGAATATGATCCTGAGGTTCTAGAGTCCCTGATTGGGCTCGCAGTCGAAATTGCTCGCGAGGGTCGGGAGGGAAGACGAGTTGGCACGCTATTTACACTCGGGGATGAGAAGGCGGTGCTCGCCAAATCCCGACCGTTGATTTTGGATCCGTTGCTGGGGCATCCGGAGTCTTCGCGGCACATCACCAATCTCAATCTCCGCGGAACCATCAAGGAATTGGCGCAGTTGGACGGCGGGTTTGTGGTGAGTTGCGACGGATTTGTCCTTTCGGCGTGCCGCTATCTCGATGCCGTGGCCGCACAAGTGGACGTGCCGTTGGGACTGGGTAGCCGTCACATCGCCGCCGCCAACATGAGCGCAGTTACGAAAGCCGTGGGAATTGTGGTCTCGGAGAGTTCGGTGGTACGGCTTTTCTGTCATGGACAATTGGTCGGCGAAATTATTCCCGAGGTTTGGATGATGGATCACGCCGCCCACCTGCGTGGTACCGTGAAGAGGGAGCAAGTCGGCGAACTGACGATCGTGACACCCAGTCTGCGACCGGCCTCGATCGCGGAGTGAAGATGACAAGCTACTGCCGCAAAGGAACGTATGGCCCCTCTGCAGGAATTTAGATGTGAAGTCTGTGGACTGGTGACCACCACCCCACCCACTGGTTCGTGATTCGATGCGGAGATTCCGAGCTTACTGTGTGCCGGTGGAATTCTGAAACCGCCAATGCGCCCGGAGCCAGGCATTACTGCGGTGAAGCTCATGCCGAGGTGTACATCAGTCGCTGGTTCGAGTCGGTGTGCGCGCCGCCGAAGCCAAGTTTCAGGTAGTGCTCCAACCGTCTCTGCCGTGAGCCCTGGGCCCACGCGCACAGAAGGTACGGATGCGATGGGCGAGGGTCTGGAGCAGCTAGCTGCTTCTCTAAAGTTTTCAATCTTCAGTTCCGAGCCGCAGGAGGGGAAACGCAATGGCAAGTCTTCAGGAACGACTGGATGAATTTAAGAAATCATTTGAATCCGGAGCTCCGCCATACAAGGCGCCGCACGAAGTGATCGAAACCATGCATCGCGCCACGGCCGAGCTCAAGGCTACGGGGATTGAAGGGCGAGCGTTGAAGGTTGAGGACCGTGCTCCCAATTTCACCTTATTCAATCAGGATCACGTACAGGTAGACTCGACCGATCTCCTCCGCCAGGGGCCGCTGGTCGTCAGCTTCTTCCGAGGGCACTGGTGACCCTACTGCAATATGGAGCTGGAGGCTCCACAGCAGATCCATTCCGAGGTGCGAGCGCTGGGTGCACGGATTGTTGTAATCACTCCTGAGCTCGAACGGTATACGCGGGCTCTGCACAAAAAGCTGAACTTGTCGTTCGATATTCTGACGGATCTTCACCTGAAGGTCGCGGAGCAGTTTCGGCTCGTTTTCACACTGCCCGATTATTTGCGCGACCTTTACAAGTCCTTTGGAAGCACTCTGGACAGATTCAACGATGAACCGGAATATCGGTTGCCGATGCCTGCACGCTACATCATCGATAAAGCTGGCACGATCCGCGCAGCCAATGTAAACGCGGATTACACGATTCGTCCAGAGCCTTCGGAAACGCTAAGGCAATTGCGGACGCTGAGTGCGGCCGCGGCAGACTAGCAAGAACGATTCACGGCCAGGCCACAAAACTAGAGAGGAGAATACGATGCAACTTCAAGCTGACTACTTCACCGCTTATCACAACCTCAAGCTGACACGAGACGACAAAGGTGTGCTGGTTGCAGAGTTTCATAACAATGGCGGTGCGTTCATCATGAGCGCGCCAGCTCACACAGAATTTGTCGAGGCCTTCTACCGGATTTCGCAAGATCGAGCGAACAAGATCGTAATCCTCACGGGTGCCGGTGGGGAATTCATTACTGATGTCGATTGGTCCTCTTTCGGCGATGTCTCCGATCCCGGCGTCTGGAGCCAGGTTCACGACGAAGGCGTTCAGGTGTTGGAAAATATAGCCAACATACGCGTCCCGGTCATCGCGGCAATCGAGGGACGTGCCCATGTGCACTCAGATTACGCGCTGCTTGCCAGTGTGATTGTGGCGGCGGATGGTGCGACTTTCCAGGATGTGGCCCACTTCTCCGCGGGCGTTGCACCCGGTGACGGAATCTTTACCACCTGGAGTTATCGCGCTGGAGCGGGGCGAGCGGAGGCGTTCCTGCTGAACCCACAACCGCTGCCGGCGCATACTGCACACGAATGGGGAGTGGTAGCCGAAGTTGTGCCGAACGGTAAGGCGCTCACCCGGGCGCGGGAATTGGCCGAGCTGTACCTGAAGGCCCCGGAAGTGACGCGCCGCAACACACGCATCCACTTCATTCAACCGCTGAAGGAGCGCATCGTGCGAGAAGTTGGCTACGGATTGTCGCTCGAAGGAGCGTCGTCGGCCGACCTCGTCAAATCAATGCGAGCCAAGAATGAATCTCTCGCTCGGAGAGAAAAAGTCGCATGACGACCACGGGGAATACCTCAACCGGCCGGGGGGCGATCAGCGATGGTCGTCCCTACCGCGACAAGTATCGAGCGACGAGAACGGGAGATCTCGGTTAATGCTCCAGAAATCTCCCGTCGTGGCTATCTTTAGCTTTATGCGTAGAGCGCCAGGCTGCTGTTGTTCGCATGTTCCTGCGTTTCTACCGACTCAGCATCCTTGGCCTTTAGGCAACCACTGTTGTCGTGATTTGAGTGTCTTGGCGATGTGTGGTTTCATTCCTAGCTTTTATGGACGACTTCGAACGAATACCCGTCCGGGTCAAATACATCGGCGGCGTAGTATCCCGGATAGTATTCCACTCGTGCCCGCGGTGAAATATTGTCCCTGGCACCAGCGGATATTGCCGCCTTGTAGAATTCATCGACCTTACCATTGTTTTCGGCCATGAACCCCCAGTGAATGGACGCTGGATCAGGCTTCCCTTGTTTGATCCAGAAGAACGCCCTCTTGCCGTCACCAAATCCCCAGAGATCAGGATGATCGCCTTCGCCCTTGTAGGGTAGGAAGAACTTGATATTAAGAGGCTTCAAGGCCGCCTCATAGAACGCCAACGAACGTTCGACTTTGCTGACAGTCAGAATCATATGGTCGAGCATTGTTCTCTCCTTCAAATCACAAGTACTTCAACAGCCTTCTCACCATTGGATACTGAATGGATCGCAAGCGGCGGTATGTTCAAAGTATTCTTCCCAAGGAATTCGAAGCCCGCAAATCCTGACAAGTCGACTTGCGGGAAGCGATCCGCGGCTGCGGCTACCAGTTCTTTCCGAATCACGGGCCCTTCCATAAATCCCGTAAGGGTTTGGTCGGCCTAGGACGCCCTGTTCGAATCCTTTGGCCTTCCACAGAAATCTCACTACAATGCACGGAGGCCTACTATGCCGCCAGACAGTCGACAAGTTGACGTGCAGCAAGAGCGTGGTGAGCGGAACCCCACCCCTACGCGCGGTGCCACACCTCAGGAACTGGCAACTGCTGTCTGTGCTGGTGACGTAAAGCTCACTGAGCCCAAACTCCTTCCGGACGAACAAGAGTTGCGGCGAATCATTGACCTTATTCCGCAAACAATCGTGGTTTTGAATCCGGACGGCAAGGCCATTTACGCAAATCGCGTGGCACTTGAGTACACGGGGCTATCTCTGGACGAAGTGCGCGCCGATAACCTCCGGGATCGCGTGTTCCATCCAGAAGACGTTCAGAGACTTTGCGAAGAGCGGCAGAGAGGTCGCTCTGGCTCGGTTCCGTTCGAAAACGAGCAGCGCGCTCGGGGGAAAGACGGTAAATATCGGTGGTTTCTGATCCGGTACAACCCTTTACTCGATGAGAGAGGAAACGTCATTCGGTGGTACGCGACGGGCACGGATATCGAGGATCGCAAGCAGGCCGAGAATAAACTTCGGCAGGATGAGCGTGAGTTGCGGCAGCTCATAGATCTCCTTCCTCAGCACGTTCTTGTCCTGGACAGGCAAGGAAAACTGCTTCAGGCCAATCAGACGATGCTCGACTATAAAGGCTTCACGCTCGAAGAAATGAAGGGTGGAGGAGATCAACAGCGGATGAAAAGAGACGTTCATCCGGACGATTTGGAAAGAGTTCAGAGCGAACGAAGCGCCGGTTTCTCAAGAGGAGTTCCGTTCGAGTCGGAAAAACGACTTCTAGGTACAGATGGCCAGTTCCGGTGGTTCCTCTTTCGGTACAAGCCGATAGTTAGTGATGACGGGGAGATTGTCCGTTGGTTCGCAACGGCTACCGACATCGACGACCGCAAGCGCGCGGAGGACTTGGCGGCTGGCGAGAAGCGGCTCCTGGAAATGGTGACGAGCGGCCATTCGATGCAGGGAATACTCGAAGCGCTCTGTCAGTTTGTCGAAAGCATGACCGGTGGTTGTTACTGCAGCGTTGTGTTGGTCGATCCGAGCGGCACGCGTCTTGAACACGGGGCGGCTCCGAGCCTTCCGGACAGCTTCGTCACCTCCATTGTTGGCAGACCCCTAAACGCCGATTCGGGTCCGTGCGCGATGGCCGCGTACCTGAACGAACAAGTCATTGCGGCTGACCTCACGACGGAGACACGATGGGCAGCGGACGAGTGGTGCCCTATGGCTTTGGCGCACGGGGTACGAGCATGTTGGTCAACGCCGATCTCGTCCTCGGCGGGCAATGTCCTAGGCGCGTTCGCGATCTATTACCCGGAACCCAGAGTGCCCACACCACTGGACCAGGCCATAATCGACCAGTTCACACACATTGCAAGCATCACCGTCGAGCGCCAACGATCACAGGAAGCTCTCACAAGCGCCCTAGACGAGATCCGCACATCAGAGGCCAAACTTCGGCAGGTTATTGATACGATTCCCACACTTGCCTGGTGCAATCTGCCGGATGGTCCGAACGAGTTCCTCAACAAACGATGGCATGAGTACACAGGCCTTTCTCCTGAAGAGTCGCATGGCTGGGGCTGGCAAGCTGCGTTCCATCCGGAGGACTTGCCGTCGGTAATGGAAAAATGGCAGGAGCTGTTGGTCTCAGGAGAACCAGATGAGATCGAGGCCCGTCTTCGCCGGCGGGATGGAGTCTTTCGACGGTTTCTGATTCGTGTCGAGCCGTTCCGCGACGAAACCGGCAAGATCATTCGATGGTACGGAACAAGCACTGACATCGAAGCGCTTAAGCAAACCGAAGAGAAACTGCGGGAAGATGAACGCGAGCTTCGCCGTATTACAGACGCAATCCCGCAGGCCATTGTGGTGCAGGATCCGAGCGGCATTCCGCTCTACGCAAACCAAACAACGCTCGATTATACGGGGCTCACACTCGACGATATCGTTAGTCCGGGCTTCCGAGAACGAATCTTCCATCCGGACGACTTGGAAAGACTACGGGACGAGCGACAGGCCGCGTTGGCACGGGGGCTTCCGTTCGAGATCGAACAACGAGCCCTTCGGAAGGATGGCCAGTACCGTTGGTTTCTGATTCGATACAGCCCCTTCCGAAGCGAGCGGGGGCAGGTGATTCGCTGGTACGCGACGGGAACTGACATCGATGACCGTGTCAGGGCCGAAGAGAGGACACACAACGAAAATCTAGCTTTGCGAGAGCAAATCGATCGTGATTCGATGTTCGAGGATATTGTCGGCTCCTCGGAAGCACTGCGTAAAGTGCTACGCCAGGTTGCCAAGGTGGCACCTTCCGATTCCACGGTTTTGATTCTGGGCGAAACCGGTACCGGAAAGGAGTTGGTAGCTCGCGCCATCCACAAGCGATCCAACCGGGCGGAGCGCGCGTTTTTCGGCGTAAATTGTGCCGCAATTCCAGCATCTCTGATTGCTTCCGAACTCTTCGGTCACGAGAAGGGCGCGTTTACCGGCGCTACGCAACGACGCCTGGGCCGTTTTGAATCGGCGAATGGCGGGACGATTTTTCTGGACGAAGTGGGTGACTTGCCCCCCGAAATTCAAATCGCGTTGTTACGGGTACTGCAAGAACGTGAAATCGAACGCGTCGGAAGCAACAAAGCCATTCACGTGGACGTGAGAGTGTTGGCCGCCACTCATCACGATCTGGACACCCTCGTCGCCGAAGGAAAGTTTCGCCAAGACCTTCTTTACAGACTAAGTGTCGTGCCTATTCAGATGCCTTCGTTACGCGAGCGCACAGATGATATTTCTTTGCTTGTTGACTACTTTGTCGGTCGTTTCGGAAAAAAGGCTGGAAAGAAGTTCAGAACTATTGAGAAAAAAACAGTCGAACTGTTCGAATCCTACCAATGGCCGGGCAACGTTCGCGAATTACAAAACGTGATTGAAAGAGCTGTGATCCTGAGCGACGGTGACATTTTTTGCGTGGACGAAACGTGGCTCAAACGGCAAGCGCCACAATTCGCTGCTCCAGCAGTCGCACTTAGTAGCGCGCTGCAACGGCAGGAAAAGGAAATGATTGAGGCTGCCCTGGCAGAAGCTCGGGGCCGCGTCTCCGGTCCAGATGGTGCGGCAACCAAATTGGGGCTCCCAAGACCAACCCTTGACGCGAAAATCAAGCGATTGGGAATCGACAAATATCGGTTTAAGGTCCGACGATCCAGCTGACTCCTGCCTGACTACGTAAAATCCAACAACATTTGCTCATTAAACAGCGTTTGCTCAAAAACGAGCATCGCCGGCGATTCTAAGTCCTACCTTTTCAATGGAGTCTGACCGGACCTTGCGTTGCATTCGCATTCGTGCACTCCGGAGCCGCGATTTCATGACGCTCAAGATTGAACGCATCCGATCGCGGATTCGGCTGAGCGGAGAGTTTCGCTCTGAACACCTGGATCAGGTTAAAGGCGAAATCGAGCTTTGCGAATCACCAGCAGTTTTGGATTTGGAGGAATTGGACCTCGTAGATGTCGAAGGTGTTCGCTTCCTCAACGCGTGTGAAGCGAAGGACATTTCGGTGTTGCACTGTTCGCCTTACATCAGGGAATGGATGTTGCGAGAACGAAGTCGGCCAGAGCGGTGACAGGGGAGATTGACCTCAATGAGGTATGAATACCCGATCGCTTCATAGAAGCCGATGTGCGTGAAGGGAGAAATGGAGAACAAAATGAAACCTAACTGGAGAAACGTCATGACTAAGCTTTATGCGGTTGCCGCGGTTGCTGTGCTGTTGGGTGGGACTCTCAACGCTGCCGCGGCGGGTCCTGCGCCGACTGGCATCAAGAACGTGGTCTTGGTGCATGGTGCATTCGCCGATGGCTCCGGCTGGGAAGCCGTCGCCAACATCCTTCAAAAGGACGGGTACACAGTGTCGGTGGCGCAGCCCCCGGAGACTTCCTACGCCGACGACGTCAAGTACACGAAGGCGGCTGTCGACGCCATGGGCGGCCCAGTGGTTCTGGTGGGCCACAGTTATGGC
>Ga0210393_10002857_pt1 | contig 14089 bp, 13 predicted proteins | sample IncBWC27OmetaG_FD_160068 | JGI IMG/M metagenome (GOLD analysis project Ga0210393, IMG submission 160068) | Forest soil microbial communities from Barre Woods Harvard Forest LTER site, Petersham, Massachusetts, United States - Inc-BW-C-27-O ... | reverse complement strand
AACCAGGATGAGTGGGTGAGGGCAAGTGGCGTGCCGAAGTGGAAGTGTTGAAGCGAAAGACGTTGCGATTTCTAAATCGGGAAAATTCTTCGGGTTCTCAGATTTAGATATAGGTATTTGAGAGTGGAGACGAGAAAGTGACGATTGGCAGGCTACGGGCGTCGTGCTGATCGCATCGTCGGACGTGGGCTTTTTGCGCTGGAATTTTATTCTTGTGTGAACGCGCTAACGAAAAATTGTGTTGTGCGTCGTGCGGCGTGGGAAGATGGGCCGCGTCGAATGATGTGTCGAATCTTTTGGCGAGTTTGGTGAGCCGTCGGCGGTCTGACGAAGGGATGAACGGGTGATTTTGGAAGCGCGAGAGCTTCGAAAGACGTACGCGAAAGGCGGCGGACGACTGTCTTCGGGCGGCGGTTCGAACAGCGAGCGATTCACCGCGGTGGATGGCGTCAGCTTTTCGGTTGCCGCGGGCGAGACGTTCGCGATCGTTGGCGAGAGCGGCTGCGGCAAGACGACGCTGGCGCGGATGCTGCTCCGGCTGATCGAACCCGACTCCGGCGAACTACATTTCGAAGATGCCGATCTGCTGAAGCTGAGCGGCGAGCCGTTGCGCGTCAAGCGGCGGCAGATGCAGATGATTTTCCAGGATCCCTTCGCGTCGCTGAATCCGCGAATGCGCGTCGGCGCGATTGTTGCCGAGCCGCTGGAGATTCACGAGCCGGGATTGTCGGCAAGCGAACGGCGCGATCGAGTGGCGGCGATGCTGAAGCGCGTCGGATTGAACGAAGATGCGACGAAGCGCTATCCGCATGAATTCTCGGGCGGGCAGCGGCAGCGCGTTGGAATTGCACGAGCGCTGATTTTGCGCCCGAAGCTCGTTGTCGCTGATGAGCCGGTTTCGGCGCTCGATGTTTCCGTCGGCGCGCAGGTGTTGCTGTTGCTACAGGAATTGCAGAAGGAATTCGGCCTGACCTACATTTTCATATCGCACAGCCTGCCGGTCGTGGCCCAAATCGCGTCCCGGGTCGCCGTCATGAAGCGCGGGCGATTTGTAGAAACGGGAGACGTGGACTTGGTTTTGAAGCGACCCGTAGAGGAATACACGAAAGAACTCCTGGCAGCCGTGCCGGAAATCCCTCGATAGCTTCAATCCCTGGAGTCCGTCGCCCACCCGGTCGCACTAACACCGTCCCAGTCCATTAACTGAAATTTCCTTCGATTCGCGGCGTATTAGGTGTAAGAAGACAGCACGGCTCTGTCCTGACTACTCTGTGGTGGAGGAATTCCTATGGCTACTACTTCTATGCCCGCGCCAGAGGCAGCGGCACCCATCAGCCCGATCGGCCGCATCATCGGCGTTTTCACTTCGCCAAAACAGACGTTCACGTCGATCGCCGAGAAGCCTTCGTGGGTCGCGCCGATGTTGCTGATGATGATCCTCGCGGTCGTTGTCGGCGGACTTTTGAATTCCAAGATGAACTGGGCACAGTACATCCGGCACAAGGCCGAAGAAAATCCGCGCTTCGAACAATTGTCGGAAGATAAAAAGGACGAAGCCGTCGCGGGGCAAGTAAAGTTTTGGGCCGGCTTTTCTTACGCGGTCGGCGCCGTCGCGATTCCTATTTCGATTCTGATCTTCGCAGGCATTTATTTGGTCGCGTTCAATTTAATGAGCGGCGCGGGTGTGCGTTACGGCCAATCGTTCGCGATCACGACCCACGCGTTCTTGCCCGCGGCGATCACAAGCATTCTGGCGATGATTATCTTGCCCCTGAAAACGTATGGAGACGTCGATCCGGAAAATATCGTGGCGACGTCGCTCAAAGCGTATTTGCCGGAGACAGCGCCAAAGCCGTTGCTGGCCCTCGGCTCATCGCTGGAATTATTTTGGATCTGGTGCCTCGTGCTGGTTGCGATCGGTTTCGCCGCCGCGAATCCGCGCAAAGTAAAGCCGGGCGCTGCTTTCGGAATCGTCTTCGGCCTCTGGGCGATTTGGATTCTGGCAAAAGTCGCCTGGGCCGCAATTTAGTCTACTCCCCGATTAAATGTAGGGGCGGGGCTTGCCCCGCCCGGCGTCAGCACGAGCACGATGTCATCTACATAGGCGCTTCGCCCATCGCGAACCATTTCACCGCGCCTCGCCCAACTTGGGACTCACCCGCCTCACAGCTACAATAATGTAGTGAGCTTTGCGTTCGAAGTTACCCAGACCGACCCGACCGGCGCCCGCCGAGGCAAATTCTCGACGCCGCACGGCGCATTCGAAACGCCGGCATTCATGCCGGTCGGCACCGCCGCCACCGTCAAAGGATTAACGCATGACGCGCTTGAGCAACTCGGCGCGCGCATCATCCTCGCCAACACCTATCATCTATATCTTCGCCCTGGTCACGAACTCATCCGCAAACTCGGCGGCCTCCACAAATTCATGTCCTGGCCCGGCGCGATTCTCACCGACTCCGGAGGATTCCAGGTCTTCAGCCTCTCCGACCTCCGCAAAATCACCGACGATGGCGTCCGCTTCCGCTCGCATCTCGACGGCTCCGAACATCTCCTCACGCCCGAGAAAGCGGCCGAGATCCAGCTCGCGCTCGGCTCCGACATCGCGATGGTCCTCGACGAATGCATCGAGACTCCCGCCCCGCGTGACATCGCCGAATCCGCAGTGAGACGCACCTCGATGTGGGCGAGGCGAGCGCGTGCGCACTTCCTGCAAAAATCCCAGGAAGCCGGCGCCGCAGCCACCGGCTCCGGCCTCCCCCAATGGCAATTCGCCATCGTCCAAGGCGCCACCTTCGCCGACCTCCGCCGCGACAGCGCCCGCCAACTCCTCGACCTCGACTTCCCCGGCAACGCCATCGGCGGCCTCGCCGTGGGCGAGCCGCATGCCATGACCTGCGAGATGACCGGCGTCGTCACCGAACTCCTCCCCAAAGATCGCCCGCGCTACCTCATGGGCGTCGGCCGCCCCGAACAAATCGCCGATTACGTCGCTCTCGGCATCGACATGATGGACTGCGTCCTGCCCACGCGCGCCGCGCGCCACGCCTGCATCTACACCAGCGAAGGCCGCGTCCTCATCAAAAATGCGCGCTACGCCGAAGACCAGCGCCCGCTCGATCCCGCGTGTACCTGCGCCGTCTGTAAACGCTACACACGCGCCTACTTACGTCATTTATTTCACGCCGGCGAAATCACTGCGGCCATCCTCGCCACCCACCACAATGTCCACTTTTACCTTGACATCATGCGCCAAATCCGTGAGGCTATCGGGTTTGGGAACCTAGCGAAATTCTCATCTGCGATGCACGCGCGTTACTCTGCAGGTCCGGCCTGAGGGCAAGCGGGCCGATGTAAGTGGACAGCGCGCGAGGTCCGCGGGACACCACCAGAAGAGAATCGTAAGGGTTGGGACGAACGGGATTTTTCCCGTTGCTGGCTGCTGCTATCTCCGCCGTTGTTGTTCAAATTTCGTTTAGTAACGTAGCATCGGCGTGAGCTCGCGCCTGAGTGGACAGGGAATCGAGAAGGAAAGGGTTGGGTTCAGTCACGATGATTTTCGCGGCAACGATATTCCAGGCGGGCGGTCTGGGCAGCGCGCTCGGCAGCCCGTTGATCATGATGGTCATCGTCATGGGCATCTTCTACGTGATGCTCATCCTGCCGCAACAGCGCCAGCGAAAAAAGACCGCCGAAATGTTGGGCGCGCTCAAAACCGGTGACAAAGTCATCACCAATGCCGGCATCTACGGCACGATCAACGGCTTCGATGGCGAAACCGTCATTCTAAAAATTGCCGAACAGGTCAAAATCCGCATCGCGCGTTCGGCCATCACGCAAGTGGAGACCATCGAAGATGCGAAGTAGCTTTTCTCTCAAAGCCACGGCGAATTCCGTGGGCAACTACTCCGGCTCACACGGAGCTCTTAACGTCCAGCCATGAATCCAAATCTGAAGTGGAAAGTCATTTTCATCGCTTTGGTGATTGTCGGCTGCATCTACGGCCTCATCGGCTTCCCGGTGTTCCCGACGTCGCTCGCGCAAATCAGAGATAATTTCTCGCACCAGATCAAGCTCGGCCTCGACCTCCAGGGCGGCACGCACCTGATCCTGCAAGTCCAGACTCAGGAAGCCATCTCCCAGGAAACCGATCAGACCGTCGATCGCCTCACGACGCAGCTGCGCGCGAAAAATATCCGCTACGACGAAATCCGTCGCACCGACGACACGCATATTCTCGTCCGCAACATCTCTCCCGACCAGTCGTCCGACTTCCGCGACCTCGTCACCCAGCAATTGCAAAACGTTTGGGATCTCTCGCCCGCAGCCGGCGAACAAAACAGCTACACGCTCACGCTTCGCGCCAATGCTGTTGCACAAATTAAAGAAACCACGATGACGCAATCGATCGAAACGATCGAGCGCCGCATCAACATACTCGGCCTTACCGAGCCCACGATTCAGCAGCGCGGTGGCGCCAACGACAACGAAATCCTCGTCCAGCTACCCGGCGAAGGCGATCCATCCCGCGCGAAAGCCGTCATCCAGGCCGGCGGTCAGCTCGAACTCAAACTCGTCGAAGATCCCACAACCTATCCTTCTCAAGTCGCTGCGCTCGCCGCGCACGGCGGCGTTCTTCCGCCAGGCAGCGAAATCGTCGCAGGCCGCAACGAAACTCCGGGCGCGACTCCCAATCAAGGTGAAGTCTGGTACGTTCTGAGCCGCTCGCCCGTCGTCACCGGCCGCGACCTCCGCAGCGCCACCGAAAATCGCGCCACGCAAAATCCCGGCCAATGGCAGATCAACTTCTCCCTCTCCGCCGACGCCGCGCGCCGCTTCGGTCCCTTCACCGAGCAAAACATCAATCGCCAGATGGCGATCGTTCTCCAGCATCGCGTCTACTCAGCGCCCGTCATTCACGGCCGCATCGACGACACCGGCGTCATCGAAGGCAACTTCAGCCAGGATTCCGCGCACGACCTCGCGCTCGTCCTCCGCGCCGGCGCGCTTCCCGCCTCCGTCAAATATCTCGAAGAGCGCACCGTCGGCCCATCGCTCGGAGCCGATTCCATCCGCCACGGTGTCCAAGCATCTGTGCTCAGCTTGATCGTCGTGATGCTCTTCATGCTCGTCTACTACCGCCTGTCGGGCGCCAACGCCGTCGTCGCGTTGATCCTCAACCTGGTCATCCTGCTCGCAGCGCTCGCCGCATTCGGCGCCGTCCTGACGCTTCCCGGCATCGCCGGAGTCATCCTCACCATAGGGATGGGCGTCGATTCCAACGTCCTCGTCTTCGAGCGCATCCGCGAAGAACTTCGCCACGGCAAGTCCGCGGCAGCCGCCGTCGACGCCGGTTTCGACAAGGCATTCCTGACCATCATCGACACGCACGTCACCACGGTCGTCTCCGCCTTCTTCTTGTTCCTTTTTGGAACCGGACCCATCCGTGGTTTCGCCATCACCCTGACCATCGGTTTGATCGCCAACGTTTTCACCGCGATCTACGTGTCCAAAACGATTTTCCAATATCACCTTTCCAAGATGGACCGGCAGGCGGAGCTCAGTATCTAAAACGTACTAGGACTCTTGGGAAACTTTCACCCGCAGTACTTTGCGCCACCTGTGCCATCAAACGCCCAGAGATCGCACGGTCCTGGGAACAATTTTTTAGCTGTCGGAGTCTAAAGAAGGGACGCATCTCGGCATGATTGAGTTCTTCAAAGAGCCCAATATCGACTGGATGGGCAAGGCCAAATATTTCTACGGCTTGAGCGCCATTCTTCTCCTCGCAGGGCTAATCTCCTGGTTCCATGAAGGCGGACTCCGCTACGGCATCGACTTCAAGGGCGGCACCAACGTTGACGTCCGTTTCGCCCAAACCCCGAACATCGACCAGATCCGCGACGCCCTCAAAACCCAAGGCCTCGGCAACAGCGAAATTCAGGCCGTCAGCAGCGGCATGACCGCCTCCAACTCGAACGAAGTCCTCATCTTCGTCGAGCAAAAGGGGCAGGGCGATGAAGCGTCGGATTCCAGCAAGGCGCAGGTGCTCACCGCCCTCAACACGATGTACGGCTCCAAGGATCCGGGCAAGCCCGACTTCAACGCAGCCACTCCTTCTTCTCTCGCTGAAGTCCTTACCTCCAAGGACCCCCTCGCTCTCTCGGCCAACGCCGGCGATCGTTACAATGAGCTCGCACGTCGCTTGCTCGCATTTCGCGACGGTCCTAGGAACGGCGTGATAACGAATTTCAGCGAACTGAGCGGCGTTGAAGGCGCGACCCCAGCGGTCATTTCCGCATTAAACAGCAACTACGCGATCGGAAGCTTCACGGTTCGCGGCGTCGAAAGCGTTGGCCCCAAGGTCGGCGCCGAACTCCGTAAACAAGCCATCTTCGTTACCCTCTATGCACTAGCCGGCATGCTCGTCTACATCGCGTTTCGCTTCGAATGGGTCTTCGGAGCCGCCGCGGTTCTCGCCGTCTTCCACGATGTGCTCATTACACTGGGCTTTTTCTCGATTTTGCACTTCGAAATTTCGCTCACGGTCATCGCGGCTCTTCTCACCCTCGTTGGTTACTCGATGAATGACACCATCGTCATCTTCGATCGCATCCGCGAAAACAACCGTTTGCTCCGCAAAGAATCGTTCGCCGACGTTGTTAACAAGTCGATCAATCAGACTCTTTCGAGAACGATCTTGACTAGCGGCCTGACTTTCCTTACCGTGCTCGTCCTGTTCTTGATGGGCGGCCAGGTTCTGAGGGCATTCTCCTTTGCCCTGGTGGTGGGGATTGTGGTAGGAACGTACTCCAGTTTTGGCATTGCCGCACCGCTTGTAGTTGCGTGGCATAACTGGCGCGGCGATCGCGGCTCTGTAGTAAGCACCGGATCTGCAGCCGGAAACAAACCCCGTTCGAGCGAAGGCGTCTCCGGACGACTCGCACCCGCGGGCAGGAGGTAAGGAACTATGTTTGAAGACATGGTGGTTTCCAGCTCGAACCCCAGCAAGACCAACAAGTCTTGGACCGTCGTCCTCTCGATGTTGTTCCAAGTCTTGTTTCTCGCGATCTTGATTTTGATTCCGTTGATTTACACGGAAGCATTGCCGAAGACGATGATGGCCACACTCCTCGTCGCTCCTCCGCCTCCGCCTCCCCCACCGCCGCCTCCGGCCGTGGTCAAAGTCGTCCAGGTCAAGCCGCAGGTTCACTTGATGGACGCCGGCAAACTGGTCCAGCCCAAGGTCATCCCGAAAGACATCAAGATTATTAAGGAAGAAGCGCCCGACATGAACGCCGGTATGCAAGGTGGCGTCCCGGGCGGCGTCGCAGGCGGTTCCATGGGCGGCGTCATTGGCGGCGTGATCGGCGGTGTTGGCGGAGCGCCACCACCACCCAAGCCGACCGCTTCGCGTATCCGTCAGGGCGGCAGCGTTCAGGCTGCCTTGCTCGTCAACAAAGTTCAGCCGGTCTATCCTCCGCTGGCACGTCAGACCCGCATCTCGGGCACGGTTCGACTCCACGCCATCATCTCCAAGACTGGCTCGGTCGAGTCGCTCGAAGTGCTTTCGGGCCATCCGCTGCTGGTTCGCGCAGCGATGGACGCCGTGCAGCAGTGGAAGTACAAGCCAACACAGCTCAACGGTGAACCGGTGGAAGTCGATACCACGATCGACGTGATTTTCTCTCTGAACCAGTAATTCCGTAGTACGGCGCTCTTTGCCAGTCGTGGGGCCGGCGAGGCGCACCGAGCAGCACCGTAGTTAGTAATCTCTCGTTGGCCCCGGCCCAGCCGGTGTCACTAGAACTTCTAAGGAGCAAACGAATGGTAGCCACTTTGTACGTGTACGCGGCCCTCTTCCTGCAATCCCAGAGCGGTACTTCCTGGGATCTTCGCAGCATGTGGGCGTCGATGAGCGCACTTCCCCGAGTCGTTGTCGGTATTTTGTTCGTGCTGTCGGTTTATTCGTTCGGCGTCATGATCGACCGCGCATTGATGTACAGCGCGGCGCGCAAGCAGTCGCGCGTGTTCGTGCAGCAGGTTGCCGGTGCCCTCAAGGACGGCAAGCTCGATGAAGCGATCGCGATCGCGGAACGCAACAAGAAGAGCCACATCGCCAAGGTTGTGGCGACGGGCCTCTCCGAATTCCAGTCTGCTTCGCAGCAGGTTTCCGACGCCGACGTGATCGAAGCCGCCAAGCGCGGTCTCGAGCGCTCGGTCGCCATCGTCCACGCCGAAATGAAGCGCGGTCTCTCCGCCCTTGCCACCATTGGTTCGACGGCTCCGTTCGTCGGCCTCTTCGGCACGGTCGTCGGCATCTTGAACGCGTTCAAAGGCATTGAGCAGTCCAAAGCGACCGGTCTGTCGGCCGTTGCCGGCGGTATCGCGGAAGCCTTGGTGACCACGGCGTTCGGTCTTCTCGTCGCGGTGCCGGCCGTGTGGGCCTACAACTACTTCACCAACAAGGTTGAAGCCTTCGACGTCGAGATGGATAACTCCTCGATGGAATTGATCAACTACTTCATTCTGCGTCGCGGCGCCAAGAAGTAACGGAAAGCAAGAGGCAGAGTCATGGCTCATCTAGGTGGTGGTGGTCGTTACAAGCCGTCGGCGGGTAGTCAGATGGCGTCGCCAAACGTCATCCCCATGGCCGACATCATGCTCGTTCTGCTGATCATCTTCATGGTGGTCACCCCGATGTTGCAGAAGAACATGCCGGTCGACATGGCAAAGACCAATACCGCTCGCGACATGCAAGACGCAGATAAGGATGACGCAATCGTCGTGGCCATCACGCGCGATGGCGCCATCTATCTGGGACACACCGAAACCCGCAAAGACGATCTCACCAATGAAATCAAAGATCGTCTTGCGAATCGCCTCGACAAAACCGTATACGTGAAGAGCGACGCTCGCGCGAAATACGGCGACGTCGTTGCGGTAGTCGACGAGATTCGCTCGGCCGGTGTGGATCAGGTCGGTCTGCTCACCGAAAAGAATCAGAGCAACGCTCCGGCGGCTCCGGCTAACCCAGCCAATCCGACGAACCCGGCCGGAGATTAAGCGGAAGCGTCGCGTCGTTGTAGTTCGAAGTTGCCTTGGTTGTCATTCGTTTGCTGATGTTTGAGTGGCCGCGCCGATTCCCACACGGCGCGGCTTACTGGCCTGCAAAGCTCGACACGCAGCAGGCTCATAGGAGAAGTAGCCATGGGTATGAGCGTTGGAGACAATAAGGGCGGTGCGATGGCGGAAATGAACGTCGTTCCGCTGATCGACATCTTGCTGGTCCTGCTGATCATCTTCATGGTGATCACGCCGCTGACCCCCAAGGGCCTCGACACCTTGGTGCCGCAGCCCAACAAAGACCAGCAGCAGAATCAGGATTTGGAAAATAAGACGGTCGTCGTGCAGGTTCTCACCAACGACAAACTGAAGATCAACAACGAAGACGCGACCTGGGACGGCCTCGGCCCGCGCATCGACCAGATCTTCAAAGACCGCGCCGAGAAAATCGCTTTCGTGAAGGGCGATAACGATGTACTGTTCGCCCAAGTTGCGCGCGCGATCGACATCATGCGCGCCAACGGCATCGACAAGGTTGGTTTGATCACGGCGAAACTCGAAGCCGGTCAGTAAAATCTAAGTTTCATCCGGCGTCGCTTCACCGCGGCGCCGTTTTCCGGTTTTACTGGGTTTACGCAGGGATGTGGTGGTTGAGTCCTCCTCGCGGGGCAACGTCGTTAGCGAGGTGACTCATGGGCATGTCTGTTGGTGGTTCCAATCGCGGAATTGTTTCGGAAATGAATGTCGTTCCGTTGATTGATGTTTTGCTGGTGCTGTTGGTGATCTTCATGATCATCCCTCATCACCAGACAGGTCTGAGGGCTGAATTACCGCAACCGGCGCCACAAAATTCCGCGCCCCCACAGGCCGAACCCGACATTATCGTCATCCAGGTGTTGGACGGGGGATCGCTCAAGATCAATCAGCAACCGGTGCTGTGGGATTCCTTGCGCAGCCGTCTGGATGAAATTTTCAGCCGGCGCGCCGACCGCACCGCTTTCGTTTCGGGCGATTCCGGTATCGAGTTCCAGGTTGTGGCCAAAGTGATTGACGTAATGGACGCGGCAGGCATATCTTCTGTCGGTCTCTTAACGCCGCAGTTGGAGAAAGGCCGCTAGATTGGCCGGTTGCCCTTCGCAGGGCGGACGTGAATCCTAGCGACGACTGTTTTCGGTCGCGCCATATGCAGGGATGGGATGCTTCGATGACTTACGGATCGATTCGAATCGCACGCCGGGTAACGGCAATCGCCGCGATGGTTTTCGTCGTGGCGGGCGCCTCGGGCTGCAGCAAACTCAAGGCTCGCGACCTTTTGAACAAGGGCGTCGCCGCTTTCAAGAACGGTCAGTCCGACGCTGCGATTGAAGACTTCAAGGAAGCAAAGGAAGCCGATCCGGAGTTGCTCAACGCGCGGCTCTATCTCGCCACTGCGTACGCCAGTCTCTACATTCCCGGCGCTCCGTCCCCCGAAAATCTCGCGCGCGGCAATCAGGCCGTCGCCGAATTTAAGGAAGTCCTCGATAAGGACCCGAACAATCTCTCTGCCATCGATGGCATCGGCTCCATCCTCTTCCAGATGGGTGGCCAGCCCTTCGATCCCAAGAAATTCGACGAATCGAAGACCTATCACCAGCGCCACATTCAGTTGAAGCCCGAAGATCCCGAACCGTATTACTGGATCGGCGTCATCGACTGGACGTTGGCCTTCCGCGCCAACGGCGAAATGCGCTTGGCCTACAACAAAGACAACATCAAGAAACAGGTCAAGGACGACGACGCGCTGCCGCCGGCTGTTCGAACGGAGTACACGACCAAGTACGGCGCGCTTGTGGATGAAGGCATCACCGACCTGCAAAAGGCGATCCAGCTTCGCCCCGACTACGACGACGCGATGGCCTACCTGAACCTCCTGTATCGTCGCAAGGCCGACATGGTCGAGACACCCGCCGAGCGCGACGCCCTGAGGAAGCAAGCCGACGACCTGGTCGACAAGGTCAAGGAAATCAAGCAGAAGCGCGCCGACCAGCCCACTCAACCGTCCTGATCGCCAGGCGCGATCAAGCCGTATCAGACAACGTGATCGCAAGGGGCGCTCTTCCAGAGCGCCCTTTTTCTTTGCCACTCACGATCCGCCCTTGTCGGCTTTGGCTGCCGCACCCCCAGCCTTTGGTGGGTGCGGGTTTAGACTCAACCTCGCCCACCTCAACACGACCGTCGCCTATTTGTGATCAGCCACCCTGTACCCGCGCTCGTTTTTTGGAGCGCGGGGTTTAGATCCAACACAACCGCCCCTATTCCGGATCGCCGAAACCGTTCTTGTCCCCACCGTTACCCCTTGACATCCTAGTGCCGCCGTGGTAATATGCTCGGATAGACAACTGCGCCCCGCGCTGTCCCCGGCTGTTAACTCTCCTATAAACAAAAAGCGAATAAAAAGAGAACACTCGTCACCGCTTAACCCTCTCATTTTCAATCCCTTGCGCACTCTTGGAAAAGACACCCCGCGAACTCCTTTAAAAACAGCCACTTGCGCACTCTTTGAAAAACAACCGGGGGGTATACCCACACCGTCCCAAAACGGGAATCGCCACCAGCCCTGACCGCCTGCCCGGTACCCAAACCGCCACCCTGAATCCTCAGCCCGGAAACAGCATCTCTATCTCTGTCGTATACTAGACTATGGCTCCGGGCAACGTTCCTCTCAGCTTCAACCGCGATCGCACCGAGCGCCAGCTCGACGCCCGCCTGGAAGAACTCCTCGTCAAGCTTCGCAAGAATCGCCCCTCCGAAGACCCCTGGATGGTCCGCCGGGCCTATGACATCGCCGCAGAGCGCCATCGCGAACAGCTCCGCAAATCCGGCGAACCTTACCTCATGCACCTGCTCGAGGTCGCCCACATCCTCGCCGACCTTCGCCTCGACGCCACCACGCTGACCGCCGCACTCCTCCACGACGTCATCGAAGACACCGAATTCCCCGTCTCCCGCATCACCGAACGCTTCGGCGCCGAAGTCGCTCACCTCGTCGAAGGCGTCACAAAAATCGGCCGCCTCAAAATGATGGCGCCCGAAGCGCGCCAGGCCGAAACCGTCCGCAAAATGGTGCTGGCGATGGTGCACGACGTCCGCGTCGTGCTGGTCAAACTTGCCGATCGCCTTCACAACATGCGCACGCTCGAATATCTCGATCAGCCCAAGCAGCAGCGCATCGCGCGCGAAACGCTCGACATCTACGCGCCCATCGCGCATCGCCTCGGAATGGGTTTGATCCGCAACGAACTCGAAGATCTTTCGTTCCGCTATCTCGAGCCCGAATCGTTCCTCTCGCTGCAAAAAGAAGTCAGCGACAAAGCGCCGACTCATCTGGCATTTCTCGAAGACGTGCAGGGAATGATCCGCACGAAGCTCGTCGAGGCCGGCATTCCCGCCGATGTAACTTCGCGCGTCAAAGGCTCGTACTCGCTCCATCGCAAAATCGTGCGCCAGGAGCGCAGCCTCGATCAGGTCTACGACTTGCTCGCCGTCCGCGTTATCACCGACAACGAGCGCAACTGTTACGCCGCGCTCGGCGTGATGCATCACCTGTGGCGTCCCGTGCCCGGCCGCTTCAAGGACTACATCGCGATGCCGCGCCCCAATCTCTATCAGTCGCTGCACACCACCGTGCTGCACAACGGCCAACCCTTCGAGATTCAGATTCGCACGCAGGAAATGCACCACACCGCCGAAGAAGGCGTGGCGGCTCATTGGAAATACAAGGATGACAAGCCCGTCCGCGAAGATGATCAGCGCATCGCCTGGATGCGCCAGCTCATCGAGTGGTCGCAGGAACTGGAAGAGCCGAGCGAATTTCTTTCGACGTTAAAAGTCGATCTCGCTCCCGTCGAAGTTTACGCATTCACGCCAAAAGGCCGTGTCCTCGAGCTACCGCGTGGCGCAACGCCCGTCGATTTCGCTTACACCGTTCACACCGAGATCGGCCACCAGTGCGTCGGCGCAAAAGTGAATGGCCAGATGGTCGCGCTGCGCCACGAAATCGTCAGCGGCGACGTCGTCGAAATCATGACGCAAAAGGGCCACAAGCCCAGCCGCGACTGGCTCAGCTTCGTCAAGTCGTCGCACGCGCGCACCAAAATCAAGCACTGGATCAACGTGCAGGAGCGTCAGGAAGCCACCGACATGGGCGTGCGGCTTATGGAAAAAGAAGCGCGCCAATTCGGTCGCAGCCTGAAGAAAATTCCCGAAGCCGACCTGCTCAAAGTCGCTTCCGACTCCGGTCTTTCCAAACTCGACGATCTCTACGCCGCCGTCGGCTTCGGAAAATATTCCGCGCGCCAGATTCTCACTCGCGTCCTCGGCGAACCCGAGAAGGGAAGCCAGCCCGACACCGAAGAATCCACGCCGACGATCGTAAAAACCGTCAAGCGCATGCTCGGCTTCGGCGAAGCTCCGCTCGTCGTCAAAGGCCACGGCGATCTGCTCGTCTATCGCGCCAAGTGTTGTAACCCGATTCCTGGCGACGACATCATCGGCTACATCACGCGCGGCCGCGGCGTCGCTGTCCACACGCGCACATGTCCTAACGTTCAAAATCTTCTGTATCAAACCGAGCGCCGCATCGCAGTCGAATGGGGCGGCGAAGGCGATGCCGCAAAATTCCTCGTGCAGCTTCTCATCCGCTCCAAAGATCGCGCCGGCCTTCTCGCCGAAATCACCGCCGTAATCAGCAACGCCGGCTGCAACATCCACAATCTCGAGAGCCGCCCTGACCGCCTCAATGCCCAGGTCGACGTAAACCTCGAAATCGTCGATCGCCGCCAGCTCGAATCGATCCTGGTCGCCATCCGCAAAATCCAGGGCGTCTACGGCGTCGAACGCGTCTACCAACCCACGGTTTAAGCCACAGACGAACGGCAACCGTCGACAGCGACCTGTCCCAAAGGTCGGGTACGCCCCCAACACAGCTGTCCCTGGCGCCCCGTTGTGGCCTCGCCAACCCGCCTAGAATGAGATTGTGAAGCGC